>Ga0213836_100412_pt1 | contig 36284 bp, 31 predicted proteins | sample SWPATP03_FD_160578 | JGI IMG/M metagenome (GOLD analysis project Ga0213836, IMG submission 160578) | Coastal seawater microbial communities from Marineland, Florida, United States - SWPA TP0 #3 | ecosystem: Environmental > Aquatic > Marine > Coastal | place: USA: Florida | collected 2016-08-05
TCGATCGGCCCGCGGCTGTGGGAAACCGCAAGCGAACCGGGCATTCCTGTGTGCGGTGTGCACGCATCCGTCATGCATCGCCGCCTAGGCTGAGTGACCATGCCCCGCATCACCAAGGTCCTCATCGCCAACCGCGGCGAGATCGCCGTCCGCATCATCCGCGCCGCGCGCGACGCGGGGATCGGCTCGGTCGCGGTCTACGCCGAGCCCGACCGCGATGCGCAGCACGTGCACCTCGCCGATGAGGCCTACTCGCTGACGGGCTCGACGAGCGCCGAGAGCTACCTGGTGATCGACAAGATCCTCTCGGTCGCGCGCCGCTCCGGCGCGGACGCCGTGCACCCCGGCTACGGCTTCCTCGCGGAGAACGCCGACTTCGCCCGCGCGTGCATCGACGCTGGCCTCATCTGGATCGGCCCGAGCCCGACCGCGATCGAGCAGCTGGGCGACAAGGTCTCGGCGCGCCGCATCGCGGAGTCGGTCGGCGCCCCGCTCGCGCCGGGCACGATCAACCCGGTCTCGGGCGCCGACGAGGTGCTCGAGTTCGTCGACCAGCACGGCCTGCCGGTCGCGATCAAGGCGGCCTTCGGCGGCGGCGGTCGCGGCCTGAAGGTCGCCCGCACGCGCGAGGAGGTCGCGCAGCAGTTCGACTCCGCGACCCGCGAGGCCGTGGCCGCGTTCGGCCGCGGCGAGTGCTTCGTCGAGAAGTACCTCGACAAGCCGCGGCACGTCGAGACGCAGTGCCTCGCCGACGCGCACGGCAGCGTCGTCGTCGTCTCGACCCGCGACTGCTCGCTGCAGCGCCGCCACCAGAAGCTCGTCGAGGAGGCGCCCGCGCCGTTCATCTCGGCCGAGCAGGATGCGGAGCTGCGCCGCGCATCGAAGGAGATCCTGCGCGCCGCGTCGTACGTGGGCGCCGGCACCTGCGAGTTCCTCATCGGCGCCGACGGCACCATCTCGTTCCTCGAGGTGAACACCCGCCTGCAGGTCGAGCACCCGGTCTCCGAGGAGGTCACGGGCATCGACCTCGTGCGCGAGCAGTTCCGCATCGCCGAGGGCGAGGCGCTCGGCTACGACGACCCGGAGGTGCGCGGGCACTCGATCGAGTTCCGCATCAACGGCGAGGATGCCGGCAGCGGCTTCATGCCCCAGCCCGGCCCGGTGCGCATCTTCCGCGCCCCGACCGGCCCCGGCATCCGCATCGACTCGGGTGTCGTGGCCGGTGACGTGATCGGCGGCAACTTCGACTCGATGCTCGCGAAGCTCATCGTCACCGGCCGGGACCGCGCCGAGGCGCTCGAGCGCTCGCGACGCGCGCTCGCCGAGTTCGAGGTCGAGGGGCTGCCGACCGTGCTGCCCTTCCACCGCCGCATCGTCGGCCACCCCGCGTTCGCGCCCGCCGACGGCGCGGCCTTCTCGATCTACACCTCGTGGATCGAGACCGAGTTCGAGAACGACATCCCGGCGTGGGGCGGCGAGCCGGGCGAGCTCGGCGGGCCCGAGCCGCGGCGCACGGTGGTCGTCGAGGCCGACGGCAAGCGCATCGCGGTCTCGATGCCGAAGCAGCTGTTCTCCGACACGAAGGACGCGAAGGGCCCCGCGCCCCGCCGCACGCGCGCCGCGCTCGCCGGCGGCGCAGGCTCCGGCTCGATCGTCTCGCCGATGCAGGCGACCGTCGTGAAGGCCGCCGTCGCCGCGGGCGACCGCGTCGTGGCGGGCGACCTGCTCGTGGTGCTCGAGGCGATGAAGATGGAGCAGCCGCTCTCCTCCCCCATCGACGGCGTCATCAGCGCGATCGACGCGCCGGTCGGCAAGACGGTGCCGTCCGGCCACCTGCTCGTCGCGATCACGCCCGACGCGGGCTAGGACAGCGCGGGGCAGGCCAGCCCGGCTTCGACCAGCGCCGCACGACGGCGCGCGAAGGCCGCGAGCGGCGCCGGCAGGGCGTCCGCGAGCGCCGCGTAGCGCACGGCGGCCTCGGCGCGCTCGCCCCGCTGCCACGCGAGGTCGGCGAGCGCGAGCGACGCGTCGCGGCGCGACGCCTCGGCGCCCTCGTGCTCGAGCCCGGCGAGCGCCGCCGCGACCTCGTCGACGTCACCGCCGTCGCGCAGCGCGAGCCTGCCGCGCGCGACCGCTGCCGCGACCCGTGCCGCTGGCGAGGGCCGCAGCGCGAGGAGCCGCTCGTGGAGACCGACGATCGTCGTCCAGTCGGTCGCTGCCGCCGTCGGCGCCGCGACGTGCAGCGCGGCGATCGACGCCTCGAGCGCGAAGCGCCCGCCGGTCCCCGCCGTGGCGGCCGCGCGCTCGAGGCCGGCGAGCGCGAGCCGCCGGTCCCAGCGCGTGCGGTCGACCTCGTCGAGCGGCAGCGCGACGCCCTCGTCGTCGAAGCGGCCGGGCCTGCGCGCGAGCGCGAGCAGCACGACCGCGACGAGCGCCCGCGCCTCCGCGTCGTCCGGCTGGTCGAGCGACGCGGCGGTCGCGAGCGTCAGCGCGCTGCGGCCCAGGTCGTCCGCCGGGGTGTCGGGCTGCAGGGCGTCGCGCTGGCCGACGGCATGGACGGCGGCGACGCACTCGAGCACCGCCGGCAGCCGGGCCCGCCGCTCGGTGCGATCGGGCACGCGGAACGCGCCCGCCGCCTCCGCGAGCCCGCGCTTCGCGCGCGTGAGCCGAGCGGATGCCGCGCGAGGGTCGATGCCGAGGTGCCACGCGATCCGGGCCGTGTCGAGCCCGCAGACGAGCCGCAGCGCCAGCACGAGCCGGCTGCCGAAGCCGATCGCCGGATCGCACGCGACGTGCAGCAGCGCGAGCCGATCGTCGACGCCCGTCTCGCCGGGCACCCGCGCCTCGGCCTGCCGCGCGACGTCGGGCAGGGCGCGGTCGCGCACGGCGCCCCGGCGCACCCGATCGAGGTGCAGGCGCCGCCCGACCGTCGTGCACCAGGCGACGAGGTCGTCGATCTCGTCGGGGTGCGCGACGGCGCGGGCGAACGCCTCCGCCGCGAGCTCCTCGCCCTCGTCGATCGACCGGGCGTGCGCCGCCAGCTGCCGCACGACGCTCGGCCATGCGGCCGTGAAGGCATCGTCAGCCGGGCGCACGCGCCCATCGTGGCACGCGGCGGCGCCGGCCTCCGGCGGAGCGGGCTCCGCCGGAGCGGGCTCAGCCGAAGTCGAAGACCCGCCGCCACTCGATGTGGCCGCCGGTCGGCACCATCACGGCGAGCTGCTTCGCGATCTCGACGTCGTCGGCCTCGATCAGGTAGAAGCCTGTGATGACCTCGTCGCTCTCGATGCTCGCGCCGTCGGTCCACACCGCGTCCTCGAGCTCGCGGCCCTCGCCTCCCGGGCGCACCGTGCCGCCGTGCTTGCGGTGCTGCAGGGCGTTGCCGCCGACGATGCGCGCGCCGAGCTCCTCGACCCGGCGCTCGAACACCTCGAACTCGGGGAACTCGACGGCGATCTGCCCCGGCTGGTCGCCGTAGGCATCCGAGTCCCAGTCGGGCTCGACGATCATGAACATGTACTGGTCGGCCATGGCCGCGTCCTCTCCGTCACGGACTGCGCGTGTCGGCAGTCTCGCATGGGAGACGCACGGGGCCGCCGGCATTCGACATCCCGACCGGAACGCGTCCGCCGGTCAGGGCTCGACGCGGTGCATCGCCCTCGCGGCGTCGGAGATCGAGCCGGTGAGCGACGGGAAGACCGGGAAGACGCGCGCGAGCTGGTCGACCGTGAGCCGGTGCTCGAGCGCCATCGTGACCGGGAAGATGAGCTCCGAGGCCTTCGGCGCCACGATGACGCCGCCGATCACCGTGCCGGAGCCGGTGCGGGCGAAGAGCTTCACGAAGCCGTCCTCGACGCCCATCATCTTGGCGCGCGCGTTCGTCGCGAGGTCGATGCGGTACACCTCGCCCTGCGCGATGCCCTCCTCGATCTCGCGCTGCGACCAGCCGACCGTAGCGATCTCGGGCTGCGTGAAGATGTTCGACGCGACCGTGCGCATCGAGATCGGGTCGACGGCGTCGCCGAGCGCGTGGAACATCGCCGTGCGCCCCTGCATCGAGGCGACGGAGGCGAGCGGCAGCGCGTCAGCGCAGTCGCCGACCGCGTAGACGTTGGGCAGGTTCGTGCGCGCGACGCGGTTCACGAGGATGTTGCCGGAGTCGGCGAGCTCGATGCCCGCTTCCTCGAGGCCGATGCCCGCGGTGTTCGGGATCGAGCCGACCGCCATGAGGCAGTGGGAGCCCTCGACGGTGCGGCCGTCGGTGAGCGTCACGACGACGCCCGTCTCGGTGCGCTCGACCTTCTCGGCGCGCGACTTCGAGAGCACGTGCATGCCCTGCCGCGTGAAGACGTCCTCGATGACGCCCGCCGCGTCGGCGTCCTCACCGGGCAGCACCTGGTCGCGGCTCGAGATGAGCGTGACCTCGGCGCCGATGAGGCTGTAGGCGCTCGCGAACTCGGCGCCGGTGACGCCGGAGCCGACGACGATGAGGTGCTCGGGCACCTCCTCGAGCCCGTAGAGCTGGGTCCAGGTGAAGATGCGCTCGCCGTCGGGCATCGCGCTCGGCAGCTGACGGGGCCGCGAGCCGACCGACACGACGATCGTGTCGGCCTCGAACTCGTCGAAGTCGGCGCCCTGCTTGCCGGTCGACACGACGACCCGGCCGGGGCCGTCGAGGCGGCCCTCGCCCTGCACGATCGTGACGCCGGCCTTCTCGAGGTCGGCCTTCATGTCGAGCGACTGCTTCGCGGCGAGCGACAGCAGCCGCCGGTTCACCGCGCGCAGGTTGACCGAGACCTCGGGCTTCTGCGGCCTGCCAGAGGCGCCGCGCACCGAGAACTGCACGCCCAGCTGGCTCGCGTCGCGGATCGCGGCCGCCGACTCCGCGGTCGCGATGAGCGACTTCGAGGGCACGACGTCGGTCAGGATCGCGCTGCCGCCCACGCCCGTCCGCTCGATGAGCGTGACCTCGGCGCCGAGCAGGGCGCCCGCGAGCGCCGCCTCATAGCCGCCGGGTCCGCCGCCGATGATCACCACGCGCTGCTTGCGCTCGAATGCACTCACGCGCTCCATCATCCCGCATCCGGAGCCCCCGACGGATCGGCCGGCCGCGGTCAGCCCGCGCGGCGCTCGTGGACGGCGGTGGAGAGCGTCGTGCCGTTCACCTCGACGTAGAGGGTGCCCTCCGTCACGGACACCGACATCGTCGTCCTCCGGGCCACTGCGTCGGCGACCGCATCGACGAAGCCGGGGTCGAACGAGACGAGCCGCACGTCCTCCGCGCGGTGGATGCGCTTGCCCGACCACCGCCCAGCGACGCGCTCCGGGTCGCGGTGCGTGTAGACGACGGCGCGATCGGCCGCCATGCTGCCGCGGTGGATGCGCTCCGCCTCCGGGGCGCCGACCTCGATCCAGGCGGTGAGCGAGCCGGTCAGGTCGCGCGCCACCACCGCGGGCTCGTCGCCGCCCGAGATCCCGTCGCCGAAGGCGATGCCCTCCTCGTGCTCGAGGCAGAGCGCGAGCACGCGCGTGACCATGAACGCGAGCGTCTCCGACGGGTGCTGCGCGACCTTGAGCGACAGCTGCTCGTAGACGCCGCGGTCGACGTCGGAGAGCTGGATCTCGAAGGTGTGGATGGTCGCGCCGATGGCCATGGTCGCCGAGCCTACGCGAGCGCCGGGGCGCCCATCGCCCGGTCGGATGCGCGGCGCGGGCTCGCTGTGCCGCTCGCGGCTCGGTGGCCGGGGCGCGCCTAGAGTGGGCGCCATGACGCACGAGCACGACATCCACCCGCTCGACGGCGGCGCCGACCCGCGCGCCGTCGCCCGGCAGGCCGCCGACGACATCCGCCGCATCACCGGCGTCGAGTCGCACGACATCGCCCTCACGCTCGGCTCGGGCTGGGCGAAGGCGGCCGACCTCATCGGCGAGACGACGCACACCATCCCCGCGACCGACGTCACCGGCTTCTCGAAGCCCGCGCTCGAGGGGCACGTGGGCACGCTGCGCTCGATCCTGCTCGACGACGGCCTCCGCGCCCTCGTCATCGGCGCGCGCACCCACTACTACGAGGGCCACGGCGTGCGCCGGGTCGTGCACTCGGTGCGCACCGCGGCCGCGGCCGGCGCATCCGTCATGGTGCTCACGAACGGCGCCGGCGGCATCAAGCCGCACTGGACGCCCGGCCAGCCCGTGCTCATCAGCGACCACATCAACCTCACCGCCGACTCGCCGCTCGAGGGCGCCACCTTCGTCGACCTCACCGACCTGTACGCGCCGCGCCTGCGCGACATCGCGCGATCGGTCGACGGCTCGCTCGACGAGGGCGTCTACGTGCAGTTCCGCGGCCCGCACTACGAGACCCCTGCCGAGGTGCAGATGGCGAAGGCGATCGGCGGCCACATCTGCGGCATGTCGACCGCGCTCGAGGCCATCGCGGCGCGCGAGGCCGGCATGGAGGTGCTCGGGCTCAGCCTCATCACCAACCTCGCCGCGGGCATCCAGACGACCCCGCTCTCGCACGCCGAGGTCATCGAGGCGGGCAGGGAGGCGGAGGGCCGCCTCGGACGCCTGCTCGCCGACGTCGTCGCCGCGATCGGCCAGCAGGCATGACCGCGCCCGACGTGCTCGACGCCGCGCGCGCCTGGGCCGCCGACGATCCCGACCCCGAGACGCGCGCCGAGCTCGAGGCCGCCATCGCTGCCGCCGAGGCCGGCGACGAGCTCGCGGTCGCCGCCGTGACGGATGCGTTCCGCGGCCGCCTGCAGTTCGGCACCGCGGGGCTGCGCGGCGCGATCGGCGCGGGCCCCAACCGCATGAACCGGGTGGTGGTGCAGCAGGCGTCCGCCGGGCTCGCCGCCTTCCTCGTCGGCCGCGAGCCGCACCCGTCGATCGTGATCGGCTGGGACGGGCGCCGCGGCTCTGAGGAGTTCGCCCGCGACGCGGCCGAGGTGTTCGCCGGCGCGGGCGTGCGGGCGATCCTGCTGCCGCGCCTGCTGCCGACCCCGGTGACCGCGTTCGCGGTGCGCCACCTGGGCGCGAGCGCCGGCGTCATGGTGACCGCGAGCCACAACCCGCCCGCCGACAACGGCTACAAGGTCTACCTCGGCGGTGCCGACGAAGGCAGCCAGATCGTGCCGCCCGTCGACGGGGAGATCGCCGAGCGGATCGTCGAGGCGGCGGCCGTGCCGGTCGCCGACTACCCGCGCGGCGAGCCGGAGGTCGCGGGTGAGGGCGTCTGGGAGGCGTACGTCGCCGCCACGGCCGCGATCGGCCTGCCGACCGACCAGGACGCCGGATCCGCGCTCACCGTCGTCTACACGCCGCTCCACGGCGTCGGCCTCGAGACGGTCGAGGCGGTGCTCGCCGAGGCCGGCTTCCCGCCCGTCATCGTCGTGCCGGAGCAGGCGGAGCCCGATGGTGCGTTCCCGACCGTCGCGTTCCCCAACCCCGAGGAGCCCGGCGCGCTCGACCTCGCCATGGCGCTCGCCACCGAGCGCGGCGCCGACCTGATCCTCGCGAACGACCCCGACGCCGACCGGCTCGCGGTCGCGGTGCCCGACGCCGCAGCGCCTGCGGGCTGGCGCATGCTGACGGGCAACGAGGTGGGCCTGCTGCTCGGCTGGGACGCGGCTCGCGCGGCCCGCGGGCGCGGCGTGCTCGCCGCATCCATCGTCTCCTCCCCCGGCCTCGGCACGATCGCCGAGGCACACGGGCTGCGCTTCGTGCAGACGCTCACCGGCTTCAAGTGGGTCTCGCGCGTGCCCGACCTCACCTTCGGCTTCGAGGAGGCGCTCGGCTACCTCGTGAACCCGGGCACCGTGCGCGACAAGGACGGCGTCTCCGCGCTCGTGCGGGTGCTCACGCGCGCCGCAGAGCTGCACGAGCGCGGCTCGTCGCTCACCGAGGAGCTGCTCGCGCTCGCCGGCGAGTTCGGCGCGTTCGAGTCGGGCCAGGTGAGCGTGCGCGTGACAGATCTCGCGCGCATCCCGGCGACCATGGCCGCGCTGCGGGCGACGCCGCCGGCCGAGCTCGCGGGCTCCGCGGTGCTCGCCGCCGACGACCTGTCGCTGCCCGAGCACGGCGAGATCGGCGACATCCTGCGCTTCACCCTCGACGACGGCTCGCGCGTGATGGTGCGGCCGAGCGGCACCGAGCCCAAGGTCAAGGTCTACATCGACGCGATGTCGGCCGAGGGCGCGCCGGCCCAGCGCGTGCGCGCGGCGCGGGCCCGCGTCGCGGCGATCGCCGAGGCGGTGCGCCCCCTCCTCGACGCCTGATTCTCAACGTCGCCTGTGGTCAGTGAACCGCGCATGCGCGTCGAACGACCACTGGCGACGTTGAGAACTAACGGCGGAGGGCGGCGATCGCCTCGTCGCGCGTCGTGGCTGCCGCGAGCGCGTCGGTGACCCCGGAGCCGTCGAGCGCGTTCGCGAGCTCGGCGAGCATCCGCAAGTGCTGCCGCGCGCTCGTCGCCGCGAGGCCGATGACGACGCGCACCGGGTCGTTGTGCGGGTGGCCGAACGCCACCGGCTCGTCGAGCACGACGATCGCGAGCGCATCGCGCCGCACGACGCCGCTCGCCTTGGCGTGCGGCACGGCGACGCCCGGCGCGACGACGCAGTACGGCCCCGCCGACTCGATCTGCTGCACGAGCTCCTCGACGTAGGCCCGCCCCACGGCGCTCGCCGTCACGAGGTCGACGCCCGCCGCGCGCACGGCCGCGCGCCAGTCGTCCGCGTGCACCCCTGGCGAGAAGGTGGCCTCGTCGAGCGGCAGGCTCATCGCAGGTCGTCGAACCCGTCGGCGATCTCGTCCGCCAGCTCCTCGCGCTCCTCGAACGAGCAGAACGCGCTCGCGGCGGCGTTCTGCGTCACCTGCTCGAGGTCGTCGAGGTCCCACTCGAAGGCGTCGACGAGCAGGCCGAGCTCGCGCGTGAGCGTCGTGCCCGACTGCAGGCGGTTGTCGACGTTGACGGTGACGCAGAAGCCCAGCTGGTGCAGGAGGTCGATCGGGTGGTCCTCGAGCGCGGTGCCCCACTGCGCGATCGTGCCGGTCTGCAGGTTGGAGGACGGGCTCACCTCGAGGGCGATCTGCCGGTCCTTCACCCACTCGGCGACCTCGCCGAGGCGCACCACCACCGCGTCGTCGGTCTCCTCCTCGACGTGGATGTCCTCCGCGATGCGGGTGCCGTGCCCCAGCCGCAGCGCGCGGCCCGAGAACAGCGCGTCGGCGATGCTCGCGATGCCGTCGCCCTCGCCCGCGTGGACGGTGGCCGGGAAGTGCGCGCGCGCCAGGATGTCGAAGGCCGACTGCATGCGCCACGCGGGGAAGCCCGCCTCGGGGCCGGCGATGTCGAAGCCCACCGCACCGCGATCGCGGTGCCGCAGCGCGAGCTCGGCGATCTCGTCGCCGCGGTCGAGGTGGCGCATGGCGCTGAGGAGCTGGCCGACGCGGATGCGGCCGCCGTGCGTCGCGACGAGCGCGATGGCCTCCTCGATGCCGGCCTGCACCGCCTCGACCGCCGCGTCGAGCGTCAGGCCGCGCTGCAGGTGCTGCTCGGGCGCCCAGCGGATCTCGCCGTAGATCACGCCGTCCTCGGCGAGGTCGAGCACGAACTCCTTCGCGACGCGGTGCAGGCCGTGCTCGGTCTGCATCACCGCGGTCGTGATGTCGAACGTCTTCAGGTACTCGGGCAGCGAGCCGGAGTTCGACTGCTGGGCGAACCACGCGCCGAGCGACGCGGCGTCGCTCGCAGGCAGCTCGAGCCCGATCTCGTCGGCCAGCTCGAGGATGGTCTGCGGTCGCAGTCCGCCGTCGAGGTGGTCGTGGAGGCTGACCTTTGGCAGCGTCTGGATGTCGACGCCGTCGACCTCGTAGCGGCTCATCTCGTCCCCGTCGTCGGTTCCTGCAGGACCTCGATCGTACCTGCCGCGGATGTCGACGGGCTCAGGCGCCGATCCGCTCGCGCACGATCGGCGGGACCGGCACCTCCGTGCCCGGCGCGGCGAGCTCCCACGCGCCCTCGAGCGCCTCGAGCGCGCGCGGGATGCGGGTGGCGTCGTCGGCCGAGATCGTCCAGAGCGGGTCACCCTTCCGCACCGCGTCGCCGGGCTTGACGTGCAGGTCTATGCCCGCGGCGTGCACGACGGGATCGCTCGCGCGGGCGCGACCGGCGCCGAGCCGCCACGCGGCGATGCCGAACGGCAGCGCCTCCTGGCGCGCGAGCACGCCGTCGGCCTCGGCGACGACCGTGTGCGTCTCGTTCGCGGTCGGCAGCGCCGCATCCGGGTCGCCGCCCTGCGCGACGACGAAGCGCCGCCAGACGTCCATCGCGCGGCCGTCGGCGAGCGCCGCCTCGACGTCGGCGTCGGGCTGCCCCACCGCGTCGAGCATCTCGCGCGCGAGCGCGACGGTGAGCTCGACGATGTCGGCGGGTCCGCCGCCGGCGAGCACCTCGACCGACTCCCGCACCTCGTTGGCGTTGCCGATCGCGAGGCCGAGCGGCGTGTCCATGGCGGTGAGCAGCGCTCGCGTCTCCACGCCCGCGTCGCGGCCGAGCTCGACCATCGTGAGCGCCAGCTCGCGCGCCCGCTCGAACTCCTGCATGAACGCGCCGGAGCCGAACTTCACGTCGAGCACGAGCGCGCCGGTGCCCTCCGCGATCTTCTTCGACATGATCGAGGATGCGATGAGCGGGATGGCCTCGACGGTGCCGGTGATGTCGCGGAGCGCGTAGAGCCGCTTGTCGGCGGGCGCGAGGCCGGCGCCGGCCGCGCAGATGACGCCGCCGACGGTGCGCAGCTGCTCGAGCATCTGCTGGTTCGACAGGTCGGCGCGCCACCCGGGGATGGACTCGAGCTTGTCGAGCGTGCCGCCGGTGTGGCCGAGGCCGCGCCCCGACAGCTGCGGCACCGCGGCGCCGAAGGCGGCGACGAGCGGCATGAGCGGCAGCGTGATCTTGTCGCCGACGCCGCCGGTCGAGTGCTTGTCGACGGTGGGCGCGTCGAGCGACGAGAAGTCCATCCGCTCGCCCGAGGCGATCATCGCCATCGTCAGGTCGTGGATCTCGCGGCGGTCCATGCCGTTCAGCAGGATCGCCATCGCGAGCGCCGCCATCTGCGGGTCCTCGACGTAGCCCCGCGTGTAGGCGTCGACGAGCCAGTCGATCTGCGTCGTGCCGAGCGTCCCCCGGTCGCGCTTCGTGCGGATGATGTCGACGACGTCGAACGCCTCAGCCATGCTGCTCCTCGTCGCGGGTCGCCGCGTAGTCGTCGAGCTCCCGCGGGCCGAACGCATCCGGGAGCACCTGGTCGATCGTGCGGATGCCGCTGACGGTGTCGAGCAGCATCCCGGGCGCCGCGTGCTCCGACAGCAGCTGGCGGCAGCGGCCGCACGGCATGAGCCGCTCCCCCGCGCCGTTCACGCACGCGAACGCCACCAGCCGGCCGCCGCCGCCCATCACGAGCTCGCTCACGAGCGAGCACTCCGCGCACAGCGTCACGCCGTAGGCGGCGTTCTCGATGTTCGCGCCGGTGATGAGGCGGCCGTCGTCGACGAGCGCCGCCGCGCCCACCGGGAAGCCCGAGTAGGGCGCGTAGGCCTTCGCTGCCGCCCCGACGGCGGCGCCGTGCAGCGCCGGCCAGTCGATGTCGCGCATCCTCACGTCCTATTGCTTGATGTACGGCTTGCCGCTCGCCGCCGGTGCCCGCGACTGGCCGATGAAGCCTGCGACCGCGAGGAGCGTGACGACGTACGGGAGCATGAGCATGAACTCGCTCGGCACCGGCGAGCCGATCGCGCCGAGCGTCTGCTGCAGCGCCGACGCGAAGCCGAACAGCAGCGCCGCCGCGGTCGCCTTGATCGGGTGCCACTGGCCGAAGATCACCGCGGCGAGCGCGATGTAGCCGAGGCCCGCCGTCATCTCGCGCGTGAACGAGCCGTTCGAGTCGAGCGTGAAGTACGCGCCGCCGAGGCCCGCGACCGCGCCGGCGAGCGAGACGTTCCAGAAGCGCAGCCGGTTGACCTTGATGCCGACGGTGTCGGCCGCCATCGGGTGCTCGCCGATCGCGCGCAGGCGGAGGCCCCAGGTGGTCTTGAAGAGCCCCCAGGCGATGAGCGGCACGGCGACGTACATCGCGTAGACGATGATCGACTGGTTGAAGAGCGCGGGTCCCAGCAGCGGGATGCCCTCGAGCAGCGGGATCGGGAGCTTCGGCAGGCGGTCGGGCGAGTTGAGCGCCTCGTTGTCGGTGAGCACCGACGAGTAGAAGAAGTTCGTGAGCCCGGCGACGAGCACGTTGAGCACGACGCCGACGATGACCTGCTCGACGAAGTACCGGATCGCGAAGACCGCGAGCACCATCGAGATGAGCACGCTCGCGAGCATCGCGGCGAGCACGCCGACGATGGTGCTGCCGGTCGCGGAGGCGACCACGGCGCCGGTGAAGGCGCCGCCGAGCAGCTGCGCCTCGATCGCGATGTTCACGACGCCCGCGCGCTCGGAGATGACGCCGCCCATGGCGCCGAAGATGAGCGGCACCGACAGGCCGACGGTCGCGAACAGCAGGCCTGCGATCGGGATCATCGACCCCGCGCCGGCCCAGCTGAGGAAGCCGATGACGAACAGCAGGCCGAAGACGACGGGCAGCCAGGCGCCGACGCGGCGCGCGGAGGCCGCGGCCCAGAACGCGAACGCGGTGAGCGCCGCGAGCACGAGCGCGATGACGATGCCGGTCGGGCGCGACGGGAGCACCGCATCCGGGAGCGCGATGAAGTCGCCGGAGTCGGCGAGCCGGAGCGTCGCGCTGCCGTCGCGGCCGAGCCCGATCATGAGGATCGCGGCGACGATGGTGAGCACGGCGTAGGCGACGGGCGCCTTCCAGTGCCGGACGACGGCGCGCTCGAGCTCGACCGTCTGGACGGGCGCAGGCGACTGCGCGTCGATGGGCTGCTGCGTGCTCACGCCTGCTCCCCCTTCGTCTGGGTCGCGGCGGCGAGCGCGGCCTCGTCGCGGCGCTGGCGGCGCGACATCCTGCCGGGCTGCGGCAGGCCGAACATCGCGCGCACGAGCGGCGGTGCCGCGATGAAGAGCACGATGAACGACTGCACGACGAGGATGATGTCGATCGGCACGCCCTCGGCGGCCTGCATGCGGAAGCCGCCCGCCTTGAACGCGCCGAAGAGCAGCCCGGCGAAGAACGTGCCCCACGGGGTGGAGCCGCCGAGCAGCGCGACCGTGATCGCGTCGAAGCCGATGCCCGCGTCGATGCCGGAGGTGAAGCCGGTCGTGACTGCGCCCGTCACCTGCTGTGCGCCCGCGAGGCCCATGAAGCCGCCCGAGAACAGCATCGCGAGCACCGTGATGCGCCGCACGTCCATGCCGGCGTTGAGGGCCGCGTTCGCGTTGAAGCCGACCGCGCGGAACTGGAAGCCGAGGCTCGAGCGGTTGATGAGCCACGAGCAGAAGATCACCGCGGCGACCGAGAGCACGAAGCCCCAGTGCAGCGTGAACGGCGGGCCGAACATCGATGGCAGCGTCGCCGACGGCGGCATGGGCGGCGAGATCGGGTTGTTGCTGCCCGGGTTCTGCAGCAGGCCGGGGGTGCGCAGCATCCAGGTGATGAACCAGAGCGCGACGAAGTTGAGCATGATCGTGACGATCACCTCGTGCGCGCCGGTGAACGCCTTGAGCGCACCGGCGATGCCGCCCCAGATCGCACCGGCGGCGATGCCGACGGCGATCGCGACGAGCACGTGGAGCACGGGCGGGAGCTCGAACGAGAAGCCGACCCAGCCCGCCGCCGCGGCGGCCCACAGCATCTGGCCGCGGCCGCCGATGTTGAACAGCCCCACGCGGAACGCGAGCGCGACGCCGAGGCCCGCGGCGATGAGCGGGGTGGCGAAGTTCAGCGTGTCGGTGAGCGGCTTGATGAGCTGCGCGAAGCCGGCGTCGGCGCGCGACAGGTTGAGGATCGAGCCCTGGAAGAGCGCCGAGTACGCGCCGAAGACGGCATCCCAGGCCGCGCCGAGCATGTCGGCGGGGCGGGCGAAGAAGTAGCCGCTCGTCTCCTGCACGCGCTCGTCGGTCGCGGCGATGAGGATGCCGCCCACGACGAGGGAGGTGAGGATCGCGAGCACGGCCATGACGAGGTTGCCGCCCATGATGCGGCGGAAGGCGCTGCCCCAGGGGTCGTCATCCTCGACCGTGCGGTCGTCGGTCGTCGCGACCGCGGCGGGTGCCGCGACCTCCGCGACCTCTGGCGCGTGCACGACGGCCGGCGCGGATCCGGAGTCGGGCGATCCGCCCGGGCGCTGCGGCGGGTCGGGCTGGATGGGGTCGTCGCCGTCGAGCGGTCGGTCGTTCACGCTGCGGCTCCTTCGAGGTGGGCGGGTCGCTCGCCGGCCATCATGAGGCCGAGCGTGTCGCGGCTGGTGTCCGCCGGCACGATGCCCACGATGCCGCCCCGGTACATGACCGCGATGCGGTCCGCGAGCCCGACGACCTCGTCGAGCTCGGTCGAGACGACGATCACCGGGATGCCGGCGTCGCGCGTCGCGATGATCTGGCTGTGCACGAACTCGATCGAGCCGACGTCGAGGCCGCGGGTGGGCTGCGAGGCGACGAAGAGCGCGAGCGGCCGGCCGAGCTCGCGCGCGAGGACGACCTTCTGCTGGTTGCCGCCCGAGAGGGTGCCGACGTGCGTGTCGATCCCCTGCGCGCGGATGTCGAAGGCGCCGAGCTTCTCGTCGGCGAACGCGTCGCGCGCGCCGCGGTCGACCGTGCCTGCCTTGATGAACGGGGTGCCGCGGTAGCGGTCGAGCATGAGGTTCTCGGCGATCGAGAAGTCGCCGACGAGCCCGTCGACCTTGCGGTCCTCGGGCACGAAGCCGACGCCGGCGTCGAGCACCTCGCGCACCGAGTCGCCCAGCAGCTCGTTGCCGTTGAGGTCGATCGAGCCCTTGGCGCGCGACTGGAGGCCGAGGATCGCCTCGGTGAGCTCGGTCTGCCCGTTGCCCTGGACGCCGGCGATGCACAGCACCTCGCCGCCGTGCACCGTGAACGAGACGTCGTTGACGACCTTCTGGCCGATCGCGTCGAGCACGGTCAGGCCCGAGACGGTGAGCAGGTTGTCGGTGAGCACCGGCGGGCTCTTCTGCACGGTCAGCTCGACCGGGCGGCCGACCATCATCGACGCGAGCTCGGTGCTCGTCGATGTGGGGCTCGCCTCGCCGACCACCTTGCCGAGGCGGATGACCGTGATGCGGTCGGCGATCGCGCGCACCTCGCGCAGCTTGTGGGTGATGAAGACGATCGCGGTGCCCTCGTCGCGGAGCTGCTGCATGATCGCCATGAGCTCGTCGGTCTCCTGCGGCGTCAGCACGGCGGTGGGCTCGTCGAAGACGAGCACCTTCGCGTCCTGCGACAGCGCCTTGATGATCTCGACGCGCTGCTGGACGCCGACGGGCAGGTCCTCGATCCTCGCGTCGGGATCGACGTGGAAGCCGAAGCGCTGCGAGATCTCGCGCACCTTCTGCTTCGCGCCGGCGAGGCCGCCGAGCGCCTTCTCGTGGCCGAGCAGCACGTTCTCGGCGACGGTGAACACGGGGATGAGCATGAAGTGCTGGTGCACCATGCCGATGCCGGCGTGCATGGCATCGCCGGGTCCGGCGAAGCGCTGCGGTGCGCCGTCGAGCAGGATCTCGCCCTCGTCGGCCTGGTAGAGGCCGTAGAGCACGTTCATGAGGGTCGACTTGCCCGCGCCGTTCTCACCGAGCAGGCAGTGGATCTCGCCGGCCTTGACCTCGAGGTCGATGTGATCGTTGGCGGTGAGCGCGCCGAAGCGCTTCGTGATGCCACGAAGCTGGAGGGTCGAGTGCGGGGCGGTCATGGTGCCTTCCTTCGACGACGCGGACGACGCATGCGAATCTAGCCGGAACGGCGCATCCGGCGCGCGCTCCTGTGCCGCTCACGCGTGTGGGGGCCGGCCGGAGCCGACCCCCACGCGCATGCGCTGGCCTGTGACTACGGGCTGGCGGGCGACTCGACCGTGATCTCGCCGGCGATGATCGCCTCGCGGATCTCGTCGAGCTGCGACTGCAGCTCGACGTCGACCGAACCCTCGAAGTCGTGGAACGGCGCGAGGCCGACACCGTCGTTCTCGAGCGTGCCGACGTACGGCTCGCTGGAGAACTCGCCGGCCGCAGCCTGCTCGACGACCGTCTGGACGCCCGTCGACATGCCCTTCAGCACCGAGGTGAGGAAGAGGTCGGCGTTGTCGGGCGAGGTCTCGTAGAGGTCGGCGTCGACACCGATCATCACGATGCCCGAGTCGTCGCCCTGGTCGCGGATGGCCTCAGCGGCCGACAGGAAGATGGGGCCGCCGACCGGCATGAGCACGTCCGCGCCCTGGCCGATGAACGTCTCCGCCATGGCCTTCGCCTCGACGCCGGCGGCGAAGCCACCGGTGAACGAGCCGGACTGCGCCTCGGCGTCCCAGCCGAGCACCTGCACGTCGGTGCCGTTCTGCTCGTTGTAGTACTCGGCGCCCTCGACGAAGCCGTCCATGAAGATCGTCACCGGCGGGATCTGGAGGCCGCCCCACGTGGCGATGGTGCCCGACTCGGTGTACGAGGCGGCGGCGTAGCCGGCGAGGAACGCGGCCTGCGCCGTGTCGTAGACGATCGGCTGCACGTTGTCCGCGGTCACCGACTGGTCGTCGATGATCGCGAAGTTGATGTCCGGGTTCGCGGTCGCTGCGGCACCCGTGGCCTCGGCGAGCTGGAAGCCGACCGAGACGACCATGTTGCAGCCCTCGGCGATGACGCTGTCGAGGTTCGGCGCGTAGTCGGCGGGCGAGGCGGACTCGACCTCGATCGGCTCGACGCCCAGGCCCTCGGCCGCGGCACGGAGGCCCTCGGCGCCGAGCTGGTTGAACGAGCGGTCGTCGAAGCCGCCCTCGTCGGAGACGATGCAGGGCTGGATGTCGGTGGTCGGGGCCGCGGACTCGGAGCCGGCCGGCTCGGAGCCGGAAGGGGCCTCCGGCGCTGCGGCGCAGCCGGCGAGCAGGAGCGCCGCGCCGATGGCGATGACGCCGCCGCGCGCGGCGGAACGGTTGAACTTCCTCAAGGGATCCTCCAGTGCAAAGGATGCTCGCCGCGACGCGGCTGAGCGCATGATGGTTGAGCATAGGGCCGCCAGAACGGCGCCAGCGCACCGATCGCGCCACCGAAACGCAATCGTTGCAAAGCCGTCACGTCACGGGCTCGAGGGCGACTCCACCGTGATCTCACCGGCGATGATCTGCTCCCGCAGCGCCTCCAGCTCGGCCTTCGTCTCGTCGCTCACGCGGGCGTCGAGGTCGTGGAACGGGGCGATGTCGACGCCGCCGTTCTCGAGGGTGCCGATGATCGGCTCATCGGAGAGCGTGCCGTCGAGCGCGTCGCTCACGGCGCCCACCACGGCGTCCTCGGTGTTCTTCAGCACGCTCGTCAGCAGCAGCGGGCGGAACTCCTCGGGGAGCGTGTCGTAGCCGTCGTTGTCGACCCAGAGCACGAGTGCGGTGCCGCCGGCGTCGAGCGAGGCGCGGAACGCGCCCTCCCCCACCTGGCCCGCGACGGGCAGGATCACGTCGGCGCCCTGCGCGATGAACGCCTGCGTCTGCGTCTGGCCGAGCTGCACGTTCTCGAAGTCGCCGGTGAAGGTGCCGTCCTGCGTCTCCGGGTCCCAGCCGAGCAGCCGCACGTCGGTGCCCTTGGCCTCGTTGTAGGCCTCGATGCCGGCGGCGAAGCCGTCCATGAAGAGCGTGACCGGCGGCTGGTTGCCGCCGCCGAAGGTGGCGACGATGCCGGTCTCGCTCACGGATGCGGCCGTGTAGCCGGCGAGGAACGCCGCCTGCGCGGTGTCGAACACGATCGAGCGCACGTTCGGGGCCTCGACGATCTGGTCGACGATCGCGAACTGCACGTCGGGGTTCGCCGCCGCCTGCTCGGCGGTCGCGGCCTCGAGCTCGAAGCCGACCGTGAGCACGAAGCCGCAGCCGGTGTCGACCGCCGCCTGCACGTTGGGCGCGAGGTCGCTCTCGGAGGTGGAGACGAGCACGTTGGCCTCGATGCCGAGCTCCTCCTGCGCGCGCTCCATGCCGGCCCAGCTCGTCTCGTTGAACGAGCGGTCGTTGAGGCCGCCGGAGTTCGTCACCATCTGGGCGCACTCGAGCGCCTGCTCGGGCGCTTCGGTGCCCGCGGTCTCGGTGGCGGCGGGCGGCGGCGTGGCGCAGCCCGCGAGGAGGACGAGCGCGGCGAGCGCGGGCAGGGCGAGCGTGCGGGACACGGGGACTCCTTCGAGCGGGTGACCGAATCGTAGCCCGGCGCCCGTGCGCCCGCGCGCACCCGCCGCGGCCACGCGGCTCCTCCGTGCGCTCGATCGGTCACAGCGCGGCACGGAGCGGGATGGATGCACGGCGGGCGGCTCAGCCCGATCCGGCTCACGCCCGCCCGGCGGAGGTCGGCGGCGCCCGCCGCCCCGCGCGCTCGATCGGTCAGAGCGCGGCACGGAGCGGGATGGATGCACGGCGGGCGGCTCAGCCCGATCCGGCTCACGCCCGCCCCGGCGGAGGTCGGCGGCGCGAGCCGCCCCGTGCGCTCGATCGGTCAGACCGCGGCACGCAGCGGGATGGAGGAGCGGCGAGCGGCTCAGCCCGATCCGGCTCACGCCCACCCCGGCGGAGGTCGGCGGCGCCCGCCGCCCCGCGCGCTCGATCGGTCAGAGCGCGGCACGGAGCGGGATGGAGGAGCGGCGAGCGGCTCAGCCCGATCCGGCTCACGCCCGCCCCGGCGGAGAGGGGCTGCGCCCGCGGTGGCTCCGGCCGACGCCATCCACAGTCACCGCCCGGAGCGCCTCGGCACAGCCGGGACGAGCAGCACACTTTCGGCATGGATGCGACGGAGCTCTTCCGCGCGGCGCTCGGCGTCCTCACGACCGCGCAGCTGCTCGACGCCGGTGTCACGAGGCGCGAGATCGACGCCTCCGTCGCCGCTGGCAAGGTGGAACGCGTGCGACGCGGCTGGATCGCATGGCAGCCCGACCCGATGGCGCTCTCAGCCGTGCGCGAGGGTGGGTGCATCAGCTGCCTCAGCGCGATGGCGTCGCTCGGCGCGTGGCAGCCGCGGCACGCGCGCGGTCACATCCGCCGCGCCGATGGGCAGCGCGATCGAAGGGGATCAGACGAGAAGGGCTGCCGCCCCTACGGACCGAACCCGCCGGTGCGCGCCTCCGTGGACGACCTCGAGACCGCGTTCCGGTGCGCGCTCCGGTGCGCCGATGCGGAGCAGCTGATCGCCGTGGCCGACTCGATCGTGCACGGAGAGCTCGCGACGCTGGATGACCTGCGCGAGTGGGCCACCGACGCGCCGAAGGAGATCCGCACCCTGCTGGACCGCGTCGAACCGCTGTCGGAGGCCGGCACCGAGTCGATGGTGCGCGTGCGCCTCTGCGCGCGCGGAATCCGCCTCCGGGTCCAGGTCTGGATCGGGCGCCGTCGCGTCGATCTGCTGATCGGCGATCGGCTCATCATCGAGTGCGACTCGACGACCTATCATGCGGATCCCGAGGCCTTCCAGCGCGATCGGCGCACCGACCGCATCCACGTCGCGCAGGGCTACCTGGTGATCCGGCTGACCTGGGAGCAGATCCACGACGAGTGGCCGGCGATCGAGCGCGACATCCTCGCGATCGTGCGTCGCGGCGATCACCGCTGGCCCGGCCGCCTCCGTCCCGAGCGAGCGTGAGCTCGATCGGGCTGACCGCGGGCCTGGCGCCCGCAAGCGCGAGCTCGATCGGGCTGACCGCGGGACCGGCGCCGCTGGGCGATTCGCGGGTGGCTCAGGCCGATCGAACGCGCGGGGGCTAGAGGGCGTCGGTGTTGCCCGAGCGGCGCACCGCGTCGACGACCTGCTTCACCCGCTGCGCGTTGTCGGTCGTCGTGACCAGCAGCGCATCCGGGGTGTCGACGACGACCACGTTCTGGATGCCCACCACCGACACGATGCGGTTCGACTGCGAGACGACGATGCCAGAGGCGGAGTCGGCGATCACCGTGCCCTCCGTGCCGAGGATCGCGAGGCGGCCGCGGTGCGCGCCGTTGTGCAGCTTCGCGACCGCGGAGAAGTCGCCCACGTCGTCCCAGTCGAAGTCGCCCGGCACGACGACCATCCGGCCGCGGGCCGCCGCGGGCTCCGCGACGGCGTAGTCGATCGCGATCTTCTTGAGCTGCGGCCACAGCCGGTCGACGGCAGGTCCGCGCTGCGCGGACTCGTCCCACACCTCGGCGAGCTCCTCGATCTGCGCGGCGAGCTCGGGCTCCTCGCGCGCCAGCTCCTCGAGCAGCACGTCGGCGCGCGCGATGAACATGCCCGCGTTCCACAGGTAGTCGCCGCCGTCGACGTACTTGCGCGCCACCTTCGCCGAGGGCTTCTCGACGAACTCGCGCACGAGCGCGGCGCTCGGGGCGCCGTCGACCCCCGCCGACTCGCCGGCGCGGATGTAGCCGAAGCCGATCGCCGGCTCCGTCGGGGTGATGCCGATGGTCGCGATGTAGCCGGCACGGGCTGCCGCGACGGCCTCGCCGACCGCTCGCCGGAACGAGCGCTCGTCGTCGATCACGTGGTCGGCGGCGAACGAGCCGACGATCACGTCGGGCTCGCGTCGGCGCAGGATCGCGGCGGCGAGCGCGATCGCGACCGTGGAGTCGCGCGGGTCGGCCTCGAGCACGATGCTCGCGTCGTCGAGCTCTGGGATCTGCGCCTCGACCGCCGCGCGGTGCGAGCGGCCGGTCACGACCATGGTGCGTCCGGGCCCGGCGAGCGGCCCGAGCCGGTCGAAGGTGGCGCGCAGCAGCGTCTTGCCGCTGCCGGTCAGGTCGTGCAGGAACTTGGGCGCGTCGGCGCGCGAGAGCGGCCAGAGCCTCGAGCCCACGCCACCTGCGGGGATGATGCTGAAGAAGTCGTCGATCGCCGTCACGGCCCCGAGCCTAGCCAAGCGCCTCGCGGGCGACCCGCGCGCACCCCAGTTCATGCACCGTTCACCGTGCGCTCCCCCGCCCGTCAGCGGCGCCGACGTACCGTGGCACCGTGCGCATCGAGCGAGTCGCCATCGTGACCGAGAGCTTCCTCCCCACCGTCAACGGCGTGACCACCTCGGTCTGCCGCGTGCTCGACCGCCTCGTGGAGACCGGCCGCGAGGCGATCGTCATCACGCCCCGCTGCGGCGCCCCCGTCCACTATCGCGGGGTGCCCGTGCACGAGGTGCCGTCGTTCGCCTACCGGCGCTTCCCTGTCGGGCTGCCGAGCCCGCAGGTCGCCGCGCTGCTCGCGCGCTTCCAGCCCGACGTGCTGCACGCCGCGAGCCCGTTCATGCTCGGCGGGCAGGCGATCGCCGAGGCCGCCCGCATCGGCCTGCCGAGCGTCGCGATCTACCAGACCGACGTCGCCGGCTTCGCGCGCCGCAACCGGCTCGCGGCGGGCTCGCCCTTCGCGTGGCAGATCATCCGGCTCATCCACAACGCCGCCGACCGCACGCTCGCGCCGTCGACGTCGGCGATCGCCGACCTCGAGGACGCGGGCGTCAAGCGCGTCCACCGCTGGGTGCGCGGGGTCGACCTCGAGGGGTTCCACCCCGACAACCGCCAGGGCCCGGCCGCCGCGAACCTGCGCCGCCGACTGGCCCCGGGCGGGGAGGTCGTCGTGGGCTACGTCGGCCGTGTCGCGCCCGAGAAGGGGCTCGACCGGCTGCGCGCGCTCGCGGGCGTGCCGGGCATCCGCGTCGTGATCGTGGGCGACGGCCCGGCGATGGATGAGACGCGCAGGCAGCTCGCCGACGTCGGCCCCGCGTTCCTCGGCCAGCTGCACGGCGCCGCGCTGCGCGCCGCCTACGCCGCGATGGACGTGTTCGTCCACACCGGCACGGAGGAGACGTTCGGGCAGACCCTCCAGGAGGCGGCGGCGAGCGGCCTGCCGGTCGTCGCACCGCGCGCCGGCGGACCGATCGACCTCGTCGACGACGGCACGACCGGGTTCCTCTTCGACCCCGACGACGCATCCGACCTGCGCGCCGCCGTGGCGCGGCTCGCCGCCGACGCCTCGATGCGCGCGCGGATGGGCGAGGCCGGCCGTCGGCGCGTGCTGCCCCGCTCGTGGTCGGCCGTCGTCGACCAGCTGCTCGCGCACTACGAGCGGGCATCGCACCGCGCGCTCCGCGGCATCGACGGCCTCGTCGGGGCGTAGGCCGCGGCGCGCCGCTCCGGGCGTTCGCCCGGAGCGCACCGCGGCGACCCGCCGAGCCCGGACGCCGTCCGCCACGGGCATAGGATGGATGCATCTGCCCGGTCGAACAACGGAGGGATTGCGCGTGTCGAAGACGCAGAGCAGCCTCGTCCTCCCCGATCCCTCCCCTCGCAAGACCACGTTCAGCGGCACGCTGTATCGCGGCAACGAGGGCATGTGGTCGTGGGTGCTGCACCGGATCACCGGTGTGGCGATCTACTTCTTCCTGCTGGTGCACGTGCTCGACACGGCACTCATCCGGGTGAGCCCGGAGGCGTACGACGCCGTCATGGCGACCTACAAGAACCCGATCATGGGTCTCGGCGAGGTCGGTCTCGTCGGGGCCGTGGTGCTCCACGCCCTCAACGGCCTGCGCATCATCCTCGTCGACGTCTGGCCGTGGGCGACCAAGAACCAGCGCGTGCTGTTCTGGATCGTCATGGGCCTCGTCGTCGCGCTCATGCTCTACTTCACGCCGAACCACCTCATGAACGTGTTCGCCCCGATGGAAGAGGCCCAGTGATGAGCGTCACCATCGAGAGCCCGAACTACGCCTACCCCGCCCGATCCAAGGGGCGTCGCGGCCCGAACCTCGAGAAGGCCGGGTGGATCTTCATGCGCGCCTCCGGCGTCGTGCTGATCGTGCTGATCTTCGGCCACCTGGGCTACAACCTGCTCTGGACGCCCGGCGGCATCCACGCGATCGACTTCGGCTTCGTGGGCGGCAAGCTGGCCCAGCCGTTCTGGCAGTGGTGGGACGTGCTGATGCTCTGGCTCGCCATCCTGCACGGCTCGAACGGCATGCGCACGATCGTCAACGACTACGTGCACAAGCCGAAGGTCCGCGCGCTCGCGCTGGGCGCGATCGGCATCGCCGCCGTGCTGCTCATCCTGCTGGGCACGCTCATCACCTTCACGTTCCACCCCTGCCCGGAAGCCGCGGACCCCGCGCTGCTCCCGTCGTTCTGCGCCTCCCTCTAGGCGAGATTCGGAGTCCCCCACATCCATGGCTGATCAGCATTCCGTCGTCGACGGCATCCACTACCACCAGCATGACGTCGTCATCGTCGGAGCGGGCGGCGCAGGCATGCGCGCCGCCATCGAGTCGGCCCCGAAGGCGTCGACCGCGGTGATCACGAAGCTGTACCCGACCCGCTCCCACACGGGCGCGGCGCAGGGCGGCATGGCTGCCGCCCTCGCGAACGTCGAGGAGGACAGCAACGAGTGGCACACCTACGACACGGTCAAGGGCGGCGACTACCTGGTGGACCAGGACGCGGCGGAGATCCTCACGCGTGAGGCGATCGACGCGGTCTACGACCTCGAGAACATGGGCCTGCCGTTCAACCGCACGCCGGACGGCAAGATCGACCAGCGCCGCTTCGGCGGGCACACGCGCGACCACGGCAAGGCGCCGGTGCGCCGCGCCTGCTACGCCGCCGACCGCACGGGCCACATGATCCTGCAGACGCTGTACCAGAACTGCGTCAAGCACGGCGTCGACTTCTTCAACGAGTTCTACGCGCTCGACCTCATCATGGGCGAGGTCGACGGCGTGCCGCGGCCCGCCGGTGTCGTCGCCTACGAGCTCGCGACCGGCGAGATCCACGTCTTCCAGGGCAAGTCGGTCGTCTTCGCGACCGGCGGCTTCGGCAAGATCTACAAGACCACCTCGAACGCGCACACGCTCACGGGCGACGGCGTCGGCATCATCTGGCGCAAGGGCCTGCCGCTCGAGGACATGGAGTTCTACCAGTTCCACCCGACGGGCCTCGCCGGCCTCGGCATCCTCCTCACCGAGGGCGCCCGCGGCGAGGGCGCGATCCTCCGCAACGCGTCGGGCGAGCGCTTCATGGAGCGCTACGCACCGACCATCAAGGACCTCGCGCCGCGCGACATCGTCGCCCGCTCGATGGTGCAGGAGGTCCTCGACGGCCGCGGCGCCGGCCCCAACAAGGACTACGTCTACCTCGACTGCACCCACCTGGGTGCCGAGGTGCTCGAGACGAAGCTGCCCGACATCACCGAGTTCGCGCGCACCTACCTCGGCGTCGACCCGGTGACCGAGCGCGTGCCCGTCTACCCGACGGCGCACTACGCCATGGGCGGCATCCCGACGAACAACGACGCAGAGGTCCTCCGCGACAACGACACCGTCATCCCCGGCCTGTACGCCGCCGGCGAATGCGCGTGCGTCTCGGTGCACGGCGCCAACCGCCTGGGCACGAACTCGCTGCTCGACATCAACGTGTTCGGCAAGCGCGCCGGCAACAACGCGGTCACGTACGCGCAGACGGCCGACTTCGTCGACGTGCCGGCGGATGCCGCCGACGGCGTCGTGAAGCTGCTCGCGCAGCTGCGCGAGGGCGACGGCACCGAGTCGGTCGCCGCCATCCGCAAGGCGCTGCAGGAGACGATGGACCGCAACGCCCAGGTGTTCCGCACCGAGGAGACGCTGCAGACCGCGCTCGCCGACATCGCCGTGCTCCGCGGCCGCTACCCCAACGTGCGCGTCCACGACCGCGGCCGCCGCTTCAACACCGACCTCCTCGAGGCCGTCGAGCTGGGCTTCCTGCTCGACCTCGCCGAGGTGGTCGTGATCTCCGCGATCAACCGCAAGGAGTCGCGGGGCGCCCACATGCGCGACGACTACCCCACGCGCGACGACGTGAACTTCATGCAGCACACCATGGCGTACCGGACGGCCGCCGAGACGGGTGACAGCCAGGGCATCCGTCTGGACTGGAAGCCGGTGCGCTTCACGCACTACGAGCCGACGGAGCGGAAGTACTGATGAGCGACAACCAGCTGCCCCAGGGCGACCCGAAGGGCCAGGAGTCGGGCGTGCACCCGGCGCAGAGCGGCCCCACGGGCGCGCCCACGCCGATGGCCGACCAGCCCGACATGGGCTCGACCGACGACCAGGCGAGCGCGCACCAGGTCGCCGAGGCCGCGGCCCAGTCGTCGACCAGCCCGAAGCCGGTCGAGAACGAGTACGACGGCGCCGACCGCGAGGTCGAGCCGTCGGAGCCGATCGACGTGCCGCAGAGCTTCAACGTCACGGTCATCGTGCGCCGCTACGACCCCGAGGTCGACGAGGAGCCGCGCTGGGTCGACTACGACGTGCAGATGTACCCGACCGAGCGCATCCTCGACGCCCTGCATCGCATCAAGTGGGACATCGACCCGTCGCTCGCCTTCCGCCGCTCGTGCGCGCACGGCGTGTGCGGCTCCGACGCGATGCGCATCAACGGCAAGAACCGCCTCGCCTGCAAGGCGCTCGTGAAGGACTTCGACATCTCGAAGCCGATCTACGTCGAGGCGATCAAGGGCCTGCCGCTCGAGAAGGACCTGATCGTCAACATGGAGCCGTTCTTCGACTCCTTCCGCGAGATCCAGCCCTTCCTGCAGGCGACCGGCAAGCCCGAGAAGGAGCGCCACCAGACGATCGCGCAGCGCGAGCGCTTCGACGACACGACGAAGTGCATCCTCTGCGCCGCGTGCACGACCTCGTGCCCGGTGTTCTGGACCGACGGCCAGTACTTCGGCCCCGCCGCGATCGTCAACGCGCACCGCTTCATCTTCGACTCGCGCGACGAGGGCAGCCAGGTGCGGCTCGACATCCTCAACGACAAGGAGGGCGTGTGGCGCTGCCGCACGACCTTCAACTGCACGGATGCCTGCCCCCGCGGCATCCAGGTGACCAAGGCGATCGCCGAGGTCAAGCAGGCCATGATGACGGGCGTCCGGCTCTAGCCGCACCGCTCGACCCGAGGGCCGGCATCCACGCGGATGCCGGCCCTCGCGGCGTCGGTCAGCGGCCGTGACCGTCGGTCCGCTCTCGGCTGATGTGTAGGCAGCCGATGTATCGTCCCGGCCATGGACGCTTCGACGACGACCGCTGACCGCATCCGCCCCTGGGTCGTGCTCATCGCGCTGCCCGTGACGCTCGCCGCCGCGGCGCTCGGCTCCGGGCTCTTCGGCGGCACCGAGGTCGAGGCGTCGTCGAGCGGCGCCCTCTCCGACTCGGCGACGCCCCTCGCGCCCTACGGCCCGGCGTTCTCGATCTGGTCGCTCATCTACCTCGGCCTCGCCGCCTACGCGGTGTGGCAGGTGCTGCCGCGCCAGCGCCACGATCCGCGGCAGCGCCTGCTCGGCTGGCTCGCCATCGCCTCGCTCGTGCTCAACGCCGCGTGGATCCTCTGCGCGCAGGCGGGCCTCCTGCCCGTCACGGTCGTCGTGATCCTGCTGCTGCTCGCGGTGCTGCTCGCGATCTTCGAGGTGCTGCGGCGCTCGCGCCCGGCGTCGCTGGTCGAGACCGTGGTCGTCGACGGCACGTTCGGCCTGTACCTCGGCTGGGTCGCGGTCGCGACGGTCGCGAACATCGCGGCGTTCCTCGCCGACGCCGGCGTGCGGCCCGCCGACTGGGAGCTGCCGACGATCCTCGTGCTGCTGCTCGTCGCGGTGGTCGCCGCGCTCCTCGCCGTGCGCAGCGCGGGCCGCATCGCGCCGGCGCTCGCGATGCTCTGGGGCGTGGCATGGATCGGCGTCGGCCGTGCGATCGGCGAGCCCGCCTCGGCGACGGTCGCGATCGCCGCAGCGGTGGTCTGCGTGCTCATCGGCTTCGTCACCGTCGCGGCACGGCTCCGCGCCCCCGCGCCCGCCCGCGTCGCCCCGGCGGGACGCCGCCAGGTCGCGCCGTGAGCGAGGGTGCAGACTAGCCGCGTGACCTCGACCATCGCGGCGCTCGACCGCCTCGACGCGCTCCGCTCCGCGCTCGACGGCGTGGCGCTGCCGCTGTCGATCGCCGGGGCCGACGCGGCGCGCGACGCCCGCGGCGCCGCGGTGCGGCAGATCGACGACTACGTCCAGCCCCGCCTGCGGCACCTCGACGCTCCCCTGCTCGCGGTCGTCGGCGGCTCGACCGGCGCGGGCAAGTCGACGCTCGTGAACGCGCTCATCGGCGTGCCGGTCACCCGCACGGGCGTCATCCGCCCGACGACGCGGCAGCCGATCCTGCTGCACTCCCCCGCCGACGCAGCCTGGTTCGGCTCGACGCGCATCCTGCCCGGGCTCGCGCGGGTGACCGGCGTCGTGCGGGAGGCGCCCGCGAGCCGGGCCGGCGAGGAACCGGATGCCGCGCAGATCGGCTCCGTCGTGCTCGTCGCCGACGATCGCGTGCCGCGCGACCTCGCGATCCTCGACGCGCCCGACGTCGACTCGATCGCCGACGAGAACCGGCTGCTCGCCGCGCAGCTGCTCGCCGCGGCCGACCTCTGGCTGTTCTCGACCACCGCCAACCGCTACGCCGACGCCGTCCCGTGGCGGCTCCTCGACGACGCGGCGGCGCGCGACATCACCGTCGGCGTCGTGCTCAACCGCGTGCCCGCCGGCGCCGAGGGCGAGGTGGAGGCCGACCTGCGGCAGATGCTCGAGCTCCGCGGCCTCGGCACCGCACCGGTCTTCGTCGTCACGGAGTCGCCGCTCGACGATCGCGGCATGCTGCCGGCCGCCACCGTCGCCGAGATCCGGGGCTGGCTCGCCGGGATCGCCGGCGATCGCGCCGAGCGCGCCCGCATCGCCGGTCGCACCCTCGCCGGCGCCGTCGCCCGGCTCGGCGTCACCGCGCGAGCGATCGCCGACGCGCGCGACGAGCAGGTCGTGACGGCCGCCGACCTGCGCGGCACGGTCGACACCGCCTACGACGACGCCGCCGACCGCGTCGGCGACGCCACGCGCGACGGCGTGCTGCTGCGCGGCGAGGTGCTCGCCCGCTGGCAGGACTTCGTCGGCACCTCCGACGTCTTCCGCACCATCGAGTCGTGGTACTCCCGCACGCGCGACCGGGTGGTCGCGTGGTTCCAGGGCCGGCCGACGCCGCCGGTCGAGGTCGAGCACGAGATCGAGAGCGGCCTGCACGCCGTGATGGTCGACGAGGCCGGCCGCGCGGCGTCGGATGCGTGGCAGCGGGTGCGCCAGTCGGCCGTCGGCCGGGAGCTGACGGCCGGGGCCGACCTCGCGCATCCGTCGCCGGCGCTGTCGGAGCGCGCGAGCCTGCTCGTGCGGGACTGGCAGCTCGCGCTCATGGAGCTCATCACCGAGCAGGCCGCGGGCAAGCGCACGAAGGCGCGGGTGATGTCGCTCGGGCTCAACGTCATCACCGTGGCGCTCATGGTCGTCGTCTTCGCGTCGACCGGTGGGCTCACGGGCGGCGAGCTCGCGATCGCGGGCGGCTCGGCCGTCGTCGGCCAGAAGCTGCTCGAGACGATCTTCGGCGAGGACGCCGTGCGCCGCCTCGCCGCACAGGCGCGCGACGACCTCGACACCCGCGTGCGCGCGCTCATGGGCGCCGAGGCTGCCCGGTGGGATGCGCTGCTCACGCCGGTCGAGCAGGGCGCGTCGGGCGACGTGCTGCGCGACGCCGCCGCCGAGCTCGAGGCAGCGATGCGCGCCGTCGCGACGGCGCCCGACGCCGCCGGGTCCGATACCGCCCGGTCCGACGCTGCCCGGTCCGACGCTGCCGGTTCCGACTCGGCGTCGCCCGTCGCGCGCTCGCGCGCGCTGCTGCCGAGCGAGGTCGTCGAGGGTGAGGCGCTCGACGACGCCGCGCCCGACGCGGAGGCGCCCCTCGACGGCGAGGCCGACGACGTGCGCGAGCTCGAGCGCGGCATGCCGCGCGAGCGCGACGCGGGGCACGACCGGTGAGCGAGCGCGACCGCGACGAGCACGGCCGCGGGGAGCACGTCGGCAACGAGCGCGGCGTCGACGCGCTGCTCGGCGCGCTCTCCGAGGCGGCGGAGCTCGGCGCCGGGCGCGTACCGCAGGCCGAGCTCGAGGCGGTGCGGCGCATCACCGCGAGCGCGGGCGAGCGACGCGCGCTCTCCTCCGAGCACACCGTCGTCGGCTTCTTCGGCGCCACCGGCTCCGGCAAGTCGTCGCTCATGAACGCGCTGGCCGGTGAGGCGATCGCGCGCACGCACGTGCGCCGCCCCACCACCTCTGCGCCGCTCGCCGCCGTCTGGAACCCGCGCGGCGCATCCGCCCTGCTCGACTGGCTGCAGGTCTCCGACCGCCGCATCATGGACCGCCCGTTCGCGCCCGGTCAGGAGCTCTCGCTCATCGTGCTCGACCTGCCCGACTTCGACTCCGTCGCGCTCGAGCACCGGGCCATCGCCGAGCGGCTCGCGGGGCAGGTCGACGTGCTCGTGTGGGTCGTCGATCCGCAGAAGTACGCCGACGCGGTCATCCACCGCGACTTCATCGCGCCGCTCGCGACGCACGCCTCCGTCACCACCGCGGTGCTCAACCAGGTCGACCGGCTGCCGCCGGACGAGGTCGGGCACGTCGTCGAGTCGCTCCGCGGGCTGCTGCGCGGCGACGGCCTCGACGGCGTGCAGGTGCTGCCGGTGTCGGCGACGACCGGCGCCGGGATCGACGAGCTGCGGACGCGCATCGCCCGCTTCGCCGCCGAGCGGAAGGCCGCGTCCGAGCGGCTCGCCGCCGACGTGCGCGGCGTCGCGGCGCGCCTCGAGCACGCGGGCGCGCCCGGCTCGCTGCGGTCCGCCGACGTGCAGGCGCTCGAGCGCGGGCTGGCCGCCGCAGCGGGCGTCGACGCCGTCGCCGACGCCGTGGCCGCCTCGTACCGCAAGCGCGCCGGCCAGGTCACGGGCTGGCCCCTCACCGCCTGGGTGCTGCGGCTCGCGCCCGACCCGCTCCGGCGCCTGCACCTCGCCGCCGGCCGTGACCGTGGCCGCGACGCCGACGTGCACCGCACCGGGCTGCCGCCCATGAGCGCCGCGCAGCGCGCGCAGGCCGGCATGGCCGTCCGCGCCTACGCCGACGCCGCGGCGAGCGGTCTGGGCGAGGGATGGTCGGCGGCCATCCACGAGCATGCCGGCGACGCGCTCGAGTCGCTGCCGTCGGAGCTCGACCGCGCGATCGCCAGGACCGACCTCGGCGCCCGGGGATCGTGGTGGTGGCCGGTGCTCGCCGCGCTCCAGTGGCTCGCGCTCATCGTCGCGGTGCTCGGCGGCATGTGGCTGCTGCTGCCGATCCTGCTGCCGCTGTGGGGCATGGTCGCGCCGGTGCTGCCCCAGCTCGAGGGCAGCGGCAGCTGGCTCGACGGCTGGCCCGTGCCGCTCGTCGGGCTCATCGGCGGCCTGCTGCTCGGCGTCGTCCTGGGGCTCGTCGGCGCGCTCGTGAGCGGGGCGGTCGGCGCTGCTCGCCGCGCCCGCGCCCGGCGGCGGCTGCGCACGCAGGTGCACCGGGTCGCGCAGGAGATCGTCGTGCTGCCGATCGAGGGCGAGCGGGAGCGAGCGCGCGAGTTCGCGGTCGCCGTGCGTCGCGCGGCGGGCCGGAAGCGCTGACCGGCCCGTCGACGAGCAGCAGGTGGCCGATCACCGCGCGGCAGCCGCGCGACTCCGATCGGCCCGAGCCGGCCTCCGACCCCGCGGGGACGCTCGCACCCGGCTCAGCCCGATCGAGCTCGCGGACCTCGACCCGCCCCGGTCGCGCAGCCGGCCTCGACGACGTCCCCGCCGGGCAGTGATCGGAGGCCACCCCGATCCGCACCGCGCGGCAGCCGCGCGTCTCCGATCGGCCTGAGCCGGCCCCCGACCCCACGTGGACGCTCGCACCCGGCTCAGCCCGATCGGCCGCACGAGCCCGACCCGTGCGACGGCTCCGTCGCCGCGCTGCTCGACGACCGCGGAGGACGCCCGCGGCGGGAGGAGCGCGTCAGTCGACGAGCGAGGCGGCGGCCAGCTGCCGCGCCTCCGCCGCCGAGCGCGCGCCGAGCACGCGCTCGGCGCGTGCCTTCGCCTCGTCGAGCGTCACGGTGAGCAGCTCGGCGCGGACGTCCGCGAGCGCCGACGCGCTCATCGAGAGCGACGTCACGCCGAGGCCGACGAGCACGACCGCGAGCGCGGGATCCGCCGCGGCCTCGCCGCACACGCCCACGCCCTTGTCGGCGCGCGCGCCCGCATCGCCGAGCATCTTGATGAGCCGCAGCACGGCCGGGTGCCATGGGTCCTGCAGCGCGGCGACCGAGCCGAGCTGCCGGTCGGCGGCGAGCGTGTACTGCGTCAGGTCGTTCGTGCCGATCGAGACGAAGTCGGCGACCTCGAGCACCTGGTCGGCGAGCACGGCGATCGACGGCACCTCGGCCATCGCGCCCACGACTTCGAGCCCCAGCTCGCGCCCGAGCCCGACGAAGTACTCGGTCTCCTCGACGTCGGCGATCATCGGCGCCATGACGTACAGCCGGGCATCCGACGCCGCCTGCGCGTTCGCGAGCGCCGTCAGCTGGTCGCGCAGGATGTGCTCGCTCGCGCGCAGCGCGCGGATGCCGCGGAGCCCGAGCGCCGGGTTCTCCTCGTGCGCGTCGTTGAGGAACGACAGCGGCTTGTCGGCGCCGGCGTCGAGCACGCGGACGACGACCTTCTTGCCCGAGAACGCCTGCAGCAGCTCGGTGTAGGCGGCGGTCTGCTCCTCGACGGTCGGCGCGGTCGCCGAGTCGAGGAACAGGAACTCGGTGCGGAACAGCCCGACGCCCTCGGCGCCGAGCTCGATCGCCTTCGCGGCGTCCTTCGGCGAGCCGACGTTCGCGAGCAGCGGCATCTTCGTGCCGTCGGCGAGCGCGCCCTCGGTGATGGGGGCGGATGCGGCGCCCAGGCGCGCGGTCCGCTCCTCCTCTGCGGCGGCGACCGCCGCGTCGTCGGGGTCGAGCTCGACCGTGCCGGTGCGGGCGTCGACGATGATGCGCTGGCCGTCGGCGACGGCGTCGAGCAGCCCGACGACGCCGACCACGGCCGGCAGCGACTTGGAGCGCGCGAGGATCGCGGTGTGGCTCGTGGGCCCGCCGTCCTGCGTGACGAGCGCGAGCGTCTTCTCGAGGTCGAGCGTGGCGGTGTCGGCCGGTGCGAGGTCGCGCGCGATGAGGATGAAGGGCTCCGCCGAGACCGGCACGCCGGGTGCCGCGACGCCGCGCAGCCGCGCGACGACGCGCTGGGCGACATCGTCGAGGTCGGTCGCGCGCTCGGCCATGTAGCCGCCCATCGACGTGAGCAGGTCGCGGAAGCCCGCGTAGGCATCCCACGTCGCGCGCTCCGCGTTCGCGCCGCCCTGGAGCCTCGCGCGGACGTCGTCGAGGATCGCCGGGTCCTGCGCCATGAGCGCCGACGCCTCGAGCACCTGCTGGGCGTCGCCGCCGGCCGCCGCGGCGCGCGCGTTCAGTTCGTCGGCCACGGCCTGCAGCGCGACGCCGATGCGCTCGTGCTCGCCATCGACGTCGGCCGCGAGCGGCTCGTCGCTCGGCGGCGCGAGGGGCTCCGGCATCCTCAGCACCTTCGCGACAGCGATGCCGCGTCCGACTCCGACTCCTGCGAGCGCACTCATGCCGCCACACTACGCTGGGCAGCCGGTGGCCGCCACGCGCCGCCCCTGCCGCGGGAAGGGCGTCGATGAAGGCTCTGCTCGACAGGCTCATGCGGTCGCGACCCCTGCGGGCGTGGCAGCGCTACACCGGCGAGCGCGGGCCGGTGCTGGCCCAGGGCATGACCGTGCAGGCGTTCCTGTCGCTCTTCGCGGCGCTCTTCGTCGGCTTCGCGGTCTTCATGGCGGTGCTCGGCGACAACGCGACCCTGCGGGACGCGGTGATCGACTCGATCTCGTCGGCCGTGCCGGGGCTGATCGGCGACGGCGGCGCCGTCGACGTCGACACCCTCACCGGCTCGACGATCCTCGGCTGGGCGGGTGCCGTCGCCGCGGTGTCGATCCTGCTGACCGCGATCGCCTGGGTGGCCGTGAGCCGCGAGGGCTTCCGCGCGATGTTCGAGCTCGAGGCACCCCCGGCGAACTTCGTCCTGCTCAAGATCGGCGACCTCGGCGTCGGCGTCGGGATCGGGCTGCTCGTCGTCGTCTCGTCCGGCCTGCTGCTCGTCGCGCAGGCGCTCGCGGATGCGCTCGGCCTGGGCTGGGCGGCGCCGCTCGTCGCCTTCGGCGTGCAGCTGCTGCTCGACACGGCCGTCGTGCTGCTGCTCTACCGCTTCGGAGGGCGCCTGCGGCTCCCCGCGAAGCAGATCGTGCCTGCGGCGCTCGTCTGCGCGGTGGTGTTCTCCGGCCTCAAGCTCATCGCCTCCGCGCTCTTCCGCGGGGTCGAGAACAACCCGCTGCTCGCCGGCATCGCGGCGCCGGTGATCATGCTCATCTGGCTCGGCTTCATCATGCAGATCCTGCTGCTCGCGCTCGCCTTCCTGGCCGTCGGCCCGACGGGTCGCGCCTACACGCGGCTCGTGCAGGCGGGCGGCATCGACGCGACCCTCTCGAAGGACGAGGCGAAGGCGCTGCTCGAGGAGGTGCAGGCCAACCGCGCGGAGGGCGGAGACGCCGTGCGGCTGCACAAGCGGCTCGCGAGGCGCCGCTGACGCGAGCCGCGCAGGCGCAGGTCGCCGCGTCCGCCCGCGTCGGCGGGCGTCGGTAGGCTCGTCGGCATGGTCCGCATCGCCTCCGTCAACGTCAACGGCGTGCGCGCCGCCTTCCGCAAGGACATGGGCGGCTGGCTCGAGGCGGGCGACTTCGACATCGTCGCGCTGCAGGAGGTGCGGGCCCTCGACGAGGACCTGCTGCCGCTCGTGCCCGGCTGGCACGTGCTGCACGACCCCGCCACCGCCAAGGGCCGAGCCGGCGTCGCCGTCCTCTCCCGCGAGCCGTCGATCGAGCACCGCACCGACATCGGCCTCAAGACGTTCGACACGAAGGGGCGCTGGCTCGAGGCCGACTTCCTCATCGGCGAGACGCTGCTCACGGTCGTGTCGGCCTACGTGCACTCCGGCGGCGAGGTCGGCAGCCAGAAGCAGGCCGACAAGTACCGCTTCCTCGACTCGATGGCGAAGCGCCTGCCGCAGCTGCGCGCGCACACCGAGCACGCCGTCGTCATGGGCGACTTCAACGTCGGCCACACGCCGCTCGACATCAAGAACTGGCGCGGCAACCAGAAGACCGCCGGCTTCCTGCCCGAGGAGCGCAGCTACCTCGACCGCTTCCTCGGCACCGGCATGGTGACCGGCGTCGACGGCAAGCGCGGGCGCGGCCACGGATGGGTCGACGTCGGCCGCGTCGCGCATCCGGACGTCGACGGCCCTTACACGTGGTGGTCGCAGCGCGGCAAGGCGTTCGACACCGACACCGGCTGGCGCATCGACTACCACATGGCCACCCCAGCGCTCGCGGCGACCGCGAGCGGCTACCGCGTCGACCGCGCGAGCGCGTGGGACACGCGATGGTCCGACCACGCGCCCGTCATCGTCGACTACGACCTGTGATCACTCAGACTGGAACCACCATGCCCAAGCCCCGGCTCTACTCCGGGATGCAGCCCTCCTCGGGCTCGCTCCACCTCGGCAACTACATCGGCGCGCTGCAGCAGTGGCGGCGCATGCAGGACGAGGTCGACGCGTTCTTCTCGATCGTCGACCTGCACGCGATCACCGTGCCGCAGTCGCCGCAGGTGCTGCGCGAGCAGGTGCGCACGCTCGCGGCGCAGTACATCGCCGGCGGCATCGACCCCGACCGGTCGTGCCTCTACGTGCAGTCGCACGTCGCCGCGCACGCGCAGCTCGCCTGGCTGCTCGGCACCATCACCGGCTTCGGCGAGGCGAGCCGGATGACGCAGTTCAAGGACAAGGCCGCCAAGGGCGGGCAGGACGCGGCCTCCGTCGGCCTCTTCACCTACCCCATCCTCATGGCCGCCGACATCCTGCTGTTCGACGCCGACGTCGTGCCGGTCGGCGACGACCAGAAGCAGCACGTCGAGCTCACCCGCGACCTCGCGGAGCGCTTCAACAAGCGCTTCGGCGCCACGTTCACGGTGCCGAAGCCGGTCATCCTCGCGGGCGGCGCGCGCATCTACGACCTGCAGTCGCCCGAGTCGAAGATGTCGAAGTCGGCCGACAACGACAAGGGCGTGGTCTGGCTGCTCGACGAGCCGTCGAAGACCGCGAAGAAGATCCGCTCGGCGGTGACCGACACCGAGGGGTCGATCCGCGCCGACCGTGCGCGGAAGCCCGGCGTCACGAACCTGCTCGACATCCTCAGCGCGACGACCGGCTCGCCGGTCGCGACGCTCGAGGCGGAGTTCGAGGGGCAGGGCTACGGCGTCTTCAAGACGGCCGTCGCCGACGCCGTGGTCGCCGAGCTCGCCCCGGTGCGCGAGCGCACCCTCGAGCTGCTCGACGACCCGGCCGAGCTCGATCGCCTGCTCGCGGCGAACGCCGAGCGTGCGGCCGCGGTGGCGGATGCGACGCTCCGGCGGGCGCTGGAGGCGATGGGCCTGCGATGAGCGCGCCCCTGGCCGGCCCCTCGCTGCCCGTGCTGGGCGGCAAGGTGCTGCTCACGGCGCTCCGCGAGGACGACGTCGACCGGATCGTCGAGGCCTGCTCGACCGAGGACGCCGAGCGGTTCCTCGACACCCCGTGGCCGTACCGCCGCGCCGATGCCGAGTCGTTCGTGCGTGAGTTCGCGCCGGCCGGCTGGCGGGGCGAGCACGACGAGCGCACGTGGGCGATCCGCGAGTCGCTGCGCGGGCCGATCGCGGGCGTCGTGGGCCTCCGCGGCGAGCGTGCGGAGGTCGGCTACTGGCTGCACCCCGATGCGCAGGGGCGGGGCCTCATGGCGGATGCGCTCCGCACGCTGGTCGGGCACGCCGAAGGCTGCCTCACCTGGCCGGAGGTGCACTGGCGCTGCTTCGACGGCAACGTCGCGTCGATGCGCGTCGCCAAGGCGGCCGGCTTCTCCTACCTCGGCGCGCACGAGACCGAGCCGACGACCGGCCGGGGCCGTGCCGGCGCCCGCCGCCTGGAGCACCACGCGGTGCGCGTCGCCGGCGGCATGCCCGCCGGCGCCCGCCCCTGGCCGCCCCTCGACTGACCCCTCCCCCTCCCCCTCCCCCTCCCCCTCCTTCCGCTCTGCGG
>Ga0213836_100414_pt1 | contig 36185 bp, 31 predicted proteins | sample SWPATP03_FD_160578 | JGI IMG/M metagenome (GOLD analysis project Ga0213836, IMG submission 160578) | Coastal seawater microbial communities from Marineland, Florida, United States - SWPA TP0 #3 | ecosystem: Environmental > Aquatic > Marine > Coastal | place: USA: Florida | collected 2016-08-05
CGCCGCGAGGGTCGCGCCGACGGCCGCTGGGTGCTGCTCGACTTCTCCGACATCGTCGTGCACATCTTCCACGAGGAGGAGCGCACCTACTACCAGCTCGAGCGGCTCTGGCGCGATGCCGGCGTGATCGACCTGCAGCTGCCCGCGGCACCGGAGTCCTCCACGACGTAGTCCTCCACCCTCGACGATCGAGCAGCGCGCGGCCTCCGGGCCGCGCGCTGCGTCGCGTTCGGGGAGGTCCGCGGTCAGGGGTTCGAGGTCGGGCTTGCGCTCGACGTCGGCCGTGTCGTATCGTCGCACTCGACCGATTGGAAACGTTTCCAGTCGCGACGACCACGGGATGAGCGATGGCGCTCGGAGCGGAGCAGGGCATGGCCGGTCTCCCGACGATCACCGCGGTCGCGCAGGTCGCGGGCGTCTCCGTCGCCACCGCCAGCCGAGCGCTGCACGGCGGGGGAGCCTCCGCCGCCACGGCCGAGCGCGTGCGCCTCGTCGCCGAGCAGCTCGGCTACCGGCCCAACGCGGTGGCCCGTGCGCTGCAGGGCGGCACGATCGGCCAGATCGCCATGATCGTGCCGGATGCCGCCAACCCCGTCTACGCCCGCATGACGAGCGCCGTCCAGCACGAGCTCGCCGCCGACGACCGCCACCTGCTCGTCGCCCAGGCGCAGGACCCCGCAGACGTCGCCGCCGCGATCGGCCGCTTCGGCCCGAGCACGATCGACGGCCTGATCGTCGTCCCGCTGCGCCCTGAGCAGCAGGTGCTCGAGGCGCTCGACGCGGCGCGCGTGCCGACCGTCGTGATCGGCTCGCTCCCGCCCACGGCCGTGCACGGCGCCGTGGGCGCCGACTCGCGCGCCGGCGTCCAGCTCGCGATCGACCACCTCGTGGCGCAGGGCGCGCAGCGCATCGCGTTCGTGAACGGCCCCGTCGACACCACCCCGGGGCGCATGCGCCTCGAGGGCTACCGCCTGGCGCTCGACGCCGCGGGGATGGACTTCGATCCCGCCCACGTCGTCGCCGCCGACGACTTCACGCATGCGGCCGCGCTGCCCGCCATCGACGCGCTGCTCGAGCGATCCGCGCGCTCGTTCGACGCGATCGTCGCCGCGAACGACCTCATCGCCTTCGCGGCCCTGCGGGTGCTGTCGGACGCCGGCATCGCGGTGCCGGGGGACTGCCTCGTGGTCGGCATGGACGACACCGAGCTCGCGCAGATGGCGATCCCGAGCCTCACGAGCGTCGACCTCGGCGCCGAGGCGCGCGGCACGCTCGCCGCCCAGCAGCTGCTCGCGTCGCTCCGCGGCGACGCCGATGCCATCTCGCACGCCACCGTCGTGCCGCGCCTCGTCGTGCGCGAGTCGTCCACCAGGAGGGACCGCCCATGAGCGCCGTCGATGTCGTCGTCGCCGAGCGGAGGCTGACCCGCAGATCGCGGTTCGGGCCCGAGCGCGGCGCGTGGCTGCTGTTCCTGCCCGCGATGCTGCCGATCCTGGTCTTCAGCGTCTGGCCGCTGCTGCAGGGCATCGCGCTGGGCTTCACGAACGCGACGGCCGCGCGGAACGCGACCGTCGAGTTCACCGGGGTCGAGAACTACGTCGAGCTCGCCGGCTACGAGCTCTTCTGGAACTCGTTCGGGATCGGCCTCATCTGGGCGTTCTCGGTCACCATCATCCAGTTCTTCGCGTCGCTGAGCCTCGCGCTGCTGCTGAACGCCAACCTCTGGGGCCAGGGCATCGCGCGCACGCTCGCGCTCATCCCGTGGGCGATGCCGCCGGTGATCATCGCGATCATGTGGCGCCTCATGCTGCACCCGACCTACGGCGCGGTGAACGGCGGGCTCGGCGCGGTCGGCCTGCCCGACTCCATCAACTGGCTCGGCCAGGCCTCGACGGCGCTCCCCGCCGCGATCGTCGTCGGCGTCTGGGCCGGCATGCCGCAGACCACCATCACGCTGCTCGCCGGCCTGCAGGGCGTGAACGCCGAGCTGCACGAGGCGGCGCAGATCGACGGCGCCGGCACCTGGCAGCGCTTCTTCTCGGTGACGCTGCCGGCGCTGAAGCCGGTGATCATCGCGATCACCACGCTCGACTTCATCAACAACTTCAACTCCTTCGCCCTCGTCTACGTGCTGACGGCGGGGGCGTGGGGCACGATGCTGCCGATGCTCTTCGCCTACAACGAGGCGTTCCGCTACGGCAACTTCGGGCTCGCGAGCGCGATGGGCAACGTCATCGTCATCGTGATCGCGATCTTCCTGTTCTTCTACCTGCGCTCGCAGGCGAGGGGGCGAGAGGCATGAGACGACGCCGATTCAGCATCGGACGGATGCTCCAGTACGTCGCGATCGTGCTGTTCATGATCTTCCTGGCGTTCCCGCTGCTGTTCCTCTTCACGACGGCCTTCAAGAGCCAGCGCGAGCTGCAGTCGCCGGATCCGCAGCTGCTGCCGGCGCAGTGGAACCTCGACAACTTCACGGCCGCGATCGACCGGGCGAACCTCATCCAGGCCGCGGGCAACAGCCTCATCGTGGCGCTCGTCACGACGCTCATCGTCGTCGCCGTCTCGCTGCCGGCCGCCTACGCGCTCGCGCGCTCCCGCACCCGGCTCCGCAAGCTCGCGACCGGCTGGATCCTCCTGTCGCAGGTCTTCCCGTTCATCCTCATCATCGTCCCGCTCTACCTGATGCTGCAGCCGCTCGGGCTCGGCAACTCGCTCGGCGGGCTCGTGGTCGTCTACGTCGTCTGGTCGCTGCCGTTCGCGCTCTGGATGCTGCAGGGCTACGTCGCGTCGATCCCCGTCGACCTCGAGGAGGCAGGGGCGATGGACGGGGCGCCGAAGTGGCGCGTGCTCGTCTCGATCGTGCTGCCGCTGCTCGCCCCCGGGCTCGTCGCGACCAGCCTGTTCGCCTTCATCGGCTCGTGGAACGAGTTCTTCTTCGCCCTCGTGCTCATCAAGGACGAGGCGCTGCAGACGCTGCCGCAGCGGCTCGCGCTCTTCGTCGGCGCTGAGGGCCAGGTGCAGCTCGGCCAGCTCGCCGCGGCATCGCTGCTCGCCGCGATCCCGAGCCTGCTGTTCTTCGCGCTCATCCAGCGTCGCCTCACGTCGGGCCTGCTCTCGGGCGCCGTCAAGGGCTGACGATCCACCCATCCACCCATCTCCACCCCACCCATCCCGAGGAGACACCATGCACCGCACACCCCGCGCCGCGATGACGCTCGCGGCGGGCGCTCTGCTGCTGACCGGCTGCGCCTTCGGCGGCGGCCAGGCGCCGACCGCCACCGAGACGACCGACCCCACCGAGGAGGTCACGCTCACCTTCCAGTCGCTCGCGTTCCAGGACGCCACGATCGCGGCGACCGAGTCGATCGTCGACTCCTGGAACTCGGAGCACCCCGAGACGCAGATCGACCTCGTCCAGGGCTCCTGGGACAACGTGCACGACCAGCTCGTCACGCAGTTCCAGGGCGGCGACGCGCCCGACATCATCCACAACGAGGCGTCCGACATGGCCGGCTTCGCCCAAGACGGCTACCTCGCCGACCTGACGCCGTTCCTCAGCGAGGAGCTGCGGGGCGACGTCTCGGAGGGCGTGTGGTCGACGGTGACCGCGAACGACCAGATCTTCGCCGCGCCGACCATCATGCAGTCGTACGTCGCGTTCGCCAACACGGCGGCGTTCGAGGCGGCCGGCGTCGAGGTGCCGACCGGCGAGTCGCTCACCTGGGAGGACCTGCGCTCGATCGCGCAGCAGCTCACGGCCGACGGCACCTACGGCCTCGGCTGGGGCCTGAAGTCGCCGACCGCGCCGTTCATGAACCTCGCGCTCGGCGAGGAGGGCACCTTCTTCGAGGTCGACGCCGAGGGCGAGGCGACGATCGAGATCGGGGAGGGCGAGCTCGCCATCCCCGAGACGGTCCACGCGATGGCCTACGAGGACCAGTCGCTCGACCCCGTCACGCTCACGCAGACCGGCGCCGACGTGCTGCCGGGCTTCCTCGGCGGGTCGTACGGCATGTACATCGGCGGCTCGTTCCTCGCGCAGCAGATCGCCGACACCGCGCCCGAGGGCTTCGAGTGGACGGTGCTGCCGCCGCTCGCGGGCAGCGCGGGCGCCGCGCAGGGCACCTCGCCGCAGACCCTCTCGGTCTCTGCCGACTCGGAGTACGTGGATCGCGCCGCGGCGTTCATCGACTACTACATGCAGGCCGAGAACCTCGCGGCCGTCGGCGAGGGCGACAGCCTGATCCCGACGACCGGCGCGGCGCGCGACGCACTCGCGACCGCCACTGAGGGCCAGACCGGCTGGGCCGAGATGCTCGCCTCCGGCGCGGTGCTCGAGGCGGCGCCCTTCCAGCTCGCGGTGGACTACCCGCAGTGGAAGGACCAGTACGCGACGCCCGCGTTCCAGCAGTACCTCTCGAACGCCATCACCCTCGAGCAGCTGTCGACGCAGCTGACCGAGGGCTGGGACTCCATCCAGTAGTCGCATCGTCGCGCAGGGGGCGCACGCCGCCCCCTGCGCGGCACCGACCGCGCACGCCCGCACCGATCCGGAGACGACATGACCGACGCATCCTTCGCCGACATCGCGACAGCGTCGCTCGCGGGAGCGGCCGTCGCCGACGCCCTCGGCGGCGCGGCCGAGGGCAACACCCCCGAGACGATCCAGCAGCGCTACGGCGGCACGATCGAGGGGATCGTCCCGCCCTTCCTCGACGACTGGCGGCACGCGCGCCCCATCGCGCCGTACCACAAGGGCGACGGGCACGTCACGGACGACACCCTCATGACGAACCTGCTCGTCGACGTCTACGCCGAGGTGCGCCGGCACCTGACGGCGCACGACATCGCCGACCACCTGGTGCCGCGCATGATCGGCCAGGTGCAGTGGATCCCAGAGCTCGAGGCCGAGGCGCTGCCGCTGCAGCGCGTCTTCCTCGCCGAGAAGTGGCTCGTCGCCCGCCTGCACTACGGGCACATCGACCCGCGCGAGGCAGGGGTCGGCAACGTCGTCAACTGCGGCGCCACGATGTACGTCGGCCCGGTCGGGCTCGTGAACGCGGGCGACGCGCGCGGCGCCTACGCCGAGGCGATCGACATCGCGGGCGCGCACCAGTCGAGCTACGGCCGCGAGGCAGCGGGCGTCTTCGCCGCCGCCGTGGCCGCGGCATCCGCCCCCGGCGCCACCCTCGACGGCGTGCTCGACGCGGCGATCGGCCTCGCCCGCGACGGCACCCGGGCGGCGCTCGAGGCGGTCGTCGGCGCCGGCCGCCGGCTCGACGGCTGGCGCGACGGCGGCCTCGCCGTGCTGCGCGACGCCGTGCGCCCCTTCGACACCGTCGGTGACGTGTACCGGCAGCCGGCCATGGACGCGCGGCTCCCGAGCCGCACGAAGGCGATCGAGGAGCTGCCGATCGCGCTCGGCCTGCTCGCCGCGTGCGATGGCGACTACCGCGAGGCGGTGCTCGGCGCCGTCAACTACGGGCGCGACTCCGACTCGATCGCGGTCATGGCCGGCTCCGTCGCCGGCGCGCTCGGGGGTCTCGGCAGCGTGCCCGCCGAGTGGATCGACGAGGTCGGCGCGGCGTCGCGCCTCGACCTGCGCGCGAGCGGCGCGGTGATGGCGGGCGTGGCCGCCGAGGTGTGGCGCGCCGACGACGAGCGCCACCGCGAGCGGCGGAGCGCCGCGCTCGCCCTGGGCCTCGAGGCGTGAGCGCGGGCCCGATGCTGCGGTTGAGCTGGACCCAGCCCGAGGACCTCGCCGCGCACGCCCTCGTCGCAGCACGGCTCGACGGGCTCGACGTCTCGGCCCTCGAGGACGAGCTCGTCGCCGCTGGCGGTTCGCTCACGGCGCCGGTGAGCGGCGCCACCCCCGACCGCGCCGACGAGGGGCTGCGCGCGACCGCCGCGCGCGTCACCGATGCGGCGACCGCGCTGCCGCGGCCCGCCTCGCTCCTGGAGCGGGAGCCCGACACCTGGGCCTCGATGGCGCTCGAGCCGCCGACCGTGCCGGTCGCCGACGGCCTCGCCGACCGCCTTCGGGGCGCGTGGCTCGGTCGCGCGATCGGCTGCCTCGTCGGCAAGCCGGTCGAGAAGATCCCGCGCGACGGCATCCGCGCGATCGCCGAGTCCACCGGCCGCTGGCCGGTGCGCGGCTACTTCACCGAGCAGGGGCTCGACCCGGAGATCGGGGCGCGCTGGCCGTGGAACCGGCGCTCGCGGCCGACGAGCCTCGACGGCGTCATCGACGGCATGCCCGAGGACGACGACCTCAACTTCGCGATCCTCGCGCTCGTGGCGCAGGAGCGGGCGAGCGGCGGTGACGTCACCACCAGCGGGATCGCGCAGCTCTGGCTCGACCAGCTGCCCGCCGGCCGGGTCTTCACGGCCGAGCGCATCGCCTACCGCAACCTGCTCTCGGGCGACGAGCCCGACGTCGCCGCGGTGCGCGGCAACCCGTTCGTCGACTGGATCGGCGCGCTCATCCGCGCCGACGCATACGGCTGGGCGCACCCGGGTGATCCGGCCGCGGCCGCCGAGCTCGCCGTGACGGATGCGCGGCTCACGCACCGTCGCGCCGGCGTCCACGGGGCAGCGTTCATGGCCGGCGCCGCAGCGGTGGCCGTCGCCGGCGCCGGCGTGGAGGCGGCGGTCGAGGCGGGGCTCGCCTGCGTGCCGAGCCGCTCGCGGCTCGCCGATGCCGTGCGGCTCGGGCAGTCGCTCGCCGCGAGCGATCGCGACGACGAGGCGTGCCTCGACGAGCTGCACCGCGCCTATGGCCACCTCCACTGGGTGCACGTGCTGAGCAACACCGCGCTGCTGGCGCTCGCGGCGCTCCGCGGCCGCGACGACTTCGCACGCGGCGTCGGGCTCGCGGTCGCGGGCGGCTGGGACACCGACTCGGTCGGTGCGAGCGTCGGCGGGCTGCTCGGCGCCGCCGGCACGGCCACCATCCCCCCGGACTTGGCCGCGCCCATCCGCGGCGTCTACCGCACGACGCTCGCCGGCTTCGACGGCGTGCGCTTCGACGACCTCGCCGCACGCACGCTCGCACTCGCAGGGGCCCGCTCGTGACCATCGACCCCGACGAGGCGCCCACGAACGCGTTCGACCCGCTCGTGCCGCGCCCGATCGACCTGCCGACCGCCGTGCCGCTGCCCGCGCTCGGCGACGAGCGGCTGGACGCCGCGGCATTCGACATCGCGAAGATCCTCGCCGCGCCCGACGACCCGGCGCAGTGGCCCGCCTGGCGCGACGAGCTCGTCGCGCTCGCCGCCGAGGCACGGTCGCGGCTCACGCACGACGACGCCGCCTACGACGCCGTCGCGTGGGCCGCGAGCTGCCGCGTCGCCGCACAGATCTGGCTCTGGGACGAGCGGCTGTGGGACTGGCGGGAGCGCCGCTTCACGCCCGACCGGCTGCTCGCCGCCTACGACGACCTCGGCGGCCTCGACGGGCTCGTGCTCTGGCACGCCTACCCGTGCATCGGCATCGACGAGCGCAACCAGTTCGATTGGTACCGCGACGTGCCGGGCCTCGCCGCGCTCGTCGCGGACCTGCACAAGGCCGGGGTGCGCGTGTTCCTCGACTACAACCCGTGGGACACCGGCACGCGACGCGAGACGGATGCGTCGGGCCGCGAGCGCTCCGACGGCGAGTCGCTGCGGCTCGTCGCCGACGACCTCGGCGCCGACGGCGTCTTCCTCGACACGCTGAAGCAGGCCGACCAGGCGTTCCTCGCGGCGGTGGGCGGCGACCGGCCGCTCGCGCTCGAGGGCGAGTCGCGGGCGCCGAACGAGCGACTGCGCGACCACGTGCTGTCGTGGTCGCAGTGGTTCGCCGACTCGCGCGCTCCGGGCGTGCAGCGCGCGCGGCTCGTCGAGCGCCGGCACATGCTGCACGGCGTGCGGCGCTGGAACCGCTCGCACGCCGAGGAGCTGCAGACGGCGTGGATGAACGGCACGGGCGTGCTCGTCTGGGATGCGGTCTTCGGCGTGTGGGTGGGCTGGAGCGCGCGCGATCGCGCGACGCTGCGCGCCATCTCCCGGGTGCAGCGCGCGTGCCACGAGCTGCTCGAGCAGGGGGAGTGGGCACCGCTCGCGGGTGCGACCGCGGAGGCGGCGGAGCTGGGCGTCCACGGCACGACCTGGACGCTCGGCGACGTCACGCTCGTGACGCTCGCGCACCGCGGCAACGAGCCGGTCACCGGGCGCTTCCTCGCGCCGGTCGCGGGCGCGCTGTGGGACCTGGGACGGGGAACCGCGACCGACGGCGAGCTGACGATCCCCGCGCACAGCATCGCCGGGGTGCTCGCGGTGCGAGGTGAGGCGCCCGCCTGGCTGCCGGGGCTGCTCGAGGCGGCGGCCGCCGATCCTGCGCATCACGACCCGGCGTGGGCGGATGCCGCGTTCCCCGCCCGCGCGACCGAGCGCATCCGCGTGCCGAGGTCGAGCGCCGCGCCGCCCGCGGATGCCGTGCTCGTGCCGGCCGGCGTGCACGAGCTGCGGGTGCATTGGCGGCGGCGCGAGACGGGCCTCTACGGCGAGGCCCCGTACGTCGAGGAGTGGAAGCCGCTGCCGCCGCGGCTGCACGACGAGCGCGAGATCGAGGTGCGCGCCGAGCTGGGCGCGGTCGCGGTGGCGCGCCGGGAGGTGAGCGTGGCCGAGTGGAACGCGGCCGCACGCGATGCGGGGCTCGAGCCGCGCGAGGGGGCGCCCGACGCGCCCGTCACGCACGTCGACCTCGACGACGCCCGCCGCTTCGCCGCCGCGGTCGGCGCTCGGCTGCCGACGGACCACGAGTGGCAGGTCGCGGGCGCCGAGCTGGAGCGGCGCCGCCCGCGGGTGTGGAACTGGACGGAGAGCGAGATGACCGACGGCATCACGCGGAGGGCGATCCTCAAGGGCGGCAGCGAGCGCGCCGTGACCGGCTCGGACTGGTACGCCGACGGCGGCGCGCAGCCGCCGGAGCGATCGCTCGCGTGGCTGCGCACGGGCATCGACCGCTCGAGCGCGATCGGCTTCCGGCTGGCCTGGGATCTCGAGCCCGACATCGACGACGGCACGGGGGATGCGCGATGACGGGCCCGCTCGACGGCGTGCGCGTGCTCGACGTCTCGACCCTCTTCGCCGGGCCGCTCGCGGCGACGTTCCTCGGCGACTTCGGCGCCGACGTGATCAAGGTCGAGCATCCGCGGCACCCGGACGCGTCGCGAGGGCACGGGCCGGCCAAGGACGGCGTGAACCTGTGGTGGAAGACGCTCGGGCGCGGCAAGCGCACGACGACGCTCGACCTCTCGCAGGCGGAGGGTGCGGCGCTGCTGCTCGAGCTGGCGCGCGGCGCCGACGTGCTGATCGAGAACTTCCGGCCCGGCACCCTCGAGCGGTGGGGCCTCGAGCCGGCGCAGCTGCACGAGGCGAACCCGGCGCTCGTGATCGCGCGGGTCACCGCCTTCGGGCAGTCCGGTCCGATGGCGCGCCAGCCCGGCTTCGGCTCGATCGCCGAGGCGATGAGCGGGTTCGCCGCCATCACGGGCGAGCCGGACGGGCCGCCGATCCTGCCGCCGTTCGGCCTCGCCGACGGCATCACCGCGCTCGCCACGGCGTACGCCTGCGCGATCGCGCTGCGGCACGCTGAGCGCACGGGCGAGGGGCAGGTGATCGACATGGCGATCATCGAACCCATCCTCATGCTGCTCGGCGGGCAGATCACCGCCTTCGACCAGCTGGGGCTCGTGCAGCCGCGGGTCGGCAACCGATCGGTCAACAACGCGCCGCGCAACGTCTACCGCACGGCCGACGGCCGCTGGGTGGCGGTGTCGACGTCGTCGCAGTCGGTCGCCGAGCGCGTCATGGCGCTCGTCGGTCGGCCCGACGTGATCGCCGAGCCGTGGTTCGCCTCCGGCCGCACGCGCGTCGAGCACGTCGACGAGCTCGATGCGGCGGTCGGCGGCTGGATCGGCGAGCGCACGCTCGCCGAGGTCGTCGGGGAGTTCGAGCGGGTCGAGGCGGCGATCGGCGTCGTCGACGACATCTCGGGCGTGATGGCGAACCCGCAGTACGCGTCGCTCGGTACGATCCTGCCCATCCACGACGCCGAGCTGGGGGAGATCCGCATGCAGAACGTGCTGTTCCGGATGTCGGCGACGCCCGGCGAGGTGCGCCACACCGGCAGGCGGCACGGCGAGGACACCGACGCGGTGCTCGCCGAGCTCGGCATCACGCCCGAGCAGGCTCGGGCCTTGCGGCAGCGGGGGATCGTGTGACCGTCGCGCTGTACGTGCCGGGGGATCGGCCCGACCGCTTCGGCAAGGCCGTCGAGTCGGGTGCGGATGTCGTCATCCTCGACCTCGAGGACGCGGTGGCGCACGACCGCAAGGCGGTCGCGCGGGAGGCGGTCGACGAGTTCCTGCGGCAGCGCGGCCCGATCGGGTTGCAGGTGCGGATCGGCGGGCTCGACGACCTCGAGACGCTCGCGGCGCACGAGGTCGAGCTGCGGGTGCCGAAGGTGCGCGGCGCGGCCGACCTCGACGCGGTCGTCGACCGACTCGATCTCGACTCCCGACGGCTGCACGCGATCATCGAGGATGCGGTGGGCGTCGCGCGGCTCGACGAGATCGCCGCGCACGCCGCTGTCGCCTCGGTCGCGCTCGGGGAGTCCGACCTGCGGAGCGACCTCGGCGCGACGAGCCCGGCGATGATCGAGCACCTGCGCATCCTGCTCGTGCTCGCCGCGAGGGGCGCGGGACTGCCGGCGCCGCTCATGTCGGTGTACCCGGCGATCGCCGACCTCGACGGGCTCGAGGCCGACTGCCGGGCGGGCGCGGCGCTCGGCTTCGGCGGGCGGGCGGCCGTGCACCCGAAGCAGATCGAGGTCATCCGCCGGGCGTTCGCGCCGAGCGAGGACGACGTCGCCTGGGCGGAGGGCGTGCTCGAGGCGCTCGCCCAGGGCGGGGGCGTCACGACGCTCGCTGACGGCCAGATGGTCGACCAGGCGATGCGGGCGCGCGCGGAGCGGATCCTCGCCCGCCGGATGCCTCCTCCGCCGGTCCAGTAGGGACGGCGGAGCCGCCCTCCGCTGCTGGTCGAGTCGGACGGCGAAGCCGCCCGTATCAAGACCCTCGAGCTCAGCGTCTACTCGTCGCCCTGAGGAGCAGTCGCGCGAGACTCCGCGCGCAGGAAGCGCCGGTAGCGCCACCACTGGTGCGCGTAGATCACGAGCGGATACACGGTCAACATCGCCGCCAACAGGTAGTCATTGGGCTCGTCGCTTCCGGTGCCGATGGCTCCGATCAGGGCGAGGAGGCCGCAGCCGGCAGCTGCGAACAGGAGCCAGGCGACTCCTGTTGGTCGACTCGGCGGCTGCTTCGCGAGCGGCGCATCTCGGGAGAGCAGCGCCCCGACGATGACGCACAGCCCGCCGACGGCAGCGCTGACCGCCCCGACGCGCAGCGGATTCGGATCGGAAGCCGAGGTCGGCTCCGACAGGACGAGCCCCACAAGCCCCAGCACCGTGATCACGATCCCGAGCACGACGAGCCATCTCGCTCGGTGTCGCTGCCGGTCGGGGCTCATGGCCGGCGCGGCTCGGTGGGCGCCGCCCTCGCTCATTGCTCGAGGCCCTTGCGCTTGGCGGCGCGAACCGCGAAGAACGCGAACAGCAAGAACAGCAAGGCGATCGGAGCGGCCACGCCGACCGCGATGAGCCACACGTCGAACAGCGCACCGGCGATCAGCGCGCCGGCGACCACGGCGGCGGCGACGAGCAGGCCGCCGAATGACCACCGCTTCGCTTGTGCTCGCGTGAGCGGCGGTCGCGTGATCTCATTCCGCAGCGCTCGGAGCTCAAGGCGCGGGATGAAGGTGGCGAGGCCCATGAGGAGCGCAAACGAGCCTACGCAGAGGGTGACGATGAAGAGTTCGTCCGGTCTCCGCCAGACCATCGCGGTGAAGAGAGCGACGTTGACGGACATCATCACCAGCAGGACCCACCGCATCCGTCGGCGCTGGCGCACGACTTTGCGGAGCTCGGCTCCTCGTTTGACCACGGACGCCATCGCGCCTCCTCTGCGCCGTTTCGGCACAGTGTTCGCGATGATGCTGAGAATTCGTCGGGGCCGCCGGTGCTGGTCGGGGACGCCCGCGATGCCGCCCGCATCAAGACCGGTGTGAGGGGGAGGGGGCGGTTCGTCTACTAGGAAAGTCCCTCGTGAGCTATGCGGCTGCTGGTGTGAGTTCGACGTCGTAGCCGAGGCCGCGGAGGCTTCTGAGCGCTCTGCGCTTGAGCTGGTCGGGATTGCGGTGGTCGTAGTAGTCGACGCCGAGCTCGTGCCATGCCTCGCCGGTGGTGAGCATGTTCCAGGCGGCGACGAGGATGGTGTGCTCGATCGCGACGAGCGCCTGCAGCGATCGTCGGCCGTTGCGGGCCTGGATCCTGCGGTACTTGACGGCGAGGTAGGTCCGCTTGGAGCGGGACGCGGACATCGCGGCGATCCCGAGCGCGCCCTTGAGGTGCCGGTTGCCGGGGCGGGTCCTGGTGCTCTTGACCCGTCCGGCGGACTCGTTCTGGCCTGGGCAGACGCCCGCCCACGACGCGAGGTGACCCGGGGTCGGGAACGCTTCCATGCTGCCGCCGGTCTCAGCGATGATCACGGCCGCGACGGTCAAGGAGATCCCGGGAATCGTGGTCAACAGCTCCCGGGCGTCGCGAAAGGGCTCGATCACCTCGTCGATCCGCGCGTCGAGGAGGCCGATGCTGCGGTCGAGCTCGTCGATGCGGTCGAGGCGGAGCTTGACCATGAACGCGTGGTGCTCGGTGAAGCGGCCGCTGAGCGCGTCCAGCAGCGCCGGCATGTCTTCCCGCATCTTCCGCGTCGCGAGCTCCGCCAGCGCGGCTGGGTCGCGGTCGCCGGCGACCAGCGCGTCGAGGATCTTCCGCGACGACTGGGTGGTCAGCGATGACGCGCTGAGCGAGAGCTTGATGCCGGTGTCCTCCAGCGTCTTCTCCAGCCGGGCGAACTCCCGCACCTGCTCCTGCGCGATCGCCGAGCGGGCCCGGGTGAGGTCCCGCAGCTGCCGGACCGGCTCGTCCGGCACGAACGAGGCGCGCAGCAGCCCGAAGGCGGCGAGCTTCGCCAGCCAGGCCGCGTCCGACACGTCGGTCTTGCGACCCGGGATGTTCTTCGCCTGCTTCGCATTCACCAGCTGGACGTTGAGCGTCTCGGCGAGCGGGAAGAAGAACGGCTTCCAGTAGTCACCGGTCGCCTCCATCACCACCAGCGACACCTGCGCCGCTTCCAGGTCGCGCCGCAGCCGCAGCACCTCGCCGCTGGTCGCCCCATACGTCGTGATCGTCTGCGTGAACCGGTTCCCGCTGCCCGGCGTGCGCACGCACACCTTCGCATCCGACTTCGAGATGTCCATCCCCGCGCACCGCTGATGCAGCACGTCCATGCCCTCCGCCACGTCCACGATCCCCTCCGATCGCCTCAGACCCTTCGGCTTCGACGGGCGTCGACGCCGACACCGTCGCGGGGAGGGGAAGCAGATCAGGAATCTACTAGGCGGGCTCGAAGCACCAATCCACGGTCCCCGTGGAAGCCCTCCACACCAAGCTCGATACCAGGCTCTCGAGCGCTAAGACGAATCGGCGTCGACCGCGACCCCACCAGCATCCACCCCCGCCAGCCCCAGCCATAGCGAGACTTTCGCCCCCCACGGCGCCGCGACAGCGGCCGCCAAGCTCGATACGCGCCTTCGGTGCTACTCGACGAGCAAGTGGGTGCTACTCGACGAGCGTGGTGGTCAGTCCTCGTAGAAGCGGCGCTCGAAGACGCGGCGGGCGCGCCGGGTCGCGGCGAGGTAGTGCTCCTCGAGGTCGCGCGCCGACCCCGACGGCATCCCCACGAGCCGCGCGACCGCCTCCAGCTCGCCGCGGTCGACCGGCAGGAGGTCGATCGTGCGCGCGCGGGCGAGGGCGAGCCCGTTGCGGATGCGGGTCGCGAGCTGCCACGCCTCCCGCAGCACCTCGACGTCCCGGTCGGAGAGCAGCTCCTCTCGCGCGGCGGCGGCGAGCGCCTCGAGCGTCGACGGCGTCCGGAGGCTCTGCAGCCGCCCCGCGTGGCGCAGCTGCAGCAGCTGCACGAGCCACTCGACGTCGCTCAGCGCACCGTCCCCGAGCTTCAGGTGGCGCCGGCGATCCGCGTTCTGCGGCAGCCGCTCGGCCTCGACGCGCGCCTTGATGCGACGCACCTCGCGCACCGACGACGCCGGGAAGTCACGCGGGTACCGGCGCTCGTCGATGACCGCCATGAGCTCCGCCGCGAGCCCCTCGTCGCCCGCGAACGGCCGCGCGCGCAGCAGCGCCTGCGCCTCCCACGGCTCCGACCAGCGCTCGTAGTAGGCGCGGTAGCTCTCGACGGTCCGCACGAGCGGCCCCTGCCTGCCCTCGGGCCGCAGCCCCGCATCCAGCTCGAACGGCAGCGTCGGGTCGGCGAGCGTCTCCTGCACGCGGCGGATGACGGCGGTCGCCGCCGCGATCGCGTCGCCCTCGCCGCGCGCGACGTGCAGCACGTCGATGTCGCTGCCGAAGCCGATCTCGCGACCGCCCGTGCGACCCATCGTGATGGTGGCGAGCTCGAGGCCCTCCGGCCGGTGGAGGCGGATCGCCGCGTCGACGAGCGCCGCCGCCATGCCGCTCAGGGCGGCGCCGACGGCGCTCTCGTCGATGCGCTGCAGCGCGCTCGCCATCGCGATGCGCAGGTGCTCGCGGCGGCGCAGCGAGCGCAGCGCCTGCCGCACGGCATCCGGGTCCTGGTGCCGCGCGAGCACGGCGGCCGTCTCGTCGCGCAGCGCTGCCTCGCTGCGGGGCCGCAGCTGCTCGTCGCTGTCGAGCCACGAGGCGGCCTCGGGGATGCGCTCCATGAGCGAGGCGATGAGCCGCGACGACGAGAGCAGGTGGCTGAGGCGCTGCGCCGCGACGGGCGAGTCGCGCAGCATCCGCAGGAACCAGGGGCTCTCCCCCAGCGCCTCGCTCAGCCGGCGGAAGGCGAGCAGGCCCATGTCGGGATCGGCGCCCTCGGCGAACCAGCCGAGCAGCACGGGCAGCAGCAGGCGCTGGATCTGCGCCCGTCGGCTGACGCCCGCGGTGAGCTCGCCGATGTGCGCGAGCGCGCCCTTGCCGTCGACGTAGCCGGATGCCTGCAGGCGCCGCATGGCGTGCTCGGGGCTCAGCCGCACGTCCTCGTGGCCGAGCGAGGCCATCGCGCCGAGCAGCGGGCGGTAGAAGAGCCGCTCGTGCAGCGAGCGCACCGCGCGGCGCGTCGCCTGCCACTGCCGCTCGAGCACGTCGGCGTCGGCGAGCCGCGCGGCGCGCGCGAGCCGGCGCAGGTCGTCCTCGCCGAGCGGCATGAGGTGCGTGCGGCGCATGCGCCAGAACTGGATGCGGTGCTCGAGCACCCGCAGGAACCGGTAGTGGGCGCCGAACTCGAGCCGGTCCGCGCGGCCGATCGTGCCGCGCGCGGCCAGCGCGTCGAGCGCCTCGAGCGTGCCGCGCTGCCGGAGCGACGCATCGTCGGCGCCGTGCACGAGCTGCAGCAGCTGCACCGTGAACTCCACGTCGCGCAGGCCGCCGGGCCCGAGCTTGAGCTGCCGGCCCACCTCGTCGGCGGGGATGTGCTCGGTGACGCGCTCGCGCATCCGCTGCACCGACTCCACGAAGCCCTCGCGGCTCGACGACTCCCACACCTTCGACCGCACCGACGCCTCGTAGGCCGCGCCGAGCACCTCGTCGCCGGCGAGGAACCGCGCCTTGAGCAGCGCCTGGAACTCCCACGACTTCGCCCAGCGGTCGTAGTAGGCGACGTGGGATGCGAGCGTGCGGGTGAGCGCGCCGTCCTTGCCCTCGGGCCGCAGGTTGCTGTCGACCTCCCAGAGCGGCGGCGCCGCCTGGAACTGCGAGCACGCGGCTGCCGTCTCGCGCGCGAGCAGCGTCGCGACCTGCGTCGCGCGCGGATCCTCGAGGTCGTCGGCCTCGTGCACCCAGATGACGTCGACGTCGCTGATGTAGTTGAGCTCGCGCGCGCCCGCCTTGCCCATGCCGATGATCGCGAGCCGCACGCGGTCGGCGTCGGCACCGAAGCGCTCCCGCGCCGCCGAGCGGGCGATCGCGAGGCCGGCTTCGAGGGCGGCCGCGGCGAGGTCGGCGAGCGCCGCGGAGACGATGTGCACGAAGTCGGCGGGGTCGTCGAGGCGGAGGTCCCAGGCGACGAGCTCGGTGAGGTGGCGCCGGTAGCGGCCGCGCATCGCCGAGACCGCGCGCTCACGCGGCATCGTCGTGGCGCCGTCCTCGGCCGCGACGGCACCGAGCATGCTCGCGCGGTAGGTCGCGGCGTCGGCGGGGGCCGCGGGCCGCGCGGCGACGTCGAGGTCCTCGGCGTGCCGCTCGAGGTGCTCCCCGATGCCGAGCGAGCCGCCCAGCACGCGCACGAGCGACGCGCGCGCCTCGGGGTCGTCGAGCACGTCGCCCAGGTCGATGCCGGCGCGCTCGAGCCGGACGAGCATCTGCAGCGCCGTGTCGGGGTCGGCGGAGCGCGCGCACTCGTCCACGAGCCCGTGCAGCGCCTCCGGCAGCTCCGCCAGGCACGCCTCCGCCCTGCTCGGCTCCCGGAAGCCGAGCTGGGCGAGCCGCACCCGGGGAGACGGGACGCGCATGGCCTAGAGCGTGAGCAGGTTCGACTCGAGCTCGACGCGCGTGACCTGCGCGCGGTAGCGCTGCCAGTCCTCGCGCTTGTTGCGCACGAAGTACGAGAACACCTGCTCGCCGAGCGTCTCGGCGACGAGCTCCGACTCCTCCATCGCACCGATGGCGCGGTCGAGGCTCGCGGGCAGCGGCTTGAAGCCGAGCGCCTTGCGCTCCTTGTCGGAGAGCTGCCAGATGTCGTCGACCGCCTCGTCGGGCAGCTCGTAGCCCTCCTCGATGCCCTTGAGGCCCGCGGCGAGCAGCACCGAGAACGCGAGGTAGGGGTTCGCGGCCGAGTCGAGCCCGCGGTACTCGATGCGGGCCGACTGCGCCTTGTTGGGCTTCGAGAGCGGCACGCGCACGAGCGCGGAGCGGTTGTTGTGGCCCCAGCTGACGTAGCTGGGCGCCTCGTCGCCGGACCACATGCGCTTGTAGGAGTTGACGTACTGGTTCGTCACGGCCGTGAACTCGGGCGCGTGGTGCAGCAGCCCCGCCATGAACTGGCGGCCGATCTTCGAGAGCCGGTACTGCCCGGATGCGTCGTAGAACGCGTTGCGCTCGCCCTCGAAGAGCGAGAGGTGCGTGTGCATGCCGCTGCCCGGGTGGCCCTCGAACGGCTTCGGCATGAAGGTGGCGTAGACGCCCTCGGACTGGGCGACCTCCTTCACCACCGTGCGGAAGGTCATGATGTTGTCGGCCGTGGAGAGCGCATCCGCGTACCGCAGGTCGATCTCGTTCTGGCCGGGGCCGGCCTCGTGGTGGCTGAACTCCACCGAGATGCCGATGTCCTCGAGCATGCGCACGCTCGCGCGGCGGAAGTCGTGCGCGGTGCCGCCGGGCACGTTGTCGAAGTAGCCCGCGTGGTCGACGGGCTCGGGGTTGGCGACGTCGGCCGACTTGAGCAGGTAGAACTCGCACTCGGGGTGCGTGTAGAAGCTGAAGCCGCGATCGGCCGCCTTCGCGAGCGTGCGCTTGAGCACGTGGCGCGGGTCGGCGGCGGCGGGCTGGCCGTCAGGGGTGGAGATGTCGCAGAACATGCGGGCGGTCGGGTCGACCTCGCCGCGCCACGGGAGGATCTGGAAGGTCGACGGATCGGCCTTCGCGATGACGTCGGCCTCGGACGAGCGCGAGAGCCCCTCGATCGACGAGCCGTCGATGCCGAGCCCCTCGGTGAAGGCGCCCTCCACCTCGGCCGGGGCGATCGCCACCGACTTCAGCGTGCCCAGCACATCCGTGAACCACAGGCGCACGAACTTCACGCCGCGCTCCTCGATCGTGCGCAGCACGAAGTCTCGCTGCTTGTCCATCCCGTACCTCTCTCTGCCTCCCTTCAGGCTAGTGGTCGCGCAGATGCGTGAGGTTAGGCTCGGGGCATGGCACAGGGTGGTTCACAGCAGCGCGGCTCCGGACAGGACGAGCAGGCCCCGGCGGCGCAGGCGCCGACCGAGGGTGCGCAGGAGGCGGCGGCACCGTACGGCGGCGGCTCCGCGGGACCGAAGCGCGTGCGCACGCGCCACTTCTCGCAGGCGAAGCGCGACGGCGTCAAGATCGTCGGGCTCACGAGCTACGACTACCTCTCGGCGGGCATCTTCGACCGCGCGGGCATCGACTTCCTGCTCGTCGGCGACTCGGCCGGCAACACGGTCTTCGGCTACGACACGACGCTCCCCGTCACCGTCGACGAGCTCATCCCCCTCACCCGCGCCGTCGCGCGCGCCGCGAAGCGGGCGCTCGTCATCGCCGACCTGCCGTTCGGCTCGTACGAGACGAACCCGCGAGAGGCCGTGCACACCGCGATCCGCTTCATGAAGGAGACCGGCGCGCACGCCGTCAAGCTCGAGGGCGGGGAGCGCTCCGCCGAGCAGATCCGGCGGATCGTCGAGGCCGGCATCCCGGTCATGGCGCACATCGGCTACACCCCGCAGTCGGAGCACGGGCTGGGCGGGCACGTGATCCAGGCGCGCGGCGACGCCGGCGTCGAGCAGCTGCTGCGCGACGCGCGGGCGGTCGAGGACGCGGGCGCCTTCGCGGTCGTGCTCGAGATGGTGCCCTCCGAGTCGGCGCGACGGGTGACCGAGACGCTCTCGATCCCCACGATCTCGGTCGGCGCCGGCCCGCACTGCGACGGACAGCTGCTCGTCTGGAGCGACTGGGCCGGGTTCACGAGCGGCCGCATCCCGAAGTTCGTCAAGCAGTACGCGCAGCTCGCGCAGACGCTCGAGGAGGCCGCGGTCTCGTTCCGCGAGGACGTCTCGTCCGGCGCCTACCCGGCGCGCGAGCACGAGTACGAGTAGCGGAGCGCGAGCCGTGCGCGTCGCCCTGCTGCTCCGCGGCGTCAACGTCGGCGGCGTCACCGTGCGCTCCGCCGACCTCCGTGCGCTGCTCGCGGATGCGGGGCTCTACGACGTCGCGACCGTGCTGGCGAGCGGCAACGCGGTCGTGACCGCCGAGAGCGCCTCCGCGGCGGCGACGGCGGCCGAGGAGGCGCTCGAGGCTCGCTACGGGCGTCGGATCCGCGTGCTCGGCATCGGGATCGACGCGTTGCAGCGGATCGTCGACGCGTATCCGCACGGCGAGGACGACGAGCACACGCCGTACGTCATCTTCGAGCTCGAGCCCGGCATCGTCGATGCGCTCGCGCAGCTCGAGACCGCCGACGGCGAGGCTATCGCCGCGGGCGACGGGGTGCTCTCCTGGTCGAACCCGAAGGGCACGACGCTCACGAGCCCGTTCGCGAAGGCGCTCGAGCGCACGGCGAAGGACCGGGTCACGACGCGCAACGTGCGCACGCTCCGCAAGGTGCTCGCCGCCGCCTGAGCCGGTCGCCGTGCATCGACGGGTAGCCGTCCGCGCGAGCGGTAGCCGCGCGCCAGCACCCCTCGGGCGGCGCGCTATCCCTCGTCGTCGCGGGGCTTCGCGCCGCTGCCCCACGAGTCGGCGGCCGCCTCCTCCGCCGCCCACTGCTGCGAGCGCTGCTTGATGATCTCCGGCGCGCGCGCTGCCTCCTCGCGCGACGTGAACGGCCCTGCCCGGTCGTAGCCCGGCGAGACCATGCCCTCCTCGACGACGCCCGTCTCGAGGTTGTACCAGTACTCAGCGGCGTTCATGGAGCCGAGCGTAGCCACGTCGGCTCCGCGACTCCAGGGAGCCGGTCGGGAGGCCGCGCGGCGTCAGCTCCCGTCGCCCGCGTCGCGCTCCGCGGCCTGCACCGTGATCGCCGCCTGGGCGAGCGCGAGATGGCTGAGCGCCTGCGGGAGGTTGCCGAGGAAGGCGCCGGTCTCGGGCTCGAGCATCTCCGAGAGCAGGCCCACGTCGTTCGGCGCCTCGGCGAGCAGCGCCTCCATGCGCTGCCGAGCCTCGTCGACCTGTCCGCACAGCGCGCGGGCGGCGACCATCCAGAACGAGCAGGCGACGAAGGACGACTCCTCGCGCTCGGCGCCCGACCAGCGCACGAGGTGCGGGCCCTGCCCGAGCTCCGCGTCGAGCGCGTCGAGGGTGCGCCGCATCCGCTCGCCGCGGTCGAACCCGCTGATCGCGTGCAGCAGGATCGAGGCGTCGAGCTCGTCGGTCTCCGGATGCCAGACGTACGCCCCGCGCTCCTCCGACCAGCAGTGCTCCTCGACCCACGTGCGGATCGCGTCGGCCTCGAACCGCCAGCGGGCTGCATCGCCGGGGATCTGGCCGATGTCGGCGAGGTGCGCGGCCTGCTGGAGCGCGTGCCAGCAGCCGAGCTTCGATGTCGTGTAGTGCCGGTGGTCGGGCAGCTCCCACATGCCGGCGTCGACGCGCCGCCAGCGATCGGCCGCGAGGTCGGCGATCTCGGTGAGGAGCCGGCCGGTGGGCGCGTCCACCACGTTGCCGGCGTCGACGTACATCGCGACGATGCTGAAGATGTCGCCGTAGACGCCGAGCTGCAGCTGGCCGGCCGCGCGGTTGCCGGTCACGACCGGATGCGCACCGCGCCAGCCGTGCACGTCGTGCTCCTCGACGTCGTCGCCCTGCACGCGGCCGTCGAGCCCGTGGAGCACGGCGGTCTCGCTGTGGTCCTTGAGCAGCCCCAGCATCCAGGTCATCGCGCCGTGGACCTCCTCGCTCACGCCGAGCTGCAGCAGCACCCCGAGCGAGTAGGCGGTGTCGCGTATCCACGAGTACCGGTAGTCCCAGCCCTTCCGCACGATCAGCGACTCCGGGAGCGAGGTGGTCGCGGCGGCGGCGATCCCGCCGGTCGGCGCGTAGATGAGCTGCTTGAGCACGAGCGCGCTGCGGTGCACCGCCTCGGGCCACGGCCCGTCGTAGGTGCACGACGCCGTCCAGCGCCGCCACGCGTCGATCGTGCGGTCGATGCCCGCATCCATCGCGGCGGGATCCGGGAGCAGCAGCGGCTCCGAGTCGGTCGCGACGAAGCTGAGCAGGTGCCGCGACCCGGGCGACGTGCGGAAGCGCGCGAGCATGCCGCGCGCGCCGACCTCGACGTCGGCGGCGTGCAGGGTGCGCGGGGCGAGCGTCAGCCCGCCGATCCGCAGCACGGTGCCGTGCACGGTCTCGCTCGCCCACGGCGACGCGGTGCCGAGCATCGTGCCGGGGGCGATCTCGCCGCGCAGCTCGACCTCGCCCTCGACGCCATCGATGCGGCGGGCGAGCTCGCACCACGGCAGCCGTCCCGCCATGCCGGTGTTGAGGGAGTCGGTGATGCGGACGACGCCGGCGTCGGTCGTGAAGGTGGTCTCGAGCACGTTGCCGCCCTCGAGGTAGCGCCGCTCGACGCGGTGCGGGTCGAGCGGCGCGAGCGCGACCCGGCCGCCCCGCTCGGCGTCGAGCAGCGCGGCGAACGCGGGCATCGCGTCGACCGCCGGCAGCGGCAGCCAGTCGATGCTGCCGTCGCGCGCGACGAGCGCGATCGTGCGGCCGTCGCCGATCGACGCGTACGTGCGCAGGTCGGCGTAGCCGTCGACGTCGCGCTCGTCGAGCGGCCCCGGGACCGGCGCACCGCCCTGCCAGCGCAGGGCGGTGCCGATCCCGGCCGGTCCGATCACGGCGTGGGCATCCCGCCGTTGACGTGGAGCGTCTCGCCGACGACGTAGCTCGACTCGCCCGAGGCGAGGAACACGAACGCGGGCGCGAGCTCGGCGGGCTGCCCGGCGCGGCCGAGCGGCGTCTGCTGGCCGAACTCGGGCAGCACGTCGGTCGGCTGGCCGCCGGCCGTCTGCAGCGGCGTCCACACCGGTCCGGGCGCGACCACGTTGACGCGGATGCCGCGCGGCGCGAGCTGCTGCGAGAGCGCCTTGCTCATCGTGTTCATCGCCGCCTTCGTCGTCGCGTAGTCGACGAGGTTCTCGGAGGGCTGGTACGCCTGGATGGACGAGGTCGCGATGATCGTCGAGCCCGGCGGCATGTGCGGCACGGCATCCTTCGCGAGCCAGAAGAAGGCGTAGACGTTGGTCTTGAACGTCTCGTCGAACGCCTCGTCCGTGAGGTCCTCGAGGCGGTCGACGTACTGCTGCTTGCCGCCGTTCGAGACGAGGATGTCGAGGCCGCCGAGCCGCTCGACGGTCGTGGCGACGAGCTGCGCGCAGTACGCGCGGTCGGTGAGGTCGCCGGGGATCGCGACGGCGGTCCTGCCGGCCTCCTCGATGAGCGCGACGATGCGCTGCGCGTCGCTCTCCTCCTCCGGCAGGTACGAGATCGCGACGTCGGCGCCCTCGCGCGCGAAGGCGATCGCGGTGGCGGCGCCGATGCCGGAGTCGCCGCCGGTGATGAGGGCCTTGCGCCCCTCGAGGCGGCCGCTGCCGCGGTAGCTCTCCTCGCCGAGGTCGGCGCGGTCGCGCATCCCCGAGTCGAGGCCGGGGCCGTCCTGCGAGACGGGCTTCGTCTCGATGTCGGCGTAGCGGGCGGTCGGGTCGGTGAACGTGTACTGATCAGCCATGCGTCGAGGCTACGGATGTCCCCCATCCGCACCCTGAGCGCGCGTCCAGGGTCGACCCGGCCCGCGAGGTGCCCGAGCACCGCCCTCCTAGGATGGAGCGCATGCCGAAGGACGCCAGTGGTCACCTCATCCCCGGCCGCATCGGCCCGGAGCGACGGGTCGACCCCGCGATCGCACGGCCCGAGTACGTCGGGCGCCCGGCGCCCGCGAAGCACGTCGGCGGCGACGCGTACGACGACGAGACGATCGAGCGCATCCGCCGCGCCGGCACGATCGCGGCCGACGCGATCGCCGCCGTGGGCGCCGCCGCGCAGGCGGGGGTGACGACCGACGAGCTCGACCGGATCGGCCACGAGTTCGTCACCGGCCACGGCGCCTACCCCTCGACGCTCGGCTACCGCGGCTACGGCAAGTCGATCTGCTCGAGCATCAATGAGGTGATCTGCCACGGGATCCCGGACGACACCGAGCTCGAGCCGGGCGACATCGTGAACATCGACATCACCGCCTACGTCGACGGCGTGCACGGCGACTCGAACCGCACGTTCATCGTCGGCGAGGCGACGCCCGAGGTCGCGCAGCTCGTCGAGCGCACCGAGGAGGCGCTGCGGCGCGGCATCAGGGCCGCCATGCCGGGTCGCCGCGTCAACGTCATCGGCCGCGCGATCGAGATGTACGCGAAGCGCTTCGGCTACGGGGTCGTGCGCGACTTCACGGGCCACGGCGTCGGCACGTCGTTCCACTCCGGGCTGATCATCCCCCACTACGACACCGACCGCTACGACACCGAGATCGTGCCCGGCATGGTGTTCACGATCGAGCCGATGCTGACGCTCGGCACGCACGAGTGGGACGGCTGGGACGACGACTGGACGGTCGTCACGCGCGATCGATCCATCACCGCGCAGTTCGAGCACACCATCGTGGTGCGCGAGTCCGGCGCCGAGATCCTGTCCCTCCCGTCCGCCTGACCGGCTCGCGCGTGGAGGACCGCTCCACGGCAGGATCCGTGGCAGGATGCGAGCCGTGACCAAGTCGAAGCACCAGGCCGTCGGCGTCGACATCGGCGGGACGGGCGTGAAGGCCGCCCTCGTCGATGTGAGGACGGGCGAGCTCCTCAGCGACCGCGTCAAGCTGCCGACGCCCGAGGGCGGCGAGCCCGACGCGATCCGCGATGCGGTCGTCGAGCTCGTGGACCGGCTCGAGGCGCCAGAGGGCACACCGATCGGCGTGACGTTCCCCGCGATCGTGCGCCACGGCCGCACGATGAGCGCCGCGAACGTCTCGAAGGCGTGGATCGGGCTCGAGGCGGAGCGGCTGTTCGAGCAGGCGCTCGGCCGCGACATCCACTTCGTCAACGACGCGGATGCGGCCGGCTTCGCCGAGGACCACTACGGCGCCGCGAAGGACGCGGCCGGCCTCGTCATCATGACGACGCTCGGCACGGGCATCGGTGGGGCGTTCATCTACAACGGCGTGCTCATCCCCAACGCCGAGCTCGGGCACCTCGAGATCGACGGCCACGACGCGGAGTCGCGCGCCTCGAACCGTGCGCGCGAGCGCGAGGAGCTCAGCTGGGAGGCGTGGGCCGAGCGGCTGCAGCGCTACTACACGCACCTCGAGTTCCTCTTCTCCCCCGACCTCTTCGTCGTCGGCGGCGGCGTCTCGAAGTCGTCGGAGCTCTTCCTGCCGCTCCTCACGCTCGACACCCCCATCGTGCCGGCGAAGCTGCGCAACAACGCCGGCATCATCGGCGCCGCGGCGCTCGCCCGCGGCGTCTGACCCCGGCGGCGCTCGGCGCCCTCGCCTGGAGCGGCCGCTCACCGTCGAACTTCCCTGAACTGCGAGGTTCGGCGCCGTAACCGCGCAGTTCGGGGAAGTTCGGCATGCCCCCGCGCGCTGCGCGGCGCGGCGGCTGGGTGCCGCGCCGCGGCGCGGTCGCCTTGTCGCGCGCGCTTGTGGATCTGCGTTTGTGTTGGGATGTCTTGCTTTGTCTGCGTTGCGGCGCTACGGTGAAGGCGTGGAAGCACCGATGCTCGCAACCCAGCGCCGTGACCAGATCGCCGCGCGGATCCAGCTCGACGGCCGCGTGCTCGTCGCCGGACTCGCTCGCGAGCTCGGCATCACGCCGGAGACCGTGCGCCGCGACCTCGACGCCCTCGAGCTCGCGGGCGTCGCCCGGCGCGTGCACGGCGGAGCCGTCAGCGCGAGCCGGTCGAGCCTCGTCGAGACCGCGGTGGCCGAGCGGCAGGGCACGAACACCGACGGCAAGCGCCGCATCGCGCGGCTCGCGTGCGAGAGGCTGCTCGCCTCCGGGGCCACGAGCCTGCTGCTCGACGCCGGCACGACCACCGCCGCGCTCGCCGCCGAGCTCGTCGAGACGTGGCCCGGCGCGGGCGGCCCCAGGCTCGTCGTCGCCACGCACTCCCCCGCGATCGCGCAGCTGCTCGCCGCCCATCCGTCGATCGAGGTGCACGCGATCGGCGGCCGGATCCGCGCCGTCACCGGCGCCGCGGTCGGCGCCCAGACCGTGCTCGCGATCGCGGCGCTCCGGCCCGACGTGGTCGTGCTCGGCACGAACGGCCTCGACGCGTCCGGCGCGACGACCCCCGACCCGGACGAGGCCGCCGTGAAGACCGCGATCGTCTCGGCAGGCCGCCGGGTGGCGGTGCTCGCCGACGCGACGAAGCTCGGCGAGGCGTCGCTGTGCCGCTTCGCGGCGCTCGAGCAGCTCGACGTGCTGCTCACCGACGGAGCCCCGGATGCGGCGCTCGCCGCCGCGCTCGACGACGCGGGCTGCGAGGTGCAGGTCGCATGATCCTCACGCTCACCCTCAACCCCTCCATCGACCGCACCGTCGAGCTCGGCGCCCCGCTCGAGCGCGGTGCCGTGCAGCGCACGAGCGCCGCGGCCTCCGAGGTCGCCGCCGGCAAGGGCGTCAACGTCACGCGCGTGCTCGCCGCCGCCGGCGTGCCGTCCCGCGCGATCGTCGTGTCGCGCGAGGACGACCCCTTCGCCGCGCTGCTCGCGGCCGACGGCGTCGACGCGGTGCACGTGCCCGTCGAGGCGCCCGTGCGCACGAACCTCGCGCTCACCGAGCCCGACGGCACGACCACGAAGGTCAACGAGCCGGGCGCCGCGCTCGATCGGCGCGCGATCGCAGCCGTGCTGGCCGCTGTGCGCACCCACGCGGTCGACGCGGACTGGCTCGTCGTCGCCGGCTCGCTGCCGACGGGTGCGGAGCCGAGCCTCGTCGCCGCCGTCGTGCTCGCCGCCCGCGAGGCGCGCCCGGGCATCCGCATCGCCGTCGACACGTCGGGAGCGCCGCTCGCCGCGGCGGTGACCGCGGGCGGCGTCGACCTCGTCAAGCCGAACGACGAGGAGCTCGAGGAGCTGCTCGGCCTCGCGCACGGCGCGATCGACGGCCCCGTCGCCGCCGCGACCGCCGCTGCCGCGCTCGTCGGGCGCGGCGTCGGCGCCGTGCTGCTCACGCTCGGCGGCGACGGCGCGATCCTCGCCGACGTGCACGACGTGCTGCGCGCGACCCCGCCGCCCACGACCGTCCGGTCGACCGTTGGCGCCGGCGACGCGAGCCTCGCCGGCTGGCTCATCGCCGAGCGGCGCGGCGACGACGCCGCAGGCCGTCTGCGCCAGGCGGTCGCGCACGGCTCCGCCGCCGCCGCGATGCCGGGCACCGGCTTCCCCACGCCTGCTGACGCCGACGCGACCCGCGTCAGCCTCAGCACCCTCACGACCGCGGCATCCGCCGCCGCCACCCCCGCGGCCTCCGCCGCTGACATACAGGAGCACTGATGCCCCAGATCCTCACCCCCGAGCTCGTGGTGCTCGACGCCGACCTCGGCGCCGACAAGGAGGCCGTGATCCGAGCGCTCGCGGCCCGTGCCGCGGGCACCGACCGCGTCGTCGACGGCGACGGCCTCGCCGCCGCCGTGCTCGACCGCGAGGCGCTCGCGCCCACCGGCATGGGCGCCGGCATCGCGATCCCCCACTGCAAGTCCGCGGCGGTGCGCGAGCCGAGCCTCGCCTTCGCCCGGCTCCAGCCGCCCGTCGACTTCGGCGCTCCCGACGGCCCCGCCGACCTCGTCTTCATGATCATGGCGCCCGACGGCGCCGCCGAGACGCACCTCGCGGTGCTGTCGCGGCTCGCGGGGTCGCTCATCGACGAGCGGTTCACGGATGCGCTGCGCTCAGCCTCGAGCCCGGCGGAGGTCGTCGCGCTCGTCGAGGACGTCGTCGCCGACCGCGACGAGGCGGACGCCGCGCCGGTCGCCGAGGGTGCCCGCAGCATCGTCGCCGTCACCGCGTGCCCGACCGGCATCGCGCACACCTACATGGCGGCGGATGCGCTCAAGGCCGCCGCGGAGCGCGCGGGCGTGCGCATCGACGTCGAGACCCAGGGATCCGCCGGCACGAAGCGCCTCGACCCCGCGGTCATCGCGGCCGCCGACGCCGTCGTCTTCGCGGTCGACGTCGACGTGCGCGAGCGGGGCCGCTTCGCCGGCAAGCCGTACGTGCAGGTGCCCGTGAAGCGCGGCATCGACGCCGCCGACGCGCTCATCCAGGAGGCACTCGGCCACGCCGACGACCCGAACGGGCCGCGCGTCGCGGGCAGCGCCTCCGCAGAGGCGACGCCCGCGCCGTCGGCCGGCAACCTCGGCGGCACCGTGAAGCGCGCGCTCCTCACCGGCGTCAGCTACATGATCCCGTTCGTCGCCGGCGGCGGTCTGCTCATCGCGCTGGGCTTCCTGCTCGGCGGCTTCCGCATCACCGAGGTCGCGGGCGACGTCATCATCCAGAACACCCTGTGGGACCTGCCCGACGGCGGGCTCGGGCAGTACCTCGGCGCCGTGCTCTTCTCGATCGGCGCGGCCTCGATGGGCTTCCTCGTGCCGGCGCTGGCGGGCTACATCGCCTACGCGATCGCCGACCGGCCCGGCATCGCACCCGGCTTCGTCGCGGGTGCCGTCGCCGGCACCATGGACGCCGGCTTCATCGGCGGCCTCGTCGGCGGTCTGCTCGCCGGCCTCGCGGCCTGGTGGATCGGCACGTGGCGGGTGCCCTCGTGGCTCCGCGGCCTCATGCCGGTCGTGATCATCCCGCTCCTCGCGTCGATCTTCGCCTCCGGCCTGATGGTGATGCTGCTCGGCGGCCCCATCGCGGCCCTCATGGCGGGCCTCACCGCCTGGCTCAGCTCGCTGACCGGCACGGGCGCCGTGCTGCTCGGGCTGCTGCTCGGCACGATGATGGCCTTCGACCTCGGTGGCCCCATCAACAAGGTGGCCTACGGCTTCGCGGTCGCCGGACTCGGCGCCGGCACGCCCGAGAACCCCTCTCCGTGGCTCATCATGGCGGCGGTCATGGCCGCGGGCATGGTGCCGCCGCTCGGCATGGCGCTCGCGAGCACGCTCGACCGCAGGCTCTTCACGCCCGTCGAGCGGGAGAACGGCAAGGCCGCGTGGCTGCTCGGTGCGTCGTTCATCTCGGAGGGCGCGATCCCGTTCGCCGCGACCGACCCGCTGCGCGTCATCCCCGCGGCGATCCTGGGCTCGGCGGCGACGGGCGCGATCTCGATGGCCGCCGGCGTCACGAGCCAGGCGCCGCATGGCGGGTTCTTCGTGTTCTTCGCGATCGGCAACCTGCTGATGTTCACGATCGCGATCGCGGTCGGCACGGTCATCACGGCGCTCGCGGTGATCGCGCTCAAGCGCTGGGCGCGCCGCGCGCCGGCGGTGCAGGAGGCGGAGCCCGCGCTCGTGGCCGCCTGACGCATCCGCCTGGCGCACCCGCCTGGCGCACCCGCCTGGCGCACCCGCCTGACACATGGGTCAGGCACAGCGACCCCCGAGGCCTCGCGGCCTCGGGGGTCGTGCTGTGGGCGGACCGGCCGGCCGATACGCCGGGTTCTGTCGTGGACGGTCATCTCTCTACGGGATGCATTGCTGCAACCCTCTAGCGACCTACCCGCGGATGGGACGAGCAGCCCCGTGATCCGCTGTCTGGTCTTGCTCCGGGCGAGGTTTGCCTAGCCGCCGCGCTCGCACGCGACGCTGGTGGGCTCTTGCCCCACCGTTTCACTCCTGGCCCGCTCGGGCTCTCGCCCAGGCGGGTGGACCTGTTCTCTGTTGCACTTTCTCGCGGGTTGCCCCGGGTGGACGTTATCCACCGCCCTGCTCTGCGGAGCCCGGACGTTCCTCGGCGCAGCACCCGGAGGTGCCGCGACGCGACCGCCTAGCCGACCGATCCGCGCCCCCAGGATAACGCGGCCGCCGCTACGGCGCTGCGGGCGCGAGCGGCTTGCGGTAGTAGGTCGTCGCGTGCAGCGGGCGGCCGCCGAAGCGCGAGAACTGCCGGGCGGAGCCGGGGTTCTGCCGGCCGACCGGCGTCGAGCGCAGCGTGCGGCAGCCGAGCTCGGCGAGGTTCGCGTGCAGCCGGCGGCTGAGCAGCGAGACGATGCCCTTGCCCTGCGAGTCGGGGCGCGCGCCCTGGATGACGAGCACCGCCTCCCGTCGCAGCTCGGCCCGCCGCGCCGCGACCGACCAGGCCTCCCTCGGCCCCATCCGCCCTCCGGATCGCTGCAGCACGGGCGAGGCGTCGAGCACCGCGACGACGAAGGCGAGCGGATGGTCGTCCTCGTCGCGAGCGATGAGGAAGAGGCCCGGCTCGTGCAGCAGCCACAGCCCCGCCGTCTGGGTGCGCAGCTCGCCGCGCGAGAACGGCGTGAAGTAGGGCAGCAGCGCGAACGAGTCGTTGAGCAGCGGCAGCAGCGCGCGCAGGCCGCGATCGAGGCCGAAGCGCGTCACCTCGTCGATGCGGATGCCGGCGGCGTCGAGCTCGGCGACGCTCGGGCCGTCCTCGTCGACGACGTCGACGATCCAGGTGTCGGCCTCGTACCAGCGCTGCATGCCGCGCGCCTCGAGCACCTCCGGCAGCCACGGCGGGTTCCAGGCCGCGTCGAGGAAGCCGCGCTCGTCGAAGCCCGCGGTGATGACGCCGCCCGACTGGTTCGGCAGCAGCTGCGCCGGCCCGAACAGCTCGTGCGCGCCGGCAGCGGCCGCGCGCCCCTCGATGTCGTCGAGCAGGGCGTCGACGACGGCCGGACCCGGGGCCTCGAGCGCGCCGAACACGAGCGCGCGGGTGCCCAGGCGAGCGTCGAGCCGGTCGTCGCGGTGGACGATCGCGCGACCGACGGGACGGTCGCCGTCGAGCGCGAGCAGCAGCGTGATCGGATGCGGGTGCGGATGCCTCCCACGGTGCCACGCGCGGACGGTGCGCTCCGGCAGCGGCACCGCCATGCCGCCATGGGTGTCCTGGCCGAGCCGCACGAAGGCGTCGAGCCCCGCGTCGTCGGCGACCTCAACGACCCGCATCGCGACACCCCCTCCGCGGCCTTCCGCTGGAATGCTACGGCGGCCGGGACGGCGGGCTACAGCCCGCTCTCCTCCGTGCGCACGAGGATCGCCGAGGAGTTCGGGTCGAGGATCACCTCGTCCTCGGGCGCCTGCCGGATCTGGTGCAGCTCCGACGCGTTGAGCTCGACGCCCGAGGCGGCGGAGGTGCGGTGCTGCAGCAGCGTCGCGCCGATGCCGTAGCGCTCGCGCTGGCGGTCGTAGAGGGCGAGCAGGTCAGCGGGCACGGAGACCGTGCGGTCGGCCCGCTCGGCGCGCGCCTCGGCGAGCTCGCGCTCGAGCCCGGCAGCGACCTCGGCGCGCTCGGCCGCGAGGCGGTCGCGCTCCGCGCGCGCCTCGCCCGCCTCGGCGCGGGCAGCCGCGAGCGCGGCGGCCGCGTCCTCCTGCGCCTGCATGGCCTCGAGCTCGAGGTCCTCGAGCGTGGAGCGGCGCCGCTCGAGCGTCGCGATCTCGTGCTCCGTCGCGGTCGCGGTCTTCGCATCCTTCACGACCTGCAGCCGCTCCTGGTCGCGCTTGAGCCGCGCCTCGACGAGCTGCACGTCGCTCTCGATGCGCGCGACCTCTGCCGTGGCGTCGTCGTGGGCGCCGAGCCGGTCGAGCACGGCGCGGTCGAGCCGCGCGAGCAGCGCGTCGAGCTCGTCGATCCGCTTCGTCTGCGGCAGCGCCTTCGCCTTCGCCTGCAGCCGCACGATGCGGGTGTCCACGTCCTGCAGCGCCAGCAGCCGCCGCTGATCGCCGTTCGTCGCCTTCAGTGCCATGCGTGCTCCTCCTGCGGGACCGCGAAGTCCCATGGGTCTGTCCGGATGTCGCTCACGAGCACCTCGACGCCCGAGAGCGCCGCGCGCAGCTGCTCGGCGGCGGGCCGCAACCACAGCGATTCGCTCGCCCAGTGCGACACGTCGACGAGCGCCGGGCCCTCACCCGCCGCGTGACGCTCGCGCGCATCGGAGGCGGGGTGGTGGCGGAGATCGCTCGTGATGTAGACGTCGGCGCCGGCCACGGCGCGCTCGCGCAGCAGCGAGTCACCCGCGCCGCCGCAGATCGCGACGCGCCGCACCTGCCGCGCGGGGTCGCCCGCGGCGCGGAGGCCTCCGGCGACGGCGGGCAGCAGCGTCGCGAGCGTGCGCACGAGCTCGCCGAGCGCGACTGGCTCCGGCAGGTCACCGACCCGGCCGAGACCGAGCGCCTCGTCGACGCGGTTGACGACGATCGGCGTCGCGTCGGTGAGGCCGAGCATCGACGCGAGCTCTCCGCTCGTGCCCCGGTCGACCGCATCCGCGTTCGTGTGGGCGGCGAGCAGCGCGACGCGCTCACGCACGAGCCGGGTGATGACGCGGCCCGCGGGGGTCGTCGCGGCGACGCTCGTGGCCCCGCGCAGCAGCAGCGGGTGGTGCACGAGCAGCAGATCGGCGCCCCGCTCGACGGCCTCGGCGGCGGTCGCATCGACGGCGTCGACTGCCAGCAGCACGCGCTCGACCGGGTCGGCGGGATCGCCGGCGATGAGCCCGACTGCGTCCCAGTCCTCGGCGGTCGCAGCCGGCCAGAGCGACTCGACCGCGCGCTGGACCTCCGCGACGCTCGTCATGCGCTCCATCCTAGGGATGCGCGCCCGGCGGCCGCTCCGCTCGCGCGGCCGTGCGGTTCAGCGGGGCGCCATCCGCAGCGCGCCGTCCATGCGGATCGTCTCGCCGTTGAGGTAGTCGTGCTCGACGACCGACACCACGAGCTGCGCGAACTCGTCCGGACGGGCGAGCCGCGCCGGGAACGGCACTGTCGCCTCGAGCGCGTCGCGCACCTCGGTGCCGATGCCGGCCATCATCGGGGTGTCGACGACCCCCGGCGCGATCGTCATCACGCGGATGCCGTGGCGCGCGAGGTCGCGAGCGGCCGGCAGCGTCATCGCGGCGACGGCCCCCTTCGAGGCGCTGTAGGCGGCCTGGCCGATCTGTCCGTCGAAGGCGGCGACGGATGCCGTCTGCACGACGATGCCCCGCTGGCCGTCCCGGTCGTCGAGCGGCTCCGCCTCGGCGATCCGCGCGGCGGCGAGCCGCAGCACCTGGAAGGTGCCGAAGAGGTTGACGGCGATCGTGCGCTCGAAGGCCGCCTGGTCGTGCGGTCCGTCGCGGCCGATGAGCCGCTTGCCGGTCGCGATGCCGGCGCAAGAGACCGCGATGCGCAGCGGCGCGAGCGACGAGGCTTCGTCGACGGCCCACTGCACATCGGCCTCGACGGTCACGTCGCCGGGCACGAGCCGGATGCCGTCCCGCGGCCCGCTCGCCGTGGACGCCTGGGCGCGCTCGATCGAGGCCGGCAGGTCGAGCCCGATCACGAGCGCGCCCCGGTCGGCGAGCGCGGCAGCGGTCGCGGCGCCCAAACCCGACGCCGCTCCGGTCACGAGTGCGGCGGCACCACGGATCTCCACATCGACCTCCTCGTCAAGCGCCGCTCGGCGCTCGGCCACGCTACCGCCCGGGCACGCTACCGCCCGGTCGAACGCATCCCTGCTGTACGCGGCGTGGCAGGATGGCCGCCGGGCGGTTGGCGCAGTTGGTAGCGCACTTCGTTTACACCGAAGGGGTCGCCGGTTCGAGCCCGGCACCGCCCACCGGAGGGCGTTGTCTGCTGACCCGCTCCGCCGCGCAGCGGGTCAGTGCTCGGGCTTGTCCTCGTGGTCGATGCCCGCGTGCTCCTTGCCCCTCTCGAAGTTGAGCAGTCGGAGCGCGTTGGCGACGACGATCAGCGTCGAGCCTTCATGGATGAGCACGACCGCGCCGATGTTCAGCCCGAGGAAGGTCGCGGCGATGAGGAAGGCGACGACCGCGAGGCTGGCGATGAGGTTCTGCCGGATGATCCGGCTGGCCGCGCGGCTGAGGCGCACGGCGAACGGCACACGCCCGAGGTCGTCGCTCATGAGCGCGATGTCGCAGGTCTCCAGCGCCACCGTCGAGCCGGCAGCCCCCATGGCGATGCCGACGTCGGCGCGCGCCATCGCCGGGGCGTCGTTGACTCCGTCTCCCACCATCGCGATCGGGCGGTGGGATTGGGAGAGGCGGGTGATCTCGGCGACCTTGTCCTCGGGCAGCAGCTCTCCCATCGCGGTGTCGACGCCGACTTCGCGGCCGACCGCGTCCGCCACGCGCTGGTTGTCGCCGGAGATCATGACCAACTGGCCGACGTCTGCGTCGCGCAGGGCGCTCAGCACCTGGGCGGACTCGGCGCGGGAGGCGTCCATGACGCCGACGATGCCGAGGAACCGGTCGCCACGTCGCACGATCATCAACGTCTGGCCCAGGTCCTGCGCCTCGGCGTAGGACCTGGCGAGCGAGACGGGCAGGGCGAGTTGCTGCTCATCGAACATCCGGAGGTTGCCGACTTCGACGGTGTCTCCGTCGATCGTCGCGCGGACGCCCCGGCCGACGACCGCGCTGAGGTCGGAGGCCTCCACCCGGTCCGACTCGGGGACGCGGTCCGTGAGGTCGCGGACGATCGCGCCGGCGAGCGGGTGATCGCTGAGCGACTCCACAGCGACGAGGGTCGGGATCAGCGCCGCTCCGGAGCCGTCGTCCACCGGGATGACGGAGGTCACCCGCGGTGTGCCCCACGTCAAGGTGCCCGTCTTGTCGAAGGCCATCGCCTTGACCCTCCCGAGCGTCTCGAGCGGCGCGCCTCCCTTGACGAGCACGCCTGCACGGGCGGCGCGTGCCACGCCGGCCAGCACGGCTGCCGGCGTCGCGAGCGCGAGCGCGCAGGGGCTTGCGGCGACCAGCACGGTCATCGCGAGGTAGAACGCATCGGCGAAGGGCTGCGCGAAGGCCAGCATCGCGACGAGCAGGGTCACGGCGACGCCGACGATCACGGCGGGCACGTACCACCGCTGGAACCTGTCGATGAACTGCTGCGTCGGCGACGCGGCCTGGTCGGCCGTGCGGACCAGCTCCACGACCTTGCTCAAGGTGGAGTCCGCCGCGGTCGCGGTGACCACGATCTCCAGCGCGCCAGGGCCGTTGACGGTGCCCGCGAAGACCCGGTTGATCGGCGGGAGGGTGTCGATGGTGCGCATCGCTCGTCCGGGGTCGGACACGGGTTCCTTCTCGACCGGGATCGACTCGCCCGTCACCGCTGACTGATCGACGGCGGAGCGACCTGACGCGACGAAGCCGTCGGAGGGGATGCGCGAGTTCGGGCGCACGACCACGACGTCGCCCACGGCGATCGCCTCGACCGGCACCTCGACGGGCTCTTCGCCGTCGCGGCGCCGTACCAGCGCGCTGCGCGGTGCGAGCTCTGCGAGCGCCTCGATCGACTTGCTGGCGCGGCTGAGGGCGTACTCCTCGAGCGCGTGGCCGAGGCTGAAGAGGAACAGCAGCACGGCGCCTTCCGCCCACCTGCCGATCAGGGCGGCACCCAGTGCCGCGACGAGCATGAGGAAGTCGACCTCGAACCTCCCTCGCAGCGTGGAGGAGATCGCCGCGCGAATGGTGAAGAAGCCGCCGAAGAAGTAGGTGGCGAGGAAGAACGCGAGCGGCAGGCCGACCAGAGGCATGCCCAAGGCGTACTCCGAGATCATCCCTGCGGCGTACGTGATGCCCGAAGCGATGGCGAACCAGAGCTCCCACCGCGGCGAACCGTGGGGATGATCCGCCGGGTTGTCGGTGGGCGCGAGCGTGGCGGGGGAAGCACTCATCCTCGGATGATACATCTCAACATCATGATATTGTGTGAAGGTGAATGGGGGCCGTGCTTGGATGGGACAGCGGGGCGGATGACCGCGAGGATGCCGCGCATGAGTGCTGGCCCTCTCGCCGCGGCGGATGCCAAGAGGCTCGCCGAGATCATGCAGGCGCTCGCTTCGCCGGTCCGCCTCCGGATCCTGAGCGTGCTCCGATCGCAGCCGAGCACCGTGACCGAGCTGAGCGAGCGGCTGGAGCTCGGCCAGACGACCGTGTCGAACCACCTGCGGCTGCTGCGCCATCTGAGCCTCGTGACCAGGAGCCCCGAGGGCAGGCACGTGCGCTACGACCTGTTCGATGACCACGTCACCGATCTGCTCGAGGGCGCGCTCGACCACCTCGAGCACACCTCGCGTCGGGCGTGAACGGCGCCACCGACAGCGTCGCGAGGCTCCTGCAGCTCAGGACCGCGGCGTCACGAGCGGCGCGCTGTCACGCGAGCTGCGCGAGCGCCTCGCGGTACGCGTCCATGTCGCGCGAGGCGGACGGGCTCACGCGGAAGTGCGCCGCGATCCGGCCGTCGCGATCGATGACGTAGGTGGCGCGGGTCGCGGTGCCGCGCTCCGGCAGGAACGCGTCGTACGCCTGCGCCACGGCGCCGTGCGGCCAGAAGTCGCTCAGCAGCCGGAACCGCAGCCCCTCCTGCTCGGCGTAGACGCGCAGCGACGCCGCGGTGTCGACCGAGATGGCGAGCACCTCTGCGTCCGCGTCCTCGAACGCGGCGAGCTCGTCGCGGATCGCGCACAGCTCTCCGGTGCAGCGGCCGGTGAAGGCCGCGGGGTAGAAGACGAGCACGACCGGGTGGCCGCGCAGGGCCGACAGCGTGACCGCCTCGCCGGTGTGGTCGGTGAGGGTGAAGTCGGGCGCCGCGGCGCCGATCTCGAGCGCATCCTGTGCCATGCATCCCATCGTGCCAGAGCCGACGGCGGCACTGCGATGGATGCACGCCGCGGTCGATAGGGTGGATGCTCGGGCGCGCGCACCCAGGCCGCCGCGAGATATCGACGTCAGGAGCATCGGTGCTGAACGACCAGGACCCCTACTCGGGCCACACGGACGACGTGGACCCCAGCGAGACCGCTGAGTGGCAGGAGTCGCTGTCGCAGCTCGTCGCGGCCAACGGCCACGAGCGCGGCCGCGAGATCATGCTCAGCCTGCTCAAGCGCTCCAAGGAGCTGCACCTGGGCGTGCCGATGGTGCCCACGACCGACTACATCAACACCATCGCGCCCGAGAACGAGCCGGAGTTCCCCGGCGACGAGGCGATCGAGCGCACCTACCGCCGCTGGATCCGCTGGAACGCGGCGATCATGGTGCACCGCGCGCAGGCGCCCGGCATCGGCGTCGGCGGCCACATCTCGACCT
>Ga0213836_100417_pt1 | contig 35902 bp, 34 predicted proteins | sample SWPATP03_FD_160578 | JGI IMG/M metagenome (GOLD analysis project Ga0213836, IMG submission 160578) | Coastal seawater microbial communities from Marineland, Florida, United States - SWPA TP0 #3 | ecosystem: Environmental > Aquatic > Marine > Coastal | place: USA: Florida | collected 2016-08-05
AAATATCCTCGGGGGGAGTCTCCCGCAGGGAGACGGGGGGCTCGAGAGCCCCCCTGCACCGCCGCCAACGGGAGCTGCCCTCCAGGCGGGGTTCCCTCACCCCCCCAGCGCCCCCGGAAGCGTGCGGCTCAGCGCCGCGTCGAGGTCTGCCATCCCCACCGGCAGACCCAGGTCCACCAGGCTCGTGACCCCATGCCCCTCGATCCCGCAGGGGACGATGCCGGCATAATGCGACAGCTCCGGCTCGACATTGACGGCCAGCCCGTGGAAGCTGACCCAGCGGCGCAGCTTCACCCCGATGGCGGCGATCTTGTCGTCGCGCATGGTGCCGTCGGGCAGCGCCGGCTTTTCCGGCCGCTCGATCCAGACGCCCACGCGCCCGGCGCGGCGCAGCCCGGTGACGTTGAACTCGGCCAGCGTCGCGATCACCCAGTCCTCCAGCGTGCAGACGAAGCGGCGCACGTCGCGGCCGCGGCGGTTCAGGTCCAGCATGACATAGACGACCCGCTGTCCCGGGCCGTGATAGGTGTACTGCCCGCCGCGCCCGGCCACATGCACCGGAAAGCGGCCGGGATCGGTCAGGTCCTCGGGCCGCGCCGAGGTGCCGGCGGTATAGAGCGGCGGGTGTTCCAGCAGCCAGATCGCCTCGTCGGCCGTACCGCGGGCGATGTCGGCAACCCGCGCCTCCATCGCCGCCAGCGTCGCGGCATAGGGTTGCAGCCCGTCGAGCACGCGCCACTCCGGCATGGTCCCCTCTCCCCCCTGTCCGTTCCTGCGCGCCATACACCGCCCGCGCCGCCGTGGGGAGGCCCCACCATGATGCCGCCCGCCCCCGGCGCGAGGGATGCGTTTTCCCTCTTCACATCGTCCGGCCGGGACGCTACATCGCCCCCGTGTCCGGCGCGGTCGTGGCGGAATTGGTAGACGCGCAGCGTTGAGGTCGCTGTTCCTTAACCGGAGTGGAAGTTCGAGTCTTCTCGACCGCACCAGGACATGGATCGGCAAAAAGGCGCGCCCCCGGGCGCGCCTTTTCGCTTGCGGCCGGGCCGGCTCAGCGGCGCTGCGCCGCCAGCGCCTCGATCTGCGGGCGCAGCCCCTCGAGCTGATAGCCATGTCGGGCCGCCGCCCCGATCAGCGCATCGGCCGGCTGCCGGCCGGCCTCGGCCAGCGCCCAGACCACGGAGGAGCGGTTGCCCGAGGCGCAATAGGCCAGCACCGGCCCCGTCGCCTCGTCCAGCACCTGCCGCTGCGCCTCGACATGCTCGGGGCCCAGCGTCATGGCGTTGAAGGGGTTTTCCACATAGGTCAGCCCCGCCGCCTCGACCGCCGCCCGCAGGGTCTCGGCCGACAGCTCGGCCGGGTTCTCGCCGTCGGGGCGGTTGCAGACCACCGTGGTGAAGCCCGCCGCGGCGATGGCGGGCACATCCTCGGGCGTGATCTGCGGCGTGACGGCGTAGCTGGCGGAAAGCGGGCGGATGTCCATGCAGGCTCCTCAGGCGGCGGCGAGACGGTCGATCCGGGTGCGCAGCCCCGGCGCCGCCAGCATACCCGCCACCATGGCGAGAAGGAAGACGAGACCGCCCACCCCGCCCCAGGTCAGCGAGGCCACCGCCGGCCCCGGGCACAGCCCCGACAGCCCCCAGCCGGCGCCGAACAGCACCGAGCCGACCACGAGGTTGTGACCGAGCCGCGGCTCGGGCCGGGGCGGAAACGCCCCGCCCAGCACCGGACGCGCGCGCCGCGTGGTCATCGCCCAGGCCACCGCCATGGGCAGGATCGCGCCCCCCAGCACGAAGGCCAGCGTCGGGTCCCAGGCGCCGAAGACATCGAGCCAGCCCTGCACCTTGGTGGTGTCGGTCATGCCCGAGATCAGAAGCCCCGCGCCGAACAGCCCGCCGGCGAGGAAGGAGAAGATGGCCCGCGTCATGTCAGATCACTCCCAGCAGATGACGGAAGAGCACCATGGCGATGCCGCCCGCCAGCAGATAGAACACCGTCGCCACGATCCCGCGCAGCGACAGCCGCGAGATGCCGCAGACGCCGTGGCCCGAGGTGCAGCCGTTCGCCAGCCGCGTGCCGATGCCGACGAGGAGCCCCCCCGCCACCACCACCGCGAGGTTCGGCGTCAGGTTCGTGCTCAGCCCCGGCCAGAACACCAGCGCCAGCACCCCCGGCACCAGCACGAGCCCGGCCAGGAACGCCGCCCGCTCGGCCCCCGTGGACCAGCCCGAACGGTCCACCAGCCCCCCGAGGATGCCGCTCGCGCCCATGATGCGCCCGTTCACCAGAAGAAACAGCGCCGCCGCGAGGCCGATCATCAGCCCCCCCGCGAAACCCCAGATCCAGTCCTGTTCGATCATTCCATGCTCCTGTCGTGCTGCCCCGGTCGCGGTGCCCCGGCCCTGAAAACCCACATAACAAATCCAGATTATATTGCAAGGTTTGAATGTGATGGATCGCTCGCGAAGGATTGACCTAGGTCAAGGAGCGCGCGCGGCCGGCGCGCGTAGCGTGAGCGTCACCGGGCGCGGCTGCTGCGTCGTCCCGGCCCCGCGGGGGGAGCGGACGCCGGCGCACACGGAGCGGGGCCTGTCCGATGGATGCCGCAGACCGGCACCACGAGCCCCCCGGCGGGCGCCGAGCGCGCTGTGCGGTCAGGGCCGGGAGGTGAAACGCTGCTGGCGCAGGGGGGATGGTTCATGGCGATGCTGCGGACGGGCCGGGTTGCGGCGACACGGGTGGGCGACTGGCTGGAGGATGTCCAGCGCGACCCGCGCACGGTGGGCAGCTTCCGGCGGCGGATCGAATCGCTTCTGCGCGACCCTGCGGTGGCCCGGCGCGTCGCGCTGCGGCTCGACCTGCGCGAGGAGGCCGGCCGCAGCACCCCGCGCGAGATCGAGCCCGACTGCGCCCGCGACGGTGCGGCGCCCCGGTCGCGGGCACTGGTGGCGGCATTTCTGGGGGCCGAGGACGGGTCGGTCTCGATCTTTGGCAGCTGCGACTGCAGCTCGCGGTGCTGCCTGATGGTCCCGCAGCTGCGCGGCCATCACGGGATGGGGCTGGTGCTGCCCCGCTCCGAGGCCCGCGGCGGCTGAGGCCGGACCGGCTCGCGGCGCCGGGGAAAGGCCGGCGCCGGGCGGGCTCAGCGCAGCAGGATCCCCACGACGATCATCATCAGCCCCATCGCCGAGACCAGCAGCGCCCCGAGATTGATCACCACCGCCCGTTGCAGCCGCGCCCGCAGCCCCGCGTCGTCCAGCCCCGCGCGCCGCGCCCGCAACGCATAGACGATGCACCAGAACAGCCCGGCGAGACCCGCCACCGACACCGCCGCCCCGGCCCAGATCAGCCCCGCCATCGCCCTGCCCCCGCACTGCCTTCGTTCCGCCTCGCGCCCTAGACGAGCCGCGCCCGCCCGGCAACCCCCGAGCCGGCGCGCCCGCCCACCTCCGGCTCCGGCGCCGGGCACGGCCTTGCACCGCGGGCGGGGCGGGGCTAACCGGTGGCGGCGCCGGTCCCCGCGCGCCCACCGTCCCAGCCCTCCGGAGATCCCGATGAGCGATGCCGCCGCCGATGCCTACAACGTCACCGCCGCCGAACTGCGCCAGTTCATCGAGCAGTTCGAGGCGCTCGAGGCGCAGAAGAAGGACATCGCCGACCAGCAGAAGGAGGTGATGTCCGAGGCCAAGGCGCGCGGCTACGACACCCGGGTGATGCGCAAGGTGATCGCGCTGCGCAAGCGCAAGCCCGACGAGATCGCCGAGGAAGAGGCCGTGCTGGAGATGTACAAGGCCGCGCTGGGCATGGCCTGAGGGCCGCAGCCGCAACGTCCCGGCCGCAACGGATCCGCGCGGGCCGGAGCCGACGGGCCTGCCCGTTTCGACGGCAGTTGCGTCCGCTTCGGGCGCGGCGGGGGCATGGCCGCACGATTGCGTGTTGTGTTCGCCCGGCGTTCGCCCTTATGGTGTGGATCTGGTCGGCTTGCCGCCGTGCAGGCCGTTCATTCCGGTTTTTCCGCCCCCACGGGGCTGCCGCGCGCTGATCGCGGCCCTTGAGCGGGGTACGGACACCCCGGCGTCCCGGCGCCGGATCAGGGAATCGCCCGCCGTGCGGACAGCGCCGGCAGGCCCGAATCGGGTGCTCCTGCGGGCACCGGAGACACGAACCGCGATGCATCGGACGGCGCAGAACAGCAGTCAGGACGAGCGGCCCACGGGCCCGGACCGTCCTGCGGCGATCTGCGGCCGCGTGGTGCACGCCCCAGCCAGACTGCGCCACGACGCCGATTGCAAGCCCTCAGGGCCACGGTCCCGTCGCGCGCGGCGCTCAGAGAGACCATGCCCTACAAGATGCTCATCGATGCCACCCACGCGGAAGAGACCCGCGTGGTCGTGGTCGACGGAACCCGGGTCGAGGAATTCGACTTCGAGGCCGCAAGCCGGCGGCAGATAACCGGCAACATCTACCTCGCCAAGGTGACCCGGGTCGAGCCGTCGCTGCAGGCGGCGTTCGTCGATTATGGCGGCAACCGCCACGGCTTTCTGGCGTTTTCCGAGATCCACCCGGATTACTACCAGATCCCCGTCGCCGACCGGCAGGCCCTCCTCGAGGAGGAGCGCGCCTATGCCCGCGCGCAGGACGAGGACGGCGCCAACCGCCGCAGCCGCCGCAAGCCCGCCGCGAAGGCCGCCCCGGGCGACGACGCCGTCGCGACCGCGCCGCTGCCCGAGGGCGACGAGGCCGCGCGCCCCGGCATCGCCGGGATGGAGGTGGTCGAGCTGGGCGGCGACGGGCCGGACCCGCTGTTCGAGCCCGAGCCGCCGAACGGCGAGGCCGAGGATCGCCCCTATGCCGCCGTCGACCACGCCGCCGAGATCGACGACCAGATCGAGTCGATCGCCGACGAGGACGTCTCGGACGAGATCCGCGCCCCCCGCCGCCCCCGCGCCCGCCGCTACAAGATCCAGGAGGTGGTGAAGGTCCGCCAGATCATGCTGGTCCAGGTGGTGAAGGAAGAGCGCGGCAACAAGGGCGCGGCGCTGACCACCTATCTCAGCCTCGCGGGCCGCTACTGCGTGCTGATGCCCAACACCGCCCGCGGCGGCGGCATCAGCCGCAAGATCACCAACGCCACCGACCGCAAGAAGCTCAAGGAGATCGCCGGCACCCTGACCGTGCCCGAGGGCGCGGGGCTGATCGTGCGCACCGCCGGGGCCAAGCGCACCAAGGCCGAGATCAAGCGCGATTACGAATACCTGCAGCGGCTGTGGGACCAGATCCGCGAGCTGACGCTCAAGTCCATCGCCCCCGCCCCGATCTACGAGGAGGGCAACCTCATCAAGCGCTCGATCCGCGACCTCTATTCGCGCGACATCGAGGAAGTGCTGGTCGAGGGCGACCAGGGCTATCGCGTGGCCAAGGACTTCATGAAGATGATCATGCCGTCCCACGCGAAGAACGTCCGTCAATACACTGACCAGATGCCGCTTTTCGCCCGCTACCAGGTCGAGAGCTATCTCGGCGGCATGTTCAACCCGGTGGTGCAGCTGAAATCGGGCGGCTACATCGTGATCGGCATCACCGAGGCGCTGGTCTCCATCGACGTGAACTCCGGCCGGGCCACCAAGGAGGGCTCGATCGAGGAGACCGCGCTCAAGACCAACCTCGAGGCGGCCGAGGAGATCGCGCGCCAGCTGCGGCTGCGCGACCTCGCCGGGCTGATCGTGATCGACTTCATCGACATGGAGGAGCGCAAGAACAACGCCGCCGTCGAGAAGAAGCTCAAGGACAAGCTGAAGAGCGACCGCGCCCGCATCCAGGTCGGCCGCATCTCGGGCTTCGGCCTGCTGGAGATGAGCCGGCAGCGGCTGCGCCCGGGCATGCTGGAGGCCACGACCCAGCCCTGCCCGCACTGCCACGGCACCGGGCTGATCCGCTCGGACGACAGCCTCGGCCTTGCCGTCTTGCGCCAGATCGAGGAGGAGGGCACCCGCGGCCGCTCGCGCGAGGTGCTGCTGAAGGCGCCCGTCGGCATCGTCAACTTCCTCATCAACCAGAAGCGCGAGCACATCGCCCAGATCGAGGCGCGCTACGGCATGGCGGTGCGGCTGGAGGCCGATCCGCGCCTCGTCAGCCCCGATTTCACGCTCGAGAAGTTCAAGACGGCGACGCGCCCGGTGCAGCAGGTGGCGCCGGTGATCTCCATCGACACCTCGTCGATGCCCGAGCCCGAACCCGACATCGACGAGGACGAGGAGGACGACGACGACGAGGCGACCGGCCGCAGCGAGGACGCGCGCAGCGAGGCCGGTCAGGACGAGGCCGACCGCGATGAGGCGGGACGCGAGGACGGGGCCGCCGGGGCCGATGGCACCGGCAAGCGACGTCGTCGGCGGCGGCGGCGGCGCCGTGGCGGTGCCGGCGAGGCCGAGCGGCCCGCGGCCGCCGGGGACGACGCGGCGGATGCGGTGTCGGCCGGGCTCGGGGATGCTGCGGATGCGTCCGAGCCGGCGATCGCGGCCGAAGCCCCGACGCCGCCTGCCGCCAGCGGGCCGGGCGTGACGGACGAGCCTGCAGCGACTGGGCCCGCAGCGACTGGGCCCACGTTGGCCGAGCCGGGCGTGGCGGATGCGGGGGCGTCCCCCGACACCGGCGCGCCGGCCGAGACCGAGGCGCCGCCCGCAGCGACACCGCGCCGCCGCACCCGCACCCGCCGCCGCCCTGCGGCGGAGGCTGCCGCGGAGGCCGCGGCCGAGGAGGCCGGCACGCCGGCATCGGAGGCGCCCTCCGCAGAGCCCGAAGCGCCCGCCACCCCGCGCCCCCGGACCCGCCGGCGCCGCGCGCCCGCAGGGGCTGCGGCAACGGCTGCGGCCCAGGACGCGGCTGTGGAAACACCTGCCGACGGGCTCGCCGCTCAGCCGGCGGCGCAGGGCCTGCCCGAAGCCGCAGTGCCGCAGGCGACCCCGGACGAGGCCGGCACCCCTGCGCCGCAGGCTGGGAAGCCTTCGCCGGCCACGACTGACCCGGAGACCGCCGGGGACGTGGCGCCGCTGGAGCCTGCTCCGGCCGCGGACGTGGCGCAGGAAGAGCCGGCCGTTGCCGCAGGGCCGGGCTCCGCGACGGAGGAGCAGACCGTCACCGCGACGGAGGAGCAGACCGCCACCGCGACAGAAGGCCAGACAGACACCGGGACGGAAGAGCGGACGTCCGGGACCGGAGGGGCGGCGGCCGAGGCACAGGACGGCCCGACGCCGGATGAGGCCGACGGCACGACGCCGGGCGGCGACGACGATGGCGCCTCGGCCCCGCGCCGGCGCGGCTGGTGGGCCTTCGGGCGCTGAGGCCGGGCCGGGCCCTCCCGCGCGGGCGGTGGCAGGCTTGTGACCATCGACCGCGCGACCTCGCCCCACATCCGCGATAGATGAGGGGGGCCGGCCCGGGCTGTTTCCGGGCCGGCCCCATGCCATGACCGAGGCCCGCATGTTCGGACTGGATCTCTTCGACGCCGCCCTCCTGCCGGCGATGCTGATTGCGCTCGTGGCGGGGGGTCTGTCGTTTCTCAGCCCCTGCGTGCTGCCCATCGTGCCGCCCTACCTCGCCTATATGGGCGGCATCAGCATGGACGAGTTCCAGAAGGGCGGCACGGCGCGGCGGCGGGCGATCCTGCCGGCGGTGTTCTTCGTGCTGGGGCTGTCGACGGTGTTCCTGCTGCTGGGCTTCACCGCCTCGGCCTTCGGGATGTTCTTCCTGCAGAACCAGGAGATCTTCGTCCGCGTCGCCGGGGCGGTCGTCATCGTCTTCGGGCTGCATTTCCTCGGCGTCTTCCGCATCCCGCTCCTGATGCGCGAGGCGCGGCTCGATGCCGGAGACCGGGGCGGCTCGGGCCTCGGGGCCTATTTGCTGGGGCTGGCGTTCGCCTTCGGCTGGACGCCCTGCATCGGCCCGATCCTGGGCGCGATCCTGTCGATGGCGGCCTCGGAGGGCGACGTCACGCGCGGCACGGTGCTGCTCGGGACCTATGCGCTGGGGCTGGGGGTGCCGTTCATCCTCGCGGCGGTGTTCGTGCAGCGCTCGATGGCGGTGATGGCGACGCTGAAACGCCACATGGCGCTGATCGAAAAGCTGATGGGGGTGCTGTTGCTGGCCGTGGGCATCGCGCTGATCACGGGTGCCTTCACCGCCTTTGCCTGGTGGCTGCTCGAGACCTTTCCGGTGCTCGGCCGGATCGGCTGAGCGCTAGCCGGCCTCGGCCACCAGCGCCGGCTCGCGCCGGGCCGGGCAGGCCTGGCGCGGACAGATACGACAGCTCGTGCCCACCGCCTGCACCGGCGCCTCGGCCTCGGCCGCCCCCTCGCCCGCGGCCGGGAGCAGGAGCATCGAGGCCTCCAGCACCGCCGGCGTCCCGAAGCCCGCCGGAACCCGCGGACGGCAGATCGCGAAGGCCTCGAACCGCTGCGCCGGCCGGCCCGCCGTCTGAACCGTCACGCGCAGCGGCTGGAGCGGCCGCGCCAGCGCCTGAAACAGCGGCCACAGCGGACAGGCCGCCCCGAACCGCGGCAGCCCGAAGCCCGGCACCGGCCGGCGAAAGGTCAGCGTGCCCGAGCCGTCGCACACCACGAGCCCCACCGGCGGCAGCCCGCCGAACCCCGCCGGCAGCGCCGCCAGCCGTCGGAACAGCCGCGGCAGGTCGCCCTCGACCCCCAGCGCCGCAGCCAGCGCCGCCGGGTCCGGCCCATGCGCCGCCAGCGCCGCCGCCAGCCGCGACAGCGGCAGCGCGGCGGCATCGGCGCGCGCCCGCTCCAGATGGCTGCGTGCCAGCGCCCGCGCCGAGGCCGTCGCCAGCTCCGGCGCCCCGGCCACCAGCCCCTCGGACCCGGCCTCGGGCGACGGCCCCGCCCCGTGCGGCGCGGCCTCCCCCTCGACCTCGGGCAGATGCCAGCCGCGCGCCTCGAGCCAGGCCTCCAGCTCTTCCTGCGGGGCGGCGAGGCCGCTCTCCTCGGGCTGCGCGGCATCCAGATAGCCCACCAGCGCCTGCGCCCCCTCGGCCATCCGCCGCGAATCCGTGTCCAGATTGGCCAGGAACCGCGCCCGCCACTCCGGCGCGATGTCGCCCGTCTCGGCCAGGATGGTGGCGGTGGAGCGCAGCGCCGAGGCGACCGACAACAGCTCGTGCAGCGCCGCCGACAGATGCGGGTCGTGCGTCATGCGGTCGGTCAGCCGCTCGACCGTGCGCTCCAGCGCCGCGAGCCGGCGGCTCTGCGCCGCGACCAGCGCCGCCCAGCCGGGAAAGCGGCCCGCGAACTCCTCGGCGCGGTCGATCTCGGGGAGCGCGGCCGCATCCGCCGGCGCGCTCGCTGCCGCCTCGCGCATCGTCTCGAGCAGCGCCGCGCCTGCGCCCTCGCGCAGGCTCTCGGCCGGGACCCCCAGCGCCTCGGCCATCCGGTCGAGCAGATCGGCGCCGACCCCGCGGCGGTTGTGCTCGATCAGGTTGAGATAGGAGGGCGAGACCCCGACGCGGCGCGCAAGCTCGGCCTGCGCCAGCCCCAGCACGGTGCGGCGGGCCCGGATGCGGGTCCCGGTCAGGGCGGATTTGGACACCTCGGCTCCCCTGTCGTCGGCGCTTTTGATGATTCCGGGCGGGCCGGCCGCTGGCAAGGCCCCGCCGCCCCGGATGCGGCGCCCGGGCGCGGGGCGGTGGGCAACAGGCCGCTTTTCTCGCCCCGGTTCCTTGTGTAAACACGCCCAACCCAAAGGCCCTGGCCGTCCCGGCCGGTCCCGCATCGGACCGTCCCGCGCGCCGCGAGGCCCCCAGCGAGGTGCCCCCGACGGGGCCCATGAGGAGCCCATGAGCGACAATCGCACCGAAGCCGATGTGGCCTTCATCGAAGCCCTGGCCGAACTCCTGGCGCGCAACGACCTGGCCGAGATCGACGTCCGGCGCGATTACGGCGAGAACGACAGCCTGAGCGTGCGGGTCACGCGCCAGCTCGCCGCCCCGGTGGCGGTGGCGCCGGCGCCCCTGCCCGCCCCGATCGCCGCCCCGCTGGCCGCCGCCGCGCCCGCCCCGGCGGCCGATGACCCCGCCCAGCACCCCGGCGCTGTCACGTCGCCCATGGTCGGCACCGCCTATCTCTCGCCCGAGCCCGGTGCCACGCCCTTCGTGACGGTCGGCGCGGCGGTGACCGAGGGGCAGACGCTCCTGATCATCGAGGCGATGAAGACCATGAACCACATCCCCTCGCCGCGCTCCGGCACGGTGCGGCGCATCCTCGTCACCGACTCCTCGCCGGTGGAATACGGCGCGCCGCTGATGATCATCGAATAGGGCCGGGAGATGTTCCGCAAGATCCTGATCGCCAACCGCGGCGAGATCGCCCTGCGCGTCATCCGCGCCGCCCGCGAGATGGGCATTGCCTCGGTCGCCGTGCACTCCACCGCCGATGCCGACGCGATGCATGTGCGCATGGCCGACGAGGCGCTCTGCATCGGGCCGCCGCCGGCGTCGGAGAGCTATCTCTCCATCCCCGCCATCATCTCGGCCTGCGAGATCACCGGCGCCGAGGCGATCCACCCCGGCTATGGCTTCCTGTCCGAGAACGCCAATTTCGTCCGGATCGTCGAGGATCACGCGCTGACCTTCATCGGCCCGTCCTCCGAACACATCCGCATGATGGGTGACAAGATCACCGCCAAGGAGACGATGCGCGCCCTCGGCGTGCCCTGCGTGCCCGGCTCGGAGGGGGGCGTCGCCGATCTCGAGGCCGCGCGCGCCATCGCCGCCGGGATCGGCTATCCGGTGATCGTGAAGGCCACGGCGGGCGGCGGCGGGCGCGGCATGAAGCTCGCGCGCAGCGCCGGCGAGATCGACATGGCGTTCCAGACCGCCCGGGCCGAGGCGAGGGCCGCCTTCGGCAACCCCGACGTCTATATCGAGAAGTACCTCGCCCGGCCACGCCACATCGAGGTGCAGGTCTTCGGCGACGGCAAGGGCCGCGCCGTGCATCTGGGCGAGCGTGACTGCTCGCTCCAGCGCCGCCACCAGAAGGTGCTGGAGGAGGCCCCCGGCCCGGCCATCGACGCCGCCACCCGCGAGCGCATCGGCACCATCTGCGCCGAGGCCGTGGCGCGGCTGGGCTATGCCGGGGCGGGCACGATCGAGTTCCTCTATGAGGACGGCGAATTCTACTTCATCGAGATGAACACCCGGCTGCAGGTCGAACACCCGGTGACCGAGGCGGTCTATGGCGTCGACCTGGTGCGCGAACAGATCCGCGTCGCCGCCGGCCTGCCGCTGTCGTTCGAGCAGGCCGCGCTGGTGCCGATGGGCCACGCCATCGAGGTGCGGATCAATGCCGAGCGGCTCCCGACCTTCGCCCCCTGCCCCGGCAAGGTGAAGACGTTCCATGCCCCCGGGGGCCTCGGCGTGCGGATGGATTCGGCGCTCTATGGCGGCTATGTGATCCCGCCCCATTACGACAGCCTGATCGCCAAGCTGATCGTGCAGGGCCGCGACCGCCCCGAGGCGCTGGCACGGCTGAAGCGGGCGCTGGGCGAGATCATCATCGACGGGGTGGACTCGACCCTGCCGCTGTTCGAGGCGCTGCTGGCCGAGCCCGACATCCTGGCCGGCGACTATACCATCCACTGGCTCGAGCGCTTCCTCGCCGAGCGGATGCGCTGAGCGGGGGCACTTGCGACTGCGGGGGCGATGGCGCTAGCCTCGGGCGCGCAGCGTCGGTGACGAGGGGGGCGCGATGCAGCCGGGACTGACCCCGGAGCGGCTGTTGCAGGCCTATGCGGCCGGCGTGTTCCCGATGGCGGAATCGCGCGACGACCCGCGGCTGCACTGGATCGAGCCGGTGCGGCGGGGGGTGCTGCCGCTCGACGGGTTCCGGATGTCGCGCTCGCTGCGCCGCCGCGTGCTGCGGGCGCCGTGGCGGGTGAGCGTGGACACCGCCTTTGCCGAGGTGGTGGAGGGCTGCGCCGACCGGCCCGAGACCTGGATCAACCGGCCGATCTTCGAGCTCTGCTGCGCGCTGCACGCGCTGGGCCATGCGCATTCGCTGGAACTGCGAGAGGGCGACGCGCTGGTCGGCGGGGTCTATGGCATCGCGCTGGGGGGCGCGTTCTTTGCCGAGAGCATGTTCTCGCGGCGCCGCGATGCCTCGAAGGTGGCGCTGGTGTGGCTGGTGGACCGGCTGGCGCGGGCGGGGTTCTCGCTGTGCGACACGCAGTTCCTGACGCCGCACCTGGCCTCGCTGGGCGGGGTCGAGGTCGGGCGCGAGGCCTATCGGCGGCAGCTCGCGCGGGCGCTGCGCGAGCGGGCGGATTTCCGGGCGCCGGCGGCCTCCACCCCTCAGGAGGTGGTGCAGCGGATCAGCCAGACGTCGAAGCGGGGGTGATCGAGGGCGTTGAGCGCGGGGCTGGAGGCGATCATCCAGCCGCGGAACACGGGCTCTGCGAGGCGGGCGTCGCGGATGACGACATGGGCAAAGGCGTCGGCCGCCGGGTTGGCGACCGGATAGCGGCATTCGGTGAGCGTGATGGTGAGGCGGCCGAAATTGGCGCTTTCGCCCGGGGCGAGGCGGATGTCGCGGGTGGCGCCGGCGACCTTGTCGAGCCCGCGCAGCACGGCGCCCGGCGCCTGCGCCGTGGCCTCGCCGCCGGGCGACTGGGCCGCGGCCGGCGCCGCCGCGAGCGCGAGGACGAGCAGGAGCGCCGGCGATCTCATGGCGCCGCCCCGTCGCCCTCGGCTGCCCCGCCCCCCGTCACCGCGCGCATGAGCAGCGTGACGAGGCTGACCGCGCTCTGGGTCTGTTCGATGCGGTCGCCGGGGGCGAGGTCGAAGGGCGAGCCGCCCGGCATCAGCTCGATGAAGGCGCCGCCGAGCAACCCCTCCGAGGCGATGACGGCCAACGTGTCGTCGGGAAGCACCAGATCGGGGCGCAGCGACAGGCGCAGATCGGCGCGAAAGCTGACCGGGTCCAGCGTCATGCCCGCCACCGTGCCGACCTTGACGCCGCCGATGCGGACGTCGCTGCCCACCCGCACCCCCTCGGCCGAGCGGAACGACGCGGTCAGCTCGTAGGCCCCGCGCACCGGGCCCCAGCCCGCCACCTGCCCGGCATAGACGACGAAGGCCAGCGCCGCGGCCAGCACCACGGCGCCGAGGACAGCGTCGATGCGGCTTTCGCCCATCGCGGGGAGCTCCCTGTTGCGGCGGCCTCTCGGGCCTGTGGGTCACGGCGGGCTGTTCGGGCGGCCTATTCCGGCTGCCAGGCCTCGTAGTCGCGGCGCGGCGCCGGTGCGGCGCGGCGGATCGAGCCCGGCGGCGCATAGGCGAGCGGCGTGCCGGTCAGGTTTTCCTGATGCGGCTTTTCCCAGGGCTTGTGCGCGAGCGGGCGCTCGGTGGGCGGCGTGTCCCAGGTGTGGTGCAGCCAGCCATGCCAGTCGGGGGCGATGCGGCTCGCCTCGGTCTCGCCGTTGTAGATGACCCAGCGGCGCTTGCCGTCGCGGCTCTGGTAGAAGCGGTTGCCCTGGGCGTCCTCGCCCACGAGGACACCGTGGCGCCGGGTATAGAGCGCGGTGCCGACGGTTGCGGTGTTCCACCAGGTCAGCAGACGCAGCAGGGTGTCTTTCACGCGGAGTCCCTCCGGGGTTGCCCCCCTGCTATGGCAAATGCCGCGCCCTGCGTCCAGACGCGAGCGCTCACGGGGACGGGATGCCGCGGCGATGGGGCGCCCGGGACCCGGCGTCGCAGGGGGGCCTTCTGCCCCCCGTCGCCTGCGGCGACTCCCCCCGAGGATATTTGAGGAAAGATGAAGGGGCGTCCGCCGGACGCTTGCCGCGGTCCGGGGCCGCCCGGCCGATGGGGCGTGGCGGCACCACGGGACCGACGCGGTTGCAGCAGAGGTCGGGCGGTGGCGCCATCGCCCTGCGACGGATGCCCGGACGGCGCACGCGGCGGAGGTCACCCCGCCGCAGGCCCGATGCCGGATGCGCGGGGCGTCAGCCGGCGGAGACCGGCTCGTCGCGCCGCTCGGAGTAGATCAGCAGCGGCTTGGCGGTGCCGCTGGCGGCCTCCTCGTTGATCACGACCTCCTCGACCCCGTCCATGCCCGGCAGTTCGAACATGGTGTCGAGGAGGATGTCCTCCATGATCGAGCGCAGGCCGCGGGCGCCGGTCTTGCGGGCGATGGCGCGTTTGGCGATGGCGCGCAGCGCGTCGGGAGTGAAGGTGAGCTCCACGCCCTCGATCTCGAACAGGCGCTGATACTGCTTGACCAGCGCGTTCTTGGGCTCGGTCAGGATGGTGACGAGCGCGTCCTCGTCGAGATCGGTGAGGGTGGCGACCACCGGCAGGCGGCCGACGAACTCGGGGATGAGGCCGAATTTCAGCAGGTCCTCGGGCTCGAGTTCCTTCAGCACATCGCCGACGGCGCGCGATTCGGGGTCCTTGACCTCGGCGCCGAAGCCGATGCTGGAGCCCTTGCCGCGCTGGGCGATGATGCGATCGAGTCCGGCGAAGGCGCCGCCGCAGATGAAGAGGATGTTGGTGGTGTCGACCTGCAGGAATTCCTGCTGCGGGTGCTTGCGGCCGCCCTGCGGCGGGACGGAGGCCACGGTGCCCTCCATCAGCTTGAGCAGCGCCTGCTGCACCCCCTCGCCCGAGACGTCGCGGGTGATGGAGGGGTTGTCGGACTTGCGGGTGATCTTGTCGACCTCGTCGATGTAGACGATGCCGCGCTGCGCCCGTTCGACGTTGTACTCGGAGGATTGCAGCAACTTGAGGATGATGTTCTCGACATCCTCGCCGACATAGCCGGCCTCGGTGAGGGTGGTGGCGTCGGCCATGGTGAAGGGCACGTCGAGGATGCGCGCGAGCGTCTGCGCGAGCAGGGTCTTGCCGCAGCCGGTGGGCCCGATCAGCAGGATGTTCGACTTCGACAGCTCGACCTCGGTCTTTCCGGAGTGGTTCAGCCGCTTGTAGTGGTTGTGCACCGCGACCGAGAGCACCCGCTTGGCGTGGATCTGGCCGATCACGTAGTCGTCGAGGACCTTGCAGATCTCGCGCGGGGTGGGCACGCCGTCGCGCGACTTCAGGCCGGTGGACTTCGTCTCCTCGCGGATGATGTCCATGCAGAGCTCGACGCACTCATCGCAGATGAACACCGTCGGGCCCGCGATCAGCTTGCGCACCTCATGCTGGCTCTTGCCGCAGAACGAGCAGTAGAGCGTGTTCTTGCTGTCGCTGCCGGAGTTGTTCTTCATCGCTGCCCTCTGCGGCCTTTGCACCCGATCCTGCCTGCCCGCGCCCTCCGACGTCGGATCCCGGACCCGAAGACTAGGCCACCCCCGGGCACATCACAACGCAAAACTGCCCCGCGCGCGAGGACGGGACCCCTTGCCGTCACGCCCTGGCCTCTTCGGCGGCGGCGCGGCTGACCACGATCTGATCGACGATGCCCCAGTCGCGGGCCATCTCGGCTGTCATGAAATTGTCGCGCTCGAGCGCGCGTTCGACGGTGTCATAGTCCTGTCCGGTGTGGCGTTCGTAGATGCGGTTCAGCCGGCCCTTGAGCTCGAGGATCTCCTGCGCGTGGATGGAGATGTCGGTGGCCTGCCCCTTGAACCCGCCCGAGGGCTGGTGGACCATCACCCGGCTGTTGGGGAGCGCAAAGCGCATGCCCTTGTCGCCGGCCGCGAGCAGCAGCGAGCCCATCGAGGCCGCCTGCCCCACCACCAGGGTGGAGATCTTCGGCCGGATGTACTGCATGGTGTCGTAGATCGACAGCCCCGAGGACACCACGCCGCCGGGCGAGTTGATGTACATCGAGATTTCCTTGGAGGGGTTTTCGGCCTCGAGGTGCAGCAGCTGCGCGACGATGAGGCTGGCCATGCCGTCGTGGATGGGGCCGGTGACGAAGACGATGCGCTCCTTCAGCAGGCGCGAGAAGATGTCGTAGGCCCGTTCGCCGCGGCTCGTCTGCTCGACCACCATGGGCACGAGGTTCATGTAGGTCTCGATTGGGTCGCGCATCGTCTCTGCCTGTTGCCTCTGGGGAGTTCTGCCAAGAACATGTTGCTCTTGTCTTAGGCCGCCACCCGCCCCCCTGCAAGGGCCGCTCGGGTCGGCGGCGGAGAGGCGCGGCCGCTCGGCCGGGCGCCCCGGCGCCGGGGCGTGGGGCCGGAGCAGGGCCGGCGGGCGGGGCGTAGCGGGTGGGGCGCGGCGTTTGGGGCGCGGCGTTTGGGGTGCGGCTGCGGGTCGGTGGTGCCGGCTCTTGCCGCCCCGTGGCGGGAGGCGGCGGAGGGCTTGCCCCGGCCCGGTGCGGCCCTAGCTCGCGCCCCGCCCGAGGGGAGTGCGCCATCCGAGGAGACCCAGCATGACCGATCGCCCCGTGCCGGCGCAGATGTTCCCGCCCCCGTCTCCGGGACCCGTTCCGGTCGCGGGTGAGGCGACCGGCCCGAGCCCCGGCCCGAGCCCCGAGATGGCCTCGGAGGCGCCGGCGGCGGGCGCCGCGGCCGCCGGCCCGGCGGCGCGTCGGGGCGGGGCCGCAGGTCCGGCCGATCCCGGCCCCCCGGCCCCCACCCGCGCCGAGGGGCTGCGGCGGTTGCAGGCCTTCCTTCCGAATGCCGGGCGGGCCTATGCGGCGCGGCGCAATCTCGACCTGCCGGGGCATCCGCATGTCTCGACCCTGTCGCCCTGGCTGCGCCACCGGCTGGTGACCGAGGCCGAGGTGGTGACGGCCGTGACCGCCCGCCACGGCACCTCGGCGGCCGACAAGTTCCTGCAGGAGGTGCTGTGGCGCACCTACTGGAAGGGCTGGCTGGAGCTGCGGCCGGGGGTGTGGGACGACTATCGCCGAGAGCTGCGCCATGGCCTCGACCGCATCGCCACCGAGGCCGGGCTGCGCGCGGACTGGGAGGCGGCCTGTCGCGGCGAGACCGGCATCGACGCCTTCGACCACTGGGCGCGCGAGCTGGCGGCGACGGGGTATCTGCACAACCACGCGCGGATGTGGTTCGCCTCGATCTGGATCTTCACGCTGCGGCTGCCCTGGGCGCTGGGGGCCGATCTGTTCCTGCGGCATCTGCTGGACGGCGACCCGGCGTCGAACACGCTGTCCTGGCGCTGGGTGGGCGGGTTGCAGACGCGCGGCAAGACCTATCTGGCGCGGCCCGACAACATCGCGCGCTTCACCGCCGGGCGGTTCCGTCCCGAGGGGCTGGCGCGGAGTGCGCCGCCGCTGGAGGGTCCGCCGCCGCCGGCGCCGCGGGCGCTGCCGCCGGGGGGGCGGTGGCGCGACGATCTGCGGGCGGGGCTGCTGCTCACCGAGGAGGATCTGTCGCCGGGCTGGCTGACCGCGCGCGGGCTGCGGCCGGCGGCGGTGGCGACGTTGTCGGCGGCGGCGGGGCGCTCGCCGCTGGCGGTGGCGGCGCAGGTGCTGGGCTTCACCGAGGGGGCGCTGGCGGATGCGGCCGCGCGCCTCGAGGCGCCGGCGACGCGGCTGGCGGGGGCGGCGGAGGTGGCGGCGTGGGCGCAGGAACAGGGCCTTGCGCAGGTGGTCGCGCCGCATGCGCCGGTCGGGCCGGCGGCTGCGGCGCTGGAGGCCGCGGCCCGGGCGCTGGCCGGGCGGGGGATCGCGCTGATCCGGCCGCGGCGGCGCTGGGACGACCGCGCCTGGCGGCTGGCGACGCATGGGTTCTTTCGCTTTCGCGAGCATCTGCCGGCGCTGGTGGCGGCGGCGGGGGGGGCGGACTGAGGCGCCCCGGGCCGGCCGTTGCGCCGGGTGGGGGCCGTGGAAGGGGGGCCGTCTGCCCCCCATCGCCTGCGGCGATTCCCCCCGAGGATATTTGAGGAAAGATGAAGGGCGGGCGGACGCCGTGGGCGTGCCGGGACCCGGGCGCGGCGCCGTGGGCACCGGGGGGCGCCGGGGCGGGATGTGCCGCGACCGGTTCGGGGCGCCGGCCCTGCCGCCCTGCGCGGGACCTGCGGAAGGCCGGGGCCGCGGCGCCGAGGGGGCTAGCGGGCGGTGCGGCTCGCGGCGGCCGGGGTGTCGTCGTCACCCAGGGCGGCGGCGGCGACCTCGGCCGGGCCCTCGATCACCGCCGGTTCGGGCAGGCGGGTGAAGCGGCCGTTGACCACCGCCCCGCTCTCGACCGTGACGTTGACGTAGCTGAGCGCCCCAGAGACGACCGCGGTGGGCTTGAGCGTGAGCGTCGTCGCCATGATGTCGCCCTCGACCGTGCCGTCGATGGTGACGAAGGCGCCGCTGATGTTGCCGCGCACATGCGCCGCACGGCCGACACCGAGGGCATGGGCCTCGAGGTCGCCCGAGATCTGGCCGTCGAACTCGAGCATGCCATGGGTGGCGAGCGAGCCCTCGATCCGCACGTCCGAGGAGATCACGGAGCGGCCTGCCTCGCGGCCAGGGCCGGATTGGGGCGGTTGCCCGGCTTTGCTGAACATGGCTGCTGTCCTTTCCGACGCCGTGACCGCCGACCGATCCCACGGCGGCCCCTCGTCTATGGCGCGGAAGCTGCCCGGTGGCAAGACGAGGGACCGGCGCGGGGCCGGGATCGGCGCGCCGCTGCCCGCGACGGCGCCGTTGTGCGGGCATCGGGCGCGGTGAAGGGGGCTACCACCAGCGCCGCGTGTCGCGCAGCAGCTTCCACTCGCGCGACGCCACCGCCATCGCGGCCTCGGCGGCCCGCCGCTGCGCGGGCGAGCGGCCCTCGGGCCCCAGCCGCATCTCGGCGAGGGCGAGGTCGTTCAGCGTCCCCAGCGCATCCTGCAGGGTCCTGAGCCGGGCGAGGAACCGCGCCTGCCGCGGGCCCGGCCACAGCGGCGCGAAGAAGTCCGAAAGGTATCGCAGCGCCTTGAGGTCCTTGCGAAAGCCGTGGCGGTCCTCGACGCTCATCCGGCGCAGGTTGCGGCCATGGCTGCACACATCCGCCCAGGCGGCGTCGAGCGCCTGGGCGGCGGCAGCCTTCAGCGGACCGGCCGCGCGGCGGCGCTTGCTGCGGCGGCACCAGCCCCGGCCCGCCTGCATCTGACGCACCCGCACGACGAACCCCTCGGCGCCGCGCTCGGCCAGCGCCGCCCGCACCGCCGCCCGCACCTCGGCCGCCTCGGCCGCCCGCGGTCCCTCCCCGTCTGCCGATCCGGCGTCGGACGCGGTCTCGCCGGCGGCCAGCACATCGGCATCGCGCAAGGCGCCCAGCAGCCGGAAAGTGTCGCGCGCCTCGCGCAGCAGCGCGGCGGCCCGGCGCCGCCGCAACACCGGCCGGAATGCCTCCAGCGCCGTGCGGAACCGCCGCAGCGCCACGCGCGCGCCGTGCGGGCCCTCGGGATCGTCCGACAGCATCAGGCGCGCGCGATGGCGCTCGAAATCCTCGGCGCAGGTCAGAAGCACCAGCGGCACGGCCTCGGCCAGGGTCAGGCCGGGGGCGACGGGCGCACGGCTCTGGCGCGGCTCGGGGGCGGACATGCGACGGGCTCTCCACTGCGGCCTTGCGGCGCCCTCGCCCGCGGGCGAGGGCGCCTGCGCCGGGATCAGAATGCCCGAGCCCCCCCACCGAGCCAACCCCGCCGGGACCAGGCCCGCCCGCCCGACCCTGCGGCACGTTGACGTCGGGGCGATCCTGGTGTAAGCGGACGGGCATCCGGTGCATTCGGCGCCGGTGTTCGCCGGGGCGCCCGGTTCGTTGCGTCCCATGGTTCTTGCGGTCCGACACCGCACCGACTGGACGCACATGACCCAATTTTCCGACCTCGCGCTGGACCCCGCGGTCCTGAAGGCCGTGGCTGACGCTGGCTATACCACCCCCACCCCGATCCAGGCACAGGCGATCCCGCCGGCGCTGGAGGGACGCGATGTCCTCGGCATCGCGCAGACAGGCACGGGCAAGACGGCCTCCTTCACCCTGCCGCTGATCACGCTGTTGCAGAAGGGGCGCGCGCGGGCCCGGATGCCGCGCAGCCTCGTGCTGGCGCCGACGCGCGAGCTGGCCGCGCAGGTGGCCGAGAACTTCGACGTCTATGCGAAATACACCAAGCTGACCAAGGCGCTGCTGATCGGCGGTGTCAGCTTCGGCGAGCAGGACAAGCTGATCGACCGCGGCGTCGACGTGCTGATCGCCACGCCCGGCCGGCTGCTCGATCATTTCGAGCGGGGCAAGCTGTTGCTCACCGGCGTGCAGATCATGGTGGTGGACGAGGCCGACCGCATGCTCGACATGGGATTCATCCCCGACATCGAGCGGATCTTTTCGCTCACCCCCTTCACGCGGCAGACGTTCTTCTACTCGGCCACCATGGCGCCCGAGATCGAGCGCATCACCAACACCTTCCTGTCCGCGCCCGCACGGGTCGAGGTGGCGCGGCAGGCCACCGCCTCGGAGACGATCGAACAGACGCTGGTCGCCGTGACGCCCGAGCGCCGCGACATGGCCTTCAAGATGAAGCGCGCCGTCCTGCGCGAGCTGATCCGCTCGGAGGGGCCGCGGCTGAAGAACGCCATCATCTTCTGCAACCGCAAGGTGGATGTCGATGTCCTGGCCAAGTCGCTGAAGACGCATGGCTTCGATGCCTCGCCCATTCATGGCGACCTCGACCAGTCGGTGCGGACGCGCACGCTCGAGGCGTTTCGCGACGGCTCGCTGAAGCTGCTGATCGCCTCGGACGTGGCGGCGCGCGGGCTCGACATCCCCGCCGTGAGCCATGTGTTCAACTTCGACGTGCCCAGCCACGCCGAGGATTACGTGCACCGGATCGGCCGCACCGGCCGGGCGGGGCGCGAGGGGCGCGCCTTCACCATCGCGGCGCCGTCGGACGACAAGTATCTCGCCGCGATCGAGGCGCTGATCCAGAAGCCGATCCCGCGGGGCGAGGCCCCGGCGCTGGCCGACCTCGACCTGTCGGGCCGCGACGACACGCCGCGCCGTGGCGCGGAGCGCAGCCCGCGGGCCCCGGCCCGGCGCCGTGGCGCGGCCGCCGAGGCACGGCCCGAAGCGCAAGGCAAGGCACAGCCCGAGCCGCAACGTCTCGCCGAGCCGACGGCGCAGCCCGAGCCGCAGCGTCTGGCCGAGCCGCAGCGCGCGGCAGAGCCGCAGCGCATGGCCGAGCCGCGGCCTGCGGACGCGCGCGCGCCTGCCCGGCGCAGCGGCCCGCGCGACGACCGGCGCGACCGGCGGCGCGGCGGCGAGCCCGTGGTGGTGGGCATGGGCGACCATGTCCCCGATTTCCTGCTGCGCGGCTTCGGCAGCAGCGCCGGCGACTGACGCAGCCCTCGGCGACGTCCCGGACCCCGGCGCCGCAGGCGCTGGCCCTCCCCCGCGGGACGGTGGCCCGACGGCGCCCGCGCGGGGACGAGAGCGGTTCGCCGCGCGGCCGGCGCGTTGCACGATCTCCCGCATCCGCCCGGCACGTGCGAATTTTTTCTGACGGGTCCCGAATTCCCTTGCGCGACTCGGGCGCAGCGCCTATCTGCGCGGTCCCGAGAGGTACCGATCCCATCCCCGCGGAAGGGGGGGCGCTAAGGGCCTCTGGATTCATCTGCTGGTAAGAAGGGGAGCGCCATGAAGGACGCCAACCTCTTCCAACTGGGGATCGGTCTGGAGACAGGCGCCCACGCGGAAGACTTCCGTGGCCAGACGGCCATTGACCTCTGCGACTCCGGTCGCGAGGACCATTTCATCCGCCGCGACGGGCGGGTGTTCGCGGGCACGCATCTGATCATCGAGGTGGTGAACGGCCACGGCCTCGACGACGAGGCGCGCATCCAGCGGGCGTTTCGCGACTGCGTCGAGCAGTGCGGTGCGACGCTGCTGCACATCCACACCCACAAGTTCAGCCCCCAGGGCGTGAGCGGCGTGGCGGTGCTGGCCGAAAGCCACATCTCGGTGCACACCTGGCCCGAGATCGGCTATGGCGCCTTCGACGTGTTCATGTGCGGCGATGCGAACCCCTGGCGCGCGGTCGATGTGCTGCGGGCGGCCTTCGGGACCGAGGATGTGCGCGTGCGCGAGCTGCTGCGCGGCGAGGGACTGGTGCCGACGCATCTCGCGGCCTGAGGCGTCGCGGCCGGGGGAGAGCCTCTGCCGGCAGCGCCCCGAACGACCCGGGGAGGGGGGCGCTCGCGCCCCCCGCTCCCTCCGGGAGCTCCCCCCGAGGATATTTTCGGAAAGATGAAGGGGGCGACGGCGTTGCCGTGCATTCGCGGGGGGCGGGCGGCGATGTTTCTGTGAGGGGAGACGACATGACCGAGTGGATGCAGGAGCGGCTGCACGGTGCCTATGCGCAGGCCTTGCGGGTGGACCGGGTGCTCTATGACAGCGAGACCGAGCATCAGCGCCTGCGGCTGTTCGAGAACCCGCGCTTCGGCCGCGTGCTGACGCTGGACGATGTGGTGCAGACCACCGAGGCGGACAATTTCGTCTATCACGAGATGATGGCGCATGTGCCGATCCTGGCGCATGGCGCGGCGCGGCGGGTGCTGATCGTGGGCGGCGGCGACGGCGGGCTGGCGCGCGAGGTGCTGAAGCACCGCGGGGTCGGGCATGTCACCATGGTCGAGATCGACGCGGGCGTGGTCGAGTTCTCGAAGCAGTATCTGCCGAGCCTGTCGGACGGTGCCTTTGACGATGCCCGGCTGGAGCTGGTGATCGCGGACGGGGCGGCCTTCATGGCCGGGTCGGGGGCGGAGTTCGACGTGATCCTGATCGATTCGACCGATCCGGTCGGGCCGGGCGAGGTGCTGTTCACCGACAGCTTCTACGGCCATGCGAAGCGGCGTCTGGCGCCGGGCGGCATCCTCGTGACGCAGAACGGCGTGCCGTTCCTGCAGCCCGACGAGTTGACCGGGACGATGCGCGCCTTTGCCGCGCTGTTTGCCGACTGGGGCTGCTATCAGGCGCATGTGCCCACCTATGCCGGCGGGCCGATGGCGCTGGGCTGGGCCACGGACGGCACGGCGCGCGAGACGCCGCTGGAGACGCTGCAGGCGCGCTTCGCCGCAGCCGGCATCGAGACCGGGTATTACACCCCCGAGGTGCACAAGGCGGCCTTCGCGCTGCCGGTCTACATGCAGCGGCTGATGCCGCAGCCCCCGGGGGCGCAGGACGCCTAGCGGCGCAGCGCGAGCCACAGGCGCATGGCGTAGGGACGCCACCACCAGGGCGCGGCGCGGCTGGCCCGGGACAGGGCGGCGCGGGCCTCATCGGGCCTGCCGAGGGCGCGCGCATCGCCCGCCACGCGATAGTGGTGCAGCGCCAGCGCCATCGGGTCGGTGGCGAAGAGCGCCCCGTGGCGGGCGAGGATCGCCGCCCGCGCCGCCGCCCGCCGCGCCCGCACCCGGGTCAGCGAGTTCGCCGAGAAGCGTTGCACCACGAGGGGGTCGGGCACGAAGGCGACCGTTCCCGCACCTGCCACGCGCAGCATCAGCTCCCAGTCCTGGAGCGCCGGGAGCGCGGGGTCGAAGCCGCCCAGCCGCTCCAGCACATCGCGCCGGACCATCAGCGTCTGGGTGGAGACGAAGCTGTCGCGCAGGAGGGACGGCAGGATCTTGCCCTCGCGCAGCCGCACCCCGGGCCCGGGAAGGATGCGCGAGCCGGCGCGGCTGACCCCGTCCGGGTCCTCGATCCGCATGGCGCAATAGACCGCCACCACCTCGGGCGGGCCCGTGCGCGCGCATTGCGCGGCGAGCTTGCCGGGCAGCCAGACGTCGTCGCTGTCCTGAAACGCGACCCAGGGGGCACGGGCGGCCGCGATGCCGGTGTTGCGCGCGACCGTGGCGCCGCGGTTGCTCTCGAGCCGGATCAGCCGGACGCGGGGGTCGGGGTGGGCCGCCGCGACCTCGGCGGTGGTGTCGGCCGAGCCGTCGTCGACGACGATCAGCTCCAGCGTCGGGCCCTCCTGTGCCAGCACGCTGTCCATCGCCTCGCGCAGCGATCCGGCCCGGTTGAAGGCGGGCAGGACGACGGAGACGTCGGGCGCGCCGCCGCCGGGGGGGGAGGTCATCCGGCCTGTCGCTGCCATCGGCCCTGCGCCTCGGACCAGTATTGCGGCGGGTGGCCGGCCTCGCGGAACCGCCGGTAGAGCGCGCGCGCGCCCTCCACCGCGGCCGGGTCGGCGCCGTCGAAGAGCACCCAGATGCGGTCGAGCCCCGCCGCCTCGTCCGGCGCCACGGCGGCGCCGTCGATCGCCGCCAGCGCCTGCGGGCGGTTCGGCGCCCGGGCCTCGGTGGTCAGCAGCACCGGCTGGCGCGCGTCATGGGGTCCGCCGGCGAGGCCATGGGGCAGGAAGTCCTCGTCCGGGCCCAGCCAGAGGCGCTCGTCCAGCCATTCGAGCCGCGCGCGATCCGACCCGCGCACCGCCACGCGCCAGCCCTGCGCCAGCGCGCGGGGCAGCAGCAGGCCCAGCACCTCCTCGACCGGCGAGCGCGTGAGGTGGTAGAAGAGCACCTCGCCCACGCGCGCGCTCCCTCAGCCCTCGAACCGGTCGCGGACCAGCCGGTCGAGCGTGCGCACGCCCCAGCCGGTGGCGCCCTTGGGCGCGAGCGCCGTGTCGTCCTTGCGCAGGGCGGTGCCGGCGATGTCGAGATGCACCCAGGGGGTGCCGTCCTTCACGAAGCGTTGCAGGAACTGCGCCGCCGTCACCGCGCCGGCGGGGCGGCCGCCGACGTTCTTCATGTCGGCGATGCGGCTTTTCAGCGCCGAGTCGTAGGCCGGGGCCAGCGGCATGCGCCAGGCACCCTCCCCTTCGGCCGCGGCGGCGGTCAGAAGCGCGTCGCAGAGCCCGTCATCATTGGCGAAGACGCCGGTGTTCTCGTGGCCCAGCGCGATGATGATCGCCCCGGTCAGGGTGGCGAGGTCGACCATCGCGGCGGGCTGGAACCGCTCCTGCGCGTACCACATCACATCGGCCAGCACGAGCCGGCCCTCGGCGTCGGTGTTGATGACCTCGATGGTGTCGCCCTTCATCGAGGTGACCACGTCGCCCGGCCGCTGTGCGTTGCCCGAAGGCATGTTCTCGACCAGCCCGACGAGGCCCACGACATTGGCCTTAGCGCCGCGCCGCGCCAGCGTCTTCATCACCCCGGCGACGACGCCGGCGCCGCCCATGTCCATCGTCATCTCCTCCATCCCGGCGGCGGGCTTGATCGAGATGCCGCCGGTGTCGAAGACGACGCCCTTGCCCACCAGCGCGAGCGGCGCGGTGCCGGCCTCGCCCCCCTGCCAGCGCATCACCACCACCTTCGAGGGGCTGTCCGAGCCCTGCCCCACCGCCAGCAGCGCCCGCATCCCGAGCTTTTCCAGCGCGGGTTCGTCCAGCACCTCGACCTCGAGCCCGAGGTCGCGCAGACCCTCCAGCCGTTCGGCGAAGCTGGTGGTGGTCAGCACATTGGCCGGCGCGTTGACGAGGTCGCGGGTCAGGAACACGCCCTCGGCCACGGCCATGAGGGGCGCGACGGCGGCCTCGACGGCCTCGGGCTTCGTGACCATCAGCCTGAGGGCGCCGAGGGGCTTCTTCTCGCCGCTGCGGTGGTCGGCGAAGTCATAGGCGCGCAGGAGCGCGCCCAGCGCGATCTCGGCCGCCTGCCGGTGGGCGCCGGCGAGCAGGAGCGCGCCCTCGGCCTTCATCGCCCGGCCGATCGCGCCCCCGGCCTTGCGCGCGCTCGCCGCGTCGGCCTTGCGGCCGAGCCGCAGCACCAGCACCGACGTCGCCGCCATGCCCGAGGGCCAGCCGAGGCTGAGCCCCTCGCCCGGTTTCAGCGCCGCGAAGGCCTCCGAGCTCACCAGCCGCGCCAGCGCACCGCGGGTCAGCCGGTTGACCCGCGCGGCACCGGGGTCGAGCGGCGCATCGGGCTCGGCCAGCACCGCGACGACGCCGGGATGCTCGGCCACCGCCGCGGCGGCATAGGGCTCGACGACGAGTTCGGCGGGCTGGGTCATGGCGGTCTCCGGCGCTGTTGCGGCTGTGGGGCGGAACCCTAGCGGCGGCCCGCGGGATTGGCCAGTGCGGGATTGGCCAGTCCCGGGTTGGCCAGTGCGGGGTTGGCCAGTGACCGAACGGGGCCGCGGGGTCGACGGGGCGCGGTTTCCGCCGGCCTCCCGCGCGGCCGCTTTCGCCCCCCGACGCGATGGGCTAGTGTCCGGCCGCAAGGACGGAGGGCCAGAGCGGGGGGCGCCGGGGTCGTGACGCGATTCGACCGATATCTCTTGTCGCAACTCCTGATGCTGTTCGGATTCTTCGCGCTGGTGCTGGTGGCGGTCTACTGGGTCAACCGCGCGGTGTCGCTGGTGGACACGCTGGTCGCCGACGGGCAGTCGGCCTGGGTCTTCCTGCAGTTCACGGTGCTGACGCTGCCCAATGTCACGCGGCTGGTGCTGCCGATCGCGGCCTTTGTCGCCGCGGTCTATGCCGTCAACCGCATGGTCACCGAGAGCGAATTCGTGGTGATGCAGGCGACCGGACTGTCGCCCTTTCGCCTCGCGCGGCCGGTGCTGGTCTTCGGCCTCGTGGTGGCGCTGATGCTGGCGCTTCTCCTGAACTGGCTGGTGCCGGCGAGCCGGGCCGCCATGGTCGAGCGCCGCGCCGAGATCGCCGAGAACATCACCGCGCGGGTGCTGACGGAGGGGGCGTTCCTGCACCCCACGGCGGGCGTCACCCTCTATGTCCGGCGGATCACGCCCGAGGGCGCCTTCGAGGACATCTTCCTGTCGGATGCGCGCGAGGGCGGGCCGCGCACCGTCTATACCGCGCGCGAGGCGCTCCTGGTGCGGACCGAGGCGGGCCCGCAGCTGGTGATGCTGGACGGCAGCATGCAATCGCTGCGCGCGCCCGCGATGCTCCTGACGGTCACGACCTTCGACACGCTGACCTATGACCTCGCGGCGCTGGTGGGGCCGCGGGGGCCGCTCCGGATCGGGCTGCGCGAGATGTCGACGCGGCAGATCCTGGGTCTCGGGGCCGAGGGGCTGGAGCGGATCGGCGAGGGGCGCGATGCCGCGCGGCTGGAGCTGAACACGCGGCTCGCGCAGCCCCTGATGGCGATGGCGGCGGCGCTGATCGGCTTTGCGGCGCTGACGCTGGGGGCGTTCAGCCGGCTGGGCGTCTGGCGGCAGATCCTGGGCGCGGCGGTGGCGGTGATCGCGATGCAGCTTCTGCACACCGCCGTCACCGGCCTCGTGGTGCGCAATGCAGGCCTGTGGCCGCTGGTGCATCTGCCGCCGCTGATGGGGCTTGGCGGGGCGGCGGCGGCGCTGTGGCTGGCGGGGCGGCCGCGGCGGCTCCGGGCGGTGGCGGCATGATCGGGCGGCTCCTCCCCGGCACGACGCTGAGCCGCTACATGGCGCGCAAGTACCTCGTCCTCTTCCTCGGGGTGATGGCGGTGATGGCCGGGATCCTGTTGCTCGTGGACATGGTCGAGCAGGTGCGCCGCTTTGCCGGCCGGCCTTTGGGCTTTGCGCAGGCGCTGCAACTGGCGGTGCTGCGCATGCCGTCGAGCCTTTATGCGGTGCTGCCGCTGGTGGCGCTGCTGGCGACGCTGGCGATGTTCGTGGGGCTGGGGCGCAGCTCGGAGCTGGTGATCGCGCGGGCGGTCGGGCGCTCGGCGCTGCGCATCGTGGCGGCGCCGGCGCTGGTGGCGCTGGGGCTGGGGATGGCGGCGGTGGCGGTGCTGAACCCGGTGGTGGCGGCGACGGCCAAGCAGTACGACCAGCTCGCCGCCCGCATCGGCGGCGCCGACACCAGCCTGATGTCGGTCAGCCGCGACGGGCTGTGGCTGCGCGAGGCCATCCCCGAGGGCGGCGGCCAGCGGGTGATCCGCGCCAGCCGCGCCAGCGCCGACGGCATGCACCTGTCCGATGTCTCGATCCTCGCCTTCGGCCCCGACGGCCGGCCGCAGCAGCAGATCGAGGCCGCCGCGGCCGAGCTGACGGGCGGCGTCTGGCGGCTGAGCGACGCCAAGCTCTGGGACCTGACCCTGCCCAATCCCGAGCGCGACGCCACCCGCGCCGACACCGCCGCGCTGGAAACCGAGCTGACGCCGGCGGCGCTGCGCGACAGCGTGGGCTCGCCGATGACCGTGGCGATCTGGGACCTGCCGGGCTTCATCGCAGCGCTGGACCGGGCGGGCTTTGCCGCGCTGGAGCACCGGATGTGGCTGCAGATGGAGCTGGCGCTGCCGCTGATGCTGATGGCGATGGTGCTGGTGGGGGCGAGCTTCACCACCGGCCATATCCGGGCCGGGCGGCAGGGGCGGATGGTGCTGGCGGCGCTGATCGCGGGGTTCGGCGCCTTCTTCCTGCGCGATTTCACCCAGGTGCTGGGCGAGAACGGGCAGATCCCGGTGGCGCTGGCGGCCTGGAGCCCGCCGGCGGTGGCGGCATTCCTGGCGCTGGCGCTGATGCTGCAGCTGGAGGAGGGGTGAGGGTGCGGCGCGCCCTGCGCGCGGCGGCGCTCGCGCTGGCCTGCGGGCTGGCCGCTCCGGCGGCCGCGCAGGATTTCGCCCAGCTCGCGGCCGGCTCGCTGCGGCTGGAGAGCGGCAACCGGCTGGTGGCCGAGGGCGAGGTCGAGGTGCTGTGGCGCGGCAGCCGGCTCCGGGCCGAGCGGCTGGTCTATGTCCGCGGCCTCGGACAGGCGCCCGACCGGCTGGAGATCCTGGGCCCGATCCTGCTGGAGGAGGAGGGCGGCAACGTCGTGCTGCTGGCCGACAGCGCCGAGCTGACGGCCGACCTGCGCGACGGCGTGATGGCCGGCGCGCGCCTCGTGCTCGACCGCCGGCTGCAACTGGCGGCCGAGGAGGTGCAGCGCGAGGCCGGCCGGTTCCTGCGGCTGGAGCGGGCGGTCGCCTCCTCCTGTCGGATCTGCCCCGCCAACCCGGTGCCGCTGTGGGAGATCCGCGCCGCCCGCGTCACCCATGACGCCGAGACCCGCCAGCTGCACTTCGAGCATGCGGCCTTTCGCGTCGCCGGCCGCACCGTGGCGGTGATCCCGCGGCTGCGCGTGCCCGACCCGACGGTGCGGCGGATGAGCGGCTTCCTCGCGCCCGACGTGGCGTCCTCGAGCCGGCTGGGGCTGGGCCTGCGCCTGCCCTATTTCCTGGCGCTGGGCGAGGACCGCGACCTCACCGTCACGCCGCGGCTGAACCTGCGCGGCAGCGGCACGGTGGAGATGCGCTATCGCCAGGCCTTCGCAACCGGCGGGGTCGAGCTGTGGGGGGCGCTGAGCCGCGACCGGCTGCGGCCCGGCCAGACCCGCGGCCTCGCGCGGCTGCAGGGCGATTTCGCGCTCGCCCCGGACACCGACTTCGGCTTTCGCCTGCGCCGCCCCTCGGACCGCGACTATGCCGACGACTATGGCTTTGACGGCGGCGACGAGCGCGAGGCGCGGCTCTTCGTCGAGCATGCCCGCCGCGACGCGCTGGGCCGGGCCGAGCTGTGGGAGATCCGCCCCGACCGCGGCGCCCGCGAGACCGAGCGCGCCGTCAGCCTCGCCCTTGGCCGCCGCCTCGTGGTGCCCGGGCTGGGCGGGACCGCGCATCTGATGCTCGACGCCGTGGCGATGGAGCGCGCGGGCGCGGGGCCGGTCGGGGGCGCGGGGCGGCGGATGCAGCGCCTCTCGGGCCGGGTCGAGTGGCGGCGCGACGTGCTGTTGCCGGGCGGGATCGCCGCCGCGGCGCTGGGCGACGTGCAGCTCGACCACTGGAGCCGGCAGGCCGCCGTCGCCGACACCCTCCCCGACGGCGGCAGCCGGGTCAGCCCCGCGGCCGGGCTGGAGCTGCGCTGGCCCTGGGTGCGCCACGACGCCGGCGGCGTGCGCCATGTCATCGAGCCGGTGGCGCAGCTGGTCATCGCGCGCCGCAGCCTGCCCGCGCTGCCGAACGAGGACAGCCGGCTGGTGGAGTTCGACGAGGTCACGCTCTTTCGGCTGCACCGCCCGCCCGGCTTCGATGCGCGCGAGGACGGCGCACGCGCCAACCTCGGCCTGAGCTGGACCCGGCACGACCCCGACGGCTGGTCGGCGACGCTGACCGGCGGGCGGGTCCTGCGCGACCGGCCGGTTGCGTTCACCGGGCTCTCGGGGCTGGGCGGGCGCCGCTCGGCCTGGCTGGCGGCCGCGACGCTCGAGACCGCGACGGGGCTCAGCCTCGGCGGTCGCGCGCTGGTCGCCTCGGACGGCGAGGTGCCGCGGCAGGACTGGCGCCTCGCCTATGCCGGCGAGGCGCTCACCCTTGCCGGCACGCTCACCCACATGATCGCCGAGCCGGCCGAGGACCGGCCCACCCGCACCACCGAGATCGGCCTCGACGGCAGCTGGCAGGTCAGCGGCAACTGGACCGCACTGGCCGATCTGCGCTACGATGTCGCGCAGCGTCAGGCCGACCGGGTCGGCCTCGGCGCACGGTTTCGCAACGAGTGCCTCGCGATCGATGTTTCCCTCTCGCGTCGCTTCGCCTCGTCGACTAGTCTGTCCTCGCAGACGCAGGTCGGCCTCACGGTCGATCTGCTCGGCTTCGGCGACAGGCCGGGCGGGCCGGCGCGGCCCTGCCGGCCCTGAGGCGAAGGCGCTGCTCCGCCCCGGCGGCGGAACCCCGGAGACCGACGCGCCACATCGACGCAAGCGCACACGGACGGAAGCGCATATGGACCGAAGCGCCCCGGACATCACAGACCCAGGAACCGAAGCGGACCGCACATGCCCATCTCGCGCCTGATCCCCCTCCTGACCGGCCTCGCGCTCGCAGCCGCCCTGCCCGCCCAGGCGCAGAACCCGCTCGCCGCGGTGGTGCGGGTCGACGACCGGGTGGTGACGCGCCACGAGGTCGACCAGCGCGCGCGCCTGCTCGCGCTGTTCGACACCCCCGGCGATGTCGAGCGCGAGGCGATCGAGCGGCTGATCGACGAGCGGTTGCAGGCGGCGGAGGCGCGGCGCATGGGCATCCGCATCGGGGCCGAGCAGATCGCCGAGGGGATGGCCGAATTCGCCGGCCGGCTGGAACTGAGCACCGAGGAGTTCATCGCCGCGATCGCCGAGGCCGGGGTGACCGCGGAGGCGTTCCGCGACTTCGTCTCGGCCGGGATCGCCTGGCGCGAGGTGGTGGGGCGGCGCTTTGCCCTGCGCACCGAGATCTCGGAGGTCGAGATCGAGCGCGCCTCCTCGCTGACCGCCTTTCGGGCACCGCCGCGGGTGCTTCTGTCCGAGATCGTGCTGCCCGACACGCCCGACAACCGCGAGCTGGCCGAGATCCTGCTCGACTCCACCCCGGCGCAGTTCGCCGAGGCGGCCGAGCTCTATTCCGCCGCCGAGAGCGGGCGCCGCGGCGGCCGGCTCGACTGGCTGCCGATCGCCAACCTGCCCGAGGCGGTGCGCCCCGCACTGCTCGAGATGCGGCCGGGGCAGATCCTGCCGCCGATCCCGACCGAGGGGGCGATCGTGCTGCTGCAGCTGCGCGCGATCGACCGGGCGCCGAGCCTGCCGGCCGCGCGGGTCGTGGTCGAATACGCCCGCGCCGTGCTGCCGGCGGAGCGCGCCGACGAAGAGCTCGCCCGCCTGCGCGCCGGCGCCGACAGCTGCACCGACTTCGTCACCCTCCTCGCGCATCTGCCCGAAACGGCGGTCAGCATCGAGACCGCGCGGCAGCCCGAACTGCCGGCCGCCGTCGCGATGGAGCTCGCGCGGCTGGACGAACGCGAGATCGCGGCCAACCAGCCGGTCCCGGGTGGGGTGCAGGCCGTGATGCTGTGCCGCCGCACACCCGACGACGAGGCACTGCCCTCCCGCGCGGCGCTCCGCGACATCCTGCTGGACCGGCGGCTGGTGGAGCTGTCCGACGGGCTGATGGCCGAGCTGCGCGCCGCCGCCGTGATCGAGCGACGCTGAGGGCGGCGGCATGGTCCCCGCCTCCGGCGCGACGGCGCCGCTCGTGCTGACCTGCGGCGAGCCCGCGGGCATCGGGCCCGAGCTCGCGGTCTCGGCGCGCGCGGCGCTGGGCGGGGCCGTGCCGTTCTTCCTCATCGGCGATCCCCGGCACCTGCCGGCCGGAAGCGCCGTGCAGGAGATCGCCGCGCCGGCCGAGGCCGCCGCCGTGCCCGCCGAGCGCCTGCCGGTGCTGGTCCACCCCTTTCCCGCCCCGGCCACGCCCGGCCGCCCCGATCCGGCCAATGCCGCGGCGGTGATCGAGACGATCGCCCGGGCCGTCGCGCTGGTGCAGGCGGGAGAGGCCGCCGGGCTCGTCACCGGCCCGATCAGCAAGCAGGCGCTGAAGGAGGGGGCGGGCTTCGCCTTTCCCGGCCATACCGAATACCTCGCTGCGCTCGCGGGCGGTGCGCGGGTGGCGATGATGCTCGCCTCGCCGCTGTTGCGGGTGGTGCCGGTGACGATCCATGTCCCGCTGTCCGAGGTGCCGGCTGCGCTGACGCCCGCCGCGCTGGAGGAGACGCTGCGGCTGACGCATGCCGGGCTGATCGGCGACTTCGGCATCGCTGCACCACGGATCGCGGTGGCGGGCCTCAACCCCCATGCCGGCGAGGGCGGGACGATGGGACGCGAGGAGATCGAGGTCATCGCGCCGGTGCTGGAGCGGCTCCGGGCCGGGGGGATGGCGCTGTCGGGTCCGCACCCGGCCGACACGCTCTTTCACCCGGCCGCACGGGCGCGCTACGATGCCGCCGTCTGCATGTACCACGACCAGGCGCTGGTGCCGCTGAAGACACTGGACTTTGCCGGCGGGGTGAACGTCACCCTCGGCCTGCCCTTCGTGCGCTGCTCGCCCGACCACGGCACCGCCTTCGACATCGCCGGGCGCGGTCTCGCCGATCCGACCAGCACCGTGGCCGCACTGCGGCTGGCGGCAGAGCTGACCGCACGCCGGGGAGGTCGGCCGTGAGGCGCCTCGGCCTTCGGCCGGGCGCCACAATTTTCTTGCAAGAAAATTGTGCAAGACCCTTGCAAAGGGTCTTGGGCCCCGGCCCGGGCCGTGCGCAATGATCGACGCGCTTCCGCCCCTGCGCGAGGTCATCGCACGCCATGGTCTGGCCGCGCGCAAGAGCCTCGGGCAGAATTTCCTGCTCGATCTCAACGTGACCGCCCGCATCGCGCGGGCCGCCGGCGACCTGAGGGACTGCGATGTGCTTGAGATCGGCCCCGGCCCGGGCGGGCTGACCCGGGCGCTGCTCGACGCCGGGGCGCGCCATGTCCTGGCGGTGGAGAAGGACGCGCGCTGCCTGCCGGCACTGGCCGAGATCGCGGCGGTCCATCCCGGCCGGCTGAGCGTGCTGGAGGGGGACGCGCTGCGTCTCGACCCGGTCGCGCATCTGCGCCCGCCGATCCGCGTGGTCGCCAATCTGCCCTACAACATCGGCACCGAGCTTCTGGTCCGCTGGCTCACGCCGCCCGGCTGGCCGCCTTTCTGGGAGAGCCTCACGCTGATGTTCCAGCGCGAGGTGGCCGAGCGCATCGTCGCCCGGCCAGGCAGCCGGGCCTACGGACGACTCGCGATCCTCGCACAATGGCGGGCCGAGGCGCGGATCGTCATGCGGCTGCCGGCGGCGGCCTTCACCCCACCGCCCAAGGTCGACTCGGCCGTGGTGCATCTGACCGCCCTGCCCTCTCCCCGCCACCCGGCCGATGCGGCGGTGCTGGGCCGCGTCGTCGCCGCCGCCTTCGGCCAGCGCCGCAAGATGCTGCGCTCCAGTCTCAAGGGCCTTGCCCCCGAGATCTCCGAGCGTCTCGTCGCCGCCGGTCTCGAGCCCACCGCGCGCGCCGAGGACATCCCCATCGAGGGGTTCTGCGCCCTCGCCCGCGCGCTGGGCTGAGCCCTCCGGAGGAGCGTGCCGCCAGCGTCCGGGCGACGGGCTTCCGTGGGTCCGGGGCGCCGGTCCCGGGTGTCCGGCCGGGCCGGGGCGCCTGGCCAGCTCGGCGACGGCCTGCGACATGCGCGGGCGCCCGGGCAGCGGCCCCAAGTGGATGCAACAGTGGAGGATCCGGAGAGGTGCGGCCATCTGCCTTCTGTGATCGGGCGGGTTTGGTCAATGGCGATGACGGTCCAGCGAGCAGGTCCATGCTTCTGTCCGTGGTCGGCGCGCCGCCACAAGATGCGGACTGTGGAGGTCGGGATGCTCCGGAACTCTACCTCGGCTTCGAGACAGCCATGGGCAAATCCGAGCTTGTCCCGTCCGTCGTCCCTGCCCGGGACGTCACACCGTCGCCCAAGGGCGCCGGATCTCAGGGATGGCGGGTATGCGCTTGCGGTGGTGCGCGTGGTTTGATCACCGACGTCCTCATGCGGCGGCGCAGTTCTGGGCGGAGGCTGGCGGGCGCCCCGTCGCCCAGTACGCTGTGCCGGATTTCCACATCGCCAGCAGGATCGTGGCGAGCTTGCGGCTCACGGCGACAATCGCCTTCTTGATCGATGTCCGTTTCGCGATCCTCAGGCCCCATGCCTTCAGGGGCGACATGACCCGGGCCCTCCCGAGGATGCTCGCGGCGGCCTCGAAAGGCATGACGCGAACCCGAGGGTCACCGGCCCTGGTGATCCGTCCGGTGATGTCCGTCTTGCCGGATTGCCACCTTCGGGGCGTCAGTCCCGCCCAGGTCCCCACATCCCGGCTGCGGGGGACGCGATCCGGATCGTCGACAGCACTTCTGAAGGTCAGCGCCACGATCACGCCCACACCGGGGGTCGTCATCAGCAGCCGTGTCACGGGATCGGCCTTCGCCAGCGCCATGAGCTGGCCATCGACGCTGGCGAGTTCCCCGAGGAGAAGGGCGCGCACTCGCAGCATGGCGTCCACGATCCCTTCGAGGACCGCGTTGCCCTCGGCCAGTTCACGGGCCCGTGCCTCCCACGTTTTCCGCGTCACCGATCCCATCTTCAGCCCGAAGTTCCGCAGCGCGGCGCGAAGCGAGTTCTCCGCGGCCGTCACCTTCTCGACCAGGAAGGTGCGCGCGGTGAGCAGGGCGCGGGTCTCCTGCGCGTCGAGCGATTTCACATGAACGCGTTTGAACCAACCGAGGCGCACGAGCCGGGCGATGCCACGGGCGTCGTGGCGATCGGTCTTGACCCGCATGGCGGCGAACGCCGCGCGGACGTGGCGCGCCTCCATCACCGAGACGGAGAAGCCCTCGCGGACAAGGCCGTCGTGGAGCCATTGGGAAAGGCTGCCGGCCTCGAGACCGACATGCTCGATGCGCCGGCCCTTGTGCCTGATGGCCCTGGCAAGGGCTTTCGGCTCGCTCGGGGCGCGCGGCTCCTTGATGATGCGGCCGCCTTCGTCGACGACGCAGATATGCGTCTCCTCGAGCGACACATCGAGACCCACAAAAAACTCCATGGCGTGACCTCCCTGATCGACTTCGACGCAGGACAGGATCCCGACGTACACATCTGGCGCAAAGCCCGATCAGCGCATCTTTACCATCGCCCGGGCGGCGCCTTTGGCGGCTCCTGCCCGCCCAAGGACGTGCGCGCCGCAATTCCTCGCCGCCCCGCCCCCCCACGCCGCCCTCCATCCCCGCCGCCCCGGCCCCCGCAGCGTCGGCCCGGCTCCGTCCCCGCCGCCCCGGTTCCCCGAAGGGATCACCGGCCGCGTCCACGCGGCCCCGCTCTCCACCCGCCTCCGTCCACACTGCGGCCCGGCTGCCCCAATCCTTCGGCCTGCTGCATTGACCGCCCGCTCTCCGGCGAGGACCCGAACGGCGCCCCGCCGCACCGGCGCTCGCCCGCTCGGACGCGGCCGAGGGGTTCTCCGCCCTCCGGCATCCTGCCCCGAGTGTCTTGGGGGCAACTGTGTTCTGATCATGGCCTCAAGGGCGTCTGAGATCGGATCATTGCATTGAGGATGACGAGGAGTTGGCGTGCTGCGGCGATGAGGATGGTCTTTGGCGCCTGGCCGGCGG
>Ga0213836_100418_pt1 | contig 35891 bp, 32 predicted proteins | sample SWPATP03_FD_160578 | JGI IMG/M metagenome (GOLD analysis project Ga0213836, IMG submission 160578) | Coastal seawater microbial communities from Marineland, Florida, United States - SWPA TP0 #3 | ecosystem: Environmental > Aquatic > Marine > Coastal | place: USA: Florida | collected 2016-08-05
GCGCAGGAACATGACCAGGCCCAGGATCATGTACATGATGCCGATTTTCTTGTGGTCGATACTGGTGATCCAGTCGCGCCACAGGGTGCCCCAGAGGCGGAAGTAGGAGATCAGCGCGAACAGGGCGATGCCGCCGACGATCACGCCCGCGAAGGTCGCGAGCAGGATCGGCTCATGGAACGGAATCGCGTCCCAGCTGAGCCGTCCGAAGATTAGCTTCGTCAAGTCAAATGAGTCTTGCATGGTTACTTCTTCACAGAATTAGTAGGGGTTTCGCACACGTCGGCCTTGGCGTCGGCCTTGGCGACCTGGCGTTTTGCATCTTCCGGCAATTGCCGCATCGCGATGTCGTTGCGCACGCGGTGCATGTCCTGGGCCATCTGGTGGTTCATGCAGACGGCGCCTTCGGCCACGCAGCGGTTGACGATGGACATGAAGAGCTGCGGCTGGACGGTGCCGTAATGGCGCACCGGCTCTTTTTCCGACGGCTTTTCAAGCGCCAGGTAGTCGTTGCGGCCGAGCGTGTTGCCGGAGGCCTTGACCTTGGCGACCCAGGCGTCGAAGTCGGCCGGGGTCGTGCCCTTGAAGGCGAACTTCATGTGCGAGAAACCGTCGCCGCTGAAGTTCGAGGACTGGCCCTTGTAGTCGCCGGCCTTGTTGATGACCGCGTGCAGGCTCGTTTCCATGCCCGGCATCGTGTAGATCATGCCGGCCAGGGTCGGGATGTAGAACGCGTTCATCACGGTCGACGAGGAGAGCTTGAAGCGGATCGGGGTGTCGACCGGGGCCACCAGTTCGTTCACGGTCGCGATGCCCTGCTCCGGATAGATGAACAGCCACTTCCAGTCGAGCGAGACGACCTGCACTTCCAGCACCTTGGTGCCGGCGGGAATCGGACGATTCGCGTCGAGGCGGTCGAGCGGACGGTAAGGGTCGAGCTTGTGGGTGCTGATCCAGGTGATCAGGCCGAGCGCGATGATGATCAGGAGCGGCGCGCCCCAGATGACCAGTTCGAGCTTGGTCGAGTGATCCCAGTCGGGTTCGTAGCGCGCATTGGCGCCTTTGCGGTACTTCCACGCGAACACGACGGTCAGGATCATCACCGGGATGATGATGATTAACATCAGCCAGACCGACACTCGGATGAGGTCGGCTTGCTGCCGGGCGATATCACCGGCGGCATTCATCGTCACCGTATTGCAGCCGGACAGCGCTGCAAGCAGGAGAAGTGAAAGCCCGGGACGGACAATTTTAGGAATCATGCTAGGTATCTAACGTTACATGGGAATGAGAACATGCTACTGTACTGTCATCGGCCTTCGTTGCACATTGGACGTTTTGTCCCACCCTTGCCCAGGCCAGGGGAGATTTTGAGGGCCGCCGACCTACCTGGAGACGAAGAATATGCAAAACACGAATACCTACGGCGGCGCCGGGGGTCATCCCGGATCCGCCCCAGTCACCGGCCCTCATAGCGGAGCCCGCAACATCAATGCCCGGGACAGCCACATTTCCCCGAGCGAAATCGCAGTCGGCGTCGTCATTGGGCGCGCCTCCGAATATTTCGACTTTTTCGTGTACGCGATCGCATCCGTGCTCGTGTTTCCATCGGTTTTCTTCCCGTTTGCGGATCGGCTGGAGGGCACACTCTACGCCTTTACGATTTTTGCGTTCGCTTTTATCGCGCGCCCGATCGGCACCATCGTTTTCATGGCAATCCAGCAACGCTTCAGTCGTGAAATCAAGCTGACCATCGCCCTCTTCCTGATGGGCACGGCCACCGTCGTGATTTCCTTCCTGCCTACGTATTCCCAGATCGGCACCACCGCCATCGTCCTGCTGTCGCTGATGCGCATCGCGCAAGGCGTGGCGCAGGGCGGTTCCTGGGACGGCCTGCCGTCGCTGCTCGCGCTGAACGCTCCCGAGCACAAGCGTGGATGGTACGCAATGCTGGGACAATTGAGCGCACCGTTAGGTTTCCTCATCGCCGCCGGCCTGTTCGCCTTCATGCTGGATAATTTGTCGACCGACGATTTCCTGGTCTGGGGCTGGCGTTATCCGTTCTTCGTGGCCTTCGCGATCAACGTCGTCGCCCTGTTCGCGCGCCTGCGCCTGGTCTCGACCACCGAATACACGAACCTGCTCGACTCGCACGAACTCGATCCGGCGCCGGTCGGCGAACTGGTGTCCACCCAGGGCGCCAACATCGTCATCGGCGCGCTCGCCGCGCTGGCCAGCTATGCGCTGTTCCACCTGGTGACCGTGTTCCCGCTGTCCTGGATGCAGCTCTACGACACGCGTCCGATCAGCGGCTTCCTCCACATCCAGATGTGGGGCGCGGGCGTTGCCGCGGTCTGCATCCTGATTTCCGGCCTGATCGCCGACAAGGTCGGCCGCCGCACCACGCTCGGCACCCTGGCCGCCCTGATCGCCATCTTCTCGGCCTTCGTCCCGATGCTGATCGACGGCGGCGAAAGCGGCCAGAACGCCTTCATCCTGATCGGCTTCGCCTTGCTCGGCCTGTCCTACGGCCAGGCCGCCGGCGCCGTGACCTCCAACTTCGCGTCGCGCTTCCGCTACACCGGCGCGGCCCTGACGAGCGACCTGGCCTGGCTGGTCGGCGCGGCCTTCGCTCCGCTGGTCGCGCTCGGCCTGGGCGCCAACTTCGGCCTCGGCTACGTCAGCCTCTACCTGCTGTCGGGCGCGGTCGGTTCGCTGGCGGCGCTGAGCCTGAACCGCAAGCTGGAAATTCGCGACTAAGGCCTTGTCAGCCTCCTGAAATCCGGCCAGGCCTCGTGTCTCGCCGGATTTTTCTTTTTCGGGGATGGTCTAACAGCCTTTGTGGAGGCCGGCATGACACGCAAGCTGATGGTCAGCATTCCCGTGGGCGCCTGCGCCCTGGACGGCATGCTCGAACTGCCCGCGGCGCCAATCGGCATCGTGCTGTTCGCCCATGGCAGCGGCAGCAGCCGCCTCAGCCCGCGCAACCGGCAGGTGGCCGCCGAATTGCGCAGCGCCGGCGTCGCCACCCTGCTGCTCGATCTGCTCACGTCCGAAGAAGACGCGACCTACCACAACCGTTTCGATATCGAGGTGCTGGCCAGGCGCCTGCATGCCGCGGCCAACTGGCTCGGCACCGAACCCTTGACGGCGCCCCTGCCCCTGGGCCTGTTCGGCGCCAGTACCGGCGCCGCGGCCGCGCTGCGCCTGGCGGCCGAGAGCGGCACCGGCGTCGCGGCCGTGGTGTCGCGCGGCGGCCGCCCCGACCTGGGCGGCGCCGCGCTGGCGCACGTGATTTCGCCGACGCTATTGATCGTAGGCGGGGAAGATGCCGCCGTGCTCGACCTGAACCGCCAGGCCTTCGACCAGCTCACCTGCGAAAAGGCGCTCGAGATCGTGCCGGGCGCGACCCACCTGTTCGAAGAGCCCGGCGCGCTCGAGCAAGTCGCGGCGCTGGCCTCGAACTGGTTCGTGCGCCACTTCGATTCGTGATTGCGCAGGTGTGATTGGCCGCCGCTTTCAGGCAAGCGCCGTATCGAGCACCGTCATCAGGATGAACCCGAAAATGAGCGCGATCGAGGCCGAGGTGCCGTTGCCGTTCTCGCGCATTTCGGGAATCACGTCGTTGACGATCACGAACAGCATGGCGCCGCCCGCCGCCGCCAGCGCCGCCGGCAGCAGACCGCCGGAAATGCCGATCAGGGCCACGCCGAAGGCGGCGGCGACGGGTTCGATCACGCCCGAGAGCGCGCCCAGGCCGACCGAAGTCATGCGGCTGTAGCCCACCGTGCGCAGCGCCAGCGCCACGACCAGGCCCTCGGGCACGTCCTGGATCGAGATGCCGGTGGTGAGCGAATGGGCTTTTTCGATGTCGATGCCGGCATAGGCGACGCCGATCGCCATGCCCTCCGGAAGATTGTGGAGCGCGACGGCGGTGACGAACAGCCAGGCCCGGCGCAGAGAGCTGCCGTGCACGTCGCTGGCCAGCACCGCCGCCGGCTGGGTGGCCCGGCTCATCAGGAGAATGGCGCCGGCGCCGAGCAGGATGCCCGCGCCCACCGTCAGGCTCGCTTCCCAGGAGCCGGCGCCGGCGGCGCGCGAGGCGGCGAGCGCCGGAATCACCAGCGAAAAGGCGGTCGCGCCCAGCATCACGCCGGCGCCGAAGCCCAGGAAGCCGTCGTAGGTGCGCTTCGAAAAATTCTGCGAGAACAGCACCGGCAAGGTGCCCAGCGCCGTGGCCGCGGCGGCCGTCGCGCCGCCCAGCAAGGCCGCGTGCATCTTGGGATTGGCGCTCATGAGCTGCTCGACCAGGCTGCCGAGCAGCAGGAAACATCCTGCCGAACAGATAATCAGGCCAATCACGCGCCGCACCGTCAACATGCGCGCAAACGCGCCCGCCCAGCGTACTTTCTGTGTTCTCGATTCCATCCGCGACCCCTTCCAACCCGCCATGCGCAACGAGAGCGCCTTTGGCAGGGTAGCAAAGATCGATGCAGCCATGGCGCGCGCAAGCAGCGCCGGCGCGGCGGCCCTGCGCGCGGGTCGATGACAGTGCGAAATTGCCCCCAGGGCTAGCCGGCGAGCACGCGCTCTTGGCCGACATCCGGCAGCGTCGCCCTCCTACGCGGGGCCCGCGGCGGCGGCGCTAGCATCCTACTCATCATCCCGCATTCGCCAACCCGGAGGAACCACACCATGTTCTCGCTCGACCAACTCAGCCCGACCATCACCGACATGATCCGGTTCGATCACTCTCACGTCATGGTCACCTTCCACCAATACACGAAGGACAAGTCGCCGGCTGTCAAGAAGGCGCTGGCCGACACCATCTGCACCGCGCTCGAAATCCACGCGACGCTGGAAGAGGAAGTGTTTTATCCCGTGATGCGCGAGCTCGACAAGGGCGAGCCCTTCGTCCACAAGGCCGAGCCCGAGCACAACGAGATGCGCCGCCAGATCGCCGAGCTGCGCCGTACCAGCGCCTCCGATCCACGCCACGACAAGGTGCTGCTGGAATTGATGCGCGACGTGATCCACCATGTGGCGGACGAGGAGACGACCTTGCTGCCGCAGGCGGAAACGCTGATGAGCAAGGCGCGCCTGTCGGAACTCGGTTCGCAGATGACCAGGCGGCGCATGGAACTGATCGCGCCGAAGGCCGGCAAGCTGGCGAAAAGCCATGCGGTGGGCTTCTCGGGGAGCACCACCGCGATGGTGGTGGGCGTCGCCAGCGCCCTGCTGGCGCTGCGCGGCCTGGTCAGGAAGCCGGGCGTGGAAGCGAAAAAGACAGGTGGCTGGGCGAATGCGGGCTCGACGCCGCACGGGAGCTGAGCCCGCATCCATCACATGCGCGCAGGTGGGCCGGGCCGGCCCACCCTTTTGATTACGCAGCCTGGCCGACGGCGCCGCGCTTGATCTGGTCGCGCTCGATCGACTCGAACAGCGCCTTGAAATTGCCCTCGCCAAAGCCATCGTCGCCCTTGCGCTGGATGAATTCGAAGAACACCGGCCCCAGCTGGGTTTCCGAGAAAATCTGCAGCAGCAGGCGCGGTTTGCCATCGACCACGTTGCCGTCGAGCAGCAAGCCGCGCGCCTGCAGTTCGCCGGCGTTTTCGCCGTGGCCGGGAATGCGGCCCTCGAGCATCTCGTAATACGTCGCCGGCGGCGCGCTCATCAGGGGCACGCCGGCCGCGCGCAGGCTGTCGACGGTCTTGACCAGGTCGTCCGTCAGCATGGCGATGTGCTGGATGCCTTCGCCGTTGAACTGCATCAGGAATTCCTCGATCTGGCCGCCGCCCGCCTTGCCTTCCTCGTTCAGCGGAATGCGGATCATGCCGTCGGGCGCGGTCATCGCTTTCGAGGTCAGGCCGGTGTACTCGCCCTTGATGTCGAAGTAGCGGATTTCGCGGAAGTTGAACAGCTTCTCGTAGAAGCCGGCCCAGAAGGCCATGCGCCCGCGGTAGACGTTGTGGGTCAGGTGGTCGATGATTTTCAGGCCGTGTCCGACCGGACGGCGCTCGACGTCGGGCAGGAAGGCGAAGTCGATGTCATAGATCGACTTGCCGTCTTCGAAGCGGTCGATCAGGTAAAGCGGCGCGCCGCCGATGCCCTTGATGGCGGGCAGGCGCAGTTCCATCGGGCCGGTCGGGATTTCGACGGCCTGGGCGCCCAGTTCCAGCGCGCGCTTATAGGCCTTGTGCGAATCCTTGACGCGGAAGGCCATGCCGCAGGCCGACGGGCCGTGCTCGGCGGCGAAATAGGCGGCGTAGCTCTTTGGCTCGTTGTTGACGATGAAATTGATCTCGCCCTGGCGGTACAGCACCACGTCCTTCGAGCGGTGCACCGCGACTTTCGTAAACCCGAGCTGCTCGAAGATCGGTTCGAGCACGCCCGGCGTCGGGGACGCGAACTCGACGAATTCGAAGCCCATCAGGCCCATTGGATTGTCAAACAGGTCAGCCATGTTGTTTCCCTTATTTTACTTGCGTTGCAAGTGATCTCCTCCAACCCGGGCGCGCCTCGTGGGCGCCGCCGGGCGGAACCGTGCGGCCCGCATCGGTGCGCGGGCCGGAACCTGTGCGCAGCCCGTGCCCGGCACGGCGCAATGCGCTGCGACCGGAATGATACGCCAGTTGCGCTCAGTTGATTGTTACTTGCTTGTCAGGTTTTTCGAATCGGCACGCGCGGCGCGCTCCAGCAGGAGGGTCTGGATGTCGTTCAAGAGCACGGCGGGATGCAGCCAGGAGGTCGAATAGATCTCGCGCACCTCGCCCCCGGCATCGAGCAGGTAGACCTTCAGCAGGTGGCTCAGCACCGGCGCGCGCCGGCCCGTGGGCCGGGGAGCGGCCACCGAGACGTCCTGGCCGAAGCCGTCCAGCATCGGCGCCAGTTCGCGACCGTTGCGGGTGGTGAGGAAATGCCAGGCCAGGCCGTTGCCGGCGCGCGCCTCCGCCCCGCCATAGCTGCGCATCGCCACCGGAGTGTCGAATTCCGGGTCGAAGCTCATGCTGACGAAACGCACCTTGCCGCGCAGCGAAGGCGTGCTTTCGATGGTTCGCTTCAGGCTGTGCAGGGTGGCGTAGGCCAGCGGGCAGCCTTTGGGATCGGTGCAATAGGTGTAGATGAAGGAAAACAGCGTGATCTTGCCGGTCGTGAATTCCGCCAGGCGATGCACGGTGGCGTCGCTGTCGAGCACGATGCCGTCGGGCGCGTGCATGATCCGCTCCAGCCGGTAACTGCCGGGCGCAGGCGGGACGAAGGCGAGCGGCGGCACCGCGGGCGCCGCTGCGGCGCCCGCGCCCAGGGCCAGCGCCAGCACGGCGCCGCCCAGCTTGCTCACGCCTGCCCTCACTGGGCCGACAGCCTGCCGGCGTCCCCGCCATAGGCTGCCTGCATCCCCGTTTTCGCGCCGAACTTCATGTGGTGGGGCCGTCCCAGCTTGAGTTTGGTGAAATCGGCTGCCCATTGCTCTTTGAGTTCTTTGCCGTCCCAGGCGAACAGTTTCACGAACTGCTCATTGTCCGCGCCTGTCTTGTCCCAGTTGGCCAGCAGCGAGGAGCTCACGTACACGCGCTTGCCGTCCCAGCTTTGCGAAATCATGTTGACTTGGGAACCAGTCTTTTTCGCATAGGTCTGGCGCGGCGCTTCCGGCTTGCTGATGTCGAAATAGCGCGTGGTGCCGTCCATGAAGGTGTTGACCCACAAGCCCTTGCCGTCGGCCCGCATCGAAATATCGACCGGCAGCGGGGTCTTGGCCGGGTCGCCGATCGCGGCCACGTCCTTTGCCTGCCACTGGCCCTTGGCGTCCTTCCTGACCAGCCACAGCTTCGAGGTGAGCGCGGTGGCGGTGATCGCCCAGTCGTCGCCCGGGTTCAATGACCAGCGGATTTCCAGCGGCGCGCCCGGCACGCTGAGCACTTGCTCGGGCTGCATGGCCTTCAGGTTCCACACCACCATCGTATTGCCGAACTGCTTCATCGCGCCCTGGTCCTTGATCACCGTGCCCAGCGCCGTCATGTAGTTCTTCTTGCCGGTGAAGCTGGAGCTGAGCATGGCGTTCCTGGCCGGGTTGATCGCCAGGTCGTAGCCATAGCCGTCGCCGCCCTTCACGGCGGGTGCCGTGGGCATGGCGTACTTCTGGATGAATTCGCCCTTGTTGTTGTACATGGCCATGCCGGTGGTGCCGCCGCCGTCCTTCGCGTTCGAGAGCGCCCCGATCAGCATCCGGCCCGGCATCGCATAAAAGGTGTGCGGGCCGGCCAGCCCGGTGCGCGCGGCGAAATCGGCGATCGTATTGACCAGTTTCGGCCTCGCGGGATCGGTGTGGATGTCGAAAATATAGATCTTGCTGTCGTCCAGTCCGCCTGCCCAGAGGAAGCGCCGGTCGTCGGTGAAGCCGGCATGGTGGGCCTCGCCCTGCCCGCCCACCGATACCTGCGCCAGCACCTGGCCGAATTTCGGCGACTTCGGGTTGACGTCGAGCGTGACGAGCTTGTCGGAACCGTCGCCCATGCCCTTCACGCCCAGCGTCCACACGTACAGGTAGTCTTCCTGGCCCTTGATCAGGTTCGAGAGATAGGGCGAGTTGCAGGTCTCGTCCGCGAGCGCGGTCGAGGCGGCGAGTCCGAGCAGGACGGCGGCAAGCGCCGAGGCGCGCACAAAATGGGTCAGTGGCATTGTTGGCTTTCTGAAAAGGGGAAATGCTCTAGGATCGCTGTCATTTCGCCATCGGGTTTGCGCTAGATCAAACCTATTCCCCGAAAGTATCAACAACGAGTCCGCGTAGCCACTGGTTGCCAGGGTCCTGGTTGTAGCGCCGGTGCCAGAACATGTTCGTCTGCAGGGTCGGCAGGCGCAAGGGCGGGGTGATCCAGGCCAGGCCGAAGGGCGCTCCCGCGCGCTCGGCCAGCTTGAGCGGCACCGTCACCACCAGGTCGCTGGCGCCGACGATGTAGGGCACGGCCGTGAAATGCGGCACCCGGAAACGCGTGCCGGCGCCGACCCCGGCCTTTTCCAGCAGCTGGTTGATGCGGTCGTAGGGTGCTTCGTTCGAATCGACGATCAGGTGCTCGGCTGCGGCGAAGCGGTCCAGGCCGACCTCGCCGCTGGTGAGCGGATGGCCGCGGCGCAGCATGCTGACATAGGGCTGGCGAAACAGCAGGCGCTGGTACAAGGCGTCGGAAATATCCTCGAAGGGGCCGACGGCCAGGTCCACGCGCCCGCTTTCCATCTCCTCCTTCAGGTTGACGCTGCCCGCGCGGCGCGAGCTGATCTGCAGCAGCGGCGCGGCCAGGCGGCAGCGCTCGATCAGGGCCGGCATGAAGTGCACCTCGCCGACGTCGGTCATGGCGATCGTGAAGCGGCGCGTACTCGTGGCGGGATCGAAGGCGCTGGTCTGGTTCAGGGCGAGCGCGACCTGGGCCAGGGCCGCGCCGACCGGCTCGGCCAGGCTGGCGGCGAGCGGAGTCGGCTGCATGCCCTGCCCGGTGCGCACGAACAGCTCGTCGCCGAACAGCTTGCGCAGGCGCGCCAGCGCATTGCTCACCGCCGACTGCGACAGGCCGAGGCGGCGCGCCGCGCTGGAAATCTGGCGCTCGCGATAGACTTCCTGGAACACGGCCAGCAGGTTCAGGTCGATCTGGTGCGGCTCGATCATGGGCACTCCACTATTGACGGTGTGAATAGTCTACATTCATCTATTCACCTCGTAAAATATCCCCGCCTGATTTAGAGTGGAGCCACAACGGAGGAGACACCCATGACCCAGCACATCGGCACCCAGGCCGGCTACCAATCCGGCTTCGGCAACGAATTCGCCACCGAGGCCCTGCCAGGCGCCCTGCCGGCGCACCAGAATTCGCCCCAGCGCGTGGCCTACGGCCTGTATGCCGAGCAGATTTCCGGCACCGCCTTCACCGCCCCGCGCGGCCACAACCGCCGCTCCTGGCTGTACCGCATCCGCCCGGCCGCCATGCACGGGCCGTTCGAGCAGATCGACAAGGGCCGCATCGTAGGCAGCTTCGCGGATGTGGCGCCGCCGCCGGACCAGATGCGCTGGAGCCCGCTGCCGATGCCCGACGCCCCGACCGATTTCGTCGAAGGCTGGGTCACGATGGCCGGCAACGGTTCGAGCGAAGCGATGAGCGGCTGCGCGGTGCACCTGTATGCGGCGAACCGCTCGATGACGGACAGCTTTTTCTATTCGGCCGACGGCGAACTCCTGATCGTGCCCCAGCAGGGCCGGCTCGAGATCGCGACCGAGCTCGGTACGATCGACCTGGAACCGCAGGAAATCGCGGTCATCCCGCGCGGCATCCGTTTCCAGGTGCGCCTGCCGGACGGCGAGGCGCGCGGCTATATTTGCGAAAACTTCGGCGCCCTGCTGCGCCTGCCGGATCTCGGCCCGATCGGCTCGAACGGCCTGGCCAACCCGCGCGACTTCCTCACGCCGGTCGCCCGCTACGAAGACCGCGAAGGCGATTTCCGGCTGATCGCCAAATTCTGCGGCAACCTCTGGGCCGCGAACATCAAGCACTCGCCGCTGGACGTGGTCGCCTGGCACGGCAACTACGCGCCCTACAAATACGACCTGCGCCATTTCAACACCATCGGCTCGATCAGCTACGACCACCCCGACCCGTCGATCTTCCTGGTGCTGCAGGCGCCTTCCGACACGCCCGGCGTCGACACCCTCGACTTCGTCATCTTCCCGCCGCGCTGGCTGGCCGCCGAGAACACGTTCCGTCCGCCCTGGTTCCACCGCAACGTCGCCAGCGAATTCATGGGCCTGGTGCACGGCGCCTACGACGCCAAGGCCGAGGGTTTCGTCCCGGGCGGCGCCAGCCTGCACAACTGCATGAGCGGGCACGGGCCGGATGCCGCGACGTTCGAGAAAGCCAGCCAGGCCGACACCAGTAAACCAGGCAAGGTGGCCGACACGATGGCCTTCATGTTCGAGACCAGACAGGTGCTGTGCCCGACCGTGCATGCGCTGGCCTCGCCGCAGCGCCAGGCCGGCTATCACGACTGCTGGGCCGGGATCCGCAAGAATTTCCGGCCGACGCCGTAAGCCAGGCGCTGTCGGATTACTTTACAGATGGGAAAGCCAAATAGTCGATCTGACATCGTATATTGATTAGAATCAATGACATTTTCCGGCTGGCATGACCCTTGCTAATAGTGGACTACAACACTTACAAGGGGTCTCCATGAAAACGTCGAATTTGAAGCGCATCTTCATCGCAACAATCGCAGCAACCGGTTTTGCAGCAGGCAGCGTCGTGGCGGGCCCGATCGCCGACACCTTCGTCGGCGGATTCGACTTCGCGAACGCGGGCGACCCGGTGGTACTGGCCAAGTTCGAGGCCCTGAGCGGCAACGATTACGCCATCGGCGACCGGATCCGCGACGAGAGCCCGACCGTCGTCCAGGACAGCGTCACCGGCCTGTGGATCCTGAAAGACGCGCCGACCACGACCGGTTACTTCCTGCTCAAGTTCGGCATGCCGAAAAACACGAAGTTCAACACCACCCAGGACACCTACTTCTTCCACAACACCGTGAATGCGGCCGAGCTCGCGTTCAGCGCCCGCGACGTCAACTACCTGATCGGCGGCGACTGCGCCGTCGGCAACGACAAGGCCTGCAATCCGGGGCGCCTGAGCCACTGGGTGTTCGTCGCCGACCAGGCCGTCGTCACCCCGCCACCGCGCGGCGACGTGCCGGAACCGGCCACCCTGGCCTTGCTGGGCGCCGGCCTGGCGGGCATCGCGCTGCGCCGCCGCCGCGCCTGAACGTCCTATCTGAAATACGGCGCCACGTTCCCTGCCACCTGCCCGAACTCCGCTTCGCTCAGGGGCAGCTTGCGAAACGCCGCCCAGGCCGCGCGCGGGCGCAGATTGGCGCCCTGCGCCGCATCGGTTCCGTACAGCACCCGCCCCATGCCGATCTGGCGCAGGCGCCTGACCAGCTCGGCCGCGTCCTGCGGCGCGGTGTCGTCCTGCGCGATCGAGGCCACATCGAACCAGAGATTGCGCGTGGCCGGATGCCGGGCCTCGATCGCCGCCGCCAACGTCGCCAGCACGGCGCGCGCGGGCGGATCGTCGAAGCCCGGCCCGGCGCCGGCCAGGTGCGCCACCTGCACCGGCACGTCGGGCGCACTGGGCAGCACCTTGTCGAGGAAGGCCTGCGCCTCGGGCGCGCCATACGGTCGCTTGTTGCGGATGCTCGCGCGCATGTGCAGCAGGATCGCCATGCCTTCGCCGTTGGCGGCGGCGAACACCGCGGCCAGGCGTTGCACGTGCGCAGGCACGTCGAGCTGCACGTCCGAATTCCCGAGGTGGAGCTTGATGCCGCGCTTCAGGCCGGGCAGGCTCGCGCAGCGTTTGATTTCGTCGAGCGCGTAGTCCTTCAACGGCGCGATGCCGCAAAAGGCGATCAGGCGCCCGGGAAATTGCGCCGCCTGCGCCGCCGTCCAGTCGTTCTCACGCCGTGCCCGCGCGTATTCGTCGTCCAGCTTGCGCTGCGGACTGCCATACATATACGCGGTCGACAGCAGCACGGCCCTGCCGATGCCGGCTGCGTCGAGCAGCGGCACCAGCTCCCTGGCCGCCAGCGGCTGGATGCCCGCGTCCGGGCCGAGCAGCTTGACGATCTCCTCGCTGAACACGTGCTGATGGTGGTCGGCGGCCGGCGTCGACTGGGCGCGCGCGGCGCCGCCCGCGATCACGCAGGCTGCGGCAAGGAAGAGGCGGACGGCACGGCGCATCAAGGTTCTCCTGTAGGGCGTGCCGGCAAGGACGCAGGCGGGGGCCGGAAGGCCCACCAGCGGCTGCCGGCGAAGTTCGACAGCAAACCCAGCCCCGTGGCCAGCACCTGGGCCGGCCAATAATACCAGAGCGCCTGGTGTACAAGCAGCCACATCAGCGCGGTGTTCAGGCACCAGCCGCATCCCAGCAAGGTGAAATAGCGGGCCGCCGCGCGCGCATGCGGCTGGCGGCTGCCGAAGGTGAAAAAATAGTTCAAGGCGTAGTTGACCACCGAGCCCAGCGCGTATCCCGCGCCCGATGCCGCGGCCGCACCGACGCCGCAGCGCTCGACGCCGAACCAGAGCACCAGGTACTGCACCGCCGTTCCCGAGGCGCCGACCATGGCAAAGCGCAGGAACTGCATCCAGACCTGCGCCGCCGCCGCGCGTTGCCGCTGCAGGCGGCGCCAATCCCCGTTCACGGCGCCCCGCCCTGCATGATGACGCGCCCCGTGCGGCCCGGCAGCTCGCCCCAGCCCAACGGGAAGGCGCGCAGCGGCGCGTCCTTGACCTTGTCGTAGTAGTCGGCCATGGCGCCGAGCCGATAGCCCTGGGCGCGCCAGCCATCCAAAAGCCGGGCGAACACTGGCGCCAGTTTCTGGCCTTCCAGCTCGGCGTGCAGCGTGTAGACATGGTCGCGCGGCTTGTCGGCGGTCAGCGCCAGCAAGTGGGCCGCGACATTGTCCGCGGTGATCATCCGGCCGTCGATGATGCGCCCAAGCAGTTCGTCCAGCGTCGGCAAGGTCGTGGGCAGCTGCACGCAGGCGACCAGGCGGCCGTTGGCCAGCACGCGGTGCGGCCCGCTCGCGGGGTCGAGCAAGGCGCCGCGGGCGTCGAGCGGGACGCGGCCGTCGGAGGCGTAGCGGTAGCCAGCCAGGTCGTGTTCGGCAAATGCGACGGCGTTCATCTGCCAGCCGGCCGCCCCGTGGGTGGGCGCGGCCTGGACGAACACCTCGGCATAGCGTTGCGCGGCCTTGCGCATCAGTTCCTGGGTCCAGCCGGCGCCGCGCGCGGCGACGTTGTCCTGCCACAGCACGTGGTCCCAGGCGTGGATGCCGCATTCGAAACCGGCGGCGCGCAGATCGCGCAAGGCGGTCGCGCAGCGGCGGCCGATGTCGGGCGCGGGCAGCAGCGTGCCGTACATCAGCGTCGTCAAACCGTAGTGCGCGATGACCGACGTGCGCGCGACCTTGCCGAAAAATCCCGGGCGCAGCGCGCGCCGCAGCGCCCACCCCGTGTGATCGGGGCCGAGCGACAACAGGAAGGTGGCATTCGCCCGGTGCGCGTCCAGCATGCGCGCCAGGTTGGCCACGCCAAGCCGGGTGCCGCGCAAGGTGTCGACATCGACCTTGAGCGTCAGCAGCGGTGGCCCCGTCTTCATCAGTCGATCAGCGCGCGCGCCTGCAGCACCTGGTCGCGGTAGGCGTCGAAGATGTGGCGCAGCGCGACGGCCATGCCGGTGGTCGGCGTCCAGTCGAGGTCGGCGCTGGTGTTGGTGATCTTCGGCACCCGCTGCTGCACGTCCTGGTAGCCGCTGCCGTAGTAGGCGTCCGACGTGGTCTCGACGATCGTGACCTGGCGCGCCGCGGCCGCGTACTCGGGATAGTCGGCGGCCAGCTCCATCATCATGTGGGCCAGCTCGCGGATCGAATGGTTGTTGGCCGGATTGCCGACGTTGTAGATCTTGCCGCTGGCGATGCCCCCGGCGTTCGCGATGATGCGCACCAGGGCGTCGATGCCGTCGTCGATGTAGGTGAAGGTGCGTTTTTGCGCGCCGCCGTCGACCAGCGAGATCGCCTCCCCGCGCACCAGGTGGCCGAAGAATTGGGTCACCACGCGCGACGAGCCCTCCTTGGCCGTGTGGATGGAATCGAGGCCGGCGCCGATCCAGTTGAACGGCCGGAACAAGGTGAAGTTCAAGCCCTCCATGCCGTAGCCCCAGATCACCCGGTCCATCAGCTGCTTGGCGTTCGCATAGATCCAGCGCGGCTTGTTGATCGGCCCGCAGACCAGCTCGGAGTGCTCCGCATCAAATTCGTCGTCGCGGCACATGCCGTACACCTCTGAGGTCGACGGGAACACCAGGTGCTTGCCGTACCTGGCCGCCGAGCGCACGATCGACAGGTTGGCCTCGAAGTCGAGCTCGAACACCAGCAGCGGCTGCTTGACGTAGGTCGACGGCGTGGCGATGGCCACCAGCGGCAGGATCACGTCGCACTTCTTGACGTGGTATTCGATCCACTCCTTGTTGATCGTGATGTCGCCCTCGTAGAAATGCATGCGCGGCTTGCAGGCCGGGTTGTCCAGCAGGCCGGCGATGCGGTCGGTGTGCATGTCCATGCCATACACCTGCCAATCGGTGGTCTCGAGGATGCGCTTGGACAGGTGGTGGCCGATGAAGCCATTGATGCCCAGGATAAGGATTTTTTTCATGGGGTTCCTCTAGGTGGGATCATGTGCGGCGCCGGCTGCGGCCAGCATGGCGTGCAGGGCGTCGGCGCCGACCTCGACGGCCCCGGCGCGCAGGCGCTCGATGGCCAGCATGCCGCCGTCGCCGCAGACGCCGACGATGGCGCCCTGGAGCACCCGCAGTCCGGGGGGCAGGCCGTCGGCGCGCCCGGGCCGCAGGCGCGCGCGCACCAGCGTCAGCACCACCCCGCCGAGCTCGGTATGGGCGCCCGGATAAGGCGGCGCCACGGCGCGGTGCAGGTTGTAGACCGTTTGCGCGTCGCGCCCCCAGTCGATGCGGCCGTCGGCCGGGGTGCGCGCGCCGAAGTAGCCGCCCTGGCGCAGGTCGTTGGCGCGGCGCGGCGCCGTCCCGGCCAGCAAAGCGGGCAACACGCCCCACAAGGTCTGTTCGGCCGCGACGGTGACCTTGGCGAACACGTCGTACGCGGTGTCGTCGGGCAGGATGGGCACCGCAGTCTGCGCCACGATGGCGCCGGCGTCCGGCCTGGCGGTCATTTCGTGCAGGGTGGCGCCGGTGCGGTCGGCGCCGTGCAGCACCGCCCAGTTGACCGGCGCGCGCCCGCGGAAGGCCGGCAGCAGGGAGCCGTGCATGTTGTACGCCGGCGCCAGCGCCAGCAGCCCGGCCGGCAGCATGTGGCGGTAGTAAAAACTGAACAGGAAATCGGGCTGCGCCGCCCGCACCGCGGCCAGCAGCGCCGGGTCGGCCGGGTGCGGGTAGACGGCGGCGGCGATGCCGTGCTCGCGGCACAAGGCCTTGACCGAGCCGTACCAGACGTTTTCCGCCGGGTCGTCGTCATGCGTGACGACCAGGGCCACGTCGACGCCGCCGGCCAGCAGCACCAGCAGGCAGCGCACGCCGACGTCGTGGTAGGCGAACACGACGGCGCGCGGCGCCGCGGAGTGGGCGCTCACCGCTCCCCCCCGCGCTTTTCGCGCGCCAGGAGCGTGGACACCTCGGCCGTATCAGGCGCCGCGGCCGCCTCCAGGATGGCTTGCACCACGTAGCGCGGCCGCGCCCGCACCTGCTGGTAAATGCGGCCGATGTATTCCCCCAGCAGGCCAATGCCGAGCAGGCTGACGCCCATCAGGAAAAACACCAGCGCAAACAAGGTGAACACCCCCTCGGCTTCCGCCCCGAGCAGCAGCCGGCGCGCCACCAGCACCAGCACCAGCAGGCCGGAGGCCCCCGCCAGGGCCATGCCCAGCAGCGAGAATATTTGCAGCGGAATCAGCGAAAAACCGGTGACCAGGTCGAAGTTGAGCCGGATCAGGCGGTACAGCGAATACTTCGACGCGCCGGCCGTACGCTCCTCGTGCCCGACCTCGACCTCGGCCGGGTTGCGGGCGAAGGTGTAGGCCAGCGCCGGCACAAAGGTGTTGACCTCGGCGCAACGGTTGACCAGGTCGATGACCTCGCGGCCGTAAGCACGCAGCATGTTGCCCTGGTCGCTGATGCGCACGTTCGTGATGCGTTCGCGCATGCGGTTCATCGCCGTCGACGCCAGCCGGCGCCAGGCCGAATCGTGGCGCCGGCGCCGGATCGAGCCGACATAGTCGTGGCCCGCGCGCACCTTTGCCACCAGCTTGCCGATCTCCTCGGGCGGGTTTTGCAGGTCGGCGTCGAGCGTCACCATGATCTTGCCCCGTGCAGTCTGGAAGCCAGCCAGGATCGCCATGTGCTGACCGTAATTTCCGTTGAATAAGACGACGCGCGTGACGTCGGGACGATAGCGGAACTGCTGGGCCAGCAGCGACGGCGAGGCGTCCCGGCTGCCGTCGTTGACGAACACGATCTCGTAGCTGGCGCCCAGGGCGTCGAGCGCGGGATACAGGCGCGCGAACAGGCTGGGCAGGCCCTCCTCCTCGTTATAGACCGGAATGACGATCGACAGTTCAGGCGTCATCGGCGCACCGCATGCGATAACGCGCGTAGCGGTGTCATGGCCGCACCTGCGTCGATAGGTTGGCGATGACGATCCTGCGCCGGTCGCGCGCCACCAGCCGCATCGGCACCCCGCGCTGGCGCAGCACTGCGTAGGAGGCCGGGCTGGCGATGGCCAGGGAAGACACACCTGCGGCGGCGTCGCGCTGCCATTCGGCGACGAAGCGGTCAAGGCTGTATGGCCCGCGCTGGGGCTCCTGCGCCAGCCCGAAGGCGAATTCGTCCCGATAGTCGACCAGCATCGCCGGCCGCCCCAGGTAGAAGGTCAGCGACTGCTCATACCGGCCGACCGCGTACAGCCGGGTGTGGGGCGTCAGTTCGGCCCGGATCGCCGGCAGCAGCGCGCTGCCGGCGCGTTCCTTGCCGTACACCTCGAAGCCGGCGACGATCAGGTGGGTGGCGAGGAAGCCGGCCACTGCCATGGTCAGCACCATCCGGTCGCGCAGACCGCGCGCCGCCTGGCGCCATGCGACACAGCCGCCGGCCAGCATGATGCCGCCGGCCAGCATCAGCCAGGGCTGATAGAGGCGCAGGTTGTGCGGGGCGGCGCCGCCCCCGCCGGTCGCCAGCACCACCGGCGCCGCGGCGGCCAGCAGCGCGCCGGCCACCGCCAGGACGGCGGCCGCGGCCAGTTGCGGGCGGCGCCCGCCGGCGTCCAGGCAGAGCGCCGTCAACAACGCCATCGCCGGGAACAATGGCACGATGTAGCCGGGCAGCTTGGAATGCGACAGACTGAAAAAGACCAGCACGAACGCGGCCCAGACCAGCAGCAGCAAGCGCGGCTGGAAGCAGCCCGGCATGCGTTTCGCGCCTGCCGCCAGGCTGTGCGGCAGCAAGCCCAGCCAGGGCAACAATCCCGGCAGCAGCAGCACGATGAAGTAGTACCACGCGCCTTCGCGCTGGTGGCCCGGGCGCAGGAAGCGGTCGAGGTGCTCGTGGATGAAGAAGAAATACGGCTGTTCGGGGTTGCGCTGGGCCACCAGCACGAACCACGGCGCGGCGATGGCGGCAAACAACAGCAGTCCCTGGGGCAGGTGCAGCCGCGTCCAGATCCGCCAGTCGCGCGCGACGGCGCTGTAAATCGCCAGCACGGCGCCCGGCAGCACCACGCCGACCAGGCCCTTCGACAGCACCGCCAGCGCCATCGCCGCCCAGGCCACGAGCATCCACGCCCGCCGCTGCCCTGCGCCGGCGGCGTCGCGCTGGGCGACCAGCACGCCGGCCAGGCACATGCTCAGCATGCCCGACAAGCCCATGTCGAGCGAATTGATCTGGCCCGCCGCCAGCCAGTACAGGCTCGACGCCAGCACCAGGCCGGCAAACAGGCCGACCCGGGCGGAAAACACCACGCGCCCGGCCCAGGCGGTCATGAGCACGCCGACGATGCCGCACACGCCGGTCCACAGGCGTGCCTGCCATTCACCGACGCCGAACAGGCTGAAGGTCAGCGCGTTCATCCAGGCTTGCAGGGGCGGCTTCTCGAAATACTTGATGCCGTTCAGGCGCGTGGTGATCCAGTCGCCGCTGACGAACATCTCACGGCCGATTTCGGCGTAGCGGCCCTCGTCGGGCGGCACCAGCGTGCGCACGCCGAGGGCGCACAGCGTGACCGCAACGAAGGCGCCGAGCAGTACCCACAGCAGCGTTGACGATGGATGCGGCGCCGCGCCGCGCGTCACGGACTGGCACGGTTTCTCTTGCACTCGATCGAGCGTCATCGGGGCTCCTTGGAGCCGGCCAGGATGGCTTCGACGGCCGCCGCCACCCGGTCGACGTCGTTGAACGTCATGGCATGGAACAGCGGCAGGGTCACAATCAGGCGGCCGATGCGTTCGGCGACAGGGAACATGCCCTCGGCGTGGCCGCGCGCGCGGTACAAGGTGAACAGATGGATGGGCGCGTAATGGAAGCCGGTGCCGATCTGCCGGCGCGCCATCGCTTCCATGAAATCGGCGCGCGTGCCGGGGCCGCGGTCGGGCAGGATGATCTGGAACAGGTGCCAGTTGCCGTGCTCGACATCGGCCAGCGGCAGCCGGGCGCCGGTGGCTGCCTCGAAGCCGTCGCCAAAGCGCGTGAAATAGCGCCGCGCCAACGCGCGCCGGTGCTCGGTGACGGCCTCGATGGTGGCCAACTGGCCCAGGCCGATCGCCGCCATGATGTCGCTCATCGTGTGCTTGCCGCCCAGGACGTCGACGTCGATGCCATCAACGCCGCTGCGGGTGACGCCCTGCAGCCGGTACTTGGCCGCCCGCGCCGCTTCGTCCGCATCGTTCAGCACCAGGCAGCCGCCCTCGCCGGTCGTCAGGTTCTTGTTGGCCTGAAAGCTGAACGACACCAGGTCGCCCATGGCGCCCACGCGCCGCCCGCGCCAGCGCGCGCCGAACGCCTGGGCGGCGTCCTCGACCACGCGCAGCCGGTGGCGTGCGGCGATTTCGTACAGCCGCGCCAGGTCCACCGGCAGGCCCGCGAGGTGCACCGGCAACAGCGCGCGCGTGCGCGGCGTGATCGCCGCCTCCAACTGGTCGAGGTCGATGTTGCGCGTGCGCGGGTCGATGTCGGCGAACACGGGCGTCGCCCCCACCGCCAGGATCACGTTGGCGGTGGCCGGCCAGGAAATCGGGGTGGTGATCACTTCGTCCCCCACACCGACGCCCGCGACGCGCAGCGCGATCTCCATTGTGCAGGTGCCGGAGTTGCACGCCAACACGGGGCGTCCACCAAAGAAAGCGGACAACCCTTGCTCGAACTCGCGCACCCGGGGGCCGCTGGCGATCCAGCCCGAACGCAGCACCTCGCCGACGGCGGCGATGGTGGCCTCGTCGATGCTGGGCCGGGAGAACGGTAGGAAGGGCAGGTCGGGCGTCATGGACGGTCGCTGGCGTGGGTGGCGTCAGTAGGTTAGAGAGCCCGGGCGTGCTTGCGTTCGCGCCCTGAAGTACGACCTGGTCAATGTCTTCCGTGTTTCGCGGCGAACCCGGCCGCCAGACCCGCGTCTGGCGCGCCAGACAGGAACAGCGGCGGGAGGCGTCGTCCTGATAAGATAGTGCTCAGCCTTCAATCCGCCCAGCCCCGCATGACCAACCTTCCCCTCGACGACCGGGCTTTGCGCCAGGTGCGGCGCTTCAACCGCATCCTCGCCTGGCTGCCCCGCTTCCGGATCCGCAACCGTTATACGCCGCTGCTGGTGCAGGCCCTGCTGCGCGCCTCGCAAGTGGGCGCCGACGCCCGGATGGCGCGGCGCGGCATCCGGGTCGCGCAAGTGGTGGCCGAAGCGGACGGCTTGCAGGTCCCGCTGCGGGTGCTGCGCCCGCCCGGCGCGCCGCGCGGCGTCGTGCTCGACATCCACGGCGGCGGCTGGGTGATCGGCAACCCGCGCCTGGACGACGCCCAGAACGCCGCGCTGATCGACGCCTGCGGCGTCGCGGTGGTGTCGGTCGACTACCGGCTGGTGCCGCGCGTGCCGCTGCAAAGCGCGATGGACGATTGCCTGGCGGCGGCGCGCTGGCTGCTGGCGGGCGCCATCCCGGACCTGCACGGCCTGCCCACCTTCATCGTCGGCGAGTCGGCCGGCGCCCACCTGGCCGCGACCGTGCTGCTGCGCCTGCGCGCGGCGCCCGCGCTGCTGGCGCGCCTGCACGGGGCGGTGCTGTATTACGGAATCTACGACCTGGGCGGCACGCAGCGCGTACACCGCGCCGGGCCCGAGACCCTGGTGCTGGACGGCCCCGGCATGGTCGAAGCGCTGCGCATGCTCACGGACGGCTGCAGCGACAGCGAACGGCGCCAGGCGCCGCGCTCGCCGCTGTACGGCGTGCTCGATGGCCTGCCGCCGGCGCTGATGTTCGGCGCCGAACGCGATCCCCTGCGCGACGACACCGTGTGCATGGCCGCCCGCTGGCGCGAGGTGGCCGAGGTCGAGCTGCACGTGCTGCCGGAAGCGCCGCACGGCTTCATCCGGTTTCCGACGCCGCTGGCGCGACTGGCGCCGGCGCGCACCCATGCGTGGATAGGCGAGCGCATCGCCGCTGCGGTCACGCCGGCGCCATCGGCCCTGCCAGCCAGGTCTCCATGAACTGCACGCACACCCGCACGTTCGCGCTCATGCTCAGGCGCGTCGGGTAGATCGCCCACACGTCCGCTTCCTGGCTGTACTCGGGCAGCACCCTGACCAGGCGGCCATTGGCCAGGCTCGGCCCCACGTCCCAGCTTGAACGCAGCAGGATGCCGTGGCCGTCGATGCCCCATTGGTGCACCAGCTCGCCGTTATTCGTCGCCAGCTGCCCGCCCACGCGCACCGTCTCCACGCCCTGCGGGCCGCTCAGCTTCCAGCGCCCGGCATCCTGGTCGCGTTCACGGATCACGATGCACTGGTGGCCGGCCAGGTCGGCCAGGCGGCGCGGCGTGCCGTGGCGCGCCAGGTAGGCGGGCGCCGCGCACAGGACGCGCGCATTGGCGGCGATGCGGCGTGCGATCAGGTGGGCCTCGCGCACCTGGCCGACGCGGATATCGAGGTGAAAGCCTTCGGCGATGAGGTCGACCGGCCGGTCCAGCAGTTCCAGCTGGATCTCCAGTTCCGGATAGGCCAGCGCCAGCGCGGAGACGGCGGGCGCGACCCGGTTGCGCCCGAATCCCGAACTGGTGCACAGGCGCAGCAGGCCGCGCGGCGCACTGCCCTGTTGCGAAATGGCGTCCTCGAGGCCGTCGAGGTCCTCCAGGATGCGCTGCGCCCATTGGTGCACCACCAGGCCATGGTCGCTGAGGGACACCTTGCGCGTGGTGCGGTGCAGCAGGCGCACTGCCAGGGTTTTTTCGAGGATCGCGATGCGCTTGCTGACGAGGGCGTTCGACACCCCGAGTTCGAGCGCCGCCGCCGCGAAACCCTGCTTGCGCACGACCACGCAAAAGATGGCGAGGTCTTCCAGCAGGGGCCGCGTCACCTTCGGGCCGGTCGGTAGATTGTTCACGATGCGTGTTCTTTCGGATCACAGATCGCACGATTATATAATTCCGCGAACTCGGTAAGATGGCAACCTCTCCCACTTATGAGGCCGCGCCCATGAAAACCCACAAGATCGCAGTCATCGCCGGCGACGGCATCGGCAACGAAGTCATGCCGGAAGGCCTGCGCGTGCTCGAAGCGGCCGCCGCCAGGTTTAACATTGCGCTGGAATTCACGACCATGGAATGGGCCAATTGCGACTATTACCTGGCGCATGGGCAAATGATGCCGGACGACTGGCGCGCCCGGCTCGATGGCTTCGACGCCATCTATTTCGGCGCCGCCGGCATGCCCGACAAGGTGCCCGACCATATTTCGCTCTGGGGTTCGCTGCTGAAATTCCGGCGCGAGTTCGACCAGTACGTCAACCTGCGTCCGGTGCGCCTGATGCCGGGCGTGCCCTGCCCGCTGGCCAACCGCAAGCCGGGCGAGATCGATTTCTACGTGGTGCGCGAGAACACCGAGGGCGAATACTCTTCGGTCGGCGGCAAGATGTTCGAAGGCACGGAGCGCGAGTTCGTGGTGCAGGACGCCATCTTCACCCGCACCGGCACCGACCGCATCCTGAAGTATGCCTTCGAGCTGGCGCAGAGCCGCCCCAAGAAGCACCTGACCTCGGCCACCAAGTCGAACGGCATTTCGATCAGCATGCCCTACTGGGACGAGCGGGTCGAAGCGATGGCGCCCGCCTACCCCGAGGTACGCCACGACAAATACCACATCGACATCCTGTGCGCCCGCTTCGTGCTCTCGCCCGAGCGCTTCGACGTGGTGGTGGCCTCGAACCTGTTCGGCGACATCCTGTCCGACCTCGGCCCGGCCTGCACCGGCACGATCGGCATCGCGCCCTCGGCCAACCTGAACCCGGAGCGCACCTTCCCCTCGCTGTTCGAGCCGGTGCACGGCTCGGCGCCCGACATCTACGGCAAGAACATCGCCAACCCGATCGGCATGATCTGGTGCGGCGCCATGATGCTCGACTTCCTCGGCAATGGCGACGCGGCCCACACGGCGGCGCACGACGCCATCATGCGGGCCATCGAACGCACGCTGGCCGACGGGCCGAAGACGCCGGACCTGGGCGGCAGCGCCAACACCACCGAGGTCGGCAAGGCGATCGCCGCCGCCGTCTGACGGCCAGGCGCCCGGCCTGCGGTGCGGGGCGTGGCTCCGGGTTCATGCGAAGATGCCATTTCGTTATTATCCGGAGAGACGCCCTGACGCCATGATGACCGATATTCTGATCATCCTTTTTTTGATCCTGCTAAATGGCGTATTTGCGATGTCGGAACTGGCGCTGGTCTCTGCCAAGCGCATGCGCCTGGAGAAGGCCGCCGGCGAAGGCAGCCGCGGCGCCCGGGTCGCGCTCGACCTGGCCGACGAACCGAGCCACTTCCTCTCGACCGTGCAGGTCGGCATCACCCTGATCAGCATTTTCAACGGCGCCTTCGGCGAAGCCTCGCTGGTGGCGCACATGACGCCGCAGTTCCAGCAAGTCCCGCTGATCGCGCCCTACGCCTACCAGGTGGCGCTCGGCCTGGTGGTGGTGTGTATCACGATCGCCTCGATCATCCTCGGCGAACTGGTTCCCAAGCGCATCGCGATGGCCTATCCGGAAGCGGTCGCCACCCTGATCGCGCCGCCGCTGCGCGTGCTGTCGAGCATCATGTCGCCGTTTGTGAAGGTGCTGGCGCTGGCCACGGAGGCGATCGTGCGCGTGATCGGCATCGGCCGCCACAAGGAAGCGGCGCCGACCGAGGAAGACATCACCGGCATGATCAAGGAGAGCACGGCCGCCGGCGTGTTCGAGAAGACCGAATACGACATCGTCTCGCGCGCGCTGCGCCTGGACGACCAGCACTTGAAGGCCTTGATGACGCCGCGCGTCGACCTGACGTTTGTCGACCTCGACATCCCGCGGCGCGACAACCTGGCGCGCATCGCCTGCAGCCATTACAGCCGGATGCCGGTCTGCCGCGGCGACCGCTCGCAGATCCTCGGCTTCGTCCATTGCCGCGACCTGCTGGCCCAGGCGGTGCGCGCCCATTCGCTCGACGCCATCGACATCGAAGCGGCCGTGCAGGAAATCCTCTACGTGCCCGACACGGTGAGCGCGATGGCCCTGCTCGAATCGTTCAAGAAGAACAAGGCGGAAATCGCGCTGATCGTCGACGAATACGGCGACATCCAGGGCATGGTCACGCTGACCGACGTGATGAGCGCGCTGGTGGGCGACGTCGGCGTGATCGGCGAGGAAGAAGACCCGGACGCGGTGCGGCGCGAGGACGGCAGCTGGCTGCTCGACGGCGGCGTGGCGCTCGAGCGGTTCCGCGACCTGATGGACACCCACCTGCGCTTCCCGAACGAGGAAGCCGGGGCTTACCACACCCTGGCCGGCTTCATGCTCTACCAGCTCGGCTACATCCCGAAGGTGGCGGAGACCGCCGCGTGGGGACAATTCCGCTTCGAGGTGCTCGACATGGACGGCAACCGCATCGACAAGCTGCTGGTGACGCATGTGCCGCCGGTGCAGGAGCGGCAGGACGAGGACGACATGCGCGGCGACGCGGCTTAGGACGCATCGTCCGGCGGAATCGTCCCGGACGGTGTTGCGGTTTGCTTTACTGCTGGCGCTTCTTCTCTTCCTGCTTGACCTTCTTCGCTTCCTTTTTCTCCTTCATCGTCTTCGCCGGTTCTTTTTTGGTCGATTTCTTTGCATCCTGGCTTTTGCTCATGGCATGGCTCCGTTCATGGTTGATAGTCGCAGCCCAGCATACTACGTCAGCGGCCGTTCGCAAGCCCTTAATCTTCCGCTAATTCTGGCGACGCATTGTTGAGTTATTCTCGGCGCTTGTCGGTCGCGTTTTTTGAACAGGAGAGCGGTAATGGATGCAATCAGCCTCGGCCCCATGGTGCTGCCGCTGCGCGTGCTGGCGCCCCTCGGGGCGCTGGGGGTCGCGAACCTCGCCGCCTGGATCTGGCAGCGCCGGCGCGGCGTCGACGCCGGCCCGGCGCTGTGGTGGATGACGGTCTCGGGCTTCGCCGCGGCGCGCGCCGCCTTCGTACTGAAGCACCTCGACGTCTACCTGGCCGCGCCGCTGACGCTGCTCGACATCCGCGACGGCGGCTTCATCGCCTATGCCGGCTTGCTGGCCGCTTGCGCAGTCGGCTTCGAGCACGCACGACGCCGCCCCGCGCTGCGCCGTCCGCTGGCGGCGGCCGCGCTGACCGGGATCCTGGCCTGGAGCGGCGCCACGCTCGCCATCCACGCCAGCCAGCCGTCCAAGCCGCCGCTGCCCGCCCTCGTCCTGCAGCGCCTGGGCGGCGGCACGATGGCGCTGGCCGGCCTGAAGGGGCGCCCGGTCGTGCTCAACCTGTGGGCCACCTGGTGTCCGCCCTGCCGGCGCGAGATGCCGGCCCTGGCCGCGGCCCAGGCGGCCCATCCGGAGGCCGTGTTCGTGTTCGTGAACGTGGGCGAGGACGGCGCCACGGTCCAGCGCTACCTGGCCCAAGCAGGGCTGGCGCCGCGGAACGTGTTGCTCGACCCGGTGCGCACGGCGGCGCGCAGCCTTGGCGTCGGCGGCTACCCGACCACCCTCTTCTACGACCACAACGGCGTGCAGTCGGCGCGCCACATGGGAGAACTGTCGCGCGCCGGCGTCGACGAGCAGCTCGCATCGATGCGCTGAAGTTGGCTGGGGCAGGCCTCCACCTAGATTTTTATCGAATCGCAACGTAACTCTGTGATCAGCCTTATCGGACGCGCACTTTTTCGTTCATTATTAATTTCCATGCAGGAATATTCGTACTCCGCCCCGAATGAGCTTTGGAGTTGCAATGCCCGCGCCGGCGCCGACTGCCGATGTCACGCCGCCGACCCGCCGGCAACGAATCCAGCGCAGCCGTACAAGTGACGAAGTAGGCATTGAAGCCTGTCGCATGGTGAAGGCCCGCATCCACGCCGCGGGCCGCCGCCCTGCAAGACGTGATGGTAACGCGACACGGCTGCATTCCTGCCCGCAAGTGCCTAGATGCATTAGAATCATTGGCTTTTGCACACTGGGCAGGCGGCAATGTCAGAACCGACGCAACAACTCAAACGCGGCCTCAAGAGCCGGCACATCCAGCTGATCGCCCTCGGCGGCGCGATCGGCACCGGACTCTTCCTCGGCATCGCGCAAACCATCCAGATGGCCGGGCCGGCGGTGCTGCTCGGCTACGGCATCGCCGGCATCGTCGCCTTCCTGATCATGCGCCAGCTGGCCGAACTCGTCGTCGACGAGCCGGTCGCCGGGTCGGTCAGCTATTTCGCCGACAAATACGGCGGCCACATGGCCGGCTTCATCGCGGGCTGGAACTACTGGGTGATGTATATCCTGGTCAGCATGGCCGAGCTGTCGGCGGTCGGCATCTATGTCCAGTTCTGGTTCCCCGGCATGCCGGCCTGGGAGTCGGCGCTGATTTTCTTCGTCGTCATCAACTCCTTCAGCCTGCTCAACGTGAAGGCCTTCGGAGAACTCGAGTTCTGGTTCGCCGTGATCAAGGTCGTCGCCGTGATCGGCATGATCCTGTTCGGCAGCTATTTACTGCTCTCCGGCACTGCCGGCCCCGAGGCGGGCGTGGCCAACCTGTGGCGCCACGGCGGTTTCTTCCCGAACGGCGTGCAGGGCCTGGTGATGGCGATGGCCGTCATCATGTTTTCCTTCGGCGGGCTGGAACTGATCGGCATCACGGCCGCCGAAGCGGACGACCCTGCGCGTTCGATCCCGCGCGCCACCAACCAGGCCTTGTGGCGCGTGCTGATCTTCTATATCGGCGCCCTCTTCATCCTGCTCTCGCTGTTCCCCTGGACGAAGGTCGTGCAAGGCGGCAGCCCCTTCGTGCTGATCTTCGCGGCCCTGAACAGCACGGCGGTGGCCACCGCCCTCAACATCGTCGTGCTGACGGCCGCGCTGTCGGTCTACAACAGCGCGGTGTACGCCAACACGCGCATGCTGTTCGGCCTGGCCGAGCAAGGCAACGCGCCGCGCGCGCTGATGAAACTCACCAGGAACGGGGTGCCGCTGGCGGCGCTGGGCGTCTCGGCCTTCGCCACGGGCGTGTGCATCGCGGTCAACTACTTCCTGCCGGGCGAGGCCTTCGGGCTGATGATGGGACTGGCGACCTCGGGGCTGATCATCAACTGGGCCACGATCTCGATCGTGCACCTGCGTTTTCGCGCCGCCAAGGCCGGCACCCGCACCGGTTTCCCGAGTCCGTTTTATCCGTTCGCCAATTACCTGTGCCTGCTCTTCCTGGCGGGAATCACGGTGGTGATGTACCTCATTCCCGGGATGCGCATCTCGGTTTACCTGATTCCCGTCTGGCTGCTGGCGCTGTGTATCGGGTATGCGGTGCGGCAACGCCGCCTCCGCGCGAATGGATGAGCCTGCGGATGCGTGTGTAACCGTTTCTTAAAAACGTAATTGTTTTTGGTAAACTGTCGGTTTTTTTGAACTTTGACTGCGGGTTTTCAATCTATGCAAGCCAGGTATTTGATTTGCATAGATGTCTTTACGCTGGTTCGTATATTGCTCGCCCACTTCATGCACGCTTTTTCCTTAGGTGCAATAACGAAGTGAATAAATTAGGGGCTTGCGATGAAATCAACAATCCTGAAAGCAGCTTTGGGCGCGGTGGTGTTGTGCAGCACTGCGCCGGCATTTGCTGACCTCATCTATAAAACCGGAGCACAGGTTCCGGGTACCGGACTTGGAAACGTACTGACGGTGGTCACCGTGCAAGATAACAGTAATGGCCCGACGCAAAATGACATCGAATCCGGCTGCGTCGACCCCGTGGCTGGCGGCAACCAGACGACGACCTGCCAGTTCGGCGTGCAAGGCGGAGACAATGGCTCCGGCAATGCTGGGAGCAATACCTGGCACTGAGCGATACCGGCGGTATCGGGCAATCCGGCAACCACGTATTCGCACTGGATCTCGCCCAGTCCACCCAGGCGATCGGCTTTTGCCCGATCCGGTCGCAATGCGTGATCGGCGGCGGCGTCCAGTTTGGCCGGGGAACCACCAATGGCGCCCCCGAAACCATGTATGTCATCGCCCGGACACGGGACGAAACCGTGCCTTCCACCGGCGTTCCTGAGCCGGGTTCGCTCGCGCTGATGGGCATCGGCGCCCTTGGCGCCGGCTTCTTGAGCCGTCGCTACGGCGCAAAGAAGGCGTAAGCTTTTCACAGGCAGGCGCCGTTTCCCGCAACGCGGGACGGCGCCCGCGCCGGCCATCGCCGCCCTTCCTCGACCCTCGTAGACCGTCCTTCCCCCATCCGTGCGCTCGTCCAGGGCGCATCGCAGTATTCTGGTAGCATTCCGACAAGCCCCGGCGCCCGCCTGTCCTCCATAACCGGACAACGGTGTCCACAACCATGACCCTGCTCCGTTCCGACGCCGCCCTGCGGCGCGACCAGATCCTCGACGCCGCCGATGCCGTGTTTTCCGAACGCGGCATCACGGCCCCGCTCGACCTGGTGGTGATGCGCGCGGGCGTCGGGCGCGCAACCTTGTACCGTAACTTCCCGGACCGCGCGGCCCTGGTCGACGCCCTGTTCGAGCGCGCGCTGGCCGAACTGGAAGCGCAGGCCTCCGGCCAGGACTTGTTCGCGCTGGTCGAGCAGGTCGGCCTGCAGCTGGTGTCCGCGCCGGCGCTGGCCGATTACTGGCGCGCCCTCGAACCCGGCCACCCGAACGCGAAAGCGGCGCGCGAGCGCCTGGCGCGCCTGTTCCGCGCGCCGCTGGCGCACAGCCTTGCGCGCAAGGCCTGCCGTCCGGACCTGCGCACAGCCGACCTGGTGCTGGTCTGCGGCATGCTGGGCGCGGCGCTGCGCGGCGGCACCCCCGCCAGCCGGCGCACGCTGGTGCGGCGCGCGCTCGAACTGGTGACCGGGGGCGTCGCGGCGCCCGCGCGGGGCCGCTAGATGGCGCAGCTGTTGCGCCCCACGCCGGACTGGGAGGAACACGAGAAACCCACCCTGCCCGGTTCGGCCTCGATGCCCTACCACACCCCGGCCGTGCGCCTGGCCTACGCCCTGGTCGCCCTCCTGGTCGGCATCACCGGCGGGCTGGGGAACGCGCTGGTGTCGGCCAACCTGCCGATCATCCAGGGCCAGCTCGGCCTGACGCCGTCCGAGGCGACCTGGCTGCCGGCCGCCTATGTGATGGTCAACATCACCGTCAACCTGATGGTCTTCAAGTTCCGCCAGCAGTACGGGCTGCGCCTCTTCGCCGAAATCGGCCTCGCCCTGTACGCGGCCGTCACGCTGTTGCACCTGCTGGTCGGCGGCTTCACGATGGCCGTCGCGGTGCGCGCCGTGAGCGGTTTCGCGGGCGCCTCGGCCACCACGCTCTCGATGCTCTACATGCTGCAGGCCATGCCGCGCGCCTACACCGGCAAGATGGTCGTGATCGGGGTCGGCATTCCCTCGCTGGCCACGCCGCTGGCCTGGCTGCTCTCGCCCTCCTTGCTGGTCTATGGCCAGTGGCACAACCTGTACCTGTTCGAGGCCGGGCTGGCCCTGTGTTCGATGGCCGCCGTGGTGGTGCTGAAGCTCCCGCCGGGCATCCACATCAAGGTCTTCGAGAAGCTCGACTTCCTCACCTTCGCCCTGATGGCGCCGGGTGCGGCGATGCTGGTGGCCGTGCTGGCGCAGGGTTATTCGCAGTGGTGGTTCGACGAACCCTGGCTCGCCTACCTGCTGATGGGCGCCCTGGTGCTGATCGGCGCCGCGCTCTACGTCGAACACCACCGCGAGACCCCCCTGATCCAGACGCGCTGGCTGGCCACGCCGACCATGCTGCGCTTCATCGTCGGCGCCTTTCTGATCCGCTTCCTGACCACCGAGCAGACGGTCGGCGCGGTCGGCCTGCTGCGCGTGCTGGGCATGGGGCCGGACCAGATGCAGCCGCTGTTCGGCGTGATCCTGATCGGCACCGTCTGCGGGATCGCGGCCAGTTCGCTGACCTTTTCGCCGAAGACGCTGATCCCCCAGATCCTGGTCGCCATCGTCCTGTTCGGCACGGCGGCGGCGCTCGACTATGGCCGCACCAGCCTGGACCGCCCGGAGAACTTCTACTTCAGCCAGTTCCTGGTCGCCTTCGGGGGCGGCATGTTCCTCGGCCCGCTGGTGCTGCTCGGGATCACCCAGGCGCTGAAGTTCGGCCCCAACTACGTCATCACCTTCACGGTGGTGCTGTCGATGACCCAGACCCTGGGCGCGATGACCGGTTCGGCCTTGCTCAGCACCTACCAGCTGCACCGCGAACAGGTGTATTCGACCGACATGGTCTCCCAGCTCAACCCGGCCGACCCGCAGGTGGCCCAGCGCCTCCAGCTGCAGACCGGGATCTACCGCGGCACGATCGCCGACCCCACGCTGCGCGCCGCCCAGGGCGCGGCCTTGCTGGGCCAGGTGGCGCGCCGTGAAGCGAACGTGCGCGCCTTTAACGACGTGTTCGCCCTTTCCGGCGTGCTGGCCCTGCTGTTCCTGTTCTGGTCGCTGTTCGTGGCGATCCGCGCCGAAATCCGCAACCGGCGCGCCGCCGCACTCACCAAGGCTTGAAACGTATGAGTAACCCGCATCCTCCCACCCGCGAAGAAATCGAAGCCCTCGAAGCGAACCCGCCGCCGCCGGGCGACGCCGACGACGGCGCGCCGCCGCCTGCGGCAAGCGCCCCGCCGCAACCGGCGCCGCCGCCGAAAAAGATCAAGGCCACGCCCGCCTCGATCGGCGTCATGGCGGTGGTCGCCGTGGTCGGCATCGGCCTGATCATGTGGGCCTGGCACCTCGGGCCCTTCAACAGCACCCGCGTCTCCACCGACAACGCCTATGTGCGCGGCGCCATCACGGTGCTCGCGCCCCAGGTCAACGGCTACGTTACCGAAGTGCTGGTCAAGGACTACCAGTACGTCAAGGCGGGCCAGGAACTGCTGCGCATCGACGACCGCATCTACGCCGAACGGGTGCGCGCGGCCGAAGGCCAGGTCGCCAACGCGACCGCCCAGCTCGACAACGCCCAGCAGACCCAGGCCTCGAACACGGCCACCGTCGGCGCGGCGCGCGCCGGCCTGGTGGCGGCGCAGGCCGAGCAGGCGCGCGCGCGCGCCGAGCAGGCCCGGGTCGACGAACTGGCGCAGCGCGGTTCGGTGTCGCTCAGCGAACGCGACCGGGTGCGCACCTCGGCCCGGCTGGCCGGCGCCAACGTCCTGAAGGCCGAAGCCGACATCGAAATCGCGCGCCAGCGCGTGAAAGGCACGACCGTCTCGCGCGGCGGGCTGGAGGCGCAGGTGCGCATGGCCGAAGCCCAGGTGGCGCTGGCCAAAATCGACCTCGCCAACACCGTGATCCGGGCGCCGCGCGACGGCCAGGTGAGCGAAGCGACGGTGCGCCGCGGCCAGTACGTGACGGCCGGCTCGCAACTGCTGTTCCTCGTGCCGGACGCACTCTGGGTGGTCGCCAACTTCAAGGAAGGGCAGACCTGGCGCATGCGCGTCGGCCAGCCGGCCCGCTTCACGGTCGACGCCTTCGAGGGCGCGGCGCTCAACGGCCACGTGGAGCAGATCGCGCCGGCCACCGGCTCCGAGTTCTCCGTGCTGCGGCCGGATAACGCCTCCGGCAATTTCACGAAGGTCGTGCAGCGCCTGCCGGTGCGCATCGCCATCGATCCGGACCAGGAACTGGCCAAGCGCCTGCGTCCCGGGATGTCGGTCACGATGGAGGTCGATACCGGCGCCGCCGCCCGCGAAACGCCAGCCGGGACGGGCAAATGAGGCGGCGCCGCTTCAACGCCTTGCTGGCGCTGGCCGGCGCCGGCGCCCTCACCGGCTGCCTGCCCGCCTACCGCGCCGCGCCCGAACTGGCGGGCGTGGCGGCGCCCGCCGCATGGCGCGAACCGGTGCCCGGCGCCGCCGCCATCGACGCGCAGTGGTGGCGCAGCTTCGGCGACCCGGAACTGGCGCGCCTGGTCGAAGCGGCCCTGCTGCGCAACAGCGACGTGCTCATTGCCGTGGCGCGCGTCGACGAAGCGCGCGCCCAGGCCGACCTGGCGGAAAGCGCGCGCCTGCCGGCCCTGAACGGCGCCCTCGGTGTGCAGACCGGGCGCTCGCTGGACGCCACCGGGATCAAGAACAGCACCGTGCTGCAGCCGGCGCTGCAGGCGAACTGGGAGCTCGACCTGTTCGGACGCATCCGCAACCAGGTGCGCGCGGCCGGCCTCCAGTTTCGTGCGACCCAGGCCGAGCGCGACGCCGCCGCGCTCGCGGTGGCCGCCGGCACGGCCCAGAGCTACATCCAGTTGCTGGCCCTCGACGCCCAGCTCTTCATCACGCGCGAGACCGTCGCGTCGCGCGCCGAAGCGCTGCGCCTGGCCCAGGACCAGGCCCGCGTCGGCTATATCTCGCAGCTGCAGCTGACCCAAGCCCAGTCCGAATACCAGTCGGTGCTGGGGGCGATCCCCGAACTCGAGCTGGCCGTGCGGCGCCAGGAAAACGCGCTGCGCCTGCTGGCGGGCGAATTGCCGGGAGCCGTCATGCGCGGGGCCGGCTTCGCCGCACTGCGCCTGCCGCCCGTCCCCGCCACGCTGCCGTCGCAGTTGCTGGCGCGCCGGCCCGACCTCGCCCAGCGCGCACTGCTGCTGGCCGCGGCCGACGCCAGCCTCGCCGTGCGGCGCCAGGCCTTCCTGCCCCAGGTGACGCTCAGCGCCCAGCTGGGCAGCCTGTTCGTCAACGCGCTCGACTACGATCCGGTGACGGTCTGGAGCCTGGGCGGCAGCGTGCTGGCGCCGCTGTTCTCAGGCGGCCGCTTGACGGCCCAGTACGAGGCCGCCGCTTCCCAGCGCGACCAGGCGGCGTTCGCCTACCGGCGCACGGTGTTGACGGCCTTTTCCGAGGTCGAGAATGCGCTCGCCGGCGTGCCGCGCCTGGCCGAACAAGTGGACCACGCGGTGCAGCGGCGCGACATCCTGGGCCGCTCGCTCGGCTACGCCCACGACCGCTACCAGGCCGGATACGCCACCTATCTCGAGGAACTCGACGCGCAGCGCAATTTATACCAGGTCGAGGTCGGGCTGATTACGCTGCGCCGCACACAGCTCGAGAACCTGATCGGCTTGTACCGCGCGCTGGGGGGTGGATGGCGTGCCGAGGGCGTGCGGTGAGGAAAGCGACCATGGCGCGCGTTTGGCCGGATCGGCGTGGTTGATGTGTGTGGCGTGATACGTTTTTACTGGCACGGGCACGCCGGCTGCACTGAGAACCGCGCTTGAAATGCTGCACAGCACCACGAAAATACTTCTGCGCAAACCCCGTACACCCTCCGCCAGCCTTTATCATTTCAGCTTGCCGCACATCACCTCACAAAGGGAACGCGAATTATGAGCCAGGGTAATCCTCTGTCGCTGCATGTCCCGGAGCCAACCGGCCGTCCGGGTTGCAAGACCGATTTCAGTTATTTACAAATGAGTCCCGCCGGCGCCGTCCGGCGGCCGGAAGTCGACGTCCTGTTCGGCGACACCGCCGATCTGGTGACGTCCCTGATCCGCGTGCTGGACGAAGACGGCAATGCCGTCGGTCCCTGGGCGCCGGACATCAGCGTCGAGCAGCTGCGCTTCGGCCTGCGCACGATGATGAAGACCCGCATCTTCGACGCGCGCATGGTCATTGGCCAGCGCCAGAAGAAGATGTCCTTCTACATGATCTCGCTGGGCGAGGAAGCCATCGGCACCGCCCAGGCGCTCGCGCTGCGTCCGGACGACATGTGCTTCCCGACCTACCGCCAGCAAAGCATCCTGATGGCGCGCGAATACCCGATGGTCGACATGATCTGCCAGCTGCTCTCCAACGAGCGCGACCCGATGAAGGGACGCCAGCTGCCGGTCATGTACTCGGTCAAGGAAAAAGGCTTCTTCAGCATTTCCGGCAACCTCGCCACCCAGCTGCCGCAAGCGGTCGGCTGGGCGATGGCGTCGGCGATCAAGGGCGATACCAAGATCGCCTCGGCCTGGATTGGCGACGGCGCCACCGCGGAATCGGACTTCAACACCGCGCTGACCTTCGCCCACGTCTACCGCGCGCCCTGCATCATCAACGTCGTCAACAACCAGTGGGCGATCTCGACCTTCCAGGCCATCGCCGGCGGCGAGAGCGTGACCTTCGCCGCGCGCGGCGTCGGTTCCGGCATCGCCTCGCTGCGGGTCGACGGCAACGATTTCCTGGCCGTCTACGCGGCTTCCTGCTGGGCCGCCGAGCGCGCCCGCCGCAACCTCGGTCCGACCCTGATCGAATGGGTCACCTACCGCGCCGGCCCTCACTCCACCTCGGACGATCCGTCGCGCTACCGCCCGGCCGACGACTGGGCCCGGTTCCCGCTCGGCGACCCGATCGCACGCCTGCGCCAGCACCTGACGAAGCTGGGCGCCTGGTCGGACGACGAGCACGACCGCGTCCAGGCCGACCTGGAGGCCGAAGTCCTGGCCGCGCAAAAGGAAGCCGAACAGTACGGCACGCTGGCCGATGGCCGCGTCCCGAGTGCGGCGTCGATGTTCGAGGATGTCTACAAGGACCTGCCCGAGCACCTGCGCCGCCAACGTCAAGAATTGGGGGTGTGAGATGGTGCGAGACAACGATACGGACGTGAAGACCACGCAGATGACCATGATCCAGGCATTGCGGTCGGCCATGGACGTGATGCTGGGGCGCGACGATAACGTCGTGGTGTATGGCCAGGACGTCGGCTATTTCGGCGGCGTCTTCCGCGCCACCGACGGCCTGCAGGAAAAGTACGGCAAGTCGCGCGTGTTCGACGCGCCGATTTCCGAAGGCGGCATCGTCGGCACCGCGGTCGGCATGGGCGCCTATGGCCTGCGCCCGGTGATCGAGATCCAGTTCGCCGATTATTTTTATCCGGCGTCCGACCAGATCGTCTCCGAAGCGGCACGCCTGCGCTACCGTTCGGCGGGCGATTTCACCGCGCCCCTGACGATCCGCATGCCTTGCGGCGGCGGCATCTACGGCGGCCAGACCCACAGCCAGAGCCCGGAAGCGATGTTCACCCACGTCTGCGGGCTGCGCACGGTGATGCCGTCGAATCCTTACGACGCCAAGGGCTTGCTGATCGCCTCGATCGAGAACGACGACCCGGTGATTTTCCTGGAACCGAAGCGCCTGTACAACGGCCCCTTCGACGGCCACCACGACCGTCCCGTCGTCTCCTGGTCGAAGCACCCGATGGGCGAAGTCCCGGACGGCTACTACACCGTCCCGCTGGACAAGGCGGCGATTTTCCGCCCGGGCGCCGAACTGACCGTCATCACCTACGGCACCATGGTCTGGGTCTCGGAAGCGGCCGCCATGGAAACCGGGATCGACGCCGAGATCATCGACCTGCGCACCCTGTGGCCGCTCGACCTCGACACCATCGTCGAATCGGTGAAAAAGACCGGCCGCTGCGTGGTCGTGCACGAAGCGACCCGCACCAGCGGCTTCGGCGCCGAACTCACGGCCCTCGTGCAGGAACACTGCTTCTATCACCTGGAAGCGCCGATCGAGCGCGTCGCCGGATGGGACACCCCGTATCCGCACGCGCAGGAATGGGCGTACTTCCCCGGCCCCGACCGTGTCGGCGCCGCG
>Ga0213836_100424_pt1 | contig 34993 bp, 38 predicted proteins | sample SWPATP03_FD_160578 | JGI IMG/M metagenome (GOLD analysis project Ga0213836, IMG submission 160578) | Coastal seawater microbial communities from Marineland, Florida, United States - SWPA TP0 #3 | ecosystem: Environmental > Aquatic > Marine > Coastal | place: USA: Florida | collected 2016-08-05
GACGATGGTCGTGCGCCGCGGGGAGGGCGACCACCTGCTCGTGCTCGTGCCGGGCGACCGCACGATCGCCTGGCCGAAGCTGCGGCAGCTCCTCGGAGTCAGCCGCCTGTCGATGCCCGACGCCGATGCCGCGTACGCGGTGACAGGGTTCCGCCGCGGCACGATCACGCCCTTCGGTACGACGACCCCGCTGCCGATCGTCGCCGACGAGCGCGTGCTCGGCCACCGGGTGTCGATCGGCGGCGGCGAGCACGGCGTCGCGGCCACGGTCGACGGCGACGCCCTCGTCGCGCACCTGCACGCGCAGGTCGCCGACGTCACCGAGCACGAGGTCTGACCCGACCCGCGTCCGCCCACTCGACCCGCGCCCGCCGACTCGACCCGATCTCGCGCCGACTCGACCCCTTCACGCCGACCGGACCCGTTGCAGCGGGTCGAGTGGGCGAGAAGGGGTCGAGTCGCGACGAGGCCCGTGGCCGCCGACGAGGCTTCGCGTCAGGCGGGCGGCTCGTCGATCGCCCGCAGCACCTCGAGCACCTGCTCGGCGGGCATCTCGCACGGCCGCAGCAGCGTGCCGGCGCCGGTGCGCCAGACGTTCGCGCTCATCCGCCGCGCACCGCCGAGCTCCTCGCCGTCGATCGTGCTCGCGCGGCCGCCGGCGCGGTCGACCCGCGTGATGCCCCACGTGCGCCCGTCGATGCGCTGCCGGCTCCAGCCGAGCGGGACGCGCGCGACGAGCGCGTCCAGGTCACTGCCGTCGACCTGCGGGTGCTCGCCGTCCACGGGCCAACGGTAGCGCCGGCGCCGCACGCCAGGAAGCAGCCGAGATGACCGAGATCCGCGGAGCGGCGACAGCGCGCTGACCCGACGACCACGCATCCGTCAGCGCTCATCCGCTCTCGGAGGATCTCTCTTGGCACACCCCGTCATCGCGCTCTCGCGCGTCACCTTCCACTGGCCGGACGGCACCGGCGTGCTCGGCGCCCCGGCGTCTCCGGCGCGCTCGGCCACGCTCCGGCTCGCGCTCGCGCGGCTGCTGCTCGCCGACCCGCCGCCGCAGCTGCTGCTGCTCGACGAGCCGACGAACTCGCTCGACCTCGACAGCATCGACGGGCTGTGGATGCGCTCACGGCCTTCGAGGGCGCGGTCGTGGTCGTGAGCCACGACGCGGCGTTCCTCGAGCGCCTGGGACTCACGCGCCGGTGGGCCATCGACGGCGGCCGGCTCATCGACCGCCCGGCCTGACCGGCCTACGATCCGACCAGCACGAGGGGGCAGCCATGCACGTGGATCCTGAGGCGCTCGACACCGCCGTCGCGAAGCACGCGTTCACCGGCGTCGCGGCGATCGATGTGGGGGACCGCCGCACGCTCGAGCGCTGCGAGGGCCACCTGCACCGGGCGCTGCGGGTGCCCATGATCGCGGACGCGCAGATCGCGATCGCGAGCGGGAGCAAGGCGTTCACCGCGCTCGCCGTCATGTGCCTCGTCGAGGACGGCAGCCTGCGCCTCGACCAGCGGGTGCGCGAGCTGCTCGGCGACGACCTGCCGCGCATCGACGACGCCGTCACGATCGAGCAGCTGCTGACCCACACGTCCGGCATCGGCGACTACCTCGACGAGGAGGCCGACTGGGAGCCAGAGGACTACGTGCTCACGGTGCCGTCGCACGAGCTCACGAGCGCCGCGGCGTTCCTGCCGATGCTCGACGGCCACGACCAGAAGCGCCCGCCGGGTGAGCGGTTCTCCTACTGCAACGGCGGCTACATGGTGCTCGCCGTGCTGCTCGAGCGCGTGACGGGCGAGGGCTACCACGACGTGGTGCGCCGGCTCGTGCTGGGGCCGGCGGGCCTGGAGCGCACCGGCTTCCTGCCGCTCAACGACCTGCCGGCGGATGCGGCGCCCGGCTACGTGGCCGACGCGGGCGACCTCGTGAACACGCTGCACCTGCCCGTGCTCGGCAACGGCGACGGCGGCGCGTTCACGACCGCCGCCGACCTGCACCGCTTCTGGCTCGCGCTGCTCGACGGCCGCATCGTGTCGCAGGGCAGCGTCGAGGCGATGATCCGGCCCCGCTTCGACGTGCCCGACGAGCGCAAGCGGTACGGGATGGGCTTCTGGCTGCACCCGACCCACGACGCGCTCATCCTCGAGGGCTACGACGCCGGCGCCTCCTTCCGCTCGACGCACCTCGTCGCGAGCCGGACGACCGTGAGCGTGCTCGGCAACAGCTCGGAGGGCGGCTGGCCCGTCATCTTCGCGCTCGCCGACGCCATCGACGCGGAGCTCGGCGCGTGAGCGACCCGCACGTGCTGGGCCTCGACCTGGCGCCGACGCCGTTCACCGCCGACGAGATCCGCGCCGGCAATCCCGACGGCCGCCGCCTGCTCGTGCGCACCCGGCTCGAGGGGCGCACGACCTACCACTGCGACAGCTTCCAGGACGGCGATGCCGACGGCTGCGCGCTCTCGCAGGTCGTGACGGATGCGTCGGGGACGCCCGTCGACGACCCGCGCACCTCGCGCGTCACCTGGCGCGAGCTGCAGGCGCACGCCGCCTTCCCCGAGGCGGCGACGACCGTGACGCCCGAGCGCATCCAGCTCGCCGTCGGCGAGGTCGACTGCCTGCGGTACGACGTGCAGCGAGCCGACGGCTCCAGCACGTTCTGGTTCGCCGTCGACCGGCCCGGCATGCCGCTCCGCTATGCCTCCCGGGGCGCGGAGGTGGAGGTCGTCGAGATCGCCTGAGCGCGACGCCGCTCCCACGGGACCCCATTCCGGGTGCTGGACCCGAGATCGGGGTCCATCAGCCGGATCCGGGTCCACGACGGCCAGCGACGCCCAGGAGTACCCTTGGGAGGATGCCTCCCACCCTCCGCCCCCGCAGGCTGCGGCAGAGCGCTCCCATGCGCCGCCTCGTGGCCGAGACCCGCATCCACCCGGCGCAGCTCGTGCTCCCGATGTTCGTCGCCGAGGGGATCGACGAGCCCCGCGCGATCCGCTCGATGCCCGGGCAGGTGCAGCACACGCTCGACTCGGCGGCGCGCGAGGTCGAGCGCGCCATCGCCGCAGGCGTCGGCGGCGTCATGCTCTTCGGCGTGCCGACGGCGAAGGATGCGGTGGGCTCCGGCGCGAGCGCCCCCGACGGCATCCTCAACGTGGCGACGCGCTTCCTCGCCGAGCGCTTCGGCGACGCGACGGTCGTGCAGACCGACCTGTGCCTCGACGAGTTCACCGACCACGGCCACTGCGGCGTGCTCGACGAGCGCGGCGCGGTCGACAACGACGCGACGCTCGAGCGCTACGCGGACATGGCGATCGCGCAGGCGGAGGCCGGATCCCGGATCCTGGGGCTCAGCGGCATGATGGACGGCCAGGTCGAGCACGTGCGCACCGCGCTCGACGCGGCCGGCCACCTCGACACGGCGATCCTCGCCTACTCGGCGAAGTACGCGACCGCGCTCTACGGCCCCTTCCGCGAGGCCGTCGACTCGAGCCTCACCGGCGATCGCAAGACCTACCAGCAGGACCCGGCGAACCGACGCGAGGGCCTGCGCGAGGCGCTGCTCGACATCGCCGAGGGCGCCGACATCGTGATGGTGAAGCCGGCGAGCCTCTACCTCGACGTGCTCGCCGACGTCGCCGCCGCCTCGGACGTGCCGGTGTGGGCCTACCAGGTCTCCGGCGAGTACGCGATGGTCGAGGCGGCAGCCGCGAACGGCTGGATCGACCGCGACCGGATGATCGCCGAGAGCCTGACGAGCATCGTGCGCGCGGGCGCCGACGTCGTGCTGACGTACTGGGCGATCGAGCACGCGCAGCTGCTGGGCACCCACGGGCTGGGCGCGCCGACGACGGGAGCGGGACGATGAGCACGAACGCCGAGCTGTTCGAGCGGGCGAAGCTCGCGATCCCGGGCGGCGTCAACAGCCCCGTGCGCGCCTTCGGCTCGGTCGGCGGCACGCCCGCGTTCCTCGTGCGCGCCAAGGGCGCCCACGTGACCGACGCCGAGGGCCGCGACCTCGTCGACCTGGTCGCGAGCTGGGGCCCGGCGATCCTCGGCCACGCGCATCCGGAGGTCGTCGAGGCGGTGCAGGACGCCGCCGCGCACGGGCTGTCGTTCGGCGCGTCGACGCCCGCGGAGGCGCTGCTCGCCGAGGAGGTGGAGCGGCGCGTCGGCCCGGTCGAGCGGCTGCGGCTCGTCTCCACCGGCACCGAGGCGACGATGACCGCGATCCGGCTCGCGCGCGGCGCGACCGGCCGCGACCTGCTCGTGAAGTTCGACGGGCACTACCACGGCCACTCCGACGGCCTGCTCGTCGCGGCGGGCTCCGGCCTCGCGACGCTCGCGATGCCCGGCTCGGCCGGCATCCCCGCCGCCGTCGCGGCCACGACCGTCGTCGTGCCCTACAACGACCGGGGTGCGATCGAGCATCTCTTCGCGGAGCGCGGCAGCGAGATCGCCGCGATCATCGTCGAGGCCGCCGCCGCCAACATGGGCCTCGTCGAGCCCGACGGCGACTTCAACGCCTTCCTCGCCCGCACGGCGCACGCCCACGGCGCGCTGCTCATCAGCGACGAGGTGCTCACAGGCTTCCGCGTGCACCGCTCCGGGATGTGGGGGATCGAGCAGTGGACGGGCGACGACGCCCCCGACCTCCTGACCTTCGGCAAGGTCATCGGCGGCGGCATGCCGCTCGCCGCGCTCGGCGGCCGCCGCGAGCTCATGGAGCTGCTCGCGCCGCTCGGCCCCGTCTACCAGGCGGGCACCCTGTCGGGGAACCCGGTCGCGGTCGCGGCCGGCCTCACGACGCTGCGCCTCGCGACCGACGACGTCTACCGCAGGCTCGACCACGCGGCCGACGTCATCACCGATGCGCTCGCGGACGCCTTGCGGGCGGAGGGCGTCGCGCACGCGATCTCGCGCGTCGGCAGCCTGTTCTCGGTCGCGTTCCGCGACGGCGCCCCGCGGAACTTCGACGAGGTGAAGGCGCAGGACGCCTTCCGCTACCCGCCCTTCTTCCACGCGATGCTCGACGCGGGCGTGAGCCTGCCGCCGAGCGTGTTCGAGGCGTGGTTCGTGACCGCCGCGCACGACGAGGCGGCGCTCGGCCGCATCGTCGACGCGCTGCCGGGAGCGGCGCGCGCGGCAGCGGCGGCCACCGCCGTCTGACCCTGGCTCTAGGCGGACGACCGCCCGCGCACTAGCGTGGCGGCATGGCGACGTCGCCGAGGTGCCCGAGCTGCGGCACCCCCATGCGCGAGATCGTGTGGGGGTACGGCACGATCGCCGACGTCGAGGACGCCGGCGACGTGGTGATCGGCGGATGCGTCATCGACGTCGACGACGACGGCCGCGTCGCCGCGCTCCAGTGCCCGGTCTGCGGCACGCGCGCCGACGCCCAGGGCGTCGCGCTCGAGGCGCCCCAGGCACCGGCGACCACCGAGCACCCCTTCGCCGTGAGCTTCAGCAGCCCGCCCCGCGAACGATGGGAGGTCACCATGACGGATCAAGACGAGGTGCGACCGGACACCGGATCGTCGCACGCACCCCCGGACGGCGCGGATGCGTCGCCGTTCGTCGACGAGGACTTCGGCGGCGCCGCCGCTGGCGTCGGCTGGCGCGATCGCGTCGAGCCGTACTCGTCGCGCGACGACGCGCTGCCGCCGCCGTCCGCCCCGACGCCCGACCATGTCGAGCCGTACGCCTCGCGGGAGGACCCGCTGCCCGCCGGCGGACCCGTGACGCCCGATCACGTCGAACCCTACGCGTCGCGCGCGCACGACCTGCCGCCGGCATCCGCGCCCGGTCGCGACCACGTCGACCCTTACGCGTCGCGCGACGACCAGCTGCCCCAGGCGACCGGCGCGTGGCGCGAGCGGGTCGAGCCGTACACCGGCTCGCCGGCCGACGAGGCACCCGTCGACCCGGCGTCCGCGGGCATCCCACCCGTCGACGACGGCGCCGACGTCGTGCCGGGCGAGGCGGTCGACGCGCGCTGGAGCTTCACGAGCGACTTCACCGACGCCGAGGAGGAGGGCTGGCCGCCCGGCAGCCGCGACGACGACTGATGCCGCGGCGCGACCGCGATCAGAACAGCCGCGCGTGCCCGGAGTCGATGCCGCGCATCTCGTCGTAGTCGAGCACCACGCAGCGGATGCCGCGGTCCTCGGCGAGCGTGCGCGCCTGCGGCTTGATCTCCTGCGCGGCGAAGACCCCGCTCACCGGCGCGATGCGCGGGTCGCGGTTGAGCAGCTCGAGGTAGCGGGTGAGCTGCTCGACGCCGTCGATCTCGCCGCGGCGCTTGATCTCGACCGCGACCGTGACGCCGGCCTCGTCCTTCGCCAGGATGTCGACGGGTCCGATGGGCGTCATGTACTCGCGCCGCCACAGCTCGTAGCCGTCGCCGAGGCGCTCGATCTGCTCGGCGAGCAGCACCTGCAGGTGCGCCTCGACGCCGTCCTTGACGAGCCCCGGGTCGACGCCGAGCTCGTGGCTCGAGTCGGAGAGCACCTCGTGCACCGAGACGATGAGCGAGTCTCCGGTCTTCTTGTGCGTCACGGTCCACACCTCGGTGATGCCCGCATCCCGCTGGTCGTCGTCGGGCTCGGATGCGTGGAAGACGGCGGGCGGGCTCATCCAGTTGAGCGGCTTGTACGAGCCGCCGTCGGAGTGCACGAGGATCGAGCCGTCCGCCTTGAGCATGAGCACGCGCGGGGCGAGCGGCAGGTGGGCGGACAGGCGGCCCGCGTAGTCGACGGAGCAGTGGGCGACGACGATCCTCACGACCGCACCTCCTGGACGCGGTCGCGCTCGCGCGCGACGTGGCTGGTGAGCAGCGAGAGCAGCACGAAGGCGAGCACCGCGAGCATCGCGGTGCGCAGGCCCACGAGGTCGCCCAGCACGCCGAGCAGCGGCGGCCCGGCGAGGAAGGCGATGTAGCCGATCGCCGAGACCGTGCCGACGCGGGCGGCGGCGAGGCGCGGCTCATCGGCGGCGGCGCTCATGCCGACCGGGAAGCCGAGGCTCGCGCCGAGGCCCCAGAGCACGACCCCGGTGATGACGAGCGCGGGGTGGTCGGCGTAGATCACGAGCAGCAGCCCGACCGCGGCGAGCGCCGCCGTGCCGCGCAGCACCGGCACGCGGCCGAAGCGCGCGAGCAGCCAGACGCCGAGCAGCCGGCCTGCCGTCATCGCGGTGAGGAAGAGCGCCAGCGTGAAGGCGCCGCCCTCGAAGGTGAAGCCGTGGCCGTCGACCATCACGAGCGCGAGCCAGTCGTTGGCGCTGCCCTCGGTGAGCGCCATGCCGAGCACGAGCAGGCCGAGCAGCAGCGTGCGCGGGTCCTTCCAGACGGCGAGCCGCTCGCGGAGCGTGACGGGCTCCTCGTGCTCCTCGACCGCGTCCTCGGGCAGGTGGCGGTAGACGACGACGCCGAGCGCAACGGTGAGCGCGGCCACGAGGGTCGCCTGCCAGCCGAGCGTGACGCCCAGCAGCTCGCACAGCCCGCCGAGCCCCGCGCCCGCGACGGTGCCGATCGAGAAGAAGGCGTGGAAGATCGGCATGATCGGCTTGCCCGCGGCGCGCTCGTTCGCGGCCCCGGAGATGTTCATCGCCACGTCGGTGATGCCGGTGAGGCTGCCGCCGACGATGAAGCCCGCCACCACGAGCCACGGCAGCGACGCCTCCGCGGCCCAGCCCGCGATGGCGAGGCCGCCGGAGACGGCGATCATGCCGAACGAGGCGACGATCCGCGTGCCGATCGCGTGGATCACGTGGCTCGCGACGAGCAGTCCGGTGATCGAGCCGATCGAGATGCCGAGCAGCAGGAGGCCCATCTCGCCCGTCGAGACGCCGAGCACGTCACGCACGTGGGGGATCCGGGCCATCCAGCTGGCGAAGCCGAATCCCATGGTGAAGAAGGCGGCGAAGACGGCATTCCGCCAGGCGATCAGAGGGGGCACTCCGACATTCTGCCGTGCCGGGTGCCATGGCGCACGCGCGGCCGACTGCCACGTCGCGCCAGGGGCTCCGAGGAGTAGCGTCGGGATCGTGGCAGGCACGGTCATCGAGACCCCCGTCATCCGGACCTCGGGCCTCGACAAGCGGTTCGGGCGCGTGCGGGCGCTCGACGGGCTCGACCTCGTCGTCGAGCGGGGCGATGTGCACGGCTTCCTCGGGCCGAACGGCGCCGGCAAGTCGACGGCCATCCGGGTGCTGCTCGGGATGCTGCGCGCGAGCGGCGGCGAGGCGCGCGTGCTCGGCATGGACCCCTGGCACGACACCGTGGCGATCCACCGTCGCGTCGCCTACGTGCCGGGCGACGTGACCCTCTGGCCGACCCTGACCGGCGGCGAGGCGATCGACACGATCACGCGGCTGCGCGGCCATCGGGCGCCGGCCGCGGACCGCGCCCGGCTCATCAGCGCCTTCGACTTCGACCCGCGCAGGAAGGCCAAGACCTACTCGAAGGGCAACCGGCAGAAGGTCGCGCTCATCGCGGCGTTCGCGAGCGAGGCCGACCTCTACATCCTCGACGAGCCGACGAGCGGCCTCGACCCGCTCATGGAGAGCGTCTTCCAGGCGGAGGTGCGTCGGATCGCCGACCGCGGCGCGACCGTGCTGCTCTCGAGCCACATCCTCAGCGAGGTCGAGCGGCTCTGCTCGCGGGTGTCGATCATCCGCGACGGGTCGATCGTCGAGTCCGGCACGCTCGACGAGCTGCGGCACCTCCAGCACACCGTGGTGGCCTACCGGGGACCTGCGCCCGAGGGCGTGCCGATCGCCGACGTCTCGATCGACGGCGAGCGCGTGCGCGGCTCGATCGCGGGGGAGGACGTGCCCGCGGTGCTGCGCTGGCTCGGCGAGCACGGGGCGCGGAGCGTCACGCTCGCGCCGCCGAGCCTCGAGGAGCTCTTCCTCCGCCACTACGGCGACGAGCCGCGGGTCGACCGGGCACGCGCAGAGCGCGCGATCGGCGATCGGCACGCGGATGCGTCGGAGGTCGTCGAGGCGCGCGGTGCGGCCGAGGATGCCGGTGCGGCCGACGACGTCCGCGCGGTCGACGATGCGGGCGCGGTCGACGATGCCGGCGCGGTCGAGGATGCCGCCGCGACAGCCGCGCCCGCGCATCCGACCGGGCACGGCCGCCACTCGAGGTGAGCGTGACCGGCACCGGACTGCTGCTCGCGGCGGCGCTGCGGCGCGACCGCCTCGTCGTCGTGCTCTGGGTGGTCGGCATCGCCGGCCTCTGGGCTGCGGGCGTCGGCGGCGTCGGCGCGGCGTTCGACGAGTCGGCCAGGCGGGGGCTCGTCGCGCTGCTGTCGGCGCAGCCGGCGCTGCTGCTCGCGCGCGGGGCACCGGCCGGCACCGGCCTGGGCGCGGTCATGTTCGTGTCGACCTACTCGTACCTCGCCGTGATGGTGGCGTTCATGATGACGTTCTTCGCGGTGCGGCACTCGCGCGGCGACGAGGACGCGGGGCGCGCGGAGCTCGTCCGCGGCACCGCGGTCGGGCGCTGGGCGCCGCTCGTCGCGACGCTGCTCGCCGGCGCGATCGAGCTGGTCGTCGTCTGCGGCGTCACCCTCGCGGCATCGGTGGCGCTCGGCCTGCCGCCGCTCGGCTCTCTGCTGCTCGCGACGGCGCTCGCGGGCGTCGGGGTGGCCGCCATGCTCGTCGGGCTGCTGGCGGGGCAGGTCTTCCCGACCTCGCGCGCCGCGAACGGCGCGGCGGCGATCGTGGTCGGCGTGTGGTTCTTCGTGCGCGGCATCGGGGATGCCCTGGGCGAGCCGAGCGCCGACCTCACGCGCGTCGAGTCCGCGTGGCTCAGCTGGGCGTCGCCGATCGGATGGGGCGCGCTGGCCCATCCGTACGCCGACGAGCCGTGGGCGCCCGACGGCACGCCGCTGCTGCTCTTCGTCGCGGCCGCCGTCGTGCTCGGCGCGGTCGTGGTGGTGCTCGAGGCACGGCGGGAGCTGGGGCGCTCGCTGCTGCCGGAGCGCCCTGGGCGGGGCGCCGGCAGCGCGCTGCTCGGCTGGCACCCCGGCGGTGCGCCCGTCGGGCTCACCGGGCGGCTGCTGCTCGGCGCGACCGTGGGCTGGACCGTCGTCGGCCTCGTGCTCGGCGTGATGGCGGGTCGCCTCGCACCGGTCATCGCGACCGCGCTCGACGACAACCCGGCGCTCGCCGCGATCGTCACCCGGCTCGGCGAGGAGGGCGGCGGCGACGCGGAGGGCACGTTCATCACGGCGCTCGCGGGCATCCTCGGCGTGATCGCGTGCGCCGCCGCCATGCAGGCGGTGCTGCGGCTGCGGCACGAGGAGCAGGCGCACGGCGAGCTGCTGCTCGCGACGCCCATGCGGCGATCCGGGTGGCTCGGCAGCCACCTGCTGCTCGGCGCGCTCGCGGCGCTCACGACGCTCGCGGGCTTCACCGTGGTGACCGGCGCGTCGCTCGCCGCGAGCGACGACGACCGCTGGCGGCAGCTCGTCGACATCGCCGTCACGCACCTGCCGCTCGTCGCGATCTACCTCGCCGTCGGCGCGGCGCTCGTCGCCTTCCTGCCGTCGACGGTCACGTGGCTCGGCTGGGTGCTGCTCGTCGGCCTCATGCTCGTGGGCGAGTTCGCGCCGCTGTTCGGCGAGGCGTGGGCGTGGATCGAGAACATCAGCCCGTTCCACTGGGTCGCGAACCCGCTGGCCGCAGACCCCGACTGGACCGGCAGCTGGTGGCTGCTGGGCGTCGCGGCGGTGCTGCTCGCCGCGTCGGTGCTGCGCTTCCGCCACCGCGACGCCCTCGTCTGAGGTCCAGGGCGGTCGCGGTCAGCGCACCGCGCCGAGGCGCAGCCAGGCGTCCGAGCGGGCGCGGAGCCCGAGCGTCACGGCACGGGCGCCCAGGTAGCCGAACGAGAACGCCGCCCAGATGACGGCGAGCGCATCCCAGCCCGGGACGAGCGCGAGCAGCAGCAGCGGCAGGAACACCGCGAGGTTCACGATGCCGGTCCAGGCGAGGTAGCGGGCGTCGCCGGCGCCGATCAGCACCCCGTCGAGCACGAAGACGAAGCCGGCGATCGGCTGCGCGAGCGCGAGCAGCGCGAGCGCGACCGGCAGCGCCGCGCGCACGTCGGCGTCGGTGGTGAAGACGCCGCCGAGCACCCACGCGACCGAGAGCAGCAGCGCACCGACGACGCATCCGAAGCCCACGCCCCAGCCCTGCAGCCGCCGGGTCACCGCGCGCGCCTCTGCGGCGTCGTGCGCGCCGAGCGCCTTGCCCACCATCGCCTGCCCGGCGATCGCGAGCGCGTCGAGGGCGAAGGCGAGCGTCGAGAAGAGGGTGAACGCGATCTGCGTCGCGGCGAGCGCCGTCGTGCCCGCCTGCGTCGCGACCGCGGTGGTGGCGAGCAGGGCCGCCCGCAGCGAGAGCGTGCGCACGAAGAGCCAGCCACCGGTCGACGCGGTGCGCCCGAGGTCGCCCCAGCGGATGCCGAGCGGCACCCGTTCCCGGATCGCGGCGCGCACCGCGAACCAGACGAAGAACCCGGCCATGCCCCACTGCGCGATCACCGTGCCGAGCGCGCTCCCCGCGACGCCGAGCCCGGCGCCGTAGATGAGGGCGACGTTGAGCACCGCGTTCGCCGCGAAGCCGATCGCGGCGACGACGAGCGGCGTGCGGGTGTCCTGCAGCCCGCGCAGCAGCCCGGTCGCGGCGAGCACGATGAGCATCGCCGGCAGGCCGAGGATCGAGATGCCGAGGTACACAGCGGCGTGCTCGGTGACGGCGGATTCGGCGCCGAAGAGCGCGACGACCGGGCCCGCGAGCGGCGCGGTCGCGAGCAGCGCGACGCCGGCGACGATCGCGAGCCAGATGCCGTCGACCCCGGCGCGGAGCGCGCCCGGCCGGTCGCCGGCGCCGAGCAGCCGCGCGACCGCCGGCGTGGTGCCGTACGCGAGGAAGATCAGCAGCCCGACGACGGTCGAGAGCACCGCGACGCCGATGCCGACACCTGCGAGCTCCTCCGCCCCCAGGTGGCCGACGAGCGCGGTGTCGACGAGCAGGAACGCGGGCTCGGCCACGAGCGCTCCGAGCGCTGGGACCGCGAGGGCGAGGATCTCCCGATCCAGCGCATCCGCCCGCCTCCGCACCCGTCAACGCTAGCGGGGCGCGCTCGCCCTAGGCTGGCGGCATGACCACCCTGCCCTCGGGCCTCCCCGTCGACGACTTCAGCGACCGCATCCGGCCGCAGGACGACCTCTTCCTCCACGTGCACGAGCGCTGGCTCGAGCGCACCGAGATCCCCGACGACAAGGCGCGGTGGGGCTCCTTCGCCGTGCTCGCCGAGGAGGCCGAGCGGGCGGTGCGCGAGATCGTGATCGAGATGCAGGAGGCGGAGCCGGGCACCGACGCGCGCAAGGTCGGCGACCTCTTCGCGTCGTTCCTCGACGAGGCGGCCGCCGACGCGAGGGGCATCGACCCCATCCGGCCGCTGCTCGAGCGCGTCGAGCAGGTGACCGACATCGATGGCCTGCTCGCGCTCGTCGGCGACCTCGAGGCCGTCGGCGGCCCGAGCATCGCCGGCCAGTGGGTCGACACCGACCCTGGCGACCCCGGCCGCTACATCGTGCAGATGAACCAGGGCGGGCTCGGCATGCCCGACGAGTCGTACTACCGCGAGGAGGGCTTCGCCGAGGTGCGCGAGGCCTACCTGACGCACCTGACGACGATGTTCGGCCACCTCGGCGCGGAGCACCCGGAGGCCGAGGCCGCGACGGTGTTCGCGCTCGAGACCGAGCTCGCGACCCACCACTGGGACCGCGTCTCTTCGCGCGACGACGAGAAGACCTACAACCTGCAGCGGCCCGCGGAGGCGCACCCGCGCCTGCAGCCGTGGCTGCGCGCGATCCGCGCGCCGGAGGGCGTCTTCGACGAGGTGGTCGTGCGCCAGCCGAGCTACTTCGAGGGGCTCGCGACGATGCTCGTCGACGAGCGGCTCGACGAGTGGAAGGCGTGGCTGCGGATGAGCATCATGCACGCGTTCGCCTCCTACCTGACGACGCAGATCTCGCGCGACCAGTTCGCGTTCTACGGCACGGTGCTGACCGGCGCGAGCGTGCAGCGCGAGCGCTGGAAGCGCGGCGTCTCGCTCGTCGAGGGGCTGCTCGGCGACGCGGTCGGCAAGATCTACGTGGAGCGGCACTTCCCGCCGCACGCGAAGGCCGCGATGGACGTGCTCATCGAGCACCTCGTGGGCGCGTACCGCGAGTCGATCGCTGCGCTCGAGTGGATGAGCGAGGGCACGAGGGCGCGCGCGCTCGAGAAGCTCGAGCAGTTCACGCCGAAGATCGGCTACCCCGCGCGCTGGCGCGACTACGGCTCGCTCGAGATCGGCGACGACCTCGTCGCCAACGTGCAGGCGGCGACCCGGTTCGAGCACGACCGCGAGCTGGCGAAGATCGGCAGGCCGATCGACCGCGACGAGTGGTTCATGAACCCCCAGACCGTCAACGCGTACTACAACCCGGGCTTCAACGAGATCGTCTTCCCCGCGGCGATCCTGCAGCCGCCGTTCTTCGATGCCGGGCGCGACGCCGCGTCGAACTTCGGCGCGATCGGCGCGGTCATCGGCCACGAGATCGGCCACGGCTTCGACGACCAGGGCTCGAAGTACGACGGCGAGGGCCGGCTGTCCGACTGGTGGACCGACGACGACCGGGCTGCCTTCGAGGAGCGCACCGGCTCGCTCATCGCGCAGTACGACGCGCTCGAGCCCGTCGCGGCGCCCGGCACCACGGTGAACGGCGCGCTCACGATCGGCGAGAACATCGGCGACCTCGGCGGGCTCGGCATCGCCTGGAAGGCCTACGTCGCGTCGCTCGGCGGCGAGGAGGCGCCGGTCATCGACGGCTACACCGGCGCCCAGCGCTTCTTCCTGTCGTGGGCGTACGCGTGGCAGCTGAAGATCCGCACGGAGGAGGCCATCCGCCTCGCGTCGCTCGATCCGCACTCGCCGAACGAGCACCGCACGAACCAGGTGGTGAAGAACCTCGACGCGTTCGTCGAGGCCTTCGACGTGCGTCCGGGCGACGGCCTGTGGCTCGATCCGGCGGCGCGCGTCACGATCTGGTGACGAGCGGCCGGGCGCCCGCCCCGCACCGCCGCTCGGGGGACGAACCTGGGAGCGCGCCGCGGTCTCGCGTGGGTATCGTTGGGGCGACCAGGTCCAGCACAGCTGGCCCCCGAACGTCAGGAGCGAACATGCGCGGCAGGATCCTCTTCGTGATCGGCCTCGGCGCGGGCTACGTGCTCGGAGCGAAGGCCGGACGTCAGCGGTACGAGCAGATCGCGAGCACCGCCGACAAGCTGTGGAACTCCCCGAGCGTCAAGAAGCAGCGCCACGAGGTGCAGCACTTCGTCGAGACGAAGGCGCCCAAGCTCGTCGAGACCGCGACCGGCGCTGCAGGCGACGCCATCGGCAAGGTGACGAAGCGCAAGGGCCGCCGCGGTGACCACGGCACCGAGATCGCGCGCCCCGAGGACGTCTGATGGTGCAGCGCAAGTCGCTCGGCGACCTCCTCTCGGAGACGCCGCAGCTCATCGTCGACCTCGTCAAGGCCGAGATCGCGCACCTGAAGGGCGAGATCTCGGAGAAGGCCAAGGGGATCGGGGTGGGCGCGGCGCTGCTCGCCGCCGCCGGGTTCTTCGCGATCTTCCTCTTCTCGTGGCTCATCTACGCCGGCTTCGAGGGCCTCAACGTCGTCTTCGCGCCCTGGCTCTCCGCGCTCATCGTCTCGGTGGTGCTGCTCATCGTGGTCGCGATCCTGGCGCTCGCGGGGCTCAGCTCGATCAAGAAGAACAAGGACTTCGACGACCTCGAGGCCGTCGACAGCATCAAGGACGACGTGAACATGGTGCGCGGGCTCGGCTACGCGGCCGATGGCACGAACCCGCTCGACGACCTGCCCGCGCCGTCGGGCAGCGGGGCGACGGTCGCGGCGCCCAGGACGAACGGAGACGTGCGATGACCGAGCAGCGCGAGATCGACCAGCGCGAGATCGACCGCAAGCGCGAGGAGCTGCGCCAGCACCTCAACGAGATCGAGGACCGCGTCAACCCCAAGAAGGTCGCGGACCGCGTGGTGGGCAAGGCGCAGGACTCCTACAACGAGGACCCGACGCCCTGGATCGCCGGCGCCGCCGGTGTCGCCGTGCTCGTGCTGGGCGGCATCGCCCTCGCGATCTTCGGCCGCAGGTAGCCGCCCGCGCGGTCAGCCGACCTCGGCCACGAGGACCGGGAGCAGCCGCAGGTTCCGCGCCACCACGCCGCCGAGCTCCCACGCGGACTGCTGCTCCGTCGCCGCAGCGATCGCCTCGAAGGTGACCGTCTGGAAGACCAGGTCGGCGAGCGGCGCGAGCCGCAGCGCGCGGTCGACGTCGACGTCCGGATGCGCGGCGCGCCAGACCGCGGCGTAGACCGCCTCCGCAGCCGATGCGGACGCGTCGTCCGCGAACCGCGTGAGGTGCGTCGCATCCAGGAACGGGTGGCTCACGCAGCCGTCGGTCCAGTCGAAGATGCGCAGCGCGCGGCCGTCCCAGGCGACGTTGCCCAGGTGCAGGTCGCCGTGCGCGAGGGTCTCGGGGACGCCGGCCTCCCAGCACGCGCGCGTCAGCGCGACCGCGCGGTCGGCCGACGCGCGGACGTCGGCCAGCTCCGCATCCGTGAGCAGCGCGAGCTCGGCGCTCGAGGCGAGGAGGCGCAGGAAGGCTGCGATCGTCTCGTCGGCGCCCCGGTGCTCGAGGCCCGCAGCCAGCAGCGCGGGCACGTGCTCGATCGCGTCGAGCTGCGCGGCCGCCCACCGCTTGGCGACCTCCACAGCGGTTCCCGCCGCCTGCGCACCCGGCTCGGTGCCGGCCATCGGCTCCATGAGCAGCCAGCCCTCGTCGCGCTCGATCGCGACGAGCCGCGGCACGAGGTCGGGCAGCAGGCGCTCGACCGCGGCGTGGATGCTCGCCTCGCGCCGGAAGTGCTCGCAGGACGCCTTGCACCACAGCTCGCCGTCATCGGTCGGCACGCGCACGACGGCAGAGATGCTCCACAGCCGGAACGGCTCGACCGGTCCCGTGCGTCGCCGCCGGCTCGGCGCCAGCACGGCGTCGATCCACGCCTCGACGAGGTCGAACCATCCCGGGCGGAACCAGCCGGGCCGCAGCGCCGGTGACCGCCGAGGGTCGAGCTCGGCGATCGCGCGCGCCGCCACGGCGGCGTGGTCGGGGTCCGCGAGGGCGTCGGGTGCGACGAAGGCGCCGTCGGGTGCGCCGCCGCGCATGCCCACGAGGTGCACGAAGCCGCCGTCGGCGAGCCTCGCGGTCGGTGCGAGCGGGATGTCGGCGCCGACCAGGGCGAGGACGTCGGAGAGCGCATGGCCGTCGTGGTCGGCCGGCAGGTCGGGCAGCACCGGCAGCGCACCCGTCCCGTCGACGAGCACGACGCCGCGGTGGATGAGCGCGACGTGCTCGACCGCCGCGATCGGCGGCTCCTAGGCGGCGGCCTGGACCGCGCGCAGCTCGCGGCGGTCGACGGTGAGCTCGGCGAGGTCGACGCGCACCGCCGTCTCCGGCGCCATGCGGTTCCAGCCGTCACCCGTCAGCCCGCTCGAGGTCACGGCGATCGAGCCGTCCTCCGAGCGACGCCAGGAGAGCTGGTAGTAGTGGTCGACGTGGCCGGCCGGCAGGTCGTCGCCGAGGCCCGACTCCTCGAACAGCTCGTGGGGGATCGGCGCGCCCTCGTTGGCGTGCACCGCGATGAGCTCGCGGGGCGAGAGCACCAGCAGGTTGAGCGCCGAGGTGGGGAACTCGCGCCGCAGCTCGGTCACCGTCGCGGTGACGGCGTCGAACAGCGGCTCGCCGGCGTCGTGCCGGCGCAGGATGAGCGCGAAGACCACCGCGGTGTCGGTCTCGCCGCCCACGCGGGCGAGCTCCTCGTCCGTCACCTTCGCGCGCAGCCGGGCGAAGGGCGTCACGGACCCGTTGTGCGCGAGCACGATCTCGTCGACGCGGAACGGGTGGGTGTTCTGCACCCGGCTCGCGAAGCCCTCGGTCGCGAGGCGCAGGTGCGTGAGGCGAGCGCGCGATGGCGTGTCGCCGAGCGCGTCGGTGAGGTCGGGGTTGTCGAGGCCGCGCACGGGGTCGCGGTAGCGGCGCACGGCGTCGCCGTCGAGCCACGCGGTGCCCCAGCCGTCGGTGTGCAGTCGGCCGAGCCGCTGCCACTCGACGGCGGCGCGAGCGCCGATCACGTCCTTCGTCGTGGCAGGCGCGGGGGAGACGTGCGCCAGCAGTCTGCACATGGTCTTCCCCCTCTCCGTCCCCTCCATCCTCTCGCATCCTGCGCGCCGATGTCGGATGCGTCGTCACACTCGGTCACACAGTGCCGCGAGAGGCGCAGACCCACAGCCGCGCGGCGGCGCTCCCGGCTGTCGCGCCCGGATGCGGGAGGATGGTGGGATGACCGTCGAGCTCACCCCGGAGCAGCTGGCGATCTTCGCATCCATCGAGGACGGCGACGGCCACCTGTTCATCACCGGCCGCGCCGGCACGGGCAAGTCGACGCTGCTGCGCCACCTCACCGAGCACTCGAAGAAGCAGATCATCGTGTGCGCGCCGACCGGCGTCGCCGCGCTCAACGTCGGCGGCCAGACGATCCACTCGCTGCTGAAGCTGCCGCTCGGCGTGATCGCCGATGCGCCGCTGCGGCAGAGCGCCGAGCTCAAGCGCATGCTCGGCAAGCTCGACCTGCTCGTCATCGATGAGATCTCGATGGTGAACGCCGACCTCATGGATGCGATCGACCGGTCGCTGCGCCAGGCCCGCGGCGTGCGGTCGGTGCCGTTCGGCGGCGTGCAGGTCGTGATGTTCGGCGATCCCTACCAGCTCGCGCCGGTGCCGGGCGATGCCGAGGAGCGCGCCTACTTCGCCGACCACTACGAGTCGATGTGGTTCTTCGACGCGCGCGTGTGGCGCGAGGAGTGCGATCTCACGGTCGTCGAGCTCGTGCACATCCACCGCCAGACCGACCTGGAGTTCAAGCAGGCGCTCAACGCGGTGCGGCACGGCACCGTGACCGCCAACATCGCGCAGCTGCTCAACGACGCCGGCGCGCGCACGCCGCCCGGCGACGACGTGCTCACGCTCGCGACCCGCAACGACACCGTCAACCGCATCAACGCGCGCGAGCTCGCGCGCCTCCCCGGCAGGCACAAGACGGCGATGGCCGAGATCTCCGGCGACTTCGGTGGCCGGCAGTACCCGGCCGACGCCGAGCTGCAGATCAAGCTGGGCGCGCAGGTGATGTTCCTGCGCAACGACGCGGAGGGGCGCTGGGTCAACGGCTCGCTCGGCAAGGTCGTCGACATCGGCGGCACCGTCTGGGTCGAGGTCGACGGCCAGCAGCACGAGGTCGAGCCGGCCGTCTGGGAGCAGTACCGCTACTCCTACTCGCCGACCACGAAGGAGATCAAGCGCAACGTGGTGGCCGAGTTCACGCAGTTCCCGCTGCGGCTCGCGTGGGCGGTCACGATCCACAAGTCGCAGGGCAAGACCTTCGACCGGGCGGTCGTCGACCTCGGCACCCGCGCGTTCGCGCCCGGCCAGACCTACGTGGCGCTGTCGCGGCTCACGTCGCTCGAGGGCCTGTACCTCACGCGGCCGCTGCGGCCCGCCGACATCATCGTCGACCAGCGCGTGCGCCGCTTCATCCACGAGGTGCGAGCGCGCGACGCGGCGCGCGCAGCGCGCGACGACCTGCGCCGGGAGCCGGCGCGCGATGCCGCGCCGGCCGAGACGGCCGCAGAGGAGGATCGTCGCGACCGCGTCGACGCTGGCTTCGCCTCCGACGCGCCGCCGCCCTTCTAGCGGCTCAGCGCGCGACGGGAGGCGCGCTGTGGTCGAGCACCGGCAGCGCCGCGAGCTCCCGCAGGAAGCGGGTCGCCGCCCGCCGCTCCTCGCTCGTCATCGCGGCGGCCACCGCGAAGCGGCGCGTGTGGTCCCTGCCGACCGACGCGGTCGCGGTCTGCCGGGTCTCGTCGGTCACGACGATCGAGAGCGCGCGGCGATCGGTCGGATGCGCCTCGCGGCGGATGTGCCCGGCGTGCTCCAGGCGGTCGAGCAGCTTCGTCACCGACGGCCCGGTGATCGCGAGGTGCTCGGCGAGCATCGTCGAGGTGACGATGCGTCCCTCGCGCCGAGCGACCATGAGGAAGCGGACCGCGCGCATGTCGTTCTCGTTGAGCTTCATGAAGCGCCGGGCGGCCTCGCTGTGCGCCTCGGACGCCTGGTGCCAGCGTCGCAGCGCGTGGAAGAGGTCCATGACCTCCTCGACGTCGGCGTCGCTCATCCCCAGCTCGGTCACCAGCTCGGCGGAAGCGTCGAGGCGCCGGGGGTCGAGCATCGCTCGCTGCTCGGCGGGGATGTCCTCGGGGCGCATCATGAGCCCATAGTAGGACGAAAGACTCATAGTTGCGTAGGCTCACTATTTGCTACGGTGTGGTCATGACGATCATCGAGCCGCTCGAGCAGGAGCTCGTCGTCCTCCTCGACGAGCGACGCGAGCCGATCGGCTCCGCCCCGAAGGCCACCGTGCACACGACCTCGACCGCGCTCCACCTGGCGTTCTCGTGCCACGTGCTCGACGACGACGGGCGCATGCTCGTCACGCGCCGCGCGCTCTCGAAGGTCGCGTGGCCCGGCGTGTGGACGAACGCATGCTGCGGCCACCCCGCGCCCGGCGAATCGATGGAGGCGGCCGTGCGCCGCCGGCTGCAGGACGAGCTCGGCGCCGAGGTGGGCCAGCTCGAGCTCGCGCTCCCGGACTTCGCCTACCGCGCGGTCGACGCGAGCGGCATCGTCGAGAACGAGGTCTGCCCCGTCTTCGTCGGCCGCGTCGTCGGCGCGCTCGACCCGGACCCGACCGAGGTTGCCGAGTGGCAGTGGGTCGAGCCCGACCAGCTGCTCGCGGGCATCCGCGCCACGCCGTGGGCGTTCAGCCCCTGGCTCGTGCTGCAGGCCGAGCAGCTGCCCGCGCTCGTGGGTGCGCCGTGACCGCCGTCGACACCCCGACGCTGCTCGCCGAGGTCGAGCAGCGGATCGCCCTGCTCGCCGCCCCGACCGGGCAGCACCCCGTGCAGGTCGCTGCCCAGCACGCCGTCGCGGGCGGCAAGCTGCTGCGCCCGCGGCTCGTCGTCGCCGCCGCGGGTGAGCGCGCCGATCGCGAGGCGGTGATCGCGACCGCCGCGGTGGTCGAGCTGCTGCACGCGGCGCTGCTCGTCCACGACGACGTCATCGACGCCGACGACGAGCGCCGCGGCCAGCCGTCGCTGTCCCGCGCCGCCGCCGACACCGCGATCGCCGCCGGCATCCCCGCCGCGACCGCCGCGCGCATCGGCATGACGACGGCGATCGTCGCGGGCGATGCCCTGCTCGTGCGCGCGATCGCAGCGCTCGCGCGACTCGACGTGCCGACGGCCGTGCGCATCCGGCTCGCCGACATCGTCGAGCGCGCGATGGTGCGGGCGGCGGAGGGCGAGCACGACGACGTCCTCTTCGCCGGCGCCGTGCCCGACGAGGCGGCGATCGGCCGCATCCTCGAGGGCAAGACGGCCGACTACTCCTTCCGCGCGCCGCTCGAGCTGGGTGCGGTGCTCGGCGGTCGCGACGAGGCCGTGATCGCCGAGCTCGGCGCCATCGGCCTGCGGATGGGCGTGCTCTACCAGCTGCGCGACGACGTGCTCGGCGTCTTCGGCGACGAGGCGGTCACGGGCAAGAGCGTGCTCAGCGACATCCGGGCCGGAGCACCGACGCTGCTCTCGGCGCTCGCGAGCCGTGACCCGGCGTGGGCGCGCGTCGCGCACCACTACGGCGACCCGACGGCCGACGAGGGCGCCGCAGCGCGCATCCGCGCCGTCATGCGCGGCAGCGGCGCGCTCGCCGAGGTCGAGCGGCGCATCGACGCCGAGTGCGCGGCCGTGAAGGAGCTGCTCGATGCTGCGCCGATCGAGGAGTCCCTGCGTGCCGAGCTGACCACGATCGTCGGGCGCTGCGCGGAGCGGGGACGATGACGGGCCTCGAGCTCTACACCGCGACCGCGCGGCGGGCGAGCTCCGCGGTAATCGCCGCCTACTCGACCTCGTTCGGCATGGCGAGCCGGCTGCTGCCGCCGGCGATGCGCGGCGACATCCAGACCGTCTACGCGCTCGTGCGCGTCGCCGACGAGATCGTCGACGGCCCGGGCGCGGAGTCGGGGCTCGACGTGGCCGCGTGCCGCCGCGTGCTCGACGGGCTCGAGCAGGAGGTCGAGCGCGCCATCGCGACCGGCTTCAGCGCCGACCTCGTCGTCCACGCGTTCGCCGAGACGGCGCGCAGGGTCGGCATCGACCGCGGGCAGACCGCGCCGTTCTTCGCCGCCATGCGCCGCGACCTCGACCCGGTCGCGTTCGCCGACGACCGCGAGCTGCGGCAGTACGTCTACGGCTCCGCCGAGGTGGTGGGCATCATGTGCGTGCGCTGCTTCACCGTCGGCCGCAGCCTGCCCGACGCCGAGGCTCGGCGGGTGGCGCGAGGCGCCCGGGCGCTCGGCAGCGCATTCCAGGTCGTCAACTTCCTGCGCGACCTCGGCGCCGACGCCCAGGGGCTCGGCCGCACCTACCTGCCGGGGCTCGACCCCGCGCATCCCACCGACGAGGCCGTGGGCCGCGTGCTCGACCGGCTCGAGGGCGAGCTCCGCATCGCTCGCGGCACGATCCCGAGCCTGCCGCGCGAGGCACGGCCCGCCGTCACGGCGGCGCACGACCTCTTCGCCTCGCTCGCGCGCCGCATCCGGGCGACCCCGGCGGCCGAGCTGCCGACGCGGCGCATCAGCGTGCCGCGCAGCGAGAAGGCGGCGATCATCGCCAGGGCGGCGCTCGGCGCCGGCCTGGCGCGCGCCTCCGCGTCGTCCGTCCGGATGCCACGACCGGAGCCCGTCCGATGAGCCGCATCGTCGTGATCGGCGGCGGCATCGCGGGGCTCGCGAGCGCCGGGCTGCTGGCGCGCGACGGGCACGACGTCACGCTCGTCGAGCAGTCGGACGCGCTCGGCGGCCGCGCAGGGGTGTGGCGCTCGCGGGGCTTCACGTTCGACACCGGCCCATCGTGGATGCTCATGCGCGAGCCGTACGAGCACGCGTTCCGGATGCTCGGCTCGAGCCTCGACGCCGAGCTCGACGTCGTGCGGCTCGACCCCGCCTACCGGGTGCTCTTCGAGGACGAGCCCGAGGCGCTCGAGATCTCGGGCGACCTCGCGACCACGATCGAGCGCGTCGAGGCGATCGAGCCGGGTGCCGGCGCGCGCCTGCGCCGCTACCTCGACTCGGCGACCGAGACCGCGGCGCTCGCGACCGGCGGCCTGCTCTCCAACCGGTTCGACTCGCCTCGCGCGTTCGCCGGGATGGGGCTCGCGCGGCGCTTCCCGACCCTCGCTCGGCTGCTCGTGGAGTCGCTCGAGTCGCGCATCGCGCGCTCGTTCCGCGATCGCCGGCTGCGGCAGGCGCTCGGCTACCCGGCCGTGTTCCTGGGCACCGAGCCGAGGTCCGCGCCCTCGATGTACCACCTGATGAGCCACTTCGACCTCGTCGAGGGCGTCTGGTACCCGCAGGGCGGCTTCACCCGGATCGTGGAGGCGCTCGCGAGGCTCGCGACCGAGGCCGGCGCGACGCTCCGCACCGGGGCGCGCGTCGAGCGCATCCTCGTCGAGGACGGCGCGGCGCGCGGCGTCGTGCTCGCGGGCGGCGAGCGCCTCGAGGCCGACCTCGTCGTGTCCGCCGCCGACGGCCACGCGACCGACACGAAGCTGCTCGCGCACGTGCCGGGCGTCGCCCAGCGCGGGCGCCGCCGCTGGGCGCGCGGCGTCGCCGGCCCGTCCGCCGTGCTCGTCATGCTCGGCGTCGAGGGGCAGCTCCCCGAGCTCGAGCACCACACGCTGCTGTTCACGCGCGACTGGGAGGAGGGCTTCCGCCGCATCTTCGGGCCGCCCGCCGCCGATCCCGCCGACGGCGTGACCGATCCCGCCTCGCTCTACGTCAGCCGCACCTCCGCGACCGACCCCTCCGTCGCACCCGCCGGCCACGAGGCACTCTTCGTGCTCGTGCCGGTCCCCGCCGACGTGCGCCTCGGCGCCGGCGGCGTCGACGGCGCCGGCGACGCGGCCGTCGAGGCCATCGCCGACCGGGCGATCGCGCAGATCGCCGAGTGGGCGGGGATCGACGACCTCGCCGGTCGCGTCGTCACGCGCCGCACGGTCGGCCCCGCCGACTTCGCCGCCGACTTCGACGCGTGGCGGGGCACCGCCCTCGGCCCCGCGCACACGCTGCGGCAGAGCGCGTTCCTCCGCGGCTCGACGAAGCACCCGCGCGTGCGCGACCTGCTGCTCGCCGGCTCGACGACCGTGCCCGGCATCGGCGTGCCCATGTGCTTGATCTCCGCAGAGCTCGTCGTGAAGCACGTGCGGGGCGATCGCTCGACGGGCCCGCTGCAGCCGCTCGCGCCCGCGACCGAAGGCGCGCGATGAGCCTCGCGTACCTCGGTGCGATCGCCGTCGCGGCGCTCGGCACCGGCGCGCTCGACGCCCGCTACCGCCTCGCCCTGTTCCGCGACGCCCCGCGCACCCTCCTCGCCGTCGTGCTCACCGCGCTCGTGATGGTCGGCTTCGACCTCGCGGCGATCGCGACGGGCAACTTCCGGCTCGGAGCGTCACCCTGGATGACGGGCATCGAGGTGCTGCCGCACCTGCCGATCGAGGAGCTGGCCTTCCTGCTCTTCCTCGCCTACGTCGCGCTCGTCGCCTTCACCGGCGCGGAGCGCGTGCTCGTGTCGCGCCGGACGAGGGAGGCGTCGTGACCTACGCGCTGCTGCTCGCGCCGCTGCTGGCGGCCGCGACCGTCGCGGTCGTCGTCGCGCTCCGCCGCCGGCGCCGCAGCTGGGCGTCCCTCGCGATCGCCGCCGCGATCCTGCTCGCCCTCACGATCGCCTTCGACTCGGTGATGATCGCGATCGACCTGTTCCGCTACGACGACGCCCTGCTGCTCGGTCCGCGCGTGGGCCTCGCGCCCGTCGAGGACCTCGCCTATGCGCTCATCGCCCTCTTCGTCGTGGTCGCGCTCTGGCGGCTGCTGCCCACGCGCATCCGCTCGTCGCGTGCCGCGCGCGCCAGCTGGGCGGACCGCGCGACCGGCAGCGCGGGAGCAGGGGAGCGGGCGGATGCCTGAGGTCGATCGGGCGACCGGCCTCGGCCGCCGCCTGCTGCTCGCCTCCCGGCCGGTCAGCTGGATCAACACCGCCTTCCCGTTCGCCGCCGCGATGCTGCTCACCACCGGCGAGGTCGACGCGCGGCTCGTGATCGGCACGCTCTTCTTCCTCGTGCCGTACAACCTCGCGATGTACGGCATCAACGACGTCTTCGACTACGAGTCCGACGCGAACAATCCGCGGAAGGGCGGCGTCGAGGGCGCGCTGCTGCCGCCCTCGACGCACCGCGTGACGCTCGCGTGGTCGGTCGGCCTCGCGGCGCCGTTCGTGCTCGTGCTCGCCGCGCTCGGCGGGCCCGCGTCGTGGGCGGTGCTCGCGGTGAGCCTCTTCGCGGTCGTCGCGTACTCCGCCAAGGGGCTGCGCTTCAAGGAGGTGCCGGTGCTCGACTCCGTCACCTCGAGCACCCACTTCGTCAGCCCCGCCGTCTACGGGCTCGTGCTCGCGGGCGCCGACTGGAGCCCGCAGCTCGTCGCGGTGCTCGCCGCCTTCTTCTGCTGGGGGATGGCGAGCCACGCCTTCGGCGCCGTGCAGGACGTGGTGCCCGACCGCGAGGCGGGGATCGGCTCGATCGCGACCGCGCTCGGCGCCCGCACGACCGTGCGGCTCGCCATCGCGCTCTGGGCGGCGGCCGGCGCGCTCATGCTGCTCACGCCGTGGCCGGCGTGGGTCGCAGCGGCCGTCGCGCTGCCCTACATCCTGCTCGCCGCGCCGTTCTGGAGCGTCACCGACGCCGGCAGCGCGGCCGCCAACCGCGGCTGGCGGCGGTTCCTGTGGGTCAACTACGCCGCAGGCTTCGTGGTGACGATGGTCTGCATCCTGTGGGCGATGGGCGTGCGATGAGCGGCCGTCGCGTGCTCGTCACCGGCGCCACGGGCTACGTCGGCGGCCGCCTCGCGCCGCGCCTCGTCGAGGCGGGGCACACCGTGCGCGTGCTCGCCCGCGACCCCGGGCGGCTGCGCGACGCCGCGTGGGCGGATGCGGTCGAGATCGTCCGCGGCGACCTCGAGGCGCCCGGCGACGTGCAGCGCGCCATGGCGGGCATCGACGTCGTCTACCACCTCGTCCACGCCATGGGTGCGGGCGGTGACTTCGCGAAGGCCGAGCTCGTCCAGGCCCGGCACGTCGCTGCGGCGGCGAAGGAGGCGGGCGTGCAGCGCATCGTCTACCTGTCGGGGCTGCACCCCGAGGGAGAGCAGCTGTCGAAGCACCTCGCGTCGCGCGTCGCGGTGGGCGACGTGCTGCTGGCCTCCGGCGTGCCGACGATCGTGCTCGAGGCGGGCATCGTGATCGGCTCGGGCTCCGCCTCCTTCGAGATGATCCGGCACCTCACCGACGTGCTGCCCTACATGCCCGCGCCTCGCTGGGTGCGCAACTTCGTGCAGCCGATCGCGGTGCGCGACGTGCTGCACTACCTCGTCGAGGCGGCCTCGGTGCCCGGCGACGTGCACGGCACCTTCGACATCGGCGGCCCGGACGTGCTGCGCTACGGCCAGGTGATGAACGGCTACGCGGTCGAGGCCGGCCTGCCGCAGCGGCCGATCGCGCCGCTCCCGGTGCTCACGCCGTGGCTCGCCTCCCAGTGGGTCAACCTCGTGACCCCCGTGCCGCGCGCGATCGCGATCCCGCTGATCGGCTCGCTGCTGCACGACTGCGTCGTCGAGGAGCGGCGCATCGACGCCGTCATCCCGCCGCCCGAGGGCGGCCTCACCGGCTACCGCCGGGCCGTGCGCCTCGCGCTCGCGCGGGAGCGCTCCGGCGACATCGAGTCGAGCTGGCGCTCGGCGTCGGCGGCGGGAGCGCCGTCGGATCCGCTGCCGAGCGATCCGCGGTGGTCGGGCACGACGGTGTTCGAGGATGCGCGGGAGCGCACCACCTCGGCGTCGCCGGAAGCCGTCTGGGCGGTCGTCGAGTCGATCGGCGGCGCTCGCGGCTGGTACTCCGTGCCGCTGCTCTGGAGCCTTCGCGGCCTCGCGGACCGGCTCGTCGGCGGCGTCGGCCTGCGCCGCGGCCGCCGCGATCCCGACCGGCTGCGCGAGGGCGACACGGTCGACTGGTGGCGCGTCGAGCGCATCGACCGCGGGCGGCTGCTGCGGCTGCGCGCCGAGATGAAGGTGCCGGGACGGGCGTGGATCGAGTTCGAGGTGACCCCGGAGGGTGACGGCGCGCACTACCGCCAGCGCGCGATCTTCCTGCCGAGCGGCCTCACCGGCCGGCTCTACTGGTGGTCGCTCGTGCCGGCGCACCACGTGATCTTCGAGGCGATGGCGAGCCGCCTGGTCGGCGTCGCGGAGGCGTCCGAGCGATCCGCTCGCGGCTAGCATCGAGCAGATGAGGATCTGGTCGCTGCACCCCGCGCTGCTCGACCGCCAGGGGCTCACGGCCTGCTGGCGGGAGGGGCTGCTCGCGCAGGCGGTGCTCGCCGGGCGCACGAAGGGCTACCTGCGGCACCCGCAGCTCGAGCGCTTCCGCGCGCAGCCCGATCCGCTCGCGAGCATCGGTGCCTACCTCGCGTGCGTCGCCGACGAGGCGGACGCGCGCGGCTACACCTACGACCGGACGCGCATCGACCGGCCGGGGCCGGCGCCGCTCATGGCGGTCACCGACGGCCAGCTCGAGCACGAGCTGCAGCACCTGCGCGCGAAGCTCGCCGCGCGCAGCCCCGACCGCCTGCCGCTCGCGGTGCGCGCGCTGCCGCATCCGTGCTTCCTCGTCGAGGCGGGCGGCATCGAGGGCTGGGAGCGCGTGTCGGACGGCACGGGCGCGACCTCCTGAACCGGTCCCGCGCGGGGTGGGCGGTCGCGCCGCGCGTCACGGAGCCGTGCGCGACGCCCGCACCTCAGCGGTGCTCGAACCGCCAGGGGAGCGAGCCCACGTGCAGGCGGTGGCGAGGGCCCTCCTCGGTGTCGGGCAGGCCGTCGTACGCCTCGTCGCCCGACCAGATCGCGAGCCCGCGCTGGGGATCCTGCTTCGTCGCGTAGCGCCGCAGCTCGTGCCGCGCGATGCCGGCGAGCGCCGCGTCGACGGTCGGGTAGGCCATGAGCGTGTCGAGCGTCACCCAGGTGGGCGGGAACAGCCGGAGCGTGCCGGCGCCGTGCTGCTTGAGCGCGTCCGCCGGCCGGATCCACCGCGCCGCGACGGCCTCGGCCTGCTGCACCACGACCTCGCCCGCGGGCGCCTCGGCGACGAAGAACCAGGTGATGAACTTCGTCGCGAGCTGCTCGGGCGGCGACCAGTGCGAGAGCGGCACGAGCGCGTCGGGCGCCACGACGAGGCCCGACTCCTCGGCCGTCTCGCGCACCGCGGCGTTGCGCGCGGTGGACTCATCGTCGTCGAGGCGATCGACCGGCTCGACCTTGCCGCCGGGGAACACCCAGGCGCCCGCGAACGCGCCGCGATCGGGTCGCTGCAGCAGCAGCACCTCGATCGCGCCCGCGCCATCGCGCATGAGCACGAGCGTGGCGGCGGTCGGGATGACGGTCACGGACTCACGCTATCGCTGAGGGGGCCTCATCCGCGTCTGCAATGCCGGGATGCTCGCGGATCTGCGTCACCGAGACGGCGTGAAGGTCGGGCTTCTGCGCCGGCACGGCGAGCACCTCGAGCGGCGGCGTCCGATCGAGCGACGGGTCGAGCCCCTGGAGGCTCGAGAAGCGCCGCGCCTGCGTGACCACGTTGCGGTCGAGCGATGCGTTGAACGCGTTGTACGCCTCGACCGTGCTGTTGAGGCGCTTGCCCAGGGTCGTGAGGTGCGAGCCCATCGTGCCGAGCCGCTTGTGCAGCTCGCGGCCCACCTCGAGCACCTGCATCGCCTCGCCGGCGAGCTGCTCCTGCCGCCAGGTGTAGCCGACCGTGCGGAGCAGCGCCACGAGCGTCGCGGGTGTGGCGAGGATGACGTTCCGCGCGAACGCGCGCTCGAACAGCGTGGGGTCGCGCTCGAGCGCCGCGTTGAGGAACGGCTCCGCGGGCACGAACATGACGACGAACTCCGGGGTGCCGGGCACCGCCTCCCAGTAGGCCTTCGAGCCCAGCTGGTCGATGTGGTCGCGCATGTGGCGCGCGTGGGCGTCGAGCCGCTTGTCGCGGGTCGCGTCGTCGCGCGCCTCCATCGCCTCGAGGTAGCCGCTGAACGCGACCTTCGCGTCGACGATCACCTGCTTGTCGCCCGGCAGGTGGACGAGCATGTCGGGGCGCAGCGCCCCGTCGTCGGTGGCGTGGTGGGCCTGCTCGGTGAAGTCGACGTGCTCGAGCATGCCGGCCGACTCGACGACGCGGCGCAGCTGCAGCTCGCCCCAGCGCCCGCGCACCTGCGGCGCTCGGAGCGCGGTGACGAGCTGCCGCGTCTCGACGGTCAGCTGCTCCGACGACGCGCGCATGGCTCGCAGCTGCTCTGCGAGCGCGGCGTTCGCCTGCGCGCGCGCCTGCTCGGCCGCCGTCACCTCGCCGCGCACCGACTCGAGCGACTTCGACAGCGGGTCGACGAGCTGCTGCACCGCGGCCTCGCGCTTCGCGAGCTCGGCCGCCCCCTCGGTCTGCGATCGCCGCAGCCGCTCCTCCGCCTGCTCCAGGAAGACGGCGGAGTTGCGCTCGAGCGCGGCGCTGCTCAGGGCCGCGAACTCGTCGGCGCGGCGCTGCGCATCCTGCTGCAGCTCGGCGAGCACCTCCCTGCCGCGCTCGCGCTCCTCGGCGACGCGGCGCTGCGCCTCGTCGCGGACCTCCTCGAGCTGGGCGGCGTGCCGGCGCTCCGCGATGTCGCGCTCGCGCACCCGCTCGGCCTCGAGCACCTCGAGCCGGCTCCGCGCGGCCAGCAGGTCGCCCCTGGTGGCGGCGCTGTCGGCGGTGGCGCGCGCGTGCCCGACCCGCGTGCCGAGCAGCGCGCCGAGCCCGCCCGCGAGCAGCACGGCGGCGAGTGCGGCGACGATGACGAGCGGCTCCATGGGTCCATGGGACCAGAGGCCGGTGACATCGCCGCCGGGACGCGCCAGCGCGGCGGATGCCGAGCGCCGTAGGGTCGACGCATGGTCGAGATCGAGCGCATCCTGGCACCCAACCCCGGCCCCATGACGCTGGACGGCACGAACACCTACGTGCTGGGCGGTCAGGTCGTCGTCGACCCCGGCCCTGCCGACGCCGAGCACATCGAGCGGCTGGTGCGGCTGCGGCCGCGGCTCATCCTCGTGACGCACCGCCACCCCGACCACACCGAGGGCGCGGCCGAGCTCGCGCGCTCCACCGGCGCCGCGCTCCGCGGCCTCGATCCCGACGAGTGCCTGGGCGGCGAGCCGCTCGTCGACGGCGAGTGGATCCCCGTCGACGACGTCGAGCTGCAGATCATCGCCACGCCCGGCCACACCGCCGACTCGGTCTGCATCGTCGTGCCGGGCCGGGCGGTGCTCACCGGTGACACGATCCTCGGCCGCGGCACGACCGTGATCATGCACCCCGACGGTGCGGTCGGGCCCTACCTCGCGACGCTCGACCGGCTGGAGGCGCTCGGTGACCTCGAGGTGCTCCCGGGCCACGGCGATCGGCTGCCCTCCGTCGCCGCGGTCGCGCGCGAGTACCGCGCGCACCGGCTCGAGCGGCTCGACCAGGTGCGCGGCGCGCTCGCGACGCTCGGCATGACGGCGGCGGACGCATCCGTCGCCGCCGTCACCGACGTCGTCTACGCCGACGTCGACCCGTCGGTGCGGCAGGCTGCCGAGGCGTCGATGGCGGCGCAGCTCGCCTACCTCGCGCAGGCAGGCTGACGCCGGCGCTCAGCGCGCAGCGCGAGCACCAGCGGGCGCCGGGCTCAGCCGCTCTTGCGGCGGTGGACGCGCTTCTGCACGGCGGGACCTGAGTGCGCGCCCTGCACGCTGCCGGGGGCGCCCATGCCCTGCCCGTGGTGGCCGAGCTTCTTCTTGTCGAGCGCCTCGCGGAACTTGCGACGCTGCGCCTCCTCGGCCGTCTCGGTGCCCTCAGGGGTGTCCTGCGGCGTCTCAGGCTCGACCGGATCGTGACTCGTCATGGCTCAACCTTGCCCGCTGCGGGCACCGATGTCGAGTCGGCCGCGCCCGCGGTCAGGTCGCGGGCGCCGCGCGCAGCGGCGACGGCGACCCCGACGGGCGGCTCTCCTGCGGCACGAGCGCGGCGAGGGTGCGCACGAGCGTCGTGAGCCAGACGAACAGGATGCCGACGGCGATCGCCTCGAGCGCCGTGGCGCTGTAGACGTCGAGCGGTCGCCACAGCAGCACCGCGACGACGAGCGCGACCCCTGCCCCGACGGTCGTGAGGAGCAGCGCGCGGGGCGGCCCGGGCATCACGACCGTCATCACCACCATCGTGACCCCGAAGAGGCCGAGCGTGCCGAACGCCGCGATGTCGTGCAGCAGCGGCGCGCGCTGCACCGGGAAGACTCCGACGCCGGCGAGCGCCGCGCCGGTGAGGGCGAAGAGCGCGACCACCAGCGCGATCCGGCGCAGCGCGGGATCGCCGAGCCAGCGGTGCAGGTCGCGACCGATGTAGGCGCCGATCGTCGCGACCAGCAGTCCGGCGACGATCAGCGTGAGGTTGAACGCCCAGCCGGTGCCGAGGTCCGAGAAGTGCCGCTCCCACCAGCGCGGGTCGGCCGCCGTGATCATCGCGAACACGGTGCCGATGGTGAGGAACGCGAAGAGCAGGGTGGCCAGGTCGGTGGTGCGCAGCTCGACGCCGGCCTGGAAGGCGAGCCACCCGGCGGCGGCGCTCGCGGCGCCGGTCAGCAGCGCGCCCCCCACCGCGGAGGCCTGCAGCCCCTGCAGGCCGAGCGCGAGGATCTCGCCGGCCGTGAGCACCGCGAGGTACGCGACCGCGGCGAAGGCGATCGTGATCGCGAACGTCGAGATGCGAGCGATGACCGCCTGCCAGCGCGGCATCGGCGTCGTCTCCCCGCGCCGGTGCACCGCCGAGCTGACGACGAACGCGGTGGCGGCGACGAGCGCGGCGATGCCGGCGGCCGGCAGCGCGACCGAGCCCTCGCCGGCGATCGGCCTCGGCGGGCCGGCGAGGGCGATGAGCCCGAGCGCGATGCCCGCGGCGAAGCTCGCCCACGCCGCCACGATCGCGCGCGACTCGCGCCGCGCATCCGCCTCGACCGGTGGCTCCATGCTGCCGATCGAACCACGTGGGGCTGACCGGTCGGGTGTGACCCGCGCTGGCCCTCCTGACGGAACGCTCAGGTGGTGCTCGGACCCCGCTCGCGGAGCGCGCTCGCGACGCCACCTAGGCTCATCGACCATGCAGCTGACCACCGATCAGCGGATGCACTGGATGGACATCCTCCGGGGCTTCGCCATGATCCTCGTGCTCGCGTGGCACGCGCCCGCCATCCCGGCGCTGGTCGGGGCGGAGCTGCCCGACTGGCTGCTCGCCGCGAACGACGCGCTGCTGCCCTACCGGATGCCGACCCTCATGTTCGTGTCCGGCCTGCTGCTGCCCGCGGCGCTGCGCAAGCCGGCCGGCCGGTACTACTGGGGCAAGCTCCAGCTCGTGGTCTGGCCGTACCTGGTGTGGTCGGCCCTGCACATCCTGCAGTCCGACTCCGGTGAGCCGTTCTTCCACTGGCGGTCGTGGGTCGCGACCGGCTACCTCTGGTTCATCTTCTTCATCGCGTGCTACTACCTGGTGGCACCCCTGCTGGCCCGGCTGCCCCCGTGGATCGTGCCCGCTGCCGCGCTCGCCGCCGCGCTGGTGCTGCCCGACGGGCTCGCCGTGCGCATGACCTACTTCGCCTTCTTCTTCTTCGTCGGAGCGGCGGTGAGCCGCTCGCCGCGGCTCCTCGGGCTCATCGGCTCGACCTGGTGGGTCGCCCTGCCCGCCGGCGTCGTCGCCGTCGGGTTCGGCGTGGTGTCCGCCTTCGAGCGTCACCAGTTCGAGGCGTGGACGGCACCGTTCTCGCTCTGCGGGATCGTCGCCGCCATCTACTGCGCCCGCCGGATCGAGCATCGGCGCTGGACGCGCCCGCTGCGGTTCGTGGGCCGCAACTCGCTCGTCTTCTACGTCGCGCACTTCCCGATCGTCCTGGGTGCCTGGCTGCTCGTGCGCGGCGCGCTCAGCGACAGCATCGCGGTCGCCTCGGTGCTGCTCTTCGTGATCGCGATCGCCGCCTGCTCGGCGCTCGCGGTCCTGCAGCGGTACCGCCCCATCACCTGGCTGTTCCGCGCACCTGATCTGCCGGCGCTGCTGCGCCGCATCCCGCCCCGCCGCACGTCGGCGGCCCCTGTGGGCCCGGCCCCGGAGCGCGTGCCGGAGGGCGACCTGCTGCCGTGACGCCGATCGACCCGCCCCGCCGAGGCGGGACGGGTCGATGATGCGGCGCGAGGCCGGTCGGTCAGCGGCGGAGGCCGCCGTCGCCGTCGATCCCGCGGTCGCGGTCGACGTCGCCGTCGCGGTCGACGTCGCCGTCGCGGTCGATGTCGACCTGCTCCTTGGAGACCTCCGCGGAGACGCGCTCCTGATCCGTGACGGTGCGCTTCTCGACCCCGATGCGCTCGGCGTCGACGACCTCCTTGTCGACGACCGGGCGCTCGGCGTGCGTGGTGACGGCGATCTCGTCGTCGCCGAGCGCGCCGCCGCTCGAGGTGCCGGTGATCGGCTCGCGCACGACCTCGAACTCCTCGCGCTCGACGGGCACGGTCACGGTCTGCTGCTCCGTGACGACGTGCTTGCGGATGCGCAGGCGGCCCGTCTCGACGCGCTCGGTGCCGACGTTGAGCTGCTCCTCGCGGCGCACGATCGACTCGTCGCCGAGGTCGGAGGTGCGGTCGCGGTCGAGGTCCAGGTCACGGTCGCGGTCGAGCGATCCGTCGCCCAGCCCGCCCACGCCCGCGGTGGTGTCGCGGTCGTACGTCGTGGTGTCACGGCCGCCACCGCTGTAGTCGTAGTAGCGGAAGAGCTCGTCCTGCTCGCTCTCCTCCATGTGGCCGTCGGCGTCGATGCCGGGCGCGTCCTTCACGAAGGCCTTCGTGTACGGCACGTGGATGTCGTCGCCCTGCCGGGTCGCGCCCCGCACGGGCACGAAGCTCTCCCGGGAGCCGAACAGGCCGGTGTTGACCGTCACGAACTGCGGCTCTCCGGTGGTGTCGTCGGTGTAGACCTGCTTGACAGCACCGATCTTGTCGCCGTCGGAGTCGTAGACCGTGCCCCGGTAGAGCTCGTCGATGCTGAAGGTGTGATCCGTCATTGGTTCCCCCTCTTCTCTGCGCGCACCCCGGGTTGGGGTACAGCGGGTGGGGGACAACAGTGACAGACGCTTCGACGCGCCGCACTCGGGAGACGCTCAGCATTCAACCAATTGACTTTCGATAGATAACGCACGAGACTCGATGCATGCTGCAGTCTCGCCTCGTCGTCTTCGTCCTCCGCGCTGTGCTCGTCGTCGCCGCCCTCTGGCTGCTGGTGCTGCTGACGTTCGCGCTGCCCGGCGAGCTGTCCGACGGCACCCCGGAGCCCGGCGTGCGCCTGCCGACGCAGATCGTCCTCTCGCTCGTGCTGCTGAGCGTGCTCGCGGTGATCGTGTGCATCTGGAGGCTGCTGACGCTGATCGGCCGCGACCGGCTGTTCAGCGACGCGTCCCGGCGCTGGGTCGATGCGATCGTGTGGTCGCTCGCGATCGGCTGGGCGCTCGTCGCTGGCTTCGCGCTCGCGGTCACGGCGGTCATCTTCTTCACGCCGGAGATCCGCGACCCGGGCATCCCGATGCTGCTGTTCGGCGTCGTGGTGCTCTCGTCGCTGCCGCTGCTGCTCATGATCGTCATGCGCGGCCTGCTGCGGCAGGCCACCGGCTACCGCGCAGAGCTCGAGGAGGTCATCTGATGCCCATCGTGGTGCGGATCGACGTCGAGCTCGCGAAGCGAAAGCTGAGCGTCGGCGACTTCGCCGAGCGGGTGGGGCTGACGCCCGCCAACGTCGCGGTGCTGAAGAACGGTCGCGCGAAGGCCGTGCGGTTCTCGACCCTCGACGCGATGTGCCGCGTGCTCGAGTGCCAGCCCGGCGACCTGCTCGAGTGGGTCGACGAGACGGATCCCGCCTGAGCCTCAGAGCAGCGTCTCCTGCGCCACGACGAAGGGCACGGAGGCGTCGAGCTCGATGCGCGCGTAGCCGAGCGGCCCCGAGCCCACCGCGCCGCCGTTCGTCTCGAGCCACGCGTAGACGTAGATCGCGTAGCGGCGGCCCGGGACGGCGACGAAGTCGGTGACGAGCCCCTCGCTCGACACCGCCGTGCCGCTCGTCTCGCTGTCGAAGAGGTAGCCCTCCGCCGAGGTGCGCTGCACCACGGTGATGAAGTGGTCGCGCTCCTGCTGCGTCTGCGCATCCCCGGGTCGCCAGCTCTCCACCAGGATGCCGAGGTGGCAGACGACCGACGCGCCGATGGAGTAGTGGTTGAAGGAGGTCAGGGCCACCCACGGCACGTAGGGCCGCACCGAGACGCGCGAGGCGCCGTGCTTCGCGCTGAACAGCATCCCCGCGCCGCCGACGCTGAACGCCCATTGCCCCCAGTAGACGCCGCAGCTGCCCGCGAGCCGGCCGGAGCGCACGATCGCGGGCCCCGTGGTGCTGAAGGCGCTCGCGTAGGTGCTGTGGTCGAGCCATGCCCAGCGGTAGTAGCGCTGCTCGCCGGTGGCGTCGCGGTCGGGCCCGTAGACGTGGAGCAGGTCAC
>Ga0213836_100425_pt1 | contig 34884 bp, 27 predicted proteins | sample SWPATP03_FD_160578 | JGI IMG/M metagenome (GOLD analysis project Ga0213836, IMG submission 160578) | Coastal seawater microbial communities from Marineland, Florida, United States - SWPA TP0 #3 | ecosystem: Environmental > Aquatic > Marine > Coastal | place: USA: Florida | collected 2016-08-05
TGAGGTGAAAGTCTCAAGTACGGTTTGGAATTGGAGTTGGGGAAGGCGACTTCCCTTTCGACCATAACAAAATGCTCTTACCGTGAACCATGATTACCTACTGTCCAAAATTCATTGTCCAAGCAGCCTGAAAAGAGACTTGAAACAATGGTTAAAAGCGGGTGTGCTAGATAACGGCGTATTCGAGGATACAGAAGCTAGGACTCCACTTGGAGGGGTAATAAGTCCAATACTCGCCAACATCGCACTGTTGGGTATGGGTAGGTTAATTGAAACAATGTATCCTAAGAAAAAGAACGTGGTACAAGCCACAGTAGTGAGATACGCCGATGATTTTGTAGTGATATCACCATCACTAGATATCATTGAACAGTGCAAAACTGCTATTTCCGAATGGCTAAAACCTGTAGGATTAGAAATAAAACCTGAAAAGACCAGAGTGTGTCATACACTTAACCCCATACAATGTGAGGGTAAAACAGAAGAGCCAGGCTTTGATTTTTTAGGATTCAACATCAGACAATACCCGGTAGGAAAATACAAAACTGGAAAAACAGGTGGGACAGCAAGCCGATTAATCGGACACAAAACCCACATAAAACCCAGCAACAAAGCAGTTCAAGCTCATACAGAAGTGATTAAGGGTGTAATCAAACAACATAAAACTGCACCCCAGTCAGCCCTGATAAGCAGACTAAACCCAATAATACGGGGATGGTCAAATTACTACTCAGGAGTCGTCTCAGTCGAAACCTTCAACAAGCTAGACCATACAATCTGGAAGATGTTACGGGCATGGACAGTATCAAGATGCGGAAAGGCAAGTCATGAAAAACTGAGGAATTACTTTAGACCCGGAACGGTCAAGCTCAGTAATGGGAAAGAAAGGCATGAAACTTGGTTATTCCAAACCGAGGACGGTCATCAGTTGTGGAAACATAACTACACGCCGATTGTCAGACATACCCTAGTGCGCCCCGAAGCAACACTTTATGACGGAAATTGGACTTACTGGGCAACCAGAAAAGGACAAGCAATCGACACGCCAGCAAAGGTAGCCAAACTACTCAAAAAGCAAAAAGGCAGGTGTACCTGGTGTGGGCAATACTTTACCCCATCAGACCTAGTTGAAGTAGACCACATTGTAGCTCGAAGCCACGGTGGAAAGGATGAATACAAGAATCTTCAGCTACTGCACCGCCACTGCCACGATGATAAGACGGCGTTAGATAACGCCAACGCTGTGTCCATAACAATGGAACAATCAGACTAGGAGCCGTATGAGGGGAAACTCTCACGTACGGTTCTGAATGGGAGGGGGAGATGGTGACATCTCTCTCGACCCCTAATTATGTCAATTATAGGGGAATCATCTGCTTAGTACGCAAGTTTTTAGCTGGTGACGGATTCAGAGTAGGATGTTATCTATGGCAACTATTAAAATCCACAGCGTTGGACACGCCTATGATCTGACGGCTCCAATAGATGGGTCCGATGTTGTTGTATTTATTCATGGCTGGCTGCTGAGTCGTCGGTATTGGCAACCTGTAATCGATCGCCTAAAACCTCAGTATCAGTGCTTATGCTATGACTTGCGAGGGTTTGGCGATTCTCAGTTAGCCAGTCGCCATCCATATTCTTGTGACTATGCTCCGGCTTCTTATGCTCAGGATTTAGGGATATTACTCGAGGAGTTAAATATCTCTAAGGCTTGGCTTGTGGGACATTCTTTAGGGGGGACGATCGCACTATTAGCGGCACAGCAATTGAGCGATCGCATTGCGGGGGTGGTTTGCGTGAATGCTGGTGGTGGTATTTACCTAAAAGAGGAATTTGAGCGTTTCCGAGTCACAGGGGAACAAATTGTCAAGTTTCGTCCGCGATGGCTTTGTTGCCTACCTCTAATTGATTTGCTGTTTACCAGGGCGCAAGTCGCTAGTCCGGTTTCTAGGGAATGGGGCCGCCAGCGATTAATTGATTTTGTGATGGCGGACCCAGAGGCGGCCTTAGGTGCTTTATTGGATTCGACTACGGAGACAGAAGTGCATCGCCTCCCCCAAGTGGTGGCTCAATTACAGCAGCCTGTGTATTTTTTGGCAGGAATGTGCGATCAGATCATGGAACCTCAATATGTTCGCCACCTGGCTAGTTTTCATCATCTGTTTCGCAGTGGCTATCAAAATGTGATTGAACTTGCTAATTGTGGACATTTAGCCATGATCGAACAGCCTGAGCAAGTGGTTGGTCACTTACGGGATATTCTGGCTCAACATGGCTCAACACAAGTGCAGCCCCATAATCACTAAATCCCGTTTGACTCCATCAATGACAGCTATCTGTGGGAGATAACCCCATTGTTGAAAGCCAAAACTGTCAAAGAGTTTCAGGCTGGGTTGGTTATGGGCAAAAATTAGAGCCAGTAGAGTTTCACAGCCAAACTTTGGCCCTTCTTCTATGGCTTGATGGAGTAGTTTTTTGCCAATTCCCTGTCCCTGATAGTCAGTATGGATGTATATACTCAGTTCGGCAGTAGCATCATAGGCGGCTCGCTTCTTGAACGCCTGAAAACTCAACCATCCAATTATGCGATCGCCAATTTCCACGACCCATAGGGGGCGTTGGGCTGACTGACATTCCCGATACCAGCCTAACCGACTCTCAACGGAAATTGGCTCTAGGTCAGCCGTGGCGATTTTTTGGGGAACGGCTAAATTGTAAATTTCGATAATTTGGGGTAAATCGTTTTCGAGTGCATCACGAATTTTCAAGTTATTCTCCATAAACTCCCGTACACAGTTTATTGGCAGTTGCTCACTCAGGCTTTGACCACATATTCTGAGTGTGAATATTTGATTCACAGCCTAAATATAAACTTGAAACAATCATCAGATATGCCTTTGGCTAGTTTATGGTGTGGTTAGTGCTTTGGTCAGTAATCTTGAGAGCGCGGAAAGGATTTGGGGCTGCCAGTGGTGGTTTCATAATGCGATCGCCTTCTAATATTAGGGCTAACTGTCGATAAATCGGTATTTTAGACTACCAATTTTTGAAAATTCTAGGGCGGAACCTGTGTCCTTGGGAAATACTGCATTTTCCGGGAGTTCAAAGTTGTTTATAGAATTCCAGCTGTTGCTTGGCTAGGGCATGGTTAGTGTAGCAGGAGAGGGCTCGCTCATATCCCCGTTGACCTAGTTCTTGGGTCAAGTCTGGGTTACTGATTAACTTTTCTAGGCAGTCGGCTAGGGCTTCGGGGTTCCCTTCCGGGAAGACTAACCCAGCTTGGTCAATTACATAGGGAATTTCCCCAGAGTCCGAACCAATTAGGGCAACTTGGCAAGCCATAGCTTCGATGAGAACGTGGCCGAATTGCTCTTTCCAGCCGACGGAGGTTAGGGTTTTAAATTTGTAGGTGGTTTCCGAGGGTAAAACTAGGGTATTCATGACGTTGATATATTGCCAAACCCGGTCATGGGCGACACTCTCGACTATAATTAGCCGGTCTTGAATCCCTAATTCTTGAGCTAGGTCTAAAAGTGGCGATCGCAGCTCTCCCCGCCCTAGTAGTAACCATTTCCAAGGGTGATGTTTGACCTTAGCTAATGCTTTAGCTAGGGTGATTAGTCCTTTTTCTTCCACAAACCGACCAACGAAGCCTACCACAAAGGTATCCGGTTCTATGCCTAATTCCGCCCTTAATTCCGGTTGTGGTTCCGGTTTAAATAGGGTTTCATCGACTCCTAATTGAGGCATCACCTCCATCGGTCCTTGATATCCATGGTCGCGCAAAATTTCCGCCCCGTCCTGGTTTCCTACAATAATACCATCAGTGTTACCTAGGTTATATTGTTCCAGTAGCGACACGGGAAATTTGAGAGTATATGGTAAATTCCACCAGGTAAAAAACACATTTTTCGCGCCTATACCTAGGAGTTTATTTAGGGTAATAAATTCAGCATAGGTTAAGGCTTTTGCCCCTTGCTCGATTTGGATAATATCAGGTTTAAACGATTGTAACAGAGGAATTAAATCCAGACCAAAAGTCAGCAAACCTTGGTTATTTTGACTAAGGTTAGATATAGGAACCACCTTAAAATTTCCCTCATCCACAGGTTCGGATTTAACCTGCTCACTTTGGACACCGCCAGGGTTCCAAAGACGGGGTACAATCACTATAACCTCAATACCCGGTTCAAGGTTAGCTAAAATCCGCAGTTTCTCCCGGTTGAGATCAACAATATAAGTGTGACTAGCGACAATAATTTTCATAGCTATCAATTGCCTGTTGTTTGCTAATTAGGTCGAGGGGAAGGGTGGATGATTGAAATTAAATATTCCCACTGGTTATCTAAGCCGTAGTTAATCAACAGCTAACCCATGCTAGACCATAAATATAGTTTATCCTAACTCTGTCAAAAAAGCGAATTTGGGGACGAAGAGACACCTAACTAGACCGCCACATAGTCGGGGGATAATGATGGCTATGTTCGCGGGCATTTATTAGTCATGGTTGCCAGTTTTTGACAAGTTATTGCATAAGGAGATTTTGAGATATTATATTTCATCTTCATCTAATTCTCCTTCTTCTATGAGTCGTTTAATTTCTTGCTTATCAATTTCCGGTAATTTATAGATAACCCCGGCAAAGTACCAATAATAAACCGCTACCGGGTCAACATCGAGGGGATAATAATAGGTGTTGTAACTAATCACCAAAACAAACACCCAGAAAGAAGCCCCAAAACTGCGGAGGCTTTTTTCTTTAACGGAACGGTAAGTTTTAAAAGCTGTGAAAGTAATCACAGTTACAAAAAATAGAAAAGCGATCGTCCCTAGGGGTCCAATTTCATAAATCAGCTTGGGATAGTAAGTTTCAATCAATCGAGTTCTGCCAAAAACACGAGCGGAGTTAGTCGCTCGTCCGAGACCATTACCAAGGATTCCCCGTTGTGCGCCACTGCTTTGATCAAACTGCCCGGAAATAAAGTCAGTGGGAGGGGAAGCATTCCACCGATCCACAAAACTATCAACTCGTTCCTGAACCATTTCTGGGTTAGCAATCATGACTATACCCAAAAGTAATCCGAGACCCCCACCAATAGGAATAAAGCGCTTGAGATTAGCAATTTGTCCAGTGAGAACCAGTAGAATAATTGTCACTACCGGCACTAATGCTAAGGCAATACGCTGTCCAGAAATCACAGCATTTACAAATACTAATGCCATGCCAATTAATCCGGCTATACGCCATTTTCCTGATGGATCACTAAAGGCGGTAGCAAAGGTAAAAAAGGCGTTAGCAATTAAAAACCAAGCCCACTGCCAAGGAGCGACAAAGGTTCCCGGAAGTCGGATCATATTTTGGGAGGGGCTAAAAACTAAAGATCCGCCTACGAAACACTTATACTCGATGGTTGCTTGAAACAGATCGTCTCCTGTCAGATGGTCAGTTCCTTGACAGCGACCACTGGCGAGAAATTGATATTGTACCATGCCCAAAAGGCAACATATAATTGCCAGTATTAGGGTCATGCGAGTTAGAAACAGCAAATCTTTTTTGTCTCTGATATGGTAGTAGGCACAGGTAATTAGGGGAACATAGCCCATAAATACCTTTAACCCCAAAATTCCCATAGCTATGGGTTTCTCGCCCGGTCTGGGGTCAAGTTGTTGCAAGCCATTGACGCAAATGATGGTGAGAATACAAAAACCCAGAAGAATTAGCAGAGGTTGTTTAAGAGCCTTGGGAATAATGATAGGGAGTCCTTTGCTTTTCCAGTCTTTATACATAGAAGCTAAGGCTGGAAAATAAAAGCCATCTTTGGCAAGCTGAAATATGACATTTCCGCCCCCAATCCAGTAAGTAATAGTTCCAGAGAAGGGCATATAGATTAGGAAACCCCAGAGACCATGACGGGGGTATTTATAGCAAAGAACCAAGACTAATATGCCACCACCACCAGCAATGGCGAGTCTTTCATCTTTGACGAAAAACAGAGCCACCCCAACGATCGCACCAACAATTAGAGTGGGAATTACAGTGCCTAGAACAGCTTTAACGTCTTTAGCAAACTGGCGCTGTTTAGCTTTAAGTTGGGCTTTAGTTAGGGTCGGCTTTTTCTGCTGTTGTTTGGACTTTTTTTTCCGGGACTTCTTTTTTTTGGATTTAGTCTTAGATGCCATTTTGGGTTCAATTCTAAGTTGGGCAGTAACTAGGCATTTGTAACTTGCTCCCCGACTAAAAACCGCCTTGGTTGGTCACGCTAATCGAAATTATATACCAACAATTAGGGGACTGCCCAATCTGATCCGCCCTGTTATGCCCATCATTAGGGGAGATTAGGCAATTAAGTATTGTTGCACCACTCCCACTAAGCGATCGCACCAATATTGCACCAGGTTAGGGTTAGCCGCTTCTACCATAACTCTGATCAGCGGTTCAGTACCAGAAGCGCGCACCAGTATGCGACCTTGATCCCCCATATCAGCTTCAGCACTAGCGATCGCATTTTGTAGAGGTTCGCAGTTTTTCCAATTACGGCGGCTGTCCGGGTTTTCCACTCTGACATTTCGTAACAGTTGAGGATAGGTGAGGAAACTATCATCCACCAGTTGGTTGAGCGATTTTTGCGATCGCTTCACTAAAGCTGCTAGGTGTAATGCCGTCAGTAGACCATCTCCTGTGATGCTGTAGTGATGACAGAGGATATGGCCCGACTGTTCACCCCCCAACATAGATCCCGTCCGCTTCATTTCGCTGTGGACGTGCTGATCTCCCACCGGGGTGCGGATCATTTTTCCTCCCTGTTTTTCCCAGGCTCTCTCAAATCCCAAGTTTGCCATAACCGTAGAAATAATCAAATCCTCGGGCAGTTGCTGCGCGTTTCTGAGGGTCTGCCCCCAGAAGTACAGGATATAGTCGCCGTCAACGGTACGACCCCTGCTATCGACCGCTAACACCCGATCTGCGTCTCCATCAAAAGCAAATCCTAAATGGGCTTGATGTTCTATAACAGCTTCGCGGAGTAGGTCCAGGTGCGTAGACCCACAGTTAACATTAATTTGATGACCGTTGGGAGACTCATGTAAACAAATCACTTCGGCTCCCATTTCTCTAAATACTTGAGGCGCAATATTTACCGCCGCCCCCCAAGCCAGATCCAAAACCACCCGCATTCCCTGTAGGTTAGTAGTTGGTAGCAGGGGACGATACAGAGAGTCAGCATAATTCTGGACTAATTCCGGTCTGTAGTAATGTTGTCCACAGGAATCAGAATAAACCGGGAAGGCTTCCGCCCCCCGTAGGGCTGCTTCTATTTGCTTCTGGAGGTCGCTGGAGAGTTTTGTGCCGTCTGCGCCAAAAAATTTGATTCCGTTATCTTCTGGGGGGTTGTGGCTGGCGGATATCATCACCCCACCCATAGCTTTACAGGTTTGGGTGAGGTAGGCTACTCCCGGAGTAGGACAAACTCCTAAATTCCATACTTCTAGTCCCGCCGCCGTTAACCCCGACGATAGGGCCATCGCTAACATATTACCCGAAATCCGGGTATCTTGTGCCAGGATGACAGGGCCGAGATTTTCCTGTTGCTGGCGGAGAATTTGTCCAGCCCAAAAGCCTACCTGTAGCGCCAGCGGTGCGTTTAGAAGTTCTCCGACTCGCCCGCGAATGCCGTCTGTACCAAATAGGGGACTACTAGGAAGTTCCCCCCCAAAGACGGGACGGGTTTTGGCCGGGTTGACTGAATTTGTTACTGGGCGCGATAGTTTGACGTTCTGGGAAGGGACTGGTGTTGATACCATGTTATTCACTCCTCTCGATGTTCACACACTCACAAAGGAGGATAGCACGTCCGGAACTGAGGAACCTTGATCTACAATTCAAGTCTTGAGTTGATGTCTGGTAGCCTATGAGGATATTTTAAGTTTTGCGATCGCCTTTTCAACCACTCGGCTAATATACAGATGACCTAGTTTGACGTAGTTAGGCGTTATTTCGTTCCTAGGTTTAAGGTTGAACTGATAGGATGTTATGTTATTCTAACTCCCTGGACAGCCTCTGGCGTGGAGACTGATACTTAGGACATATTCAATTCATCATTGGGGAAAAAGTTAAGTTTAATGTTCAAAATTAATCAAGGGCGATCGCTCCTTATTTATCGGGCTATATTAATTGTCATTATCGCTCTGGCAGGTATAGTTTGTTATTATCCTATTATTAACTCATTTTTTCTGTCAGATGATTTAGTGTTAATTGCCATTTTTGAACAGGTCGGACCTTGGGGATTGTGGGTCAATCAACAACATGGTCAATCTTTGTTTTTTCGTCCGGTTCTGAGTTTAATCAGTTTCCTAGATTATCAAATTTGGGGTAATGAACCCCTCGGTTATCATTTAACTAATTTGGGATTTCATCTCAGCAATGCTTTAGCAGTAGGTTGGACTGCTAGTTTATTAGTTCGTAATTTTCCCATTGGTCGCCACTATAAAATAGTTTTACCCTATATTTCCGGGTTTGTATTTTTACTACTTCCTAGTCACACCGAAGCAGTTTCGTGGATTTCTGCGCGCACAGATGTCATCTCTAGCTTTTTTGGGTTTGTAGCTTTTATCGCTTATTTAATCGGCAGAAATTCCCGATATAAATATCCTTATATATTATCTCTACTGCTATTTTTTATGGCAGTGCTATCAAAGGAATCTCTCGTCACCTTTCCTGGGTTGATTATTTTGTTTGAAATTTACGACTATTTTACCAATAAAAAAAATGGCAAATCTTGGCAAAATAGACTAGGCTTAATTATTCCCTATGTGGCAGTTTTGGCAGTTTATTTTATCTGGAGAGTTATCAAAATTGGTACACTGGTAGGGGGATACGGTGAGGATATTCATTTAAGGTTTGATTGGGCTCATATTGCCCAAAATTTGATTATCTACCCAACTAGGACTTTTCTGCCCCCGATTTTTAACTCTAATTTTAGTCTGTGGTTATCGATTTTTTGGCTAATTGTTCTCCTGTCCTTAGCTTGTACTTCCTTACTGTTTAAAAGCCGCACTCCCGACCCAAGTATCCCCCCTTTACTGCTATTTTTAGCAGGTAGTTTTTTTGTAGCGGTTTTACCTGCCATTAATGTATTTGTGTCAATTACAGACACCCAAGGGGAAAGATACCTCTATTTCGGTTCTGGGTTTGCGTCAATTTATCTAGCAGTAGTCCTCGCGTGTTTGTGTATGAATATCCGGCTGATTTTGGTCGTCTCCTCAATTTTACTGTTGATTTTTGGGTTGACTGTTCAATCTTTGAACCAAAATTGGCAGGTGGCTGGTTCAATTTCTCAAAATATTCTTTTGGGGATGTTACAAGATAACCCTAATACCCCCGCTATTATTACTGCTATTCCTGATAATTACCGGGGTGCTTATATTTATCGGACCGGTTTAATACAGGGTTTGTATCTATTTGGGGGGGGTGAAAAATATGCGATCGCATTTAGTCGCGAACCCGGTGACGGACCCTTTGAAAGGGTACAATTTACCACCAATAGCATTCAGACAGTCATGCACCATAATTTACGCGAATTGGACGATACAATTTTAATTAGACAAGATACCCCAGAGATTTATCAATTCAACTTGTCTAACCCCGAAACTTCCTTTTTACCCTGGCCGAAAAACTCCTTAAAAACTCTTGACTACGAAGTGATTAAGTTTGCGCCCACCCAATATCAACTACTCTTAAAAAATCCAGATTTGGCTGATCATCTTATTTTCTATTCCGACGGAAGGTTAACAGCTTCCCCCTATTAACTGATAGGTCGCCAGATAACAGAACATCCATAATTGACCCAGTAGAGACAAGACCAACCTTGTCCCTACTATTTACTAGGTGATAGATGACTGTTTACAGTTTCGTGCCACACTCAGGACAGAAATTGTTACTGGCGACATTTTTCGCCCCACAATTACTGCAATAGATTAACTCAACAGCTTTTTCTAACTGCCGGCGTTCAGGTAATCCTATCATCTGAGCATTGCTCTTTCCTGGTGCTACCATAGGATAACAATTTTCATCCTTAGTAACATGAACATCCATCAGCACAGGACCCTCATAAGCCAACATTTCCGCTAGTGCTTGGTGTAATTCGTCACGACTCTTAACGACCATGCCTTTTACCCCATAGGAACGTGCTAACATTTCAAAATCTGGCATTCCGATTTCCATGTTAGAAGCCGAATAGCGCTCACCATAAAAGGCTTGTTGCCACTGGCGGACCATACCCTGCCAACCGTTATTAATAATTACAGTCTTGACATTTATGCCATATTGTGCTATAGTAGCCAGCTCCTGGATGTTCATTTGCACACTGGCATCCCCAGCAATACAAATCACCTCGCGATCGCTCAAAGCCACTTTAGCTCCCATAGCCGACGGGATACCATAGCCCATAGTTCCTAACCCAGCGCTAGATATCCACTGACGGGGGCCATTTTTCAAAAATTGAGCCGCCCACATTTGGTGCTGACCCACATCCGTGGTATAGTACGCATCCGGTGCCATTTTTCCTAATTCTGCGATCACCTCTTGGGGAGAGAGACTATCAGAATAAGAGGGAACCACCAGGGGATAATCTTCCCGCCAACGGTTAATCCGCTCTAACCAGGATTGAGTTTGATTATCGTTGCCGACATCTCCAATTTCCCGGCAGCGGCGCAACAGGTCTATCAACACCTGGCGAACATCTCCGACAATTGGCACTTCCGGCGTGCGGTTTTTACCAACTTCCGCCGGGTCAATGTCAATATGAATCACCTTCGCCCTAGAGGCAAATTCATCAAGTTTCCCCGTAACGCGATCGTCAAATCGCGCCCCCACAGCTATTAACAAATCACATTCACTAACAGCAAAGTTAGCATAGGCTGTTCCGTGCATTCCCAACATTCCCACAGACAGGGGATGCTTTTCATCAAAAGAACCTTTCCCCATTAATGTGGTAGTTACAGGAATCTGAAAAAGCTCTGCTAATTCCGAAATTTCTGCATGGGCTCCGGCGGAAATTGCCCCACCACCGACATACATCAGGGGACGTTCTGCTTCTTCTATAAGTTTAATAGCTTGGTTGATTTGGCGAACATTGCCTTTAACAGTAGGACGATAGCCAGGTAAAGAAACCTCTCCTGGATTAACCGGAATATAATCAAATTCCTCTAAACCTACATCTTTGGGAACGTCTATGAGTACCGGACCCCGACGGCCTGTGCTGGCAATATGGAAGGCTTCCGCCACAATGCGAGCCATATCACCCGGTTCACGAACCACATAGGAATGTTTGACTATTGGTAGGGTAATGCCGAAAATATCTGTTTCCTGGAAAGCATCTGTACCAATGGCGGGGCGGGCTACCTGTCCGGTAATGATTACCATTGGTATCGAGTCCATGTGAGCCGTAGCAATGCCAGTAACTAGGTTAGTCGCTCCTGGTCCTGATGTACCAAAGCACACTCCCACTCGTCCGGTAGCTCTGGCATACCCATCAGCAGCGTGGGATGCCCCCTGTTCATGGCGAACTAGGATATGCTGTATACCGCCCTCAGCTTCGGCTCGATACAGTTCATCATAAATGGGGAGAATAGCTCCACCAGGATAGCCGAAAATGTGCTGTACGCCATGACGTTTAAGACTATCAATGAGCGCAAACGCACCTGTTGCACGCCCCGCAGCAATTTTAGTTTGAAGTTGCACGATCGCTCCTCTAATTTAACTATATTGTTGAGTTAAAACCTCTATTTTAGTAAGGAATTTGTTTAAGGGGACTGGGCGGTTAGGGTTTTAACAAGATTTTACATTGTTAAGCCGCCACTATCAGGCCTAACGGTTGGTTCCGATAGGGTTAGGGGGTTGAGGCTTTCCTGCAATTGTATCACGATTTACCAATTGCGGGGCTTTGATAGTGATATCAAATGGTTTGGGCTATGTATGGCTGAATAAATCGGAGTCGAATGTCTACCCCCTGGGGAGATTTGCATCGAACTGGTAGTATCTTAGATAGCTGGTGAGCTGATCTTAAAGAAAGTTCGACCGATTCCCTGGAAGACCTGATCAGCAGGCACTAAACCCAACTGCCAAGTGTAGGATTGTCAAACAGTAAGCGTTAGGAGTGAAAACCTTGAAAAAGATAGAAGCCATTATTCGGCCATTTAAACTTGATGAAGTCAAGATTGCCCTGGTCAATGCTGGCATTGTTGGAATGACGGTTTCGGAAGTTCGCGGGTTTGGCCGCCAGAAAGGTCAGACTGAGCGTTATCGGGGTTCGGAATATACAGTTGAGTTCCTACAAAAACTCAAGGTTGAGATTGTGGTCGAAGATGAGCACGTTGATATGGTTGTAGAGAAAATCGTATCGGCTTCTCGTACCGGTGAAATTGGAGACGGTAAAATATTTGTCTCTCCAGTTGAGCAAATTATTCGTATCCGCACAGGAGAAAAGAACCTAGAAGCAATTTAAACGCTTTCGGCGATTATTCCCCGCCATGAAGCCTCTCCCACCTGGGGAAGTAGTGGTGGGAGTTTCTTATCCACGCCTTGAGACGATCGCACGATCAATAAGTGATCTGGTTTCCTACCCATTGAGAAGGGTACTCAGTTGGGGAAGTAATAGGTCAAAGGCTTTTCCTCGGTGGGAGATTTTTCGCTTGAGTTCTGGAGACATTTGGGCAAAGGTCATTTGCTGCTCAGGAACATAAAAAATGGGGTCGTAGCCAAAACCTCCTTGACCTTGGGGGGTTTGGGCAATCACTCCTGGACATATTCCTTGGACTTGTTGGACAATAGAACCATCAGGACGACATATGGCGATCGCACAAATAAATTGGGCGCTACGGTCGGCGGCGGTTTCCAGTTCTTTGAGTAATTTACTAATGCGATCGCTATCGGTGGACGCATACCGGGCTGAATATACTCCTGGCATTCCCCCTAGGGCATCTACGGCTAGTCCTGAATCATCTGCGATCGCCCATTCTCCCGTCGCCTTTGCCACTTCACTGGCTTTTAGGCAGGCATTCTCCAAAAATGTGTTTCCGGTCTCTTCAACGTCCAAATTATCGGGCTTAAGCTGCAATTTCACATCGATACCACCCAGATAAGCCTGCATTTCATTTAACTTACCAGGGTTTCCGGTTGCCACTACTAATAGTTTGGTCATATCATTTACCTGTGGGAATGGAACATTCAACAACTATAACTACTGTTATCTGTCCGGGATTTCACCCGCCCCATTTTACAGATCAGTTTTTGGATAGACTGGGAGTAGACTGGGGAGATAATGGGCTTTTGGTGTTTCCGGCTGATCTATCTTCCCCTCTCTCACCGATCGCCTTGGGGGAGTTTTTACAGGATAATCTTGGCGATCGCCTTCTGACACCATTGATATTTATTGGCTTTAGTGCCGGTGTGGTGGCTGCTATGGTAGGTGCTTACAGATGGCAACAATCAGGGGGTCAGGTGAGGGGATTAATTGCCGTTGATGGTTGGGGAGTTGGTCGGGTCGGGAATTTTCCCTTTTACCGTATCAGTCACGATCGCTTTACTCACTGGAGTTCTGGGCTATTAGGTGCCGGTGATGGTGGTTTCTATGCTGACCCGCCTGTAGAACATTTGGACTTGTGGCGATTTCCTCACCAGACCTGGGGCTGGTGGCTGGAAACTGGGTTAATTGGCTTAAAAACAGCTTCTCCTATGACTGCATCTGAGGCAATATTTGCTATATTAAAAAAACTTGGCAAATTACCAAATTGATAGCTTGATGATTAGTTTAACTCAGCAGCCCGATAGTTCTTATATTACTATTAATGGCGTAGAACACTATTATCAATGGGTGGGAACTCCCTACCATTTAGAAAGTTCTAAGCCGGTTATGGTGTTTATTCATGGTTGGGGTGGGTCGGGTCGCTATTGGGAAAGTACCGCTATGGCTTTGGGCGATCGCTTTCATTGTTTACTTTATGATATGCGGGGTTTTGGTCGGTCTAATCGACCTGCTTTAAATGATGGCGATCGAAGTTATGAATTAACCGAATATGCTCAGGATTTAGCCGCCCTTTTACAGGCTTTAAATATTCCACAAGTCTATATTAACGCTCACTCTATGGGCGCTTCCGTTGCTGCCATTTTTATGAATCTTTATCCGTCCATGGTAGTTCGGGCTATCTTAACCTGTAGTGGTATTTTTGAATATGATGAAAAATCATTTACAACTTTCCATAAATTTAGTCGCTATGTGGTCATGTTTCGCCCAAAATGGATGGCAAAAATGCCTTTAATTCATCAAATATTTATGGCGAGATTTCTGCATCGTCCCTTACCTAGTCAGGTCAGCCGAGAGTTTTTAGAGGATTTCTTATTAGCAGATTTTGCCGCCGCCTATGGTACTGTCTTAACATCCGTCAGCAAAGAAGCTACCCAATGGTTTCCTCAAGAATTTAAAAAATTAACAGTCCCTACCCTCTTGGTAGCTGGGGAATATGACCAAATTATCCCTATGGAAATGGCTAAACAAGCGGCTACTCTCAATCCTAACGTTCAGCTTACTATTTTGCCAAATACTGCTCATTTTCCCATGTTAGAAGACCCTAAAAATTACCTGAAAATTATTCAAGAATTTTTAATTGACAATTAATAATGGTAGGGGCGGGTTCTGCTGTCAATGAAATTTCCCCACCGGAATATCAATAAACCCGCCCCACCCGGTCATTAATTGATAATTGATAATGGTAGGGGCGGGTTCTGCTGTCAATGACATTTCCCCACCGGAATATCAATAAACCCGCCCCACCCGGTCATTAATTGATAATGGTAGGGGCGGGTTCTGCTGTCAATGAAATTTCCCCACCGGAATATCAATAAACCCGCCCCACCCGGTCATTAATTGATAATGGTAGGGGCGGGTTCTGCTGTCAATGAAATTTCCCCACCGGAATATCAATAAACCCGCCCCACCCGGTCATTAATTGATAATGGTAGGGGCGGGTTATGGTGTCAATGACATTTCCCCACCGGAATATCAATAAACCCGCCCTTTCTTTCCCTGTCGCTGGGGGTTATGGTGTCAATGAAATTTCCCCACCGGAATATCAATAAACCCGCCCTTTCTTTCCCTGTCGCTGGGGGTTATGGTGTCAATGAAATTTCCCCACCGGAATATCAATAAACCCGCCCTTTCTTTCCCCGCCGCTGGGGGTTATGGTGTCAATGACATTTCCCCACCGGAATATCAATAAACCCGCCCCACCCGGTCATTAATTGATAATTACATTAAACCCGCCTTGTGGGGAAAATAGGGTATATGCACATAATGGCGTTTTTGTCAAGAGGTGGAAAAAAGACGATCGCTTTTCGGGGAAAAACTCGTGCATCGCCAGCTTCAACTTTTGGGGAGAGAATAATTTTTATCGCCATATAATCGGGGTTGTAGCCTCTGTTTTTGCGGATAGACATAGTGAACCCTTGGGTGCGATTTCTTCTAGGGTATCATAACCCCCATTCTCTCGTCAACTTTTTGCCAGCTATTTTCAATAAATTTGTAACAATTCTTAACAATCTTTTGAAGATAAAATTTATTTGGCTGTATAAATTAGCAAAACTTATGGTTAGCTGGGGGGGTGAGAGGGTGAGAGGGTAGCCTAGGCTAGGCTGGTGTGTATTAGGTTTTCTCAGATTGGAAATAGTAATCAAATCGCTTTTCGAGTTGTTCAACCGTGAGATTTTGGGTCCAATATTCAACTAAAGCGTGTCCGAAAGCCCAAGCATTATGGTCAGGTGGATCGGGGTTATTTAAAAGTAGCGGCCAGAGGGCGAGAAGGTCAAAATTAGGGGATTTAGTGCGATCGCTGCTGAGGAGACAAAACAAATCATAACCCATCTGCAATTTACCGATCGCCACCGGAAGCTGTTCTATGGGTATTTGTTCAGCCAACAGATAGGCGAGGGTAGGGTTTCCGGTGGTGAGGGTAGAGATAAATTTGAGGACAGGACTTTTTAATAAAGCTGTTAATCCTTGGGTAGTTGCCATTTGGCGGGTATAGCGGTCAATAATTTTAGCTGCGGCGAGAGTTCGGGATTTTTGATCTCGTAAAAATCGGGCTAGTCTTAGTTGTTTGGTCGGTCCGACTGCTTCTACTAAATGGTTGGATAAAATCTCAGCATTCCAAGGATTTCTCTGAGTTGGGGAATCACTCGTAACTAGGGGTAAAACCAGATCGCAAAATTCTCCTAACTGTTGGCGGCGATATTCTGTCGCCTCCCGAATAGCTTTTTCTTTCGGTCTATTTCCAGTTTCCCAATTATAGGGAGGTTGCCATTCTCTGACCGGACGCAGACGGTCAACTTGGGTGACAATAGCGATCGCTTTCAGGTCAGGAACTTCTACACGCATATCCCGCAAAAAATCCCGATCCATTTGTAGGGCTGGGTCTAGGGCTGGTGTGACTAATAATAGCAAATCTGCTGTTTTGGCTTCACTAACTACCAACTCCCGCAGGTCTTCTCGGTTCACTTGTTCATAACCCGGAGTATCCCACAAATTTAGGGATTCTCCTGTCGGTGTACTCCAGTGATAATTTTTAATGCGATCCGTACTGGGAAGAACATCAACTTCCGCGAGGTTAGCCTGAAATAGGGTGTTAATTAAACTGCTTTTTCCTGACCCAGTGCGTCCTACCAACAGAATACTAATCGGTTTTTGTGCCACCTTTTCGGGAGGGTCAGCCTGGGCGATAATCTCCTGTAAAGTTTGGGTTTTCGCCTGGGGTAAATTGTCCTCGGTAACAGTTAACGCCGTCAGAGGAAGTTGTTCGCCACCATAAAGAGCGATCGCTTGTCGGGAGAGGTTTTGTAGGGCTACCTCTCGCATCATTTGACCTAAATTAACTAATAGTTCTTGATTCGCTTTACTGCTATATTTCTGACTCGCTAACCTCGCCGCCGCCGACACAGGATTAAGTATCCATGAAGCCCAACTCCAGACCTGCCATAATTTCCGGGCTGATGGTTCTAATTTCTGATAAACTTCATAGGCTTGATAGGCTTGTCCTACTGTTACTTTATTTAGCACTGGGGAGAGTTCTTGCATCCACCTATCTAAATCATCTACTGTTCCCCTAATTAATCCATAAGCCTGGGGTACATAAATATCAAGTAGGGGATATTTTACCTCTGGATGATAGATATTAGCAATCACAACTACTAACTCTTTACAGCGTTCCCCAAATTGCCCCCAGTCTAACCAAAATGGCGGATCATTTCGCGATTGTATCAGGATTTCTTGTACCGCTTTTTCTACCTGTGCGATCGCTTCACTTCCTCCCGTCGCTGCTGCCATTTCTTCCGTTAATTGAAACTTCGCAGCCGCCTCGTCTATCGCCGCTTCTACCTGGGCAATATCTGGCTTTGTCCACTTCACTAATAACCACCGCCACCCTAATAATAGCAGCGTGAAAATTCCCCAGATCCAGTTAATGCCCCAGCTATGAATTTGCCACCCCGCTGAGATTAGTAAAAATCCAACTATGATGGCGATCGGACTGACTATAATTGCCCATTTCCAAGGCTTTAAGTTTAGCATTTATCGATTTTCCTAGTCTTCACAAGGTCATATTTCTGCCTATTATCTGGATCTGGTTGGGGATGGTATGCACAAAATGTCTATTTTGTCAAGATGCCTATTTTGGGAGGCCCATTTTTTTGGGAAAATTGGTGCATCGCCAGAGGCAAGTTTTGGTCGGGTAATTGTGCTAATTCCTTATATGACAAGGGTTGTAGACCCTGTTTTTGGCATTTAGACACTAGAAGCCCTTGGGTAACATTAATTACAGTCTAGCAGAACCCCTATAAACTCGTCAATGGTTTGAGAATAATTAGCAATAAATTCTTATTAATTCTTAATGTCGTTTTAAATAACAAAACTCTCTAGCCGTATATATTAGCAAAACTTAACTATTTGGGAAGGGTAGCGCCAACTCTTGGGTGAGGGTATATGTAGGCTTGGGAATTAATCCCAAGCCAATTTGGGGGTATTATGTACGAGTGAGACTGTCGTGCAATTGAGTTAGCATTTCCGCCTCATCTTGGGCGGGTTTTTTGCATTTGAGACCCTGACAAACGAGGGCGATCGCACCGGTAGGCAAATTTTGATCAAGTTTAAAAACAGCAGTAGGTAGATACTGCTTGTTTAACTTAGCAATTTGCTCATAATTAGTGCGAACCAAAGTATTATTACAATACCAATCAAAAGCCACAAACAGACTCGGACAGGCTTGTGGAGACTGGCGCATAATACTAGCAAAGGCTTCCAAAGCCTGCCCAGCGCGATCTAAATAGTTCAGGTCTTCTGTTAACAAAAATAGCCGCACCAAATTAGCGATCGCCACCCCATTCGCCGCCGGAGTAGCATTATCCATATAACTACGTTCACGAATTAGCAAAGTTTCAGCATCATCAAGGGCTGTATTAAAATAGCCCCCCAATTCCATACTCCAGAGATATTCGTCCAACTCACTCTGAACATTCACAGCATTTGTCAGCCAAAACTCTGCCAATTCCGGCTGTTGTAAACTAGCTTGATGTAGATCAATTAATGCTTTGACAAATAAAGCATAATCTTCCGCCTGTGATAAGACCGCCACCTGACCATCATAATTAACCCGGTGAAAACGGTCATCAACCCACTGATGTTTGAGGATAAATTTTGCCGCCGTAGTAGCCAATTCCAAATATTCAGAATTATCAAAAACCCGCGCCGCTTTCGCCAACCCAGAAATCATCAGAGCATTCCATGCTACAATCATCTTAGTATCAGTAACCGCCGGAATACGACCCGGCCAGTCCCTTTGTTTAGCCCCTTGATTATTCTCAGCCACCGGGAAAGTTTTAACCTCCTCTGGGGGCGCACCATAACGGACTGCAAACAGTTTAGCCAAAGCCGTTTCTATTAAGGGGTCTAACTCGTCACAATTCCAGCGCTGCAATACTGTTTTACCTTCAAAATTACCCGATTTTGTCACCGTAAATTGTGCTTGTAATTCCCCAAATTCTTCCGAAGTTAGGAAAGTTTCTAACTCTTGATTAGTCCACACATAAAACGCCCCTTCTTCCGGTTCTTTATCCTGAGAGGTGACAAAACTATCAGCATCTTGTGCCGCGTAAAAATAGCCCTGTGGCGCAGTCATTTCCCGTTTCAACCATTCCACCGTACCATTTATTGACCGTTGAAAAGCAGGTTGTTTCTCACCCTCAGACCATAGATCCGCCAAAAACTCAAGAATTTGACCGTTATCATAAAGCATTTTCTCGAAGTGAGGAACAGTCCAGGTCGGGTCAACCGTGTAACGATGAAAGCCTCCCGCCACATGGTCATAAATGCCTCCGGTCACTAAGTCTTTTCCTCGTTGCAAACAGGCAGCTTTACCATCTACTTTAGATGAGGAAATTAAGCGACTTCCCCGCCAAGCCATATCTGCATAAGGAATCATCGGAAACCGAGGACCGCCGTAGTTATTCCGACCAACTACTCCCGTGTTAGTTTCTAGTCCTTGTTTCAGTAAATCTTCGGTTAATTCCGAGGGTGGTAAAATCACAGACTGTCGCAGTTGGGTAAGAATTTCCTCCGTGACAGTTTCCAGTTTATTTTTGTCAGTATGGTAAAAGTTGTGAATGGCTTTCAATAAATCCAAAAAGCCAGGCCTTCCGTAGCGGGGTTCAATGGGAAAATAGGTGCCACCATAAAAGGGGATCCGATCGCCTGGGGTGAGAAATACATTTAGCGGCCAGCCCCCTTGACCAGTCATCATTTGTAGGGCTTGCATATAGATGCTATCAATTTCTGGACGTTCTTCGCGATCGACTTTGATGGGGATAAAATTAGCGTTCATATATTCAGCGATCGCCGCATCAGAAAACGCTTCCCCCTCCATAACTGTACACCAGTGACAACTTGAGTAGCCAATAGACAGAAATATGGGCTTATCTTCAGTTCGAGATTTTTCTAAGGCTTCATCGCACCAAGGCCACCAGTCAATGGGATTATCTGCGTGTTTACGGAGATAAAGGCTTGATGATTGGGCTAGACGATTGCTCATAATATTAGATAAGTTCTAGTGCTATTGACTATGTTGGGAATTAGTTTAAGTATAGCGTTTTAATTTACTCGGCGGTATTCTCAGCTAACAAACCCTTAGCCGCCTCGATCATATCCTGCTGTAAACCCTTTAAATGGTCGTGGCTATCCAAATAGGTTTTTAGGGCTTCTAAGGGGTCGATCGCACTTCCCGCCGCCAATTGAGGCAAACGAGGGCGGGCCAGTTGACTAATTAATTCCGGTTGGATAGTATAACTATGGGCGCTGCTGAGAGCTGCGTGCAGTTTCGGCATATCGATCGCATTTAATTGATCTGGTCGCAACTGATACAGTAGTCGCACCACAGCCTGATCAATGTTTTTCTTAGCGATCGCCCCCAGCAACGCCGCTAGGGGGTCATCTTGCTGGGAAATATCCACCCTAATTGTACAAAATGGGCGCACTGGTAAAGGGCAAAATTCCCAAGTCGTTTGATTTTTCGCCAAATTCACCAACACAAACCCCTTATCTTCTTTTTCCTCCGAAAAATCCACCCTTTCAATACTTCCTGGGTACACCACCGGAGGGTTATTAGTAGGATTAAGATTTTGATGTTTGTGAACATGACCCAAAGCCACATAATCAAACTGAGGACGAGTCAACAACCCCAAAGGAAGATTAAAACCTTTCCCCACCGCCAGAAACCTCTCAGCCCCGAAACTAGCGCGATCGACCATTAAATGTCCTAACAATACCGTGGGAATATCCGCATCAAGCCGTCGAATTTCGCCCTCTAAGGCTACCATTAGGCGATCGATGAGTAATTTATTAACCGCCTCCAAAGACAGCCCCTCAGTGTCCGGTCGAGTCAGTAGAGTTGAACGGGTCAACCAGGGGATAGTAATCACCTGAACTAAACCCTGGCGAGTTTGAATGCGATGGGTTTCTAAGCGATCGCCCACCACAAACCCCGGAACCCCCAGAGTCCGATAAATCCCCAAACTCGCCCCTCCCTGTCCTTGGGAATGTTGGTCATGATTCCCCACCAGTAACACCGTGGGAATTTCCGCATCTACCAGGCGGCGAAATTCCTGAGCGAAAGCCTGCTTAACAAATGGTGGCGGCGTAGAATCAGGGAAAGCATCCCCCCCAAACAAAACCAAATCCACAGGTTCTGCGATCGCCCGATCTATACATCGCCCCAAAGTTCTCGTAAAATCTTCCAGACGAGTATTTAAGCCAGTTTCCGGGTTGATCCGTCCTTGGGAAAAACCACTACCTAAATGGATATCCGAAAGATGCAGGACTTTAATCATCAAATTCTCGCCATAGGTATCAATAGCAGGTTACTGTTACCTAAGTAGTTTACCAAAGGTTGGGGTTGAAAGCCTTGTCGTTTTCCAGACACTTTGTGATATTGTAGGTTTCTGAGAACGGTTGCATATTCCCTTGCCAGACCTTGCCATGCTAAATCCGAATTTGGATGAAATCCAGTTACAGCCAGACGAATACGAACGCTATTCCCGTCACCTGATTTTACCAGAAGTCGGGTTAGACGGTCAAAAGCGTCTGAAAGCGGCCAGCGTCCTCTGCATTGGTACAGGTGGACTCGGTTCACCTCTGCTATTATACCTAACCGCAGCAGGGATTGGTCGCATTGGGATTGTCGATTTTGATATTGTAGACAATTCCAATCTCCAACGCCAAATCATTCACGGGACCTCCTGGGTGGGAAAACCTAAAATAGAATCTGCCAAAAATCGGATTCTCGAAATTAATCCTAACTGCCAGGTAGAGTTATACAATATTCGCCTCAGTTCCGAAAATGCCCTGGATATTATTAAATCCTATGATGTGGTGGTAGACGGAACCGATAATTTCCCCACCCGTTATCTGGTCAATGATGCTTGTGTTTTGTTAAATAAACCCAACGTCTACGGGTCTATCTTCCGATTTGAGGGTCAGGCTACCGTTTTCAACTATGAAGGCGGACCTAACTACCGCGACCTATATCCTGAACCCCCACCCCCTGGGATGGTTCCTTCCTGCGCCGAAGGTGGAGTTTTAGGGATTTTACCAGGCATGATTGGCGTTATTCAAGCCACTGAAACCATTAAAATCATTTTGGGACAGGGACGGACTCTTAGCGGTCGCTTACTCCTTTACAATTCCCTAGATATGAGTTTCCGGGAATTGAAATTACGGCCTAATCCTGAACGTCCGGTGATTGAAAAACTCATCGACTATGAACAATTCTGCGGCATTCCCCAAGCTAAACAGCAGGAAGCAGAAGAAGCCGGATCTCTGGCGGAAATGACGGTAACGGAATTAAAATCCCTGATTGACAGTGGTGCCGATGATTTTGTATTGATTGATGTTCGGAACCCTAATGAGTACGAAATCGCCAAAATTCCCGGTTCTGTTTTAATTCCTCTACCCGATATTGAACAGGGGAAAGGAGTTGAACAGGTTAAAGAAATGCTCAATGGTAATCGTCTAATTGCACATTGTAAAATGGGAGGGCGATCGGCTAAGGCTTTAGGCATTCTCAAGGAAGCTGGTATTGAGGGGATTAATGTTAAAGGCGGAATTACCGCCTGGAGTAAAGAGGTTGATCCTTCCGTTCCACAATACTAACCTATAGGGTGTAAAATGGTGCGTCAGTATGATTAACTGGTCTGACGCACCCTACTATTATTTAAATGGTGCGTCAGTATGATTAACTGGTCTGACGCACCCTACTATTCTTTAAATGGTGCGTCAGTATGATTAACTGGTCTGACGCACCCTACTATTCTTTAAATGGTGCGTCAGTGGGATGATTCTCTATTATTCATGATGATCAATCGGTCTGACGCACCCTACTATTCTTTAAATGGTGCGTCAGTGGGATGATTCTCTATTATTCATGATGATCAATCGGTCTGACGCACCCTACTGGGGTTTGGTTAAATCAATTAGAATATCATAGCGAAAATCATTAGCTAACTGGCTCAGATAATCAGCTAGGGGTTTATATTCACCAGGAATTTTAGCGATAGTGTCAGCAATTAACCGACCGTTTAGTTTAGTGGCAGCTTGATGTAATTCTTTTAGCCAAAATTCCGGCATTACAGAAAGATTTATTTCCGTTTTATCAACAGATGTGTTATAATTAGGATTGGCTGACTTTTGGGATTCGGAAATAGCGAGATTTTCGGCTAATTGCGATTTATTTTGTTCATAGATAAAACGGACTCCGAGATGTTTAACGATAGTTTGTAATAGCTGGTCTACCCGGAAAGGTTTGCGGACAAAATCATCACACCCAGCCGATAAAACAATGGATTTTTCTTGTTGGAGGGCGCTGGCGGTTAGGGCAATAATTACAGTAGCTTGACCCTTGAGGTGGCGTTTAATTAGCTGGGTAGCTTCATAGCCATCCATAACCGGCATTCGCATATCCATAAAAATGAGATGGGGTTCCCATTTCTCCCAAATAGCGATCGCCTCTTGACCATTTTCTGCCTCTCGGACATGGAAACCCAAGGGGTTCAATAATTTGACAACTAATTTGCGGTTAGTCCAGTTATCGTCAACCACCAAAATCCGATATTCCGGCTGATTTTCTGCTAAAGCGATCGCCCTCCCTGGGGATTTTTCCGAGTTTCTAGTCACCGCCTCAGCCATACTGACTTGAATATCAAACCGAAAAATTGTGCCTTTTCCTCTCTCGCTACTGACTTGAATTTCCCCACCCATTAAACCAATAAACTTTTGAGTTATCGACAGTCCCAAACCCGTCCCCTGCTGAGAATTACGACCAGTTTCTGTTTGCGAAAATGGTTCAAAAAGCAAATCCATTTCCGACGCATCAATACCCGGTCCGGTATCCTGAACCTCAAAGCATAGTTGCCCCAAATCATGGTTAAATTTACCCAATTTTACCCGCAAAATTACCCCACCTTGCAAAGTGAATTTAATAGCATTTCCCAGCAAATTAGTTAAGCATTGACGCAGTTTTTGTTCATCAGCATAAATATAAGTTGGGATATTATCATCAATGGCAAAATCTAGGGTTAATTTTTTCGAGGAGGCTGGCAATTCTAGCATTTCTCGCAGAGAATTAAGTAACGAGATTAAATTAAAATTAGTGGGATTTAGAGAAACTCTACCCGCCTCAATTTTCGACATCTCCAAAACATCATTAATCAACTCTAAAAGATGTTCACCACTGCGACCGATAATTTCTAAATGTTCTTTATGGTCAGATAGAGGAATATTAGGACTATGATATAATTCCCTTTCCATTAATTGAGTAAATCCCAGAATAGCATTAAGTGGTGTGCGTAATTCATGACTCATGCGGGCGAGAAATTCACTTTTAGCCCGACTAGCGGTTTCGGCGGCTTCCTTGGCTTGTTGAAGGGCTATTTCAGTTTGTTTGCGATCGCGAATATCTCGGACTACAGCGCAGCCATATTCCCGGTGATTATATTCTAAATAACTCAGGGTAATTTCCACAGCGATCGCCTGACCAGTTTTAGTATAATGACTTGATTCAAAAGTAAATGAACCTTGGTCTCGCAAATCATCCCAAGCAATTGACCAACCACCAGGAGAGGCGAGCGGGTCGATATCTTCCACTTCCATGGTCAGTAATTCTTCTTGAGAATATCCCAGAATTTTACAAGCAGCTTCATTCACATAAAAAAACCTGCCATTAATATCACTAAATAAGACATAATCCCTAGATTTATCAATCGAAAATTGAGTTAAACGCAGCTTTTCGTCAATTTCTTTACGTTCGGTAATATCTTCTAAAACTCCCAAAATTCCCAACACATTACCCTGAGAATCTAACATAGGAATTCTGCTAACATCTAGCCAAATTCGCCGCCCTCCCGGTCCCAGCTTTTGTTTAGGTGCTACTACATTCATTTCCGGGGTGCGAGACTCTAAAACCTGTCTATCTTTTTCTCGGTAAAACTCCGCAATATCAGCATCTGCAAATAAATCAAAATCCGTCTTTCCAACTACTGATTCTGAACCATCAAGTCCGGCGGCTTCCGCCCAATTTCGGTTACAACCTCGAAATACTAAATTAGTATCTTTCCAAAATACTTGTTGGGGGATATTATCCAGAAGTAGACGTAAATACTCCTCTTTTTCGCGAATTTCTTGCTCGGAACGTTTGCGTTCGGTAATGTCAATAATTTGAGCGATCGCACAGAGAGGATTTCCCATGACATCCAAACGCAGATAACAAGTAAGAATCCCATAAACCCAGTGTCCGTCTCGATGACGGTAGCGTTTTTCTAGGGTATATTTATCAATTTCTCTGTTGATTAATTGCCCAAATTTTTCCCGGCAAATATCCCCATCTTCCGGGTGAGTAATAGCATTAAAATTTAAGTTAATTAAATCCGCTTGGGAGTAGCCGACCCACCGACAAAAAGCTCTATTGACTGCCAAAAAATAGCCCTCAGTTGAGATTTCCGCAATCCCAATGGGGGCTAAATGAAATAAATCTCGCAGGCGATTTTCACTCTCAGCTAGGGCTGTTTCTAGCTGTTGTAATCGATGTGGTAATTTATGGTTATTCTGATTCATATCTCGGTAAAGTAAAGTAGAAACTGGTCCCCACATCCAGATCAGACTCTACCCAAATTTCCCCACGATGGCGATCAATAATTTTCCGACAAATGGCTAAACCGATACCATTTCCTGGGTATTCTTGATGGGTATGTAGTCGTTGGAAAATCTGAAAAATGCGCTGGGTTTTATCCGCCGGAATACCAATCCCATTATCATGGATACCAAATTGCCAATTTTGATTTTTTGGCATTACAGAAACCGTGATTTTTGGCGGTATACCAGGACGGTGATATTTAACTGCATTAGCAATCAAATTTTGAAATAGCTGTCCTAACTGAAGGCGATCGCCAAATACAATTGGCAGTTTCTCGGAGGTAATAGTCGCCCCACTTTCCTGAATCGCTAAACTTAAGTTACTCAAAGTTTCCCCTAAGACAATATTACAGTCAGTCGCCTCAAAAGCAGCTTGTTTCGTTCCCACCCGGCTATAGTGTAGCAGATTTTTAATTAATTCCTGTAGTCGCATTCCCTCATCTAAAATCGGAAGCACATACTCTTCTGCTTCTTCCTCCAGGTTAATTTGTGATTTCAGGGTCAGCATCAATTCCGCAAATCCCGTAATTGTCTGAAGCGGTTGTTGTAGGTCGTGGGAAACAATATAAGCAAATTGTTCAAGTTCTCGGTTAGAACGTTTGAGATCCTCATTCAACTGCTGTAGGCGCAAGTTTTGATTTTGTAATTGTTTCTGTAGTCTTCTAATCGTCAGTTGATGTTCAACTCGCGCCAACACTTCCTCAACTTGAAAGGGTTTAGTAATATAGTCAACTCCCCCCACCGCAAAGGCTTTCACCTTATCGATAACATCATCTAAAGCACTCAGAAAAATTACAGGTATATCAGCCGTTTTCTGTTGAGATTTTAAGGCTTCACAGACCTGATAACCGTCCATTTCCGGCATTTTGATATCTAGCAACACGAGATCCGGCGGTTGATTAGCAACTGCCATTAGTGCTAATTGTCCATTAATCGCACATTGTACATCATAATCGCGATCGCCAAGAGTTGCAGACAATACCCGCAAATTATCAGGTGTATCGTCAACTATTAAAATGCTACCCTTTTCCGGCTCTAAACTGTTCACAAAATCTGATGAATATAATAGGGAATTTTCCAGAAATCATCTGGTCAATGTTGCTGGTCAGTTGGGTACTGCCACAATAATACCACATATAACAATAAACTCTCCCCTATGGAAGGGAAGAGTTAAACCGGGAGCCAAATTCTCCCACCACTATCAACTTTTAACTAAGATAGCAGTTGTGTGACTACTTGTCTGTATCTTTGATCATTCATCCCTCCGCTTTGTCCTGCTAATTGTGGATCAATATGCCGTCTCATGGCTTCAATGCGATCGCGGGTAGCGGGGTGAGTGCTTAAAAATGTGGGAGGAGAACTGCTACTTAGAAGTTTTGCCATAAAGTCTAGAGCTGCTTCTTGAGCATATCCAGCCCTACCCAAATTAATGATTCCCAGTTCATCTGCTTCAAATTCTGCACTGCGACTATTCGGCCGTCTTAGGGCTAATTCTACCCCAATTTGTACCGCCCTATTAGTATCAAGTCCAGCCGCCGAAGCCACACCTTGAGCGATCGCCATTTCTCGCATTTGTTGAATAGAATGACGACCGACAATATGCCCAATTTCATGAGCAATTACACTAGCGAGTTGTGCTTCATTATCGGCGGCGTTAATTAAACCTGTGTGGATATAAACAAATCCCCCCATAGTCGCAAAAGCATTAATCCGAGAATCATCAACTACTTGGAAAGTATAGGGAATATTAGGGCGATCGCTAGTTTGTACCAGTCGCTGACCAATTTGGTTAACATACATAGCTAAATCGCGGTTACGATGCAAACGAAACTCGCGACCTACCATCTGATCATTGATCTGTTTACCAATATTGACTTCTTGGCGATCGGAAATAGTAGAAAGCTGGATAACTTGAATTCCTCTAAAAATCAACTCCGGGATAGAAATGGCTTGGGTAGCGGGGATAGAACTTAATAAAATCCCACATACCACCGTTACTGATAGCAGTGGATACAGCAAGCGACGGGTATTTTTTCGGAGTTGAGGCAGGTAATTTTTAAACATAATTAAACAGTTGTTAGGGTGGAAAAAAGCTAGGCTAGAACATTACGAGGAATCCCAAAGGCTGGAAGGGTATGGTTGCACTATTTAATAGTTCGGGCGATCGCCCACAATTCAGGAAAAAAATATGTGATCCTCCTTAATGTTAATGTTCCCATCTTTATCCTTGGCTTTCTCCCTGGTTTGGTGGTCAATCATCTAATTGACGCGCTTAGGTGCATAGCTACTGTTGAAGACAGCGATCGCCCCTACTACACAGGGTGTGATACCATAACTATATTCTACCCGTATTTGAGACTGACAATCACTGAAAAAAGTTGCCATTCCCAAAGTTCACCCCAAAAATTGGGCGGTTAGAGGGTGAGGTTGAGTCAGATAATATCCCTGAGCATAATCTATTTCCAGGTCTCGGAGGGTTTCAAAGGCTTGGGAAGTTTCTACCCCGTTGGCTATGGTCTGAATAGCTAAAGACTGCGCCACCAACTGAATTATTTGGACAATAGAGCGATCGCCTAAGTCCTGGACAATATCTTTCACCAAATCATCGGCTATTTTCAGATAGTCAACGCAGACATAGTTCAGATAGTCCAATGGGGAATGCTGACTACCGACTTGATCCACTGTAACATAATAGCCCTGGGTTTGCAGGTCAGCGATCGCATCGGCCGCCTTTTGAGGGTTAGCCAGAATAATTGATTCCGCAATTTCCCAGCAGAATAGATCCGGTGTCAGGTCTCGTTTAAGCATTTCTTGCTCTAATTTTTGCCACTGTCGGTCATTATATAGAGTCCGACTCGATACGTTAATAGCCCAACGATACTTTTCCCGATTTTCCGGGCTAGTTTCCGATAACAAATCTAATACTGTTTTAATCACCCAGCGGTCTATTTTTTCAGATAATCTTCTATAGCCTGGGGTTATTTTTGGTAAAAACCCGGAACTTGGAACCCCTTGACCTGTCTCATCAATAAGTCTGATTAAGATCTCACAGTATCCCTTTGACTCCCCGTTGTTTAGGGAGATAGCTTCTTGAGTATACAGACCCAACCGCTGTTCTGACCAAGCCTTTTTAAGCAGCTTAATCTGGTGGAGGCGATCGCCATAGTTATCAGCATCGCAACCAGGTAAACAAATAAATTTCGACTGACTACTTAAATCAGTTTTTAATGCCGCAGACCTTCTCATAAAACTTGACCCCCAACTTAGCTCAGACAGGTGAGCAGATATTATTCCCTATTTCTACGATAACTAGCCTAGGTAAAATAACGATGAAGATTTGATGAGATTTTTCTTAGGTTAGTTGTGGCGAGCCAAGTCTGACGGTCTGTGGAGACCCTGAAACATTACCGGAAACTCTACAGGTGTCAATCCAAATCTAGAAACTGAGATGTGAAAACTTCCACTGTCTCTGTATTGGGGGTGATACTCAATAACCCGAATCGGTGATCAAAAGTCCATTTCCACCCTAAATGTAGGTGTAGTGATAAGGTAATAAGTGCAGCTAGTATTAATTTTTCTAACATAGCCAATCGCTCCTTTATCAAATAAACATTAACCGCACCCTTTGTGAACCTAGGATCGATTATAAACAATTAGTCAGATGATGACCATGATTTGATGCAGTTATAACCATGATCTTCTGCACTCAATTGTTGTGATTTCAGTCACATTATCAAAATCACTAGATAGCTTCTGTATTTTTTATTACGCTTGACGCACCAGAGAGCCAATGGTAGGGTGCGTCAGAAGCAGCCACCCCATTAATCACCCGAAAATCGAAAACTGACGCACCAGAGAGCGAATATGGTAGGGTGCGTCAGAAGCAGCCACCCCATTCATCACCCGAAAATCGAAAACTGACGCACCAGAGAGCGAATATGGTAGGGTGCGTCAGAAGCGGCCACCCAATGAATCACCCGAAAATCGAAAACTGACGCACCAGAGAGCGAATATGGTAGGGTGCGTCAGAAGCGGCCACCCAATGAATCACCCGAAAATCGAAAACTGACGCACCAGAGAGCGAATATGGTAGGGTGCGTCAGAAGCGGCCACCCAATGAATCACCCGAAAATCGAAAACTGACGCACCAGGATAAGCCATTATTAATTATCGATTACTCAGTTAGGTCGCGCTGAGATGTACAATGTCGGCAGTAGAGATTTGTGGAGCTAAAGATGCTGGCATACATCCTAGCGATCGCAGTTGGCTTAGGGAGCTTTACCCTATACATGGCTGCTTTCTTCTTTCCAGAGGTTCATCGCAAAAGTGACTTTATCTGGAGTGGTGTGGGTTTATTCTATGCCCTAATTCTATGGGTGTGTGTGGCACGCTTCACCGGGGCAATTTTGTTGGGCCAAACTGCTAGTGTCGCCCTGTTGGGTTGGTTAGGTTGGCAGACCCTCTTATTGCGTCGGGAAGTGACACCAGCTCATTTACAAACCCCCCTCCCAACCCCTGTCAAACAGAAGGTCTCAGGCTTATTTAGCAGCCGTAGCGTTAAAAAATCTACCACCCCTAAACCATCATCTAAAAAGGCTAAAAAGGCTTCTGAACCCCCAACCCCCGCCGCCACTCCGGTTACACCAGAAGAAGTAAAACCCTTAACTGAACCTGTGGCGGAACCTGTGGCGGAACCTGTGGCGGAACCTGTGGCGGAACCTGTGGCGGAACCTGTGGCGGAACCTGTGGCGGAACCTGTAGCTACTACAGAAGAAGCAGAAGCGCCAGCAGAACCATCCCCTGTGGTGGCGGAGACTGAAGCGGTTGCGCCAGTAGTTGAACCAGAAACTATCACCGAGGAACCAGAATTAGCAGTTTCTGAGCTAGAAGTGGCCGAAGTTGCACCCGAACCCACCACAACAGCGGAAGCGGAAACCCCCACGGCTGAGGAAGTATCCGAGACAGTATCCGAGACAGTATCGGAGGAAGTATCGAAGGCGGAGGAAACCCCAACAGAGGAGGTGACAGAAACTCCAGAGGTAACCAAACCTGAGCCGGTAGAATCTGCTAAAGTGCCGGAAGATCAACCTAGTGAACCTAAGAAATCCAAAGGATTAGGTGGCTTGTTGGCTGGTTTAAAAGGCATATTTGGCGATCGCAAAAAGAAAGAACCCGCCAAAACTAAAGCCCCCGATACTTCTAAGGACAACCCGAAAGCTCCAGAAACACAAGGGGATGCTTCTGATTGGGATGACAATGATGAGAGTTGGGAAACCGACACTGATAATGCTTCTCCCTCTGAGGCGGAAAAAACTAACTCCCCCGATACACCAGAAGCTGGTCAAGTTTCAACCCCAGATATAGAATCTGATCATAGTGGTGCTACTGCTGACCCAGTGTCAACGGTGGAACCTATAGATGAGGAACCTACAGATGAGGAGCATCAAGATAGTAATGTCAAAGCTGATGCTACTAATGTTGAGACTGTCCCCAGCGTAGAACCTACAGATGGGGAGCATCAAGATGGTAATATCAAAGCTGAGGCGGAACCTACGGCGACAGATACACCAGAAACCGAGGCTGAAACTGTCGTTTCTCCAGTAGCGGACTCTGAGGAGGTCAGAACAGATTCTGCTGAAAAGTCTCCCTCAGAGACAATCATAGGGACTCCAGAACCTGAAGCCTCAGACAGTCCTGAAACCTCAGAGAGTTTAGAATCTGAGAAGTCGTCAACAGAGACAGAGGAGGAAAAGGGGACTCAATCTGAATCTGATTCTGATTCTGGTGTTGCGGAAGACGAGGACGACGAAGACGACGACGAAGACGAGGACGACAAAACACCCCGCGCCTTGAAACGTCCCAGAAAGCCTAAACGCAAGAGATAATCAAGGTAAAATATAGATCCAATTGATTATTTGGGAGAAAAAGTGGCAACCTGGCTTTGTGTTAAAGAGTGTGGCGCTTGCTGTCATCTTGACCCGACAGAACGCCCGGAATTAGACGAATATCTGGGGGCTGAGGAACTACAATTGTATCTCAGCTTGGTGGGTTCTGATGGTTGGTGCATTCATTTTAATCATGATACCCGCGAATGTAGTATCTACAGCGATCGCCCTCGGTTTTGTCGAGTCCAAGCTGATGTCTTTGAAGACCTCTATGGTATTGAACCAGACCAGTTAAATGATTTTGCGATTGATTGCTGTCAGCAACAGATTATCGGGGTTTATGGGGAGGACTCCCCAGAAATGGAGCGGTTTAACCAGGCTGTGGGTTGGGGTGAGTAGCCTTGCATCTTCGAGCAGATTAGGTTAAATTGGATTTCATAATTGTTTCATAAAATGTCAGTGACACTAATTTCCGATCCTGTGGATTCTTCCCCAAATCAGTCTAATAGCCTTCCTGTGAGTCCTAACTGTCAGGAACAACCGTTAAATGAAACTACCATCATTGACCCCGATCGCCTCCAGGTTGACTCTTCCACACAACCAGATATGGTTTCTGGTGCTGCGGGAACTATCAAAATTTGGGCGATTTTTACTTCGACATTTTTCACCATATTTCTGGCGGAAATGGGGGATAAAACCCAGATTACTACTTTATTAATTACGGCGGAATCTCATAATCCTTGGGTGGTGTTTTTGGGAGCGGGAAGCGCTTTGATTACTACCAGTTTATTGGGGGTTTTGCTAGGTCAATGGTTGGCGCGTCATATTCAACCCCAAACCTTAGAACGGGCGGCGGGCTTGACTTTGTTATTGATTTCTGCTATCATATTCTGGGAGGTTTTGCATTAGTTGATGGGCTGGTAAAATTAAGTATTAAATATCAATGGATTTACAACTGTTAGGACTGAGTTTTATTACGGTCTTTTTATCGGAGTTGGGAGATAAAAGCCAAGTAGCAGCGATCGCCCTAAGTGGTACGACGAAATCCCCGAAAGCCATCTTTTTTGGGACAGCATCAGCCCTCGTCTTGGCTAGTCTGATCGGGGTGTTGGTAGGTCAGGGTGTGGCGGAAATTTTACCGACTCAATGGGTGAAAATGGCGGCGGCGATGGGATTTGCAATTATGGGAACTCGCCTATTATGGAATAGTAGCAAACCCACGGAAGATTAACCTACTTTAACCCCTCATGGGGGGTTACATTTCATTTCACCCTTTTAATCAATTTCTCGGCGACCCACCACGCACCAACTGCACAAATAATACTCGCCACCAATGCTATAATGAAGGGATGCCTATACGGTAGCGAAAAGCGATCGCTATCAGGACGCTCCCAAGGTTCAGTCACTAACCCGGAAGTTGAAGCGACGATCGCACCCGCCGCAATTCCCACACCCACGGCTTGGATATGGTTTTGTAAGTCCTGGTTAGCGTCTTGTTGCTGTTGGTAATATTTCGCGTCGGCTTCTTGGCGTTGGCGATCGCACTGGGCTTGGTCAATTTCCACAATGGCGCGAATAGAGGCGATCGCCTGACTAATTAACCCCGTCCCCTGTTCAAAATAACTTAAATTGGCGGCAATTTGTCCCCGGAAGTACGGCCCCGTTTCTTCTCCGAAATACCGCCACAATGATAGTTCTTCCTTATCGATTCCTAGTTTAGCACAAATCTGCTCAATTGTGTCATTGTAATTGTTAAGATTTATGTGAATTGTTGTGCCCAAATCCTTCATTTTCCGCAGGAGGCGATCGTAAATCAGAGAATCAGCGGATAGTTGTTTTAACTGAGTTTTGAAATCCTGGAGATAGGTATTATCTTGGGGGTCAGGTTTGGCGCTATCAATTTGGGCTTGAATTTGGTCTAAGGTGGGGTCTAGGCTGAGATAATATTGTTTGAGTTGCTGGTAAATCTCCCGGCTATCTTGAAAAGCCTTGCTGACTTTATGGCGATAGAAAAACAGGTCAAAGATGGAAGAAAAGCATTGGTTTTTTTGCAGGGTTTGGTCGGCGAGTTCATCTCGGAATAGCCAGATGAGAACATGGGGGTATTTATCGGGTTCGCGGGGATTCCCATATTCAAAAATCGGACTCCCAAATAATTCCCGACTGCGAGAGGGGTCAGCCTTTTGATTGAATAAAGCCTGATAGCATTGATTGGCTAATTTGGTTAATTCCGAACCTTGCAAATCTTGATTTTCTGGGGTTAAATTTAGGGTTAATAGCAGAGTTTGTCCGAGAAAATATGGGCTTGGGGGAAAGGGTAAAATCTGGTTGGGGTTCAACTGTTCCAGAATGGGAATTTCCACAAGGTTGGTGGTGTCGCTATCATCATAGCCAATATTCAGAAATACCCCATAACTGTCTTCTTGAAGTTGTACAGGTTGGATAAAGCCTTCGATATCGTTGGAGTCGGTGAGGGTGAAGGAAATCTGCTTGTCGGGTGGGGGGAGGAGGATGCGATTTTCGCCCTCGTGAAGATGGGGTATCAGTCGGGTTTCGGTGAGGTGGGAGAGAAGGCGATCGCAATTTAACCACAGGGGGTGAGTCTCTCCCTCGGTGTCATCTTCCCGGAGATGGTAAGCGCATAAATAGAGATTGGGGGCGAAAATGTTCATTGTAATGGGTTATAATCTATGGGAGTGGCTTGTCCGGCGGCGCGTTGTTGTTTGGCTTGACGTGCGGCGGCGACTAAGGCAGATTGAGTCCGATTAAACGCCGTATTCCACCGTTGTTCATCTTGCAAATCGGCGATATAGTCCCGTAAATGTGCAATCACTTGGTTTTGAACCGTATCGGGTAAAGATTCAACCAGAGTCACTAATTCTTGAATCGCTGGGGATGACATGGGTTAAGCTCCTAAGTTTGTATTTTGTAGGTTGGGTGGAATGAAATGTAACCCAACATTTTAGCCGGATTTGTTGGGTTGCGCTGTCGCTTCACCCAACCTACGACTCCTGAGTTGGGATTTTGTAGGATTTTGTAGGTTGGGTGGAATGAAATGTAACCCAACATTTTAGCCGGATTTGTTGGGTTGCGCTGTCGCTTCACCCAACCTACGACTCCTGAGTTGGGATTTTGTAGGATTTTGTAGGTTGGGTGGAATGAAATGTAACCCAACATTTTAGCCGGATTTGTTGGGTTGCGCTGTCGCTTCACCCAACCTACGACTC
>Ga0213836_100433_pt1 | contig 34472 bp, 33 predicted proteins | sample SWPATP03_FD_160578 | JGI IMG/M metagenome (GOLD analysis project Ga0213836, IMG submission 160578) | Coastal seawater microbial communities from Marineland, Florida, United States - SWPA TP0 #3 | ecosystem: Environmental > Aquatic > Marine > Coastal | place: USA: Florida | collected 2016-08-05
CCGCGTCCGGGGTGCCGTCGCCGATCTTCTTGCCGTAGTCGAGCACGACGACGCGGTCCGAGATATCCATCACCACGCCCATGTCGTGTTCGATCAGGACGATGGTCGTGCCGAACTGGTCGTTCACATCGAGGATGAAGCGGCACATGTCCTGCTTTTCTTCGACGTTCATGCCGGCCATCGGTTCGTCCAGCAGCAGGATCTCCGGTTCGGCCGCCAATGCCCGCCCCAGCTCGACCCGCTTTTGCAGGCCGTAGGGCAGGCGCCCGACCGGCGTCTTGCGGATCGCCTGGATTTCCAGGAAATCGATGATGGCTTCGGCCTGTGCGCGGTGCGCGATTTCTTCGCGGCGCGCCGCGCCCAGATACAAGGCCTGCTGCAGGAAATTCGTTTTCATCTTGAGGTTACGGCCGGTCATGATGTTGTCCAGCACCGTCATCCCCTTGAACAGCGCGATGTTCTGGAAGGTGCGCGCGATGCCCGCTTTCGCCGCGCTATAGCAATCCATGTTGGTGCGGCGTTCGCCGCGCAGCACGATCTCTCCCTGCTGCGGGCGGTACACGCCGTTGATCACGTTGAGCATCGAGCTCTTGCCGGCGCCGTTCGGTCCGATGATGGCGCGGATCTCGTGGCGGCGCACGTCGAAGGAGATATCGGTCAGCGCCTTCACCCCGCCAAAGGCGAGCGAGATGTGCTTCAGGTCGAGGATCACCTCGCCGATCTTGCGCCCGCTGCCGGGCAGTGTCGGTTGTGTCATCTCCATCACGCCGCTTCCTCCAGCACGGGATAGGTCGCGGCCGCGACGATGCGCAGGTCGGCGCTGACGCTGCCGGTGCGGCCATCCTCGAATTTCACCTGGGTCGTGATGAATTGCGAGGCTTTGCCGCTGTACAGGGCCGCGATCAGCAGCGCGTATTTGTCGGCGACGAATTTGCGCCGCACCTTGCGGGTGCGGGTCAGCTCGTCGTCGTCCGGGTCGAGCTCCTTGTGCAGTACCAGGAAGCGGTGGATTTGCGTCTGTCCCATCAGCGCTTCGCCGGCCAGGTCCGCATTCACTTTTTGCACGCAGTCGCGCATCAGTTCCAGCACTTGCGGGTGCGCCGCCAGGTCGACATAGCCGGCGTAGGCCAGGTTGCGCCGCTCGGCCCAGTTGCCGACCGCTTCCATGTCGATGTTCAGGAAAGCGCAGACCTGGTCGCGCCCATTCCCGAAGGCGACCGCCTCTTTGATGAACGGGAAGAATTTGAGTTTGTTTTCGATGTAGTTGGGCGCGAAGATGGCGCCGCCGTTCATGCTGCCGACATCGGCCGCGCGGTCGATGATTTTCAAATGGCCGTCGCTGTCGAACATGCCGGCGTCGCCGGTGTGAAAATAGCCCTCGCTATCGATCACTTCGGCGGTGGCATCGGGGCGCTTGAAATAGCCATCCATGTTCGACACGCCTTTGACCAGTACTTCGCCGTTGGCCGCCAGTTTGACCTCGACCCCGGGCGCCGGCACGCCGACGCTGTCGAACTTGATGTTCCCATCCGGCTGCAGGCAGACATAGGCGCAGGTCTCGGTCGAGCCATATAACTGTTTCAGATTCACCCCGATCGAGCGGTAGAAGCGGAACAAGTCGGGGCCGATGGCGGCGCCGGCCGTGTAGGCGACGCGCACGCGCGACAGGCCGAGCACGTTTTTCAGGGGCTCGTAGACGAAGATGCGGCCCAGTGCGTACTTCAGGCGCTCGCCGGCGCTGACCGGTTTGCCGTCCAACAGGGCAGCACCGCTGCGCCGCGCGACGGCCATGAAATACGCGAACATGCGGCGCTTGATGGCGCTGGCGTCTTCCATCCGGATCATGACGTTGGTGAGCATGTTCTCGAACACGCGCGGCGGCGCGAAATAATAGGTGGGGCCGATCTCGCGTAAATCGGTGAGGACCGTGTCGCTCGATTCCGGGCAGTTCACCGTGAAGCCGGCCACCATCGCTTGCGCCAGCGAGAACAGGCAGTCGCCGACCCAGGCCATCGGCAAATACGAGAGGATGTCTTCGCGGTCGGTCAGTTGGTCGAACGCGACGCCGCCGCTGCCGGCGGCCAGCAAGGCCGCATGCGACTGCATCACGCCCTTCGGCTTGCCGGTGGTGCCCGAGGTGTACAGGATGATGGCGGTGTCGCTGCCTTGACCGGCATTCAGTGCAGCGTCGAACGCGCCGGGGTTGGCCGCGTCCCACGCTCTGCCCATCTCTTGCAGGGCCGCGAAGGAGCGCAGGCCGGCATGCTGATAATGGCGCATGCCGCGTTCGTCCTCGAAGACGATGTGGCGCACGCGCGGGCACAGGGTCTGCAGTTCGAGCAGTTTGTCGACCTGCTCCTGGTCTTCGACGACGGCGAATGCGATGTCGGCGTCGTTGAGCACGTGGGCCATGTCGGCGCTCGGCGCGTCCTGGTAGAGCGGCACCGGCACCCCGCCCAGGCATTGCGCCGCCAGCATGGCCCAGTACAGGCGCGGCCGGTTGTCGCCGATGATGGCCAGGTGCATGCCGCGCTCAAAACCGAGCGCGGCCAGCCCGCAAGCCAGCGCGCGCACCTCGGCGTTCACTTGCAGCCAGCTCCATTCCTGCCAGATGCCCAGGTATTTCTCGCGAAACGCCGGGCGCGCCCCGCGCTGCTGCGCATGGGCGAGCAGGCGCCGCGGAAAAGTCTGCAAGGGCACGTTGTCCGATGTCGCCATCGTTGTCTCCTTCTGTGGCACGACCTGGCCTGGCACAAAATCTGTGGCCGGCGAATTTTTTATGTAAAGATAGTACTTTGCGTTGGCCGCGCAGGTTGTCATCCGGATGACAATTGGCCGACTTTCGATGACGCGTTGCACAATGACTCATAAGCCGACACCGACACTCGTGGAACACTTGCGCGCCACCATCTGGGGGCGCGTGCTCAGCGCCGAGGAAATGGCGCGGGTCGAGGCCGTCTGTTTCGAACAATTCGTCCCGAAAGGCGGCTTTGTCTGCCGCAAGGGAGAGGCGCTGGAAAACTGGGTCGGCATCATCGACGGCTTAGTCAAAATCAACAATTTTTCGCCGTCCGGAAAAAGCGTGACGTTTACGGGGGTGACCGCCGGCGGCTGGTTCGGCGAAGGCTCGCTGCTCAAGGACGAGTTCCGCAAATACGATGTGATGGCGCTGCGCGACACCCGCGTGGCGCGCATGCCGCGCGCCACCTTCGAATGGCTGCTCGAGATCAGCCTGCCGTTCAACCGCTTCCTGCTCATGCAGCTCAACGAACGCCTGGGCCAGTTCATCGGCCAGGTCGAGACCGACCGCATGCTCGACGTCGACACCCGCGTCGCACGCTGCCTGGCCGCGATGTTCAACGCCCACCTGTATCCGGGCCTGGACAAGCTGGTGCAGCTGTCGCAGGAGGAGATCGGCTACCTGTCGGGCGCCTCGCGCCAGCGCGCCAACCAGGCCTTGCAGCTGCTCGAGAAAGCCGGGCTGCTGCGGCTCGATTACGGCGGCATCCGGGTGCTCGACCTCGAAGGCCTGCGCCAGTACCAGGCCTGATAGCGTAGGCCTGGGAGCGCGTGCCCTACGCCAACTCGTAGCGTTGCGGGTATGATATGAAGCATGGCTAATCCACCCACTTCCTCCCCCCGCGCCGCGCGTCTGGCGCAGCTGCGCGCCGCGATGAAACGCCACGGCATCGACGCCTATATCGTGCCCTCGAGCGACCCGCACCTGTCCGAATATCTGCCGCGCCGCTGGCAGGGCCGCGAATGGATCTCGGGTTTCACGGGCTCGGTCGGCACCTTCATCCTGACCGCCGACTTTGCCGGCGTCTGGACCGATGGCCGCTACTACACCCAGGCCGAGACCGAGCTGGCGGGCAGCGAAATCGCGCTGATGAAAATCCCGTCGGGCGCGAGCCTGCTGCACATCGACTGGCTGGCCGCGAACATGGCGCCCGGCCAGACGGTCGCGGTCGACGCGCGCGTGCTGGGACTGGCCGTGGCCCGGCTCTTGAGCGATGCGCTGGCCGCGCGCGGCGTGCTGCTGCGCACCGACCTCGACCTGCTCGACGAGATCTGGAGCGATCGCCCGGGCTTGCCGACGGGCGCGCTGTACGAACACGCGGCGCCGCATGCGACGATCAGCCGCGCCGACAAGCTGGCCGCCACCCGCGCCGCGATGGCCGCACTCGGCGCCGAGCGCCATTTCCTGTCGACGCTGGACGACATCGCCTACCTGTTCAACCTGCGCGGCGCCGACGTCAGTTTTAACCCGGTCTTCGTCGCCCACGCGCTGCTCGAGCAAGACGGCGCGACGCTGTTCGTGGCCGAGGGCAAGGCGTCGGCGGAACTGCAGGCGCGCCTGCTGGAAGACGGCGTGCGCCTGGCGCCGTATGACGGCGCCGCCGCCGCGCTGGCCGCGCTGGCGCCGGACAGCACGCTGTTGCTCGACCCGCGCCGCATCACGGCCGGCATGCGCGCGCAGGTGGGCGCCGGGGTCAAGGTGATCGAGGCGATCAACCCGACCACGTTTGCCAAGTCGCGCAAGACCGAGGCCGAAGCCCGGCATGTGCGCGCGGCGATGGAGCAGGACGGCGCGGCCCTGTGCGAATTCTTCGCATGGCTGGAAGCAGAGTTGAATAACCCGCAGCGCGCGCCGCTCACCGAACTGACGATCGACGCAGAGATCACGGCCGCGCGTGCGCGCCGTCCGCACTTCGTCAGCGCCAGTTTCAATACGATCGCCGGGTTTAATGCCAACGGCGCGATCATGCACTACCGCGCGTCGGAGCAGTCGCATGCGCTGATCGAAGGCGACGGCCTGCTGCTGATCGATTCCGGCGGCCAGTACCTGGGCGGCACCACCGACATCACGCGCGTGGTCCCGGTCGGCACCATCAGCGCCGCCCAGCGGCGCGACTTCACGCTGGTGCTGCAAGGGATGATGGCGCTGTCGCGTGCCCACTTCCCGCGCGGGACCCGTTCGCCCATGCTCGACGCCATTGCGCGCGCCCCGCTCTGGGCGGCCGGCGTCGACTACGGCCACGGCACCGGCCACGGCGTCGGTTACTTCATGAACGTGCATGAAGGCCCGCAAGTGATCTCGCCCAGCGCGGCGCCCGACCCGCACACGGCGATGGAGCCGGGCATGATCACCTCGATCGAGCCGGGCATCTACAAACCGGGGCGCTGGGGTATCCGGATCGAGAACCTGGTGCTCAACGTGCCCGCCGCGGTCGGCGACAGCGCGGGCGAGTTCGGCGAGTTCCTGCGCTTCGAGACCTTGACCCTGTGTCCGATCGATACGCGCTGCCTGGCCATGGAGCTGCTGCAGCCGCACGAAGTGACATGGCTGAACGACTATCACGCCCAGGTACGCGCACGCCTGCTGCCGCATGTCGGCGGTGCCGCGCGCGCGTGGCTGGAACTGCGCACGGAGGCGATCTGATGGCTTCATCCCGTTCCACCCGCGCCAGTGCCGCCGTCGAGCGCCTGAAACGCCGCACCGGCCACACGGGCTACTCGATGGCCCGTACCGCCGAGGGCGGGTTTTATGTGTCCGAGATGCCGGGCGCGCCCCCGCTGTGCGCCCCGCTCGAACTGGACGCGTTCGTCGCTTTCGTCAACGGGCTCGGGCCGCAAGAGGTGCGGCGCCTGACCAAGAGCGACATCGCCTTCGAAAAGCAGCTGGTCAAGAAAAAGCCGTAAGCGGTTCCGCACGACCCCGGTAGTCCCTGAAAGCGCGCCATGACGAGCAATGACTTCCTGCTACCTTACTGGTCGCCCACCGAGATCGCCACCAATGCGGTGATCCTGCTGCACCTGGCCGGCGCCCTGTTCCTGGGCCTCCTGGTCGGCTACGAGCGCTCCTACCACGGCCGCGCGGCCGGGATGCGCACCTATGGCCTGGTGTGCATGGCGTCCTGCGCGCTGACCATCATCAGCGGCTATCCCGAGATGTGGTTCGGCGGCCAGACCGCGGCGATCGGCACGGTCGATCCGACCCGCGTGATGCAGGGCGTCGTCACCGGCATCGGTTTCCTCGGCGCCGGCGTCATCATGCGCGACGGCTTCAATATCAGCGGCCTGACGACGGCGGCCTCGATCTGGAGTTCGTCGGTGATCGGCATCCTGGTCGGCGTCGGCTTTTACCTGGCGGCGATGGGACTGGCCTTCTTCTCGGCCATGATCATGATTTATTTGAACCGGGTCGAGGCGGTGCTGCCGTCGCGCCGCGCGGTGGCCGTGATGCTGCGCTTTCACGAGGATTACCTGCCGCGCGAAGAGGCGCTGCGCGCAGCGGCGCTCGAGCGCGGCTACCAGATCGCCGGCAGCTCGCTGACCATTTCCAGCAGCGACCGGCGCCAGGAATGGCGCTTCGTCGCCATCGCCCTGTCGCGCCACAACCGCGCGACATTGACCGAACTGGCCGCCGAACTGGCGGCGACCGAAGGCGTCGAAGGGTTTCAACTTTCTCACGCACGCAACTGACACAAGACGGGATGACACTCATGCAAGCGCAAGACGTACTCGATTTCTGGTTCCTCGCACCCAACGACCCCGCCTACGGCAAGCCGCGCATGGAATGGTTCCGCAAGGACCCGGCCTTCGACGCCCAGATCCGCGCGCGCTTCGGCAGCGTGATTGCCCAGGCGCTGGCCGGCGGCTTGCGCGAATGGGCGATGGCGGGGCCGCAAGGCGCGCTGGCGCGTATCCTCGTGCTCGACCAGTTTACGCGCAACGCCTACCGCGACACGCCGGCGTCGTTTGCCGGCGACCCGCTGGCGCTGGCGGCGGCCCAGGCCCTGGTCGACAACGGCGGCGAGCGCCAATTGGCAGCCTTCCAGCGCGCGTTCGCCTACATGCCTTTCGAGCACGCGGAAGACGCGCGCATGCAGGAGCGTGCGGTCGACCTGTTCGCGCGCCTGGCGGCCGAGCACGAAGGGTTCAACGAGATGCTCGATTACGCGCACCGCCACCGCGGCGTGATCGCGCGCTTCGGCCGCTTCCCGCACCGTAACCCGATTCTCGGGCGCGCCTCGAGCGCCGACGAACTGGACTACCTGAGCCAGCCGGGCGCCGGCTTCTGATGGCGCCGACCCTGAACATCGTCGGCGCCGGCCATGTCGGGCGCGCGCTCGGCCGCCTGTTTGCCCGCCACGGGGTGTTCACGGTGCAGGACGTGCTGACCCGCTCGCAGGCCGGCGCGCTGGACGCGGTCGCCTTCATCGGCGCCGGGCAGGCGGCAGGGCAGGTCGCGGACTTGCGTCCTGCCGACGCCTGGATGCTGGCCGTCGGCGACGACCAGATCGAGGCGGCCTGCGCGGCGCTGGCCGCCGCCGGCTTGCTCGACGGCGCCACCGTGTTTCACTGCAGCGGCGCCAAGGGCTCGTCGAGCTTGCAGGCGGCGCGCGCCGCCGGCGCCCGGGTGGCGAGCCTGCACCCGGTGCGCAGCTTCGCCGACCCGGCCGCCGTCGCCGCCGATTTCGGCGGCACCTGGTGCGGCGTCGAGGGCGAAGCGCAAGCGCTGGCGCTGCTCGCTCCCGCCTTCGAGGCCATCGGCGCGCGCCTGGTCGGCATCGACGCCGGCGCCAAGACGGTCTACCACGCCGCCTCGGTGTTCGCCTCGAACTACCTGGTGACCGTGCTCGACGCCGCGCTGCGCGCCTATGTCGCGGCCGGCGTGCCGCCCGCCGTGGCGCGCGAACTGGCGCGCCCGCTGGCCAGCGAAACCCTGGCCAATGTGTTCCGCCTCGGCGCCCCCGCCGCGCTCAGCGGACCGATCGCGCGCGGCGACATGGCCACCGTGGCGCGCCAGCAGGCGGCGCTGGCGCACTGGGATGCGCCGACCGCAACCCTGTACGCGGCTCTGGTCGAGGCGACCACGGCGCTGGCCGCGCGCAAGACGTTTCCTCTTTCCTCTGATCTGGAGTAGCGATGTATCTGACCACCTGGGCCATGCTGGCCGTTCTCGGTGTGTATTTCTGGACCGGCGTCATGGCCGGCTATGCGCGCGTCAAACACAAGGTGCCGGCGCCGTCGATGGAGGGGCCGGCCGCCTTCCAGAGCGCGCAGCGGGTGCAGGCCAACACCCTCGAGCAATTGCCGATCGTGATCGTGCCCTTGTGGCTGTGCGCGACCTACCTGGGCGACAGCTGGGCCGCCGGCTTTGGCCTGCTGTGGTGCGTCGGCCGCATCGCCTACGCGCTCGGCTATTACCGCGATCCGGCGCACCGCGAAATCGGTTTCGCACTTGGCATGCTGGCAAGTGCGTTGTTGATTGGCGGCACGATCGTTGGTTTATTGATGCAGTAAAGCAAAATAACTGCATCAGGGAATCGACAAAGTTCCCGAACGGCAATAAGCTTGGCGCTGGAAACCGTCGAGCGGCGACTGGTGCGCGCCGCGCCCGGGCCACTCTGATGCGTAGGAGGCAACATGCTGTTCTTGAAAACGACCGCGACCATGAAGGCGCCCGGCATTTATGAAGTCGATGTCGCCGCCAAGCCGCCGGGTAAAACCTTTGGCGTCTATCTCGCGACCGACCCCGACAACCCGCCGCAGGCGGTGCTGGCCGAGCTGGCCGCCCTCGGGTTCAAAGGCAGCTACCAGAAGAGCTATACACACCGCGACGGTGGCCGCGTGCTCGACTTGCACTTCGAAAAAGACGGCACCGACCTGTTCAAGGGTTGGAAGGCCGAGGAATGCGCAGCCAACCTGGCGGCATTAAATGGCCTGTTCGGCAAGCTCGGCATCGGCATCGCGACCCGCGTGATGAGCATGGCCGAAGCCTACGCCTGAGCTGGCCGGCGGCGCGCCTGTCTTCACGCGGATCCAGGCCCATGGATTTGTTCGACACCCCCCGCACCCTGGTGCCGCTTCCCATCGACGACGCCGACCTGGCGCTGCTGGCCCAGCTACCCTTGTCGATCCCGAACGGTGCCGTGTTTGCGCGCCTGCGCGATGAAACGCCGTGGCGCGCCGAGAGCGTCGTCGTCTACGGCAAGCGCCACTTGCAGCCGCGCCTGAGCGCCTGGTATGGCGACGCCGCCTATACCTATTCCGGCCTGCGCCTGGAACCGCTGCCCTGGAGCGCGCTGCTGCGCGAGATCCGCGCCGCGGTCGAAGCGGCCTGCGGCGAGCGCTTCAACAGCGTACTGCTGAACCGCTACCGCGACGGGCGCGACAGCATGGGCATGCACAGCGACGACGAACCGGAACTCGGTCCCGCGCCCGTCATCGCCTCGCTCAGCTATGGCGCGACGCGCCCCTTCGTCCTGCGTCATAAACGCGACAAACGCACGCTGCGCCTGCCGCTGGCGGACGGCAATTTGCTGCTGATGCGCGGTCCAACCCAGCAGAACTGGCTGCACGGCATTAACAAGACGACACGCGCGGTGGGCGAACGCCTGAATCTAACTTTCCGCTACATCGGCTAATTCATTGCGATCACGCACTTATCTGCCGTTAAAATAACTGAACGAAAAGTCAGTTATGTTACATTTGATTACAGTTCTTACCGAATTCGGACTGTCTTCGGCTTTTTACGATGCTATCTTGGACACATCGCGATTCATGACGAATTGCGAGCCAGACTACAAACGTGAAAAGGATCGTCGTATGAAAAAGCTCATCTTTGCACTGATCGCAGGTTCCGCCTTCATGGCCGCCGCTCAAGCCCAGACCACCGCGCCACGCGCCTATGTCGGCGCCGGCGTTGCCAGCGTGGACCATGACTACCGCATTTCGGGTGCCGGCAATGTCGACAGCGATGGCTATAAAGCGTCCGGCAAGATCTTCGGCGGCGTCGAACTCGACCAGACCTTCGGCATCGAAGCCGGCTACACCGACTTCCGCAAGTCGCGCGCCAACTACACGATCGGCGGCGTCAACGGCCGTGCCGAGTCCGATGGCTACGGCAGCTACCTGGCCGGTAAGGCCACCATGCCGCTCAACGAGCAGACTGCGCTGTACGGCAAGCTGGGCGTCGCCTACACCAAGGCCGACATGACCTCGACTACGCCAGGCTTGAACCGTAGCGAGAGCGATACCGGCGTCTATGGCGGCGTCGGCGTCCAGTACGCGCTGAACCAGCAAGTCTCGCTGATCGCCGAGTACGAGCGTTACGGCAAGAAGAAAGAGTTCGGCGCCAAGCCGGACGTCTTCACCATCGGCGCGAAATACAATTTTTAAATTGATTCGTGCTTGATGTAATGAAAGGGCCTGCGGGCCCTTTTTTTTGGCACTACTTGGTTTGCCCTAGCGTACCGGCGCCGTGCCCAGCACGGCAGGACGCGCCATGGCCCAGGGCGGCAAGACCAGCCCCGTTTCCGCCTGGCGCGTAATCAAGCCGGCCGCGATAAACCGGTGCACCGACGACCATTGCCACTCGTGCGGGCTGGGACAGAGGCCATGGCGCACCGGATTGGTGTGCATGTAGTCGATCAGCGCGGCGTAGTCGGCTTCGTTGGCGACCCGGAATTCCTGGTATTGGCGCGCCCAGATGGCCCCGTCGTCGCCGGCGCAGGCGAGCGACTTGCGCAGCGCCTTGGAAAACGCGATCTTGACGGCGCGCCAGCGGCTCGAGCAGTCGTGGTCGCCCGGCGGCAGGGTCCACATCGCGTGCGCGTGGTCCGGCAGCACCACCCAGCCGTCGACATGAAACGGCTTGCGGATGCGCGCCTGGCGGATGGCGTCGCCGAACGCGGCGATGTGGTCGGTCAGCAGGGTACTGCCACGATCGAGCAGGCGCACCGTGAAGAAAAAGGTTCCACCAGGAACCCGGTTATCGCGGTAGTCAGTCATGGGGAAAGTGTGCCAATCGATGCTGGTCGCCATGTCGATTGGCGCAAATGGGAGGCGGGAACTTAGTGCCTCATCGGCGCTCGATTCTACACACTGTCGCGCGCTGCCGCGTTCCATTTCCGCGCATAAATTCCGCGCAAAAAAAATGCCCGGTGCATACCGGGCATTCGTCGGGGCAGAACTTACACCGTGAGCGGCTTGTAGCGAATCCGCTTCGGCTTGGCGCCTTCTTCACCGAGGCGCTTTTTCTTGTCCGCTTCATATTCCTGGTAGTTACCGTCGAAGAAGGTGACTTGGGAATTGCCTTCGAAGGCCAGGATGTGGGTCGCGATCCGGTCCAGGAACCAGCGATCGTGGGAAATGACCATCACGCTGCCGGCGAATTCGAGTAACGCGTCTTCCAGCGCGCGCAGGGTTTCCACGTCCAGGTCGTTCGACGGTTCATCGAGTAGCAGGACGTTGCCGCCTTGCAGCAGGGTCTTGGCTAAATGCAGGCGCCCGCGTTCACCGCCGGACAGGTTGCCGACGATTTTCTGCTGGTCCGAGCCCTTGAAGTTGAAGCGTCCGAGATAGGCGCGCGACGGCATTTCGAAGCGGCCGACGCTGAGCATGTCGGCGCCGCCGGTGACGTCTTCGAACACGCTCTTGTTGTTGGCCAGGTCGTCGCGGTGCTGGTCGACCAGCGAGATGCGCGCCGTCTTGCCGATCGCGACTTCGCCGCTGTCCGGCTGTTCCTTGCCCGCGATCATCTTGAACAGCGTCGATTTACCGGCGCCGTTCGGACCGATGATGCCGACGATGGCGCCCGGTGGCACCGTAAACGACACGTTATCGAGCAGCAGGCGGTCGCCAAAGGCTTTCGAGACGTTCTTGAATTCGATGACTTCGTTGCCGAGGCGTTCGGCGACCGGAATGAAGATTTCCTGGGTCTCGTTGCGCTTCTGGTATTCGTATTCGCTCAGTTCGTTGAAGCGCGCCAGGCGGGCCTTCGATTTGGCCTGGCGTGCTTTCGGATTCTGGCGCGACCATTCGAGTTCGGTCTTGAGCGCTTTCTGGCGAGCGGACTCGGTCGACTCTTCCTGTTTCAGGCGCGCCTGCTTCTGGTCCAGCCACGAGCTGTAATTGCCCTTCCATGGAATGCCCGAACCGCGGTCCAGTTCCAGGATCCATTCGGCGGCGTTATCGAGGAAGTAGCGATCGTGGGTGATGCCGACCACGGTGCCCGGGAAGCGCAACAGGAATTGTTCCAGCCACTCGACCGATTCCGCGTCCAGGTGGTTGGTCGGTTCGTCGAGCAGCAGCATGTCGGGTTTCGACAGCAGCAGCTTGCACAGCGCCACGCGGCGCTTTTCGCCACCCGACAGGACGGCGATTTTCGCCTCCCAGGGCGGCAGGCGCAGCGCGTCGGCGGCCATTTCCAGCTGCAGGTTCAGGTTGCCGCCGTCGGACGACGAGATGATCGCTTCCAGGCGTTCCTGTTCTTTCGCCAGCGCGTCGAAATCCGCGTCTTCCTCGGCATAGGCGGCGTACACGGCTTCCAGCTTGGCTTGCGCCTCGAAGGCTTCGCCCAGGCCCGATTCGACTTCCTGGCGCACGGTTTTTTCCGGATCGAGCTGCGGTTCCTGCGGCAGGTAGCCGATGTTCAGGCCCGGCATCGGACGCGCTTCGCCCTGGATGTCGGTATCGATGCCTGCCATGATTTTGAGCAGGGTCGATTTGCCGGAGCCGTTCAGGCCCAGCACGCCGATCTTCGCACCCGGGAAGAAGGACAGCGAAATGTCTTTCAAAATCTGGCGTTTCGGCGGGACGATTTTGCCCACGCGGTTCATGGTATAGACGTAATTGGCCATTATTTAATTTTAATTCTGTAGAAAATCAAGGTGCAAAGGATACGATAGAAGCGCCCTGGCGGGCACCCCCATCACGAAACTTTCGGCGCCGGCTGGGCTTGCCCGCGTCGCAGCAGCCCCTCGCCGGCGAACAAGGCCAGGGCGGCCCAGATCATGGCGAAACCGACCAGGCGGTCGGCGGTAAACGCTTCCTTGAACAGCAGCACGCCCAGCAGGAACTGGATGGTCGGCGCCAGGTATTGCAGCAGGCCAAGAATCGACAGGGGAATCCGGCGCGCGCCGTTGGCGAACAGCAGCAGCGGGATTGCAATGATCGGCCCGGACGCGAGCAAGAGCCAGCGTGTGCTGTCCGACGCCGTGTTGATGAAGGCGTTCTCGCCATGCAGGGTCAGCCAGGCCACATAGGCGGCCGCGACCGGGAACAGCACCATCGTTTCGAACGACAGTCCTTCCAGCGCGCCCAGCGCGGCCGTCTTGCGCAGCAAGCCGTAGCCGCCGAAGGTCGCCGCCAGGAACAAGGCGACCCAGGGCACGTTGCCCGATTGCCAGGTCAGCCAGGCCACGCCCAGCGCGGCCAGGCCGATGACGCCCCACTGGAAGGGCCGCAGGCGTTCCTTCAGCAGCAGGAAGCCGACCATGATGTTGACCAGCGGCGTGATGAAATAGCCGAGACTGGCTTCGATCACGTGGCCGTTGTTGACGGCCCAGATATACAGCAACCAGTTCGCGGCCAGCAAAATGGCCGAGGCGACAAAACTCCAGAACACGCGCGGCTGGCGCACCTGGTGCAGCCAGCCCCATTGACGGCGCAGCGTCAGCACGATCAGCAGGAAGGCGAGCGACCACAGCATGCGGTTGGCGAGGATTTGCAGCGCCGGCACGTCGCCGATGGCGTGGAAATACAAAGGGAACAGGCCCCAGCACAGGAAGGCCAGGGCGGCGGAAAGGATGCCGGTACGCATGAGGGGCGAGGGATGGAGTTGCCAGCCGCGTATTATCGGTCAATTGCCGCGTGCTTGCCGGAGAGCCCGCCGTTTCGCCCGCTCGACGCCAGGCGCGGCGCGCTAACGCGCGACCGCTCGCGCCGCCTTCGGGCAAACTTGGGACAGGCTTGCGCTCGCCTGCTCACGACAGGCGGGCTGATCGAATAGTGCTTGCAATTTTCTTGTCGTTATTTTATGGTGCGCCGCACCCAGAACAACAATATGGTGCAATCTTGAGTTCGCAAAATAATAAGAGCGGCCTGGCGGCCACCACGCTGGCCGCGGTGGGTATCGTCTACGGCGATATCGGTACCAGCCCGCTGTACACCCTCAAGACCATTTTCGACCCGGAACACGGCCTCGCGCTGACCACCCCCAACCTGCTCGGCATCGTTTCCCTGATCTTCTGGGGACTGACCCTGATCGTCTCGCTGAAATACGTCACCCTGGTGCTGCGCGCCGACAACCGCGGCGAGGGCGGCATCATGGCGCTGATGGCGCTGGTGCTGAACTCGGTCACGAAGGCGTCGCGCTGGCATTATCCGCTGATGGTGATCGGCGTCTTCGGCGCCACCATGTTCTATGGCGACAGCGTGATCACACCCGCCATCTCCGTGCTGGGCGCGATCGAGGGCCTGGAAGTGGCCACGCCGGCCTTGTCGCACTATGTCGTGCCGCTGGCCGTGATCGTGCTGGTCGGCCTGTACAGCCTGCAGCGCCACGGCACCGCCGGCATCGGCCGCTGGTTCGGGCCGGTGATGATCGTCTGGTTCGCCGCGCTGGCGATCATGGGGGTGATCAACATCGCCAAAGCACCGGTCATCCTGGAAGCGCTGAACCCCTACCATGCGGCGCGCTTCATTGCCGAAAACCGCTTCATCGCCTTCGTCGCCCTGGGCGCCGTGGTGCTGGCGCTGACCGGCGCCGAGGCGCTGTATGCCGACATGGGCCACTTCGGCAAGAAGCCGATCCGCGCGGCCTGGTTCCTGATCGTGTTCCCGGCGCTGGCGCTGAACTACCTGGGCCAGGGCGGACTCCTGATCACCGACCCGGGCGCCATCGAGAACCCGTTCTTCCACCAGCTCGGCGCCTGGAGCGTCTATCCGCTGGTGATCCTGTCGACCATGGCGGCGGTGATCGCCTCGCAGGCGACGATCTCGGGCACCTATTCGATGACGAAACAAGCCATCATGCTGGGCCTGCTGCCGCGCATGCGCATCCTGCACACCTCCGAAAGCGAGATCGGCCAGATCTATATTCCGGCCGTGAATTGGCTGCAACTGATCGTGGTCCTGATCGCGGTGATCGGCTTCGGCTCCTCCGACCGCCTGGCCGGCGCCTACGGTATCGCCGTCACCGCCACCATGCTCGCGACGACGCTGCTGACCTTCTTCGTCACCCGCTACCGCTGGAAACTGCCCTTGGTGGTCTGCCTCGGCGCCACCGGTTTCTTCATGGTCATGGACATCGCCCTGTTCTCGGCCAGCACGCTCAAGCTGCTGCATGGCGGCTGGTTCCCGCTGCTGCTGGGCGCGATCCTGCTGACCGGCATGATGACCTGGAAGCGCGGGCGCGAACTGGTGTTTGAAAACCTGCAAGAGCACGCGATCCCGCTCGACGCCTTCTTGCAGTCGCTGTTCGTCGCGCCGCCCACGCGCGTGCCCGGTACCGCGATTTTCCTGCGCGGCGAGAGCGATGGCGTGCCCCATGCGCTGCTGCACAACCTGTCGCACAACAAGGTGCTGCACGAGCGCGTCGTGTTCCTGACCGTGCACATCAAGGAAGAACCCTGGGTCGCGCCGGCCGAGCAGGTGCAGGTGGTGCAACTCGGACACGATTGCTACCAGTTGAACATCCATTACGGTTTCAAGGACGAACCGGACATTCCAGGTGTGATGCAGCGATGCGCCACGCTCGGCTTGTCCTTCGAGATGATGGAAACCTCGTTCTTCATCGCGCGCCAGACCGTCATTTCGACGCCGGGGCGCGGCATGGCGCCCTGGCGCGAGCATTTGTATGTGGCGATGTCGCGCAATGCGCGCGGCGCGGCCGACTACTATCAGATTCCGACCAACCGCGTGATCGAGCTCGGTACGCAAGTCGAAATCTGAATCTACAAAAAATCGACACAAAGCGGACAGTCTGGTGGCCCCGGCTCGGGTAAGGTACAGTGTTTCTCTTATCAAACACTTTTTTTGCGAGTCACCGATGTCCCCTAAATATTCCCTGCTTGCCGCCTGCTGCGCCGCCCTGTTGAGCCTGACCGCCTGCGGTGGCGGTGGCGGCGACAGCGGTGCGCCGGCGATTGCCGTCAGCAACCCGGCGGCGCTGGTCGTCACCGATCTCGTCCCCGGCACCGGCGCCACGGCGGCCAACGGCAAGAAGCTCACCGTCAACTACACGGGCTGGTTCTACAGCGCCAGCGCGGCCGACCACAAGGGTGCCCAGTTCGAAAGCAACACCTACAGCTTCACCCTGGGCGCCGGCACCGTCATCGCCGGCTGGGACCAGGGCTTGCTCGGCATGCAGGTCGGCGGCAAGCGCAGCCTGGCCATTCCTGCCAGCCTGGCCTATGGCAGCACGGGGCGCGGCCAGATTCCGCCGAACGCGGGTCTGCTGTTTGAAATCGAGCTGACCAAAGTCGAGTAAGCGGCGCTTCTCCGAACCCATTGCAGGTTCGGCGCGCACGCCTGCGCCAGCGCAGATTGCGTGCGCGGCGTTTCCGAGATCCTTGGGAATCAACCAGGGATAATCGGAGCCGATCATGTCGCCGCGCCATTGTTGTTTATTCAAACCGGGTCGCTGGCTATTCGTGCCGCTGCTGTGCTGCCTGCATGCCTGCGCGCTGGCCCAGGCGGCCTACACCCTCGTCTTCGGTCCTGAACAGTCCACACCCGCGGCGATCGACAATGCCGGTCGCATCGCCGGCCAGCTGGCGGGCCGCGCCTTCGTCTGGGACGGCGCCAACCTGCTCGATCTCGGTAGCCTCGGCGGCCCGGGCAGCACGGCGCTGGCGCTGAGCAATAACGGCCTGGTGACGGGCGGCGCCGACCGGCCCGACGGCGCCGGCGTCGCCTTCCTGTACGGCGCCGGCCCCTTGCGCGACATCGGCCAGCTCGGCGTCGCCAGCCAGGGCATGGGCGTGAATGCGAGCGGGCAGGTGGCCGGCACCTGGGTCGACGCCGGCGGCGAAAACCACGCCTTCCTGTATAGCGGCGGCGTGGCGCGCGACATCGGCAACCTCGGCGCCGATTCCGCACGCGCCAGCGGGATCAACGCGGCGGGCGCCGTGGTCGGCTCTTCCTTCCTCGCCGACTTCGCCGCCGTCCACGCCTTCCTCTACCAGGGCGGCGCCATGCGCGACCTCGGCACGCTCGGCGGCCCGGCCAGTGCGGCGGCCGCCATCAACGATGCCGGACAAATCGCCGGCACCAGTTTCATCGACGCCGACACCGCGCACGCGTTTCTCTACAGCGGCGGCGTCCTGCAAGACATCGGCTCGCTGGGCGGCGCGCTCACCGAAGCGCGCGCCCTGAACGGCGACGGCCACGTCGTCGGGTTTTCCACCTATGCCGACGATGAACCTGGCGTCGATTTTTCGAGCGCCTTCGTCTACCGCGACGGCCTGCTGCGCGACCTGAACCTGGTGACCGAGCGGCCCGGGGTGTGGACCCTGCTCGACGCCGTCGGCATCAACGACGCCGGCCAGATCGCGGCCCTGGCCTGTACCGGTGCAGGCGACTGCCGCGCCGTGCGCCTCGATCCGCTGCCCGCGATACCAGAGCCGCGCCCGGCGGCGCTGATGCTGATCGGCCTGGCCACGCTGGGCGCAGGGCGCCTGCTGCGCAGGCGAACCCGGCTGGGGGGCGCCTCGAATTATTTCATTTGTGTACGATGTGAGCCAAGCGGGCGCCACTGGTCGCCCCGCATGACGCAACCACATCGGAGCACACAAGCATGGCGGAACACCTTACTTCAACAGACATCCAGGAACTGACACCGCGCCAACGCGTCTGGGCCATTGTCGGCGCCTCCTCGGGCAACCTGGTCGAATGGTTCGACTTCTACATTTATTCGTTTTGCGCCCTGTATTTTTCCTCGGCCTTTTTTCCGTCCGATAATCCGACCACCCAGTTATTGAACACCGCCGGCATCTTTGCCGCCGGTTTCCTGATGCGTCCGGTCGGCGGCTGGCTGTTCGGCCGCATCGCCGACAAATACGGGCGCAAGAATTCGATGATGATCTCGGTGCTGATGATGTGCGGCGGCTCGCTGATGATCGCCGTGCTGCCGACCTATGCCCAGATCGGCACGGCGGCGCCGGCCTTGCTGCTGCTGGCGCGCCTGTTCCAGGGCCTGTCGGTGGGTGGCGAGTACGGCACCAGCGCGACCTATATGAGCGAGGTGGCGCTGCCCGGGCGGCGCGGCTTCTTCGCCTCGTTCCAGTACGTGACCCTGATCGGCGGGCAGCTGCTGGCGCTCCTGGTGCTGGTCGTGCTGCAGCAACTCTTGACTGAACCCGAACTGAAGGCCTGGGGCTGGCGTATTCCCTTCGTGTGCGGCGCCGCCGCCGCCGTGGTGTCGCTCTACCTGCGCCGCTCGCTGGCCGAGACCACCACCGCCTCCGAGCGCGGCAAGAAGGAAGCGGGCAGCCTGCGCGGCCTGCTGCAACACAAGCGCGCGTTCATCACCGTGCTCGGCTTTACCGCCGGCGGCTCGCTGATCTTCTACACGTTCACGACCTATATGCAGAAATACCTGGTCAACACGGCCGGCATGGACCCGAAGACCGCCAGCGCCGTGATGACGGGCGCGCTCCTGATCTACATGGTCTTGCAGCCGCTGTTCGGCGCGCTGTCGGACCGCATCGGCCGGCGCACCTCGATGATCTGGTTCGGCGCCCTGGCGACCCTGAGCACGGTGCCGATCATGTCGGCCCTGCACGGCGTCAGCAATCCCTACCTGGCCGGCTTCCTGATCGTCTGCGCGCTGGCCATCATCAGCCTGTACACCTCGATCAGCGGCTTGGTCAAGGCCGAGATGTTCCCGGTCGAAGTGCGCGCGCTCGGCGTCGGCGTGTCGTATGCGGTCGCCAACGCGCTGTTCGGCGGCTCGGCCGAATACGTGGCCTTGTGGTTCAAGCGGGCCGGCATGGAACAGAATTTCTACTGGTACGTCAGCGGCATGTGCGCGCTCGCCTTCATCGTCGCCTTCCGCATGCCCGATCCGAGCAAGTCCGGCCTGCTGAAAGGTTGAGCTTCAGCGCAGCATGTCGATGTGCATGATGCCGTCTTCGTCATACGGCGCGGAGACGGTCTCGAAACCGAAGTCCTGGTAAAACTTTTCCAGGCGCTGTTGGGCGCCGATGCGGATGCGGTGGCCCGGGTGCAGTTGTTCGGCGTACTGGATGCCGTGCGCGACCAGTTCGCGTCCGGCGCCGCTGCCGCGCATGTCGTTCGTGGTCAGGATCCGCCCGAGCGACATCTCCGTGTATTTCGCGCCGGGCGCCAGGCAGCGCAGGTAGGCGGCCAGCACCTGCCGCCCGCCGATGTCGCGCCAGCCGAGCAGGTGGTGGGCGTCGAGGTCGTAGCCGTCGATGTCCGGGTACAGGCAGGTCTGCTCGAGAATAAACACCTGCTGGCGCTGGGCCAGCACTTCATACAGTTGCGCGCCCGAGAGGTCGGCGAAGCTGCACCATTGCCATTCGATCATGTGGGAATCCGTGTGGGTTAACGATAGGCCGTCGTCTCGAAACCTTCGAGGACGTTGACTGTGTGGATGCCGAGCTCGGCGTGCGCGTGGCCGCCCTCGAACACGAAGGCGCTCGGCAGGCCGAGCCAGGCGATGCGCTCGCCGATGCGCAGGTAGTCGGCGCCATCGAGCGAAAATCCGGCGGCCGGATCGCCCCCGCGGGCACCGACGCCGAGCGAGACGACCAGCGCCTCGGGCGCGAACATGCCCAGTTTGAGACAGGCCGTCTCCAGCGCCGCCAGCCATTGGGCGGCACCGGCGCCGCGCGCCAGCGGCAGGTTCATGGTGGCGCCGCTGCCGTCGCCGCTGCCGGTTTCGTCGGCATGGCCGCTGTAATACGGGGCATCGCTGCGCGGGTCGGCGTGGATCGAGATCACCAGCACGTCGCCGCGCCCATAGAAAATGCCTTGGGTGCCGCTGCCGTGGTGGTAGTCGATGTCGAGGATGGCGACCCGTTTCAGGCCGTCGTCGAGCAGGTGCTGGGCGGCCAGCGCCGCATTGTTCAGGAAGCAGGCGGCGCCGAAGAAATCCGCGCCGGCATGGTGGCCCGGCGGGCGGGTCAGGGCGAAACTGCCGCGCTGGCCCAGGCGCAGCGCATGGGCCGCATTGATGGCGCAGTCGGCGCCGGTCTTGGCCGCGTTCCAGGTGCCCGCCGTGAAGGCCGTGGCGTCCAGCGAATACAGGCCCAGGCGCCCCATGAAACTGTCGGGCTCGATGTCGCTGCGCATGGCGCGTCCCGGCCAGGCCACGGCTTGCACGGCGTGCTCGCCCCTGGCCGCGGCCAGCGCGCTCCACTCGCGCCAGGCGCTGCGCAAGAAGTGCAGATAGCGGGCGCTGTGGATGCGTTCGAGCGAGACCAGCGGCGCGCGGTGCGGGGTGACGATCTCGCCCAGCGCGCGCCGCTGCAGTTCGTTCAAGACCAGGTCGACTTGCTCGGGACTGTCGAACGACAACGCGTCGCCCGGGCGCGGGCCGTGCGCGCGGTGCTGGGCGTGGTGTTCGTTATAAAAAGTGAGCAAGGCAGTCCCAAGTCGCTTACTGGTTCCCGCACAGGGTACTGCTGTTGTAGGCCGCCACGAAGGCGTCGAAGCTGCCCGTGTCCTGCTCTTCGATCGTGGCCTGTTCGGCCAGCGAGGCGGCCGCCATCTCGGCGAACACGGCTTCCTCGGCCGGCATCAAGGGGCTGTCGCGGAAGTAAGCCGCGTGCAGCTCGCTCTGGCGCAGGCCAAACGCCGCGGCCGAGCCGAGCGCCTTGACTTCGGCCAGCACGCGCGCCGATGGCGTTTTATGGGGATCGGCGACCTTCGCCTTTTGCTGGGCCAGGGACGCTTCGTGCACGCCGCTCTCGTTGTGCTCTTCGTCGAGCAGGCGCGCCAGCGGGCGGATGCGCTCCAGCAGTTCGTCGGCCCAGCGCGACAGCAGCACTTCCTCGCCGTCGCGCGTCAGGGTCAGGTCGGGACGCCGGCCTTCCTTCACCGTGCGCGCGAAATTGCGGGCGTGGATCTGGCCTTCGGCGGCGCTGATCAGCGGGCTGTCATCGAGTGCGCAGAACAGCAGGAACGCATCGAGGAAGCGCCCGGTCTCGATCGAAATGCCGATCGGCTCGAACGGGTCGACGTCCAGGCAGCGCACCTCGATGTACTGCACGCCGCGGTTGCACAGCGCCTGCACCGGCCGTTCGCCGGTACGGATCACGCGCTTCGGACGGATCGTCGAATAGTATTCGTTCTCGATCTGCAGCACATTGGTCGACAGCTGGATCCACTCGCCGTCCTTCTTGGTGCCCAGTTCCGCATACGGCGCGTAGGGACGGTTGACCGCGTCCATCAGGCTGGTGACATAGCTTTCCAGGCTGTTCTCGTGCGGACGCAGGCCGGACTGGGCGTCGTTCTGGTAACCCAGGTCGCTCATGCGCAGGCTGGTCGCATACGGCAGGTACAAGGTGTCGTCCGACAGCGTTTCCAGCGCATGGGCGCGCCCGCGCAGGAAGCTGGTGGTCAGCGCCGGCGAGGCGCCGAACAAATACATCAGCAGCCAGCTGTAGCGGCGGAAGTTGCGGATGGTCGCGATATAGCTTTCCGACTGGAAGTCGCGCAGCGCGTTGCGCCGCTCTTCGGGAATGCCGTCGCTGGCCAGGATCAGCTGCCAGAGCTTGTCGGGCAGCGAGTAATTGTAGTGAATGCCGGCGATGCATTGCATGGCTTTGCCGTAGCGCAGCGCCAGGCCGCGCCGGTACACGTGTTTCAGCATGCCGATATTCGAGGTGCCGTACCAGCCGATCTCGATCTCTTGCTCGGGCGGCAATTCGCCCGGCATCGAGGAACTCCACAGCATCTCGTCGCCTAATTTGGCATACGCAAAGCGGTGGGTCGCGTCGAGGCGGTGCAGCGCCAGGCCGATGTCGTGCTCGGCCGGGGTGATGAATTCGAGCAGCGCTTCGGCGTAGTCGGTCGTGATTTGCGGGTGGGTCAGTGCCGCGCCGAGCTGGACCGGATGAGGCGTGCGCGCAAGCCGGCCGTGCGGGTCGACGCGCAGGGTTTCGCGTTCGATGCCGCGCAGGCCCTGGCCGAGCAGGCCACGGTGGGCATCGTCGTCCAGCAAGGCCAGGCGGCGGGTCAATTGGTTCGACACGGGTGTTTCCTTTCTTATACTGCTTGAGCGTGATTGGTGCAGAGAGTAACCGAAAATCGGACAGCGCGTCGGCGGCCGGCCGATTTCCCGGAGCGCCTCAGGGGGACGCCGGCGCGAGCGGCGGCGGCGGCTCGCCGGGACGCTCGGACGGCGGCTTCGACAGCGCCGGAACGGCGGCCTTGGGCACCGTGGCGGCGGGCGCGGCAGGAGGCGTGGGCGGCAGGGCCGGCGCCGCCTTGGCCGCTGCCGCGGGCGCTTCCGCCGGCGCCAGCTGGGCCGCCAGCCACTTCCCCATTTCGCGCTCCAGCAGCGGCAGCGGCAGCACGCCATTGCCGAGCAGCGCATCGTGGAAACGGCGCGCGTCGAAACGGGGGCCGAGCGCCGCCTGCGCCTTTTCGCGCAAGGCGGTAAAGCGCAGCTGGCCCGCCTTGTAGCTCAGCGCCTGGGCCGGCTGGGCGATGTAGCGGTCGACCTCGACCTCGTTGTCGGCCAGCGCATTGGCCGTATGCGCGTTCAAATAGTCGAGCGCCTGCTGGCGCGACCAGCCCATGGCATGGATGCCGGTGTCGATCACCAGGCGCGCGGCGCGGAACATGTCGTCGTTCAGGTAACCGAAGCGCGAGAATGGGTCGCGAAAGAAACCCAGTTCCGGTCCCAGGCTCTCGGCATAGGTGGCCCAGCCTTCGCCGAAGGCGTCGTCCCAGCCGTTGCGGCGAAACGCGGGCAGCTCGCGCAAGCCGCGCGCGCGCGCCACCTGCAAGTGGTGGCCCGGTAGCGCTTCGTGCAGCGCCAGCGTGTCGACTTCCCACAGCGGCTGGCTGGCCAGGCGCTCGGTGTTGACCACCAGCGCCGCGCTGCGCTCAAGCGTGCCGGCTTCGTAATAGGCCGCCACCTGGCCGGCGCCACCGGCCTGGCCGAGGCGCTTGACGCCGATCTCGTCTTCGGGAATGGTGCCGAACAGCGCCGGCAGGCGCGCGCCGGCGCGTTCGATCGCGCGCCGGTAGCGTCCCAGCAAGGCTTCCGGCGCGCTGGCGAACAGGCGCTTGTCGCTGCGCGCGAACGCGAGGAACTGGGGCAGGCTGCCGCGAAAGCCGGTGGCGCGGATCGCATCCTGCATCGCGCCGCGAATCCGCGCCACTTCCTTCAGGCCGAGCGCGTGCAGTTCGGCCGGGGTGAGTTCGCCGCCGCTGGCCTTGCGCGCCAGGAAGGCGTAATAGCCGGGGCCGCCGGGCAGGCTGGACGCGCCCAGGCTGTCGCGCGCGGCCGGCAGGTAATCGCTGCGCATGAAGTCCTCCAAGCGGCGCAAGGCGGGGGCGACGCTCTCGTTCAGGGCGGTCAGGCCGGCCACCAGCAGCTCGTCGCGCAGCTTGCTGTCGATGCTGGCGGGAATTTGGCGCAGCGGCGCCGCCAGCGGACCCTCGGCCACGCGTTCTCTCAACAGGCGCAGCAGCTCGGGCACGGCGCGCACGCTCGCTTTCGGCGCCGTCCAGCCGCTGCGCATGCCTTCGCGCAGCTGTTCGATCAAGCCGTCCACGTGCGCGGGCAGGGCGTTCAGGCGCGCCAGGTAGTTGCGGTAGTCTTCCTCGCTGGCGAAGGGCGTCTGCGCGACCAGGCGCGGCAGGCGCACCGGCAGGCCGTCCCAGCTGGTCAGCAGCTGCGGGTCGACCGGGGTCAACGCGAGCGTGGCGAGCTGGCGCTCCTTCTCGAACACGAACAGGTCGAGCGACAGGCGCTCCTGCGGGTTCAAGCCGGCGCGCTCGAGCGCGCGCGCTTCCTCGAGCATGGCGCGCAGGTGCTCGCGTTTGGCACGCACGGCGCCCAGCGAGAGATCCGACAGGCGGTCGTTATAGCGCGCCTCGCCGATCGTGGTTGCGTATTCCGGGTGGTGTTCCAGGCGCCACTGCCAGTCGCGCTCGAACAGCGCCGCCGCCGCTCCCTGGCCGCCATGGGCGGCGCCGTGGGACAGGGCGGTCAAGACCAGCAGGAGGGAAAGTAGGCGGCGCATCGGGGAGTCGAGGTGGGGGTGTGAGCATTGTAGCAATGCCCGGCCACCTGGGGCGCGCCCCTAGCCGCGCCGGCCGCCGCTGACGCGCTCGATGCCTCCCAGGTCGCGCCAGCTCTGGACCTCGGCATAGCCGGCCTCGCTCAACAAGGCGCGCACTGCGTCGGCCTGGTCGTAGCCATGCTCGAGCAGCAGCCAGCCGCCCGCGACCAGGTGCGCGCGGGCGCCGGCGACGAGCGTGCGCAGCGCCGACAGGCCGTCGCCGAAATCGGTCAGGGCGCCGCTCGGCTCGAAGCGCAAATCGCCTTGCGCCAGGTGTTCGTCGCCGTCGGCGATATACGGCGGATTCGAAGCGACCAGGTCGAACACCTCGCCGTGCAAGGCGGCGAACCAGTCGCTGCGCAGGAAGCGCACGCTGGCGCCGTTGGCGGCGGCATTCGCGCGCGCGATGGTCAGCGCCTCCTCGCTCAGGTCGAGCGCGCTGACGACGGCGTCGGGCCGGGTATGGGCCACGGCCACGGCAATGGCGCCGCTGCCGGTGCCCATGTCGAGCAGGCGCGCGCCGGGCGCCAGGCGCTCGAGTGCCAGTTCGACGAGCAACTCGGTATCGGGGCGGGGAATCAGGACGGCCGGACCGACCTGGAACGGCAGCCCGAAAAATTCGCGCTGGCCGACGATATACGCGATCGGTTCGCCCGCCTGGCGGCGCGCCACCAGCGCATCCAGGCGCGCCGCTTCGTCTTCATTCACGACGCGCTCGCCATTCGTGATCAGCCCGACGCGGGTCAGTCCCAGCGCATGGCACAGCAGGATGCGGTTTTCCAGCGGGTCGAGCGGCAAGCCGGCCTGCAGCGCCTTGACCGTGGTGCCGGCGCCGATCTTCATCGGACCTTGCGCTGCGCGACCAGCACCCAGACCAGGGCCAGCGTCAGCAGCACGAACCAGACGGCCGACCACTGCGGGATCGACAGGCCAAGTAATCCGTCGGTGGCGTTCTCGCACAGGCCTTCGGCCTTGAACAGCCAGGGCAGCAGGGTGGCCGTCGGGATTTTATTCAGCACCGTTTCCATCGGATCGATACCGCAGGAAAAGCCGGGATGGGCCAGCACATACAAATGTTTACCGACGGTTCCCAGGCCGCCGAGCGCGGCCAGCAGCGCGACCCCGGCGCCGGCGCGGATCTTGCCGCTGAGCGCACCGATCAGGCTGGCGAAGCCGATGCCGAGGAAGGCGTAGCGCTGGATCACGCACAGGGGGCAGGGCAGCATGTCGTGGGCATGCTGCAAATACAGGGCGGCGCCGACCAGCGCGAAGCTGATGCCGGCGATCGACAGGAGGAGGGAGCGGGAAGCTGGCATCGTTGAATTACTTTCGCGGTCGGGGATGGGCGCGATTCTCGCATACGCGGGAAGCGCTGCCGCATTTTCACATTGGCAAGACCTGATTCTCTTAAAGCCGCCTTAATCGCCGAGGGCCGCCAGCAATTCGGCCTGGTGCTCGGCCGCCAGCGCGTTGGTCAGGTCGATCAGGTCGCCGTCCATGATGTAGTCGAGCTTGTAGAGCGTCAGGTTGATCCGGTGGTCGGTCAGGCGGCCCTGCGGGAAGTTGTAGGTGCGGATCCGTTCGCTGCGGTCGCCCGAGCCGATCAGGCTCTTGCGGGTGGCCGCTTCCTTCGATTGCTGTTCGCGCAGCTGCACGTCCTTGATGCGCGCGGCCAGCACCTTCATCGCTTGTGCCTTGTTCTTGTGCTGGCTGCGGTCGTCCTGGCATTCGACCACGATTCCGGTCGGCAGGTGGGTCAGGCGCACCGCCGAATCGGTCTTGTTGATGTGCTGGCCGCCGGCGCCCGAAGCGCGGTAGGTGTCGATGCGCAGGTCGGCCGGATTGATGTTGACGTCCTCGACCTCGTCGGCCTCGGGCATGACGGCGACCGTGCAGGCCGAGGTGTGGATACGGCCTTGCGTTTCGGTGGCCGGCACGCGCTGGACGCGGTGGCCGCCAGATTCGAATTTCAGCTTCGAATACACGCCGTTGCCGATCACGCGCACGATCACTTCGCGGTAGCCGCCCAGGTCCGAGCTCGACTCGGAGACCATCTCGACCTGCCAGCGGTTACGCTCGGCGAAGCGCGTGTACATGCGCAGCAAGTCGCCGGCGAACAGGGCCGACTCGTCGCCGCCGGTGCCGGCGCGGATCTCGAGGAAAATGTTGCGCTCGTCGTTTTCGTCCTTCGGCAGCAGCATTTTCTGCAGGTCGAGGTCGAGCCCGGCCAGGCGCGATTTGGCCGCTTCGATTTCTTCCTGCGCGAAGTCCTTCATTTCCGGATCCATCAGCATCTCTTGCGCCGCGCCGATGTCCCCGTTCGCATCCTGGTACTGGCGGTAGAGGGCGACCAGCGGGCCGATTTCGGCATGCTCGCGCGTCATCTTGCGGTAATTGTCCATGTTGGCGGTGGCGCCTTCATGGGTCAGCAATTCGTCGAGTTCGACCAGGCGGTTCGCGAGTTGGTCCAGCTTGGCCAGCATCGATGGTTTCATAGTTTTTCAATAGTGCGGAAGGGATGACGGAGCGGCGCGGGAACGCCAGGACGCGCCGTAAAAAACAGGCGCAACTGCGGACAAGAAGCCGCTAACGGCGGCCGCGGAACAGCTGCGGGAGCAGGCTCGCCAAGCGCGCGCGTTCGTCGCCTTCGGCGCGGTGCAGCGCCTGCTGCGGGCCGTGCAGGAATTTGGCGGTGAGCCCTTTCGAGAGCGCTTCGAGTACGGCGTCGACATCCTCGCCGCGCGCCAGCAGGCGCCGTGCGCGCTCGAGTTCGGCCAGGCGCAGCGCCTCGCTCGACTCGTGCAATTGCTGGATCACGGGCACCACGGCGCGGTCGCCGATCCAGTGCATGAAGGAGGCGACGCGGGTTTCGATGATGGCTTCGGCCTGGGCCACCGCCGCCTGCCGGCTTTCCATCCCGGTCTGCACCACCTGGGCCAGGTCGTCGACCGTGTACAGGAACACGTCGTCCAGTCGCGCCACTTCCGGTTCGATATCGCGCGGCACGGCCAGGTCGGCCATGAACACGGGGCGGTGGCGGCGTGCCTTGATCGCGCGTTCGACCAGGCCCAGTCCCAGCAGCGGCAAGGTGGACGCGGTGCACGAGACGACGATGTCGAATTGCGCCAGGCAGTCGGGCAGGTCGGCCAGGCGGATCGCGCGCGCGTTCAGGCGCGTGGCGAGCGACTCGCCGCGCTCCATGGTGCGGTTCGCGATCGTGATCGATTTCGGGTTGTGCGCGGCGAAGTGGGCGGCGCACAGTTCGATCATTTCGCCGGCGCCGATGAACAGCACGTGCTGGTCCGAGATGCTGTCGAAAATGCGCTGCGACAGGCGCACGCAGGCGGCCGCCATCGACACGCTGTGGGCACCGATCGCGGTCGTGGTGCGTACTTCCTTGGCGACCGCGAAGCTGCGCTGGAACAGCTGGTGCAAATAGGTGCCCAGGCCCCCGGCCTGGTCGGCGGTGCGCACCGCGTCCTTCATCTGGCCCAGGATTTGCGGTTCGCCCAGCACCATCGAATCGAGGCCGGAGGCGACGCGGAAGGCGTGCCGGACGGCGTCGTCCTGGGGCAGCATGTACAGGTGCGGACGCAGCTCGGCGTAATTCAGGGCGTGGTAATGGGCCAGGAACTGGGCCGAGGCGTCGAGCGGCTGCGGTACGCCGCTGGCGGCGTAGAGTTCGGTGCGGTTGCAGGTCGAGAGGATCGCCGCTTCGTCGCCGCCGGGCGTGTCACCGCCGTTGAAGCGGCCGAACCATTCGCGCGCCGAATGCACGGCACGCCCGAGCTGCTCGGGGCCGAGCGCCAGCTGCTCGCGCAGCGAGACCGGTGCGGTCGTGTGGTTCAGGCCAACGGCGAGCAGTTGCATGCTGGGGTAAAAGAAGGGAAGCGGTGAGCGCCATTATACGCGCATGCACGCGGTCCGGACGGGGCGCCCGCCGGCGCTCACATGGCGCCCAGCTTTTCCAGGCGGTAGCCGTAGCTGTAGACCGGCACCAGGCGGAAGCCGTTTTCCGGACGCAGGCTGAGCTTGTTGCGTACGCGCGAGACGTGGGTGTCCATGGTGCGCGAGGGCACGGCGGTTTCGCGCACCCAGACCGCTTCGTGGATATAGGCGCGCGACAGCGGACGCCCGATGTTGCGGAAGAACAGCAGGGCCAGATAAAACTCTTTCTGGGTGACGTCGATGATGCTGCCATCCTTGATCAGGCGGCCCGGGCGGGTTTCAAAGATGTAGGAACCAAATTGCAGCTGCTCGGTGCCGGTTTGCGCCGGATAGGCGCGCCGCAGCAGGGCCGACACGCGCGCCACCAGTTCGCCGCGGCGCAGCGGCTTGACCAGGTAGTCGTCGGCGCCGGCGGCCATGCCGGCCACGATATCGTCTTCGGCGCTGCCGCTGACGAGGAACATCGCCGGCGCGTCGGGCGCCATCTTTTCCTTGGCGCGGCGCAGGATGTCGGCCGCTTCCAGGTCGCCCGCGGGCCAGTCCATGATCAGGAGATCGGTGCTGTCCTTGCGCAATTGCGCCAGCATCTCCTTAGCGTTGTCAAAGAACTGGCAACTGTGGCCGGCGGCACTCAGCACCTGGCATACCAGGTCTGCCTGACTACGGTCGTTATCGAGGACGGCTATTCTCATGGGGTACGCAATTGTTAAAAGTCTTACTGTAGGAACCATCCTACAAGGTTAAACCGAATATAACAGACTTTCACAAAATAATGCTACTCATAAACTTATGTTTTTGATCGACCAGAGGCGCCGGTGGCCCGATAGGGGGACAGACTGCCTTGGCCAGCCCGGCAATTGCTCAAATTCGGCAGTTCATCATGTAGGAGCAGCGCTTGCGTCAATGCGGCTGAAATGCAACATTCGCGACAAAAAAACCACATTGTTAGTAATGGGGCACTGCGTGCGGGGGAGGGAACGGACAAAAGAAAAGGCGCTGTTCGCATTAAGTGTGGAATCTTCCGGAACGGCTGAGGTCCAACCTCACTCGTCGACGCCGGAGGAAGCATGCATGCACGCACATTCGAGCAATGGATCACCCAGCTCAGCAGCTTGACGCGCCGCCAGCGCGAGCGGCTGCTCGACTTGCTGCTGCCAGCGGCCAAGCTCGACCAGGTCATCGGCGTCATCGAGCAGACCGGCGCTCCCCGGCTCAGATGCGCGCATTGCGACTCGCGCGATTTTTATCGGCACGGCCATGCGCATGGTCTGCAACGCTACCGCTGCAAGCGATGCGGGCGCACGTGCAACGCCCTCAGCGGCACCGCGCTCGCGCGCCTGCGCTACAAGGGACGTTGGCTCGACTATCTGGGCAGCATGCTCGACTCGCGCAGCATCCGCCGCAGCGCCGCTGAGCATGGGGTTGCCGGGGCAACCAGCTTCCGTTGGCGTCATCGGTTTTTGAGCGTTAGCAAGGATGATCGGGCGCAACGCCTGTCTGGCATTGCGGAGGCCGACGAAATGTACCTGCTCGAATCGCAGAAAGGTGCGCGCAAGCTCGAGCGCCCGCCACGCAAACGCGGCGGCAAAGCGACAAAACGCGGGATCTCGAACGAGCAGATGTGCATCCTGGTGGCACGCGACCGGACTGGCCAAACGCTGGACTGGGTACCCGGCAAGGGAACACTGACGCCGGCGCAATTACACCAGCATTTATTGCCGCGGCTGGCGCACGACGCCTTGCTCGTCTCCGATGGCCATCCCGCCTACCGCGCCTTTGCCCGCCAAACCGGCGTCACGCACCAGGCGGTCAATCTGAGAGCGGGGATCCGGGTCCGTGGCGCCATCCACGTGCAGAACGTCAACAGCTACCACAGCCGTCTGCGCGGCTGGCTTCTGCCGTTTCGCGGCGTGGCAAGCCGTTACCTGAGCAATTATCTGGGCTGGCGCTGGGCGCTCGATGGCGGACGCATCGGGACCGCGGAAGGCTTGCTGCGGGCGGCACTGGGCACGCGTCCCACAGCAGGTTTCAACACTTAACGCGAACAGCGCCAAAGAAAACGGCAGCGCGAGGCGCTGCCGTTCGAGGCGGGGAAGGGCGACGCTCAGGCGTCCGGCAGCACCACGTTAACGTCGAGCACTTCCAGGTTGCCCTGGCGGTCGAGCGAGATCTTGATGTCGTCGGCGTTGACCTTGGTGTACTTCGAGATCACTTCGATCAGTTCGCGGTGCAGCGCCGGCAGGAAATCGGGGCCGGTGCGGTTGGTGCGCTCGCGAGCGATGATGATCTGCAGCCGTTCCTTGGCCGCGGTCGCGCTCTTCTTCTTTTCAGGGAACAGGAATGAGAGCAAGGCCATGTCACTTTGTCCCAAAGAGTCGCTGCAACAGGCCCGGCTTTTCGTAGTTCGTGAAGCGCAGCGGGCGTTCTTCGCCGAGGAAGCGGGCGACCACGTCTTCATAGGCTTCGGCGACGTCGGTCCCTTTGAAATGGATCGCCGGATTGCCCTGGTTCGAGGCGTGCAGGACCGATTCCGATTCCGGAATGATGCCGATCAGCGGGATGCGCAGGATTTCTTGCACGTCCTGGTACGACAGCATCTCGTCGTTTTCGACGCGTTTCGGCGAATACCGGGTGATCAGCAAATGTTCCTTGACCGGCTCGCCGCCGGTCTGGGCACGGCGCGACTTGGCCTGGATGATGCCGAGGATGCGGTCCGAATCGCGTACCGACGACACTTCCGGATTGGTCACGATCAGCGCTTCGTCGGCGAAGGTCAATGCCATCAGCGCGCCGTGCTCGATGCCGGCGGGCGAATCGCAGATGATGAACTCGAAGTCCATCTTGACCAGTTCGTTGAGCACGCGCTCGATGCCGTCTTCCGACAGGGCATCCTTGTCGCGCGTTTGCGAGGCAGGCAGGATGAACAGGTTGTCGCAGTGCTTGTCCTTGATCAAGGCCTGGTTCAGCGTGGCCTCGCCATTGACGACGTTTACCAGGTCGTACACGACGCGCCGTTCGCAGCCCATGATCAGGTCGAGATTGCGCAGGCCGACGTCGAAGTCGAGCACGGCGGTCTTGTGGCCGCGCAGGGCGAGGCCGGTGGAAAAGCTCGCGCTCGAAGTGGTTTTACCCACGCCGCCCTTGCCGGACGTCACAACAATAATTCTTGCCACAAAAATGTCCTTTACAGTATCTGGGAGTAGCCGCTCAGGTGCGCGACGAAGCCGGAGTCAGCGATGATATATCGATCCGGTCCCCGACCAGGCGAATTTGTGCCGGCTGGCGTGCCAGCTCGGCCGGGAAGCCCTCGTCGAAGGTGCGGTACACGCCGGCGATCGACACCAGTTCCGGTTGCAGCGCCAAACCAAAAATGCGCGAATCGGCATTTCCGGAGGCGCCCGCCAGCGCGCGCCCGTGCATCGGCGCGTAGACGTGGATGCTGCCGTCGGCAATGATCTCGGCGCCGTTGTTGACGGCCGCCGTGATGATCAGGTCGCAGCCGCGCGCATACACGCGCTGGCCGGCGCGCACCGGGGTGTCGACGATCATCGCCGGCAGCGCCACGCTCTGCGGCTGCGGCTGCGGGGCCGGCGCGGGCGGCTGCGCGATCGTGACGGCGGCGCTGGCCGCGGCCACATCCTCGCGCGCGCGGTCGGCGCCGGCGCCGTCGTCGAGCGCCAGGCCGCGCGCCTTGATGGCGGCGAGCATCCCCGGCCCCGCGCCGCGCACGGCGACCGCGTTCAAGCGGTATTTTTTCAGCAGGTCGACCAGCGCGCGCCAGTCGATATAGGCGCTGTCGGCGATGGCGGCGACATCGATGACGGCGAATTCATCTTCGAAAAAGTCCGAGACGCCGCCGGTCATCTGCGTGAGGGCCGCATCGATGGCAATCGGATCGCTGGAGTGCAGGATCGCCGAGATGGCGACGACCGTGGAGATCTTGATTTCGATGGGCAGGCTGGACGGACTTTTCGACATAAAAGGTTCAGGTTGGATGAGCCCGTGCATTCTACTGTGAAATTTGCTGAAAAGGACAGCATTTCCCCTATCGTGCTATAGGGCAACTGCGGGTGCACTGGTGTTCCTTATTTTGCTGGAAATCACCCTGTGGAAACCCCTTAGCGACCTATCGGCGTTAGCGGTTGTTTTCCATGGATAAGCTGATAAGATTGACTTCGCTCAAACGGAAACGTGGGTGTCAAAACTAACATGCGAGGTTTCCGCCAGGCCGAATCGGCAGCCGTGCCCCGCATTCCTGATGCACGGCAACACCATCGCTACAGGGCGCGGCGCGCGATCGCCTCCCCTCAACCTGGCTCAGTCCAGAACTGGAGATATCAATGGAAGACGTCGTCATCGTAGCCGCCGGCCGCACCGCGGTCGGCAAATTCGGCGGGTCGCTCGCCAAGATTCCCGCCGCCGAACTGGGCGCGCAGGTCATCCGCCACCTGCTGGCCAAGACCGGCATCGATCCGGCCACCATCAGCGAAGTCATCATGGGGCAGGTGCTCACCGCCGGCGCCGGCCAGAACCCGGCGCGCCAGGCCGCGATCAAGGGCGGCTTGCCCGACATGGTGCCGGCCTACACCATCAACAAGGTCTGCGGCAGCGGCCTGAAGGCCACCCACCTGGCAACCCAGGCGATCCGCTGCGGCGACGCCAGCATCGTCATCGCCGGCGGCCAGGAAAACATGAGCGCCTCGCCGCACGTGCTCAACGGGTCGCGCGACGGCTTCCGCATGGGCGACGCCAAGCTGGTCGACACCATGATCGTCGACGGCCTGTGGGACGTCTACAACCAGTACCACATGGGTGTCACGGCCGAGAACGTCGCACGCAAGTACGACATTTCGCGCGCCGAGCAAGACCAGTTCGCGTTGAACTCGCAACTGAAGGCCGAGGCGGCCCAGGCCGCCGGCAAGTTCAAGGACGAGATCATCCCGATCGAGATTCCGTCCAAGAAGGGCGCGCTCGTTTTCGATACCGACGAGTATCCGAAAGCCGGCAGCACGATCGAGGCGCTGGGCAGCCTGCGCCCGGCCTTCAACAAGGAAGGCACCGTCACCGCCGGTAACGCCTCCGGCCTGAACGACGGCGCCGCCGCCGTGATCATGATGAGCGCCTCGAAGGCGCGCGAACTCGGTCTGACCCCCATTGCCCGTATCAAGGCCTACGCTTCCTCGGGCCTGGACCCGACCATCATGGGCATGGGACCGGTCTCGGCCTCGCGCCTGTGCCTGCAAAAGGCCGGCTGGACCCACGACCAGGTCGACCTGATGGAAATCAACGAAGCCTTTGCCGCGCAGGCGGTGGCGGTCAACAAGGAAATGGGCTGGGACACGTCGAAGATCAACGTCAACGGCGGCGCGATCGCGCTCGGCCACCCGATCGGCGCGTCCGGCGCCCGGGTGCTGGTGACCTTGCTGCACGAAATGGTGCGGCGCGACGCCAAGCGCGGCCTGGCCAGCCTGTGCATCGGCGGCGGGATGGGCGTGGCACTGGCGGTCGAACGCGACTGATCGGCGGTTTCGAATTTCATATAAAAACAGGAGATTACAAATGGCACGAGTAGCGTTGGTAACAGGCGGTATGGGCGGCTTGGGTGAAGCCGTGTGCATCAAACTGGCGGCACTCGGGTACACGGTCGTCACGACCCACTCGCCAGGCAGCACCAAGGCCGAGGGCTGGCTGGCCGCGATGCGCGACCAGGGCTTCAATTTCAAGGCATATCCGTGCGACGTGTCCGACTACGATTCGGCGCAAGCCTGCGTCAAACAGGTCGAGCAGGAAGTCGGCCCGATCGATGTGCTGGTCAACAACGCCGGCATCACGCGCGACATGACCTTTAAGAAGATGGACAAGGTCAACTGGGACATGGTCATCAAGACCAACCTCGATTCCGTCTTCAACATGACCAAGCCGGTCTGCGACGGCATGGTCGAGCGCGGCTGGGGCCGGATCATCAACATCTCGTCGGTCAACGGCCAGAAGGGCGCCTTCGGCCAGACCAACTACTCGGCCGCCAAAGCCGGCATGCACGGCTTTACCAAGGCGCTGGCGCTGGAAGTGGCGCGCAAGGGCGTGACCGTGAACACCATCTCGCCCGGCTATATCGGCACCAAGATGGTCATGGAAATCCCAAGCGAAGTGCTGGAAAGCAAAATCATCCCGCAAATCCCGATGGGTCGCCTGGGCAAGCCGGACGAAGTCGCCGGCCTGGTCGCGTATCTGTCCTCGGACGAAGCCGCCTTCGTCACCGGCGCGAATATCGCGATCAACGGCGGCCAGCACATGTCCTAAGCGGCTGCCGCATTGACTTGAAAGCACTGCCTCGGCAGTAATGCCGTTCAGTTAAGGTAGTTTCTTGACCTTCCTGACGGCATAACGCTGTGGCGTAGCCTTGACGGCCCGGTCGCATTTGCGGCCGGGCCGTTCGTCTTTGAGGAGGCTAACCAGCCTTTCTCG
>Ga0213836_100437_pt1 | contig 34168 bp, 29 predicted proteins | sample SWPATP03_FD_160578 | JGI IMG/M metagenome (GOLD analysis project Ga0213836, IMG submission 160578) | Coastal seawater microbial communities from Marineland, Florida, United States - SWPA TP0 #3 | ecosystem: Environmental > Aquatic > Marine > Coastal | place: USA: Florida | collected 2016-08-05
GCAAGGCCCGGCCTTCTACCAGAAGCAGCGCACCGGCGACCTGATGGCGCTGGCCACCAACGACATCGACGCCATCGAGATGGCCGCCGGCGAAGCGATGCTGGCCGGCTTCGACGGCACCCTCACCCTGGTCATGGTGCTGGGCGTGATGCTGCTCGGCGTCGACTGGCGCCTGGCCCTGATCGCGCTGCTGCCCTTCCCGTTCATGGGCCTGGCCTTCTGGTACATCTCGCGCCACATCCACACGGCCGAAACGGACTCGCTGAAACGTTTCTCGGCACTGAACGACCATGTGCAGGAATCGCTGTCCGGCGTGCGCACCCTGCGCGCCCTCGGCCTGGAAGAGCGCAGCGCCAGCCAGTTCTCGGAACTGGCCGGCAAGGCGGCCGACGCCAGCCTGACGGCGCAAAAGTGGGAAGCGGCCTACGAGCCGGCGGTCGGCCTGACCCTCACCGCGGCCAGCACCCTGACGCTCGGCCTGGGCGGCTACCTGGTCTGGAACCACCAGCTGACCATTGGCGCACTGACCAGTTTTACCATGTACCTCGGCCAGCTGATCTGGCCGATGTTCGCGGCCGGCTGGGTACTGTCCCTGATCGAACGGGGCCGCGCGGGCCTGGCGCGCTTGCAGCCGATGCTGGACGCGCCGCTGACGGTGGTCGACGAAGGCAAGCTCACACGCATCGCCGACGGCCCGCTGCTGCTGCGCGACGTGCGTTTCGCCTACGGCGTCCCGAACGGGGAAGCGGAACGGCCGGCGCTCGACGGCGTCTCGGTCGCACTGCGCCCGGGCATGACGCTGGGCCTGGTCGGCCCGACCGGCGCCGGCAAATCGACCCTGCTGCGCGTGCTGCTGCGCCAGGCCACGCCGCAAGGCGGCGCCGTCACCTGGGGCGGCCATCCGCTCGAGGCATATACACTCGACGCCCTGCGCGCGGCGACCAGCTGGGTGCCGCAGGAGTCCTTCCTGTTCTCGGCCAGCATCGCCGAAAACATCGCGCTGGCCCGCCCCGGCGCCAGCCGCCGCGAAATCGAACAGGCTGCCGACATGGCCGCCATCCACGAGGACATCCTGCGCTTCCCGCAGGGCTACGACACGCCGGTCGGCGAAAAAGGCATCACGCTCTCGGGCGGCCAGCGCCAGCGCGTCGCGATCGCACGTTCGCTGCTGGCCGAGAGTTCGCTGCTGCTGCTCGACGACGCCTTGTCGGCGGTCGATACCGGCACCGAGACGCGCATCCTCGAACACCTGGCCGAGCTGCGCGCCGCCAGGCCGGAACTGTCGGCGATCATCGCCAGCCACCGCCTGTCGGCCGTCGTGAATGCCGACCAGATCGTGGTGCTGAAGGATGGCCGCATCGTCGAAGCGGGCGACCACGAACAACTGCTGCTGCTGAATGGCTGGTATGCCAGCCAGTGGCGCTATCAACAACTGGAGGCCAGCCTTGACGCAAGCTAGCACGATCGAAAAAGCCGGCCGCGCCCAGCTCGCGCAAGCGGCCATCCTGCTGCGCCGCGCCGCCTGGCCCGACCGCCGCCAACTGGTGTTGGCGACCATGTGGCTGATGCTGTCGGCCGCTCTGGAAGTGATCGGCCCGATCCTGGGCAAGGCCCTGATCGACGACCACCTGTTGCCGCGTAACGCGGACTGGACGCGCATGTCCCTGCTGCTGGGCGGCGTGCTGTTGACCGGCTGGGCCGCGTCCTGGCTGCGCTACCTGCAGCTGATCCGCTTGTCGGGCATGGCGATGCGCTCGGTGCGCCGGCTGCGCGAATGGGTGTATGGCCACGTGATGCGCCTGCCGATGGCCTTTTTCGACCGCGCCATCACCGGCCAGCTGGTCAGCCGCGTGACGAACGACACCGAGGCCGTCAAGACGCTGTACATCCAGGTGCTGTTCGTGCTGCTCGATTCGAGCATCGTCCTGGTCGGCACCATGCTGGCGATGGCCTGGCTCGACTGGCGCCTGATGCTGATCGTGCTGGCGCTGCTGCCGGCGGTGCTGGCGATCGTCTGGCTGTACCAGCGCCTGTCCGCCCCGGCGGTGACGCGCGCGCGCGGCCTGCGCAGCGACATCAACGGCCAGATGGCCGAATCGATCGGCGGCATGCCGGTGCTCCAGGCGAGCAATGCGGCGGGCCGCTTCGGCGAGCGCTTCGCCGCCACCAACGACAAGCACTATCACGCGCGCCTGGCCGAACTCAAGGCCAACGCCTTCCTGCTGCGTCCCGCGCTGGACCTGCTCAACGTGATCCTTCTGGCGGTCGTCATCTTCAGCTTCGGCCAGCGCGAAATCGGCGCGGTCGAAGTGGGCGTGCTGTACGCCTTCATCAGCTACATCGCGCGCGTGGTCGAGCCGCTCATCCAGATCACGATGCAGTTCAGCGGCTTGCAGCAGGCGGTGGTGGCGACGGCGCGTGTGTCGGCCCTGCTCGACGAAGCCGGCGCCGCCGAACACGCTGTCGGCCGTGCTGCCGGCATGCGCCTCGAAGCGCGGCCCGACGCACCGGCGGTGCGCGTGCGCGACCTCAGTTTCGCCTACGTGCCGGGCCAGAACGTCCTGCACGACATCACGCTCGACATCCCGCAAGGCGCCTTCTTCGGCATCGTCGGCCACACCGGCAGCGGCAAATCGACCTTGCTGTCGCTGCTGCTGCGCTACTACCCGGCCGAGATTGGGCGCATCGAGATCTGCGGCGAACCGATCGCCGGCATCGACAACGAACACTTCCGCAACGAAGTCGGCCTGGTGCCGCAAGACCCCTTCATCCTGGCGGCGTCGGCGCGCGAGAACATCGATATGGGCCGTGGTCTGTCGTTTGAGCGCATCGAAGCGGCGGCGCGCGCGGCGCATGCGCACGACTTCATCACGAAGCTGGAACAAGGCTACGACACCTCGCTCGGCGAAGGCGGCTCGCGTTTATCGTCGGGCCAGAAGCAGCTGATCGCAATCGCCCGCGCCCTGGCCGGCGAGCCGCGCATCCTGCTGCTCGACGAAGCGACTTCGCGCATCGACAGCGCGACCGAGCAGATCGTGCAGGAAGCGCTGGACGAGCTGCGCGGCCACGTGACCATCATCGCGATCGCGCATCGTTTGTCGACGATCCGCGATGCCGACCGGATCGTGGTGCTCAATCATGGGCGCATCACGGAAGCCGGTGCGCATGAAGAGCTGATGCGGATCGAGGGCGGCTTGTATCAGAGGTTGTATTTGCTGCAACAGCTGGCTGTCTAAACAGCTGGGGTCAGGTCTGACATTCGGACAAAACAGCTGGGGTCAGGTCTGACATTCGGACTTCCGCCTTGGCGCGGCCTCAGCCATACATTAGTCGATGAGCTCGGCCTTTCTGACATTCATCCCTGCAAGCGATGGCCAAATCGGTCTTTTACTGTAGAGCCCGTGTCCGAATGTCAGACCTGACCCCAGCCTTACACAGGCAGGCGGATCGAGAAAGTGGCGCCCTGCCCCCGTCCCGCGCTGCTGACGCTGAGCGTACCGTCGTGCAGTTCGACGATGCGGCGGGCGATGTACAGCCCGAGCCCGAGCCCGGTGGCGTTGTTGTCCTGCTGGAGCGTGAAGGCGCCGAAGACGTGCGGCAGGTCGTCCGGCTCGATGCCCTGGCCGGAGTCGGCGATGTCGATCGCGATCCTCCCGGGTTCGCGCCCGATGGCGATACGGATCACGCCGCCCTCGGGCGTGAACTTGGTCGCGTTGAACAGCAAATTCCAGATCACCTGCTGCAGGCGGCGCCCGTCCGCCTCGAGAAGGATATGGTCGCCGTAATCGCTGGGCGTGACCAGCATCCGGATGGCCTTGGTGTGGGCGAAGGTTTCGACGGTCGAGATGGCGTCGCGCACGACCTGGCCGAGGTTGACCTGGGCGCGCGTGATCGACATCTGGCCGGTCAGCGTGCGCGCGGCGTCGATCAGGTCGTCCACCATGCCCGCCTCCTGGCGCACGTGCACGCGCATCGCTTCGAGTCCGCTGATGGCCTTGGGCGGCAGGTCGGGGATCGTGCGCAGCATCAGTTCGATGCGCATCGACAGCGCCGACAGCGGGGTGCGCATTTCGTGCGACACCGTCGCCAGGAACAGTTCGCGCGTGCGGTTCACGCGCGTCAGGTCGTCGATCGTTTCGCGCTGGCGGTCGAGGGTGCTGACCAACGTACCGAGCAGCGCCGAATAGGTGCCCATGCGCTGCTCGGACACCGGTGCGTCGAGCCGCACCTCGTTCCACAAGACGTATCCGGACAGGCCGATTTGTTTGGCGATGCGCTCGCACTCGAGCGGCGAGCTGAAGTCGGCAAAGCGCCAGCCGAACACCACGACGCCGTACACCTCGCCGCGCAGCAGCAGCGGCAGCGCGCACACGCGCAGGCCGCCCAGCTGAGCCGAGGCAGGCTTGCCGTCGGCGCAGCAGGATTCCACCAGCGTGCGCTCGAGCGCCGTGCCGACGCCCTCCTCGCTCCACAGGCTGGACCCGGCCAGCAAATCGGTCAGGCGCGAGCCGGTCTTCGGCCCGATGCGGCGCACACCAATCGTATCGAACGCGGAGGTGACGAGACCCGTCGCCGCAGCGAACTGCTGCAGCGGCGTGTCCCAGTCAAGCCAGTCGACGGGCGAACTGGCCGGCAGGCTGACTGTGATCACTGCGGCTTTTCGGTCGGCAGGTCGGCCGATGTGGGCAGCGCTTCACCCTTGGCGACGGCTTCCTCGATCAAGGGACTTTGACGCGACGGGGAGCGCGACAGCAAGCCGTAATACGAGGAGAACGGCAGTTGCGGCACCGCGCCCGAGTGCTCGTTGTCGTCTTCGTCGAGCAAGAGCAGGCCGCCCACGCCGATGGTGTATTCGCGGGTGATTTGCAGGTTGCGGCTGCCGCGCACTTTCGGCACGGCGATCGCGCGGCGCAGGACGGTCGACACCTCGACGTAGTTGAGCAGGATGATGTTGTCGACCAGGTGCGAGCCCTTGAGCTCCTCGCTGATCTGCGACACGCCCAGCAGCTCCGGACTTTCGTAGTTGAAGAGCGTGGTCGCCAGGCGGTTCTTGAAATAGGTCGCCAGCGCGTACAGGTAGTCGGCCACTTCGCTGCGGCTGGTCATCTCGTACACGGCGATCGAGTCGAACACCACGCAGTCGATGCCGTGTTCTTCGACCAGCTTGACGATGCGGTCGAAGTGGACGTCGAGCTCGAGTTCGAGGGGCGACTCGTAATGGATGAACAAGTCGCCCGCATCGACCGCCGCCTGCAGGTCGAAGCCGAGCGACTTGGCGTTGCGCGTGAGCTGGGCCTGGTGCTCGTCGAGGCTGACCAGCAGCGTCTTGTGGCCTTCCTTGATCGCATTGGTCAGGAACTGCACGCTCAGCACCGTCTTGCCGGTGCCCGAGATGCCGCTCACCAGCGTGACCGAGCCCTTGTAGATGCCGCCGTCCATCATCTTGTCGATGGCCGGCGAGCCGGTCGACAGGCGCTCCTCCGAGGTTGGCTGGATTTGCTGCGTGAGCGGGCGCGACTGGGCGCGGCGGTAGATGTGCACGCCGGTTCCGGCTTCGATGCGCATCGTATGGCTGCCGCCGATGAAATCCTGGCCGCGCGACTTCATCACCGTCAGGCGGCGCTGCACGCGGCGCCGCGTTTCTTCGCGCGTGAGCGAAATGATGGTGTCGAAGACAAAGCGCTCATGCGCCAGCACGCCGGTCAGCGACTCGTCCTTTTCGGCGGTGACCATGGTGGTCACGCCCAGGCGCGTCAAGCCTTCGATCAGCAGGTGCACGTCCTGGCGGAAAGGGATATCGTTCACCTCGGCGTACAGGCGCAGCGGCGTGAGGCCGTCGATCAGCAGGCGCTTGGCGCCCATCGCCACCAGCGAGGCGGCGAAGGCGCCGTCGGCGCTGCGGAATTCGCTCAACAGCACGGCCGGGCTGGTCTGGATGATCTTGATCTTGCCCTGGTCGATCAGGCCTTGCAGGTCCCAGTTGAAGCCGGCCGCGTCGCGCAGCAGCTTGGCCGGGTCGAGTTCGAACGAGACGATCGCGCCCGGCTCGTCGTAATCGAGCGCGCCGTGATAGATGAAACCGAGGCCGAGCGTGGTCTTGCCGGATCCCGGCGGCCCCTCGACGATCAGGTTGTTATTGCGTGGAATGCCGCCGTGCAGTACTTCGTCGAGACCGGTAATGCCGGTCTGTACCAATCCATTCATCGTCTTGCCCTTTTTATATAGGCGGACAGCTTAACACGCGGGCGCGGAGCGCTTGGCTGGCTGCCAATGTTGTCATTCCGGCGTCGTATTTTTGAGATACCTGCACGAAAAAAACGATATTTCTGTTCTGCAACAAGAATATAATGACAGATGGGCACGCGGACGTTCGCGATTCCGACCACTCCACCGAGAGACCATCTATGCCGGCAGCACGCAAGACCAGACAGCCAGTCCGTCGCAGCGCGACGCTGCTCGCCTTGTTGCTGGCTGCTTCCTGCGCCTGGGGTCAGACCCTGCCGCTGGGCGAACGCCTGGCCGAGATCCGCGAAATCAACCGCTTCATTCCCGAACGCGCGCTGCCGATGCTGCTCGCGATCGAGCGCGAGGCGCGTGCGGCGTCGGTCGAGGACAAGGGCGAAATGCTGGCCCAGCTGTGCGTGGCCCAGATGGGCGTCGGCCAGCTGGACAAGGCGCTCGCCACCTGCGAGGAGCTGATCGCGTTCGGCCGCCAGGCGAACGACAACGGCGCCCTGGCCAAGGGCCTGCTGCGCAAGGGGTATATCAAGTACAAGCAGAAAGAGCTGGCCCTGTCGCACGAGCTGATCTGGGAAGGCGAACGCCTGGCCGAGACGACGAACGACGTCGAACTGCGCGTGCGCGCCGGCGTCTCCTCGTCCGAATCGTTTTCCGAGGACGGCAATTTTCCGCGCGCGCTGGAGAAGGCACAGGCGAACCTGGCCTACACGCGCCAGTACGGCACGCCGGTGCACCTCGTTATCGTCCTCAATTCGCTGGCGCGCCTGTATGGACAGATGCGCGCCTACGACAAGGGCTTCGAGGCGCTCGCGGAAGCCACCGAGGCTGCGCGAAAAATCGATTCGCCCGGCCGCATGGCCTCGCTCAAAGCCACCGAGTATGGACTTGCGGTCGATACCAACCAGCTGCCGCGCGCGCTGAAGGCGCAGTCGCAGGCGCTCGAACTGCAGCGCAAGATCGGCGCGCAGTCGCTGATCGTGGGCTCGCTCGTGAACCTGTCCGATTGCTACCTCAAGATGCGCGACTACCGCAATGCGAAGCTGTATTCGCTGCAGGCGATCGACGCCGCGCAGCGCAACTTCGATCATGTCGCGCTGGCGACGGCCCGCGTGAACCTGGGCCAGACTTTCCTGTCGACCGGGAATCTCGTCGAAGGCAAGCGCAGTTTCGAGGCCGGCCTGGACGTCTTCCAGCAAACCGGCGACAAACCGAGGCTGCAGGCCGTGCTGTCCGAATACGGCGGCGCGCTCGAGAACGCCGGCGACTACGAAGGCGCGGTGGTCGCCTACCACCGCGAGCGCACCCTCTCGAACGAATTGTTCGAGAAGGAGCGCCAGAAGGCGATGCTCGAGCTGCAGGAAAAATACGACGCCGATAAAAAGCAGCGCCAGATCGTCCTGCTCGAACGCGAGAACCAGGTCAAGTCGGTCGAGATCGACAACCGCCGGCTGCAGCAGCGCGTCTGGTGGCTGCTGGCCGTCGTGTTCGCGCTGGCCTCGGTCGTGGTCGGCCTCCTGTACCGCAAGGTGCGCCATGCGAACGCGCTGCTGTTCCTGAAAAACCAGGAACTCAAGCAGCAAAGCGTGCGCGATCCGCTCACTGGCCTGTACAACCGCCGTCATTTCCAGGACTTCATGCGCGGGCACCGCGTGGACGAAAAACGCGGCGCCGGCACCTCGGGCGACGAGATGGTCAGCGCGCTGTTCCTGATGGACGTCGACCACTTCAAGCACATCAACGATACCTGGGGCCATGGCGCGGGCGACGCGGTGCTGATCAAGATGTCGGAAAGCCTGCGCGAGATCCTGCGCGAGACCGATATGATCGTGCGCTGGGGCGGCGAGGAATTCCTGGCCTTCCTGCCGGCGATCCCGCGTAACGGCCTGGACGAGGTGGCGCGCCGCCTGCTCAACGGCATCAGCGAAACCAGCATCGAATTCCAGGGCACGACGCTGTCGGTCAACGTGTCGCTCGGCTACGCGCCCTACCCGCTGGCGCCGGACGGCGTCGCCCTGCCGTGGGAGCGCGCCGTCAACCTGGTCGACATGGCGCTGTACATGGCCAAGGGCCACGGCCGCAACCGGGCGTATGGCGTGCGCGGCTTCGCCGACTTCGGGCGCACCTCGATGGAGGACATCGAGCAGAACCTGGAACAGGCCTGGCGCGCGGGCTTCGTGGAGATGTCGATCGTGACGGGTGGGTATCCGGATTTGCGGGCCAGCGCGTAGCGGTTCGCGTCAGCGTGCCGCTTCCTGCATCTTCTCGCCGGCGCGCTCGACCTTCTCGCCGACCTTGCCGGTCGCCTTTTCCAGCCCGCGCCCGGCTTCCTGGGTCGCGTCCTTGATCTTCTCGCGCGCTTCGTCGGTGCGTTCGGCGATCTGGCGCCGCTCCTCCTCGGCGCGCGCGGCCAGCTTTTTCGCCGCCTCGTCCGCCTTTTCGAGCGGCGCGCGCAGGCCTTGCGCGACCTTGTCGCCGGCCTCGTCGACCGCCTTGCCGGCCTTCTGGGCCGGGCCAATGCCGTCGTTGGTGCGCGAGCAGCCGGCGGCCAGCACCAGCACCAGCAGCGCACTGAACATGGTCATCGTTTTCATGCTGTGCTCCTGTGATTGTGTTTCCTGAAGCATACACCTTTGTGGGTGGCGCACGTCAGCGCATCATCCCTTCTTCGACCTCGTCCGCGCGCCGATGTTCCGGCTGGCGTGCGTCGATCTCTTCCTTCGCGGCGCGCGTGGCGTCGTCCTCGCCCCAGCGCTTGGTGAAGGCGCGCAGGCGCGAACGGGCGCGCTCGAACGCCGACCCGGCCAGCGCCGCATCGACCCCGGCCTTGGCCTCGCGCCAGGCCTTGTCGCGCTGGCGTTTGCGGGTGCAGGTGGCGCTCGCCTCGTTGAGCGACTTCTGCACGCGCTGCAGCTGCTCGGGCGTGGCCTTCGTGGCGCGCAGCGCGATCAGTTCGCTCTGGGCTTCGCGCGGTTTACACTCGGCGGCCAGCGCGATCGCCTTGTCCATCTGCGCTTCGATGCGCCGGTTCGACGGTTTCGCGATCAGCCAGATCGCCCACAGGGCCGCCAGCGCCAGCAGCCACCAGCGCAGGCGCACCGGCTCGCGCTTCGGCGGCGCGCCCGGCGCAGCATCGACATGCACGCGCGGCGGGATCGTTTGCGCACGCGGCGAGGCGGCCGGGACCTGCGCCTCGGGTCGCGCAGCCGCCACAGGCTCCGGTGTGGCCGTGCGCACCTCGGGGGTGGCGACGGCGCTCGCCGTTACAGCCGCAGCCACGACCGGCGCGCGTGCCGGCCGCTCCAGCGAGACGGGTGCCGGCGCCGCCACGACCGGCGGCGGCGTGCTCCCGGCCTTTCCCTGCGCGGTGCCGCAATACGGGCAAAAATTCACGCGGCGCGGCAGTGCGTGCCCGCACGCGGCGTGGATGCAGCGGACCATTGAATTGTCTTGCACAGCCCTCCCCTGTTATTGCGGATCCGGGACGCCGTCGTCCGGATCGGGAATCGATGCAGGCTGCGCGATGCCCGGAATGTCGGCCACCGCGCCCCACTTGCCGGACTTCGGATCCTGCGCCATGTTCCAGGCCCGCGTGGCGAGATCGATCTCGCCGCGCGCCAGCTGCTGCGCCACTTCCTCGATCGCGAACGGCCCGCGCTGGGCGCCCGCCACGAACAGTTTATAGCGCCCCGCCCCAAGTGCGGGGGCCGGGTCGGGAATCGCCAGCGCCGCGCCCAGTGCGCGCACCTCCAGCGCCGCCGCGGCACGCGCCTCGCTGGCGAGGATATCCGGCTTGACGATGCGCTTGTCGATCGGGCGCTCGACTTCCCAGCTGTAGGCGTCCGTGGCCGAATCGGGCACCGTGTCGGTCCAGGCGGCGATCGCGGCCAGTGCGGCATCGACTGCCGCATTCGACAAGGACGGATCGGTAGCCAGCGCACGCCGCAGCCAGAATTCGTACAGGCGGCGCGCCGTGATGTTCGGCAGCGAGGGCGACGGCAGCTGGGCGCCGGTTTCGTCCGTCTCCAGTCTCGGCTCGTAGACGCGCAGCTGGTAATGGCGCATCAGGGCAGCGAGCAGCAGCAACTGGTGGGCGCCGAGCGACGTCTGGCGGGTGCGCACGGCCGCGATCACCTGCTCGCGGTAATACGGCGGCAGGCCGTTCGAGCGGATCGCAAACTCGTTCCCGATCTGCAGCCATTCGCCGGAACCCGGCTCGACCTCGAACAGGTATTGTCCGCGCGGCTGGAAGGCGGCCTCGCGGTCGCCGGCATCGAGCTTGCGCCGGATGACGCCGAGCGCGATCGCCTGCAGGAACCACTCGAAGTCGTCGGCCAGGCGATTGAGTTCGTCCATCGAGGGAGAAATCGGATGGCGGAAGCGCGTCGAGTCAAAATGCAGGTGCGTCGGAATCTTCGGGTTCTCGATCTGGTACGAGGCGCGCCAGGTCGGCAGGCCGCGCAGGATCGTCATCGGGAAGCCCGACAATTCGATATAGCAGGTCGCGCGGCCCGGAATGCCCGTATTCACCACCGAGACCAGGTCGCCGTGAAAGTACCCGGTCGGCACCGAGACGCGGATTTCGGCCTCCATCTTGCGCCAGGCGGTGACATCGCCCACGCCGATAAAGCATTTGAATTGGTCCGCATTCGGCGTGAATTCGGCCGAGAAGCGCGCGTTCACCCAGGGCATGGCGCTGCGAATCCATTCGGCGAAGACGCGCTGGCGCTCCTGCGGCGTCATCGCATTCAGGCGCTCCAGCAGCGGGTCGACCGGTTCTTCCAGCAGTTCGCCGGTCGAGAGCTGGGTCTGCGCACGGCGGAACAGTTTGAGTAACAGCTCGGCCCGGGTGCGCTCGTCGCCCAGCTGCGGGAACAGTTTGCCGGAGCCGCCGAATTCGAGCAGCACTTCTTCGCTCCACGCACTTACGTCACCCTTCACGTCGCCGGTCAAGCGCGTAGGCGCCGGCTGCATGTCGCCGGCCAGCTTGATGTAGGTCGCGTGCTCCTGGCGCGCGTCGGAACGCAGCTGGCTGATGCGCCCGTCGACCGCGCGCAGGATTTCCTGCACGTGACGACGGCCTTCCTGGAATTCGCCGGCGATGCCGCTCCACTGGGCATGGCCCTGCTCGTCGGTCGACTGGGGCTCGCCCAGCCAGGTCGACATGCCGCGCATGACTTCGATCGACTGGCCGGCGGCCACCGCCAGCATGTGGAAGCGCAGGTAGTCGGCGATGTCGCGTTTCAGGTGCGCCATGACTTCGCGCGCCTGCGCATCCTTGCCGAACAGGCGGCTGGAAGCCTGCGACAGGTTGTTCAGCGATTCCTCGACTTGCCTCGTACGCAGCGCATCGCGGATGTCGCGGTAGCGGCGGCCGTTGCGCTCGGCGTTGGCCAGGTCGCGCTGCAGCAGGCGCGCCTTCACCTGTTCCAGCAGCGAGAGAACGAATTCGAGCCCGCCCTGCTTGCGGTCGTCGAGCAGCGCGTACAGGCGCTCGCGCACGCGCGCTTTCAGGCTGCTCGTCAGTTCGACCGTGTGGCGCTTGATGCGGTCTTCGCTGGTTTCGGCGCTGGCGCCGGCTTCGCGGATCGCATCGCGCTCGAGGTTCGGCAGCAGCTCGGCCACGCGTTCGCGCCACTGCGGCACGTCGAAGGCGGCCATGATGCGGTCCATCTCGAGCTGCACCTTGCTCTCGACGCGCTCCAGCAGCGAGCGTCCTTCCTTGTCGCGCAACAGGAGGCCGGTCAGCGCGTATTCCTGGAACGGCGCCACGTCCACGGTGCCCTTCTTAAAATCGGGGAATTCGTCGAAGGGGAGTTCGCGCATGTCCATGTGTTCGCGCATGAAGCCGTCGCGCTCCTGGTCGCCGGCACGCTTGGCCGAGGCGCCATCGCGCCCGACCAGGCCGAAGAATTCCTTGACCATCAGCGCCGACAATTCGTAGGCGCGGATGTCGTCGCGCAGGCTTTGCTGGGTGTCGAGCACCGACTGCCCGAAGGCCGAATACACCTTCGAGTAGGACAGGCGCATGTCGCCGAAGCGGCCTTCCGGCACCCGCGGGTTGTAGGGGCCGAGCTTGTGCTGCTGCTGGTTCACCGCCACCGAGCGCTTGCGGTTGGCAAAGTCCGCCGAGGCGAAATCCTCGAACAGGGTATCGGCCACCATCTGGTACACGTCCTTGACGTCCTGCGTGGCCTTGTTGGCGAGGTTCGCGGTGTCGACGAAGTACACGTCGTCAAAAGGGGCGCCGCGCCCGACGATGCTGTCCGGATCCATCCATTTGACCTGCGCGTTCATGTCGCGCATGGTCGTTTCCAGCTCCATCATGGTGGCGTAGGCGTTGGCCTCGGTGCGCTCCTTGTTCGCCTTGGCGAAACCGGACGGCATGAACATGATGAGGTCGACCTGGCTGTCGGCCACTTCCTGGCGCGCGATGGCCTTCGCCATCCAGCCCAGGTCGATCGCGCTGCCGGCGCCGGTGCCGCCGGCGTTGGAAGCGATGACGACGATGCGGAATTTCGAGGTATCGACCTGCAGGCCGAGGCGCTGGTAGTTTTCCTTGCGCTCGATGCCGGCATTGCTGCCCAGGTAGTTCAGCGCGCCCTTGATGCGGCCGCGCAGCTTCGGATATTTATCGAACAGGTAGAGCCGCGCCACGGCGCGGATCTGGCCCGCCCCTTTCGACGGATCGATGCCGAGCGAACGCAGTTTTTTCGGCCGCAGCGGCATCCACTTCTCGATCAGCGGGAAGCGCGACAGGCTGTCGTCGGACTCGTGGTACTGCGGCAGGTCGAGCGGCTCGACCAGGCGTTCCTCGTCGGTCAGTTTGACGAGTTCGTACCAGGGATCGGTGCGCTGCGATTTCCCCTCGTCGATGATGGAATTCGAGTCGAGGTCGAAGTGCAGGAAGCGCGCCACCGGGAAGTCCGCGATCGATTCGACGCGGGTCGGGTGATGGCGGTTCCAGACCGCCGACAGGATGCGCCGGCGGATGCGCATCATCACTTCCATGCCGGTGCCGCCGGCGCCGATGAACAGCGTCGGGCGCAGGTCGACCTTGAGTTCGGACTTGCGGTTCATTTGGTCCAGCGTCGGGATATCTGCCATGGTGGTTCTTTCTATTGAAGCTTTAGCGGCGGCCGGTGAACAGGGCAGCGATGAGCGCGACCACGCCCACCACGACCAGCGGCGCGGTGACGCCGAAGGTCAGGTATTTGCCGGCATTGACCATCGCCAGCACCACGGCCGCCGACAGGAAGGCCAGGCCGACGAACAGCAGCCAGCCGGCCGTGCCTGCGGTCGACGGCGCCACGCGGCGCACCACCAGGTGATGCGCGTAGGCGTTGCGCACGAAGAAGTAGACGACCAGCAGCACCAGGAACACGCCCGTGCCGATGGCGACGTCGCGCGTGGACGTGTCGGTCAGCGGCGCTTTCGCGCCTGGCACCACCTCCACCGGGCCGGTGGCCGTGTCGGGCGTCGTTTTCGGCAGCGGATCGTCGGGCGTGGTTTTATCGGCCGGGAGTTTGAAGCCTGGGTCGGTCTGGGCGCTGTTGTTTTGGGCTTGCATGGTTTTCCTTGTTGTCCTTGAAATCAGCGGCCAAGACGCACCTGCGCACCTTCGCGCAGGTCAATCAACTGGTGGCCGAACAGGGTGGTCTTCAGGCGGGCCACTTCATTGCCCGTCTTGTCGTAAATCGGTTGCACGGTGCCGGTGCGCGCATGCATGGTGCGCTGCTCGTCTTCGACGGTGACGAGCGCGCGGCGCGGGCGCATCCAGCCATAGGCCGCGCCGATACCGGCCGCCAGCAGCGCCAGCAAGCCGGCGCCCGCCGCCAGCAGCGGGCCGCTGCCGTAATGCACGCGCACTTCGATCGGCAGCACGGCGGTCGAGGCCTGCACCTGGGCCGGCGGCGTAAAGATGTCGGGCAGCGGATCGCCCGGGAACAGCTCCGTCATGCGCTCCCGGAAGCCGTTTGACAAGGCGAGCTTCTGCTCTGCCAGGTGGACTTCGATCGTCCCCGGCAGCACATAGGCCGAACCGGCCGACTTCAAGGCTTGCATCGACCATTTGCCGGGCAGTTGCGCCACCGGCAGCTGCAGGGTGGAGCCCAGCGGCTGCGGTTTGTTCGGCGCCAGCGCCGCCACGTGCGTGCTGCCCAGTGTGACCGTGCGGTTCTCGCCGCCCAGATTCGAGCGCGCGCTGAGCGAAGCGCTCACGATCGTGTACGGGTACATCGTGTTTTCCAGGTTCCAGCCGATCCTGGCGGTGGGCGAGCGCGCATCCGGCGCCACGTCGGCGCGCAGTACGCCGTTCTGGCCCATGGCGAAGGTTACGCCCGGCGCGTTCTCGACTTTTCTCGGCACCAGGCGCACGGTGTTGCGGTCGAGCGGTTTCAGGCGCGCCGGCGGCTCGGTGATGATCCTGCGCACCGCGCCAGAGGCCAGCAAGCCGTCGAGTGCGCGCATGCCTCCCTCGCCGATGGCGAAGGCGTACACCATCAGGCCGTTGGCGCTGTAATGCGCGCCCTTGACCGGCATGCGCAGCGGGAAAGCGAGCGCCGTGCGGATCTTGTCGCCGCTGTGGATGAGTTGGTAGAACTCGCGGTTGCGCTGGGCGGTGGCCTGGTCGTTGTTCGGGCTGTTGCGGTTGTTGGTGACGAGCCAGACGATGCCGTCCTTGCCGCCCAGCGCCTGCGTCATCGCGGCGCTGACCGCTTCGCCGAGGTCGGTGTCGGCCAGCGCGCCGCCGGGTTTGCGGGCCGTGTCGAGGCTGGCGAGGGCGCGCGTGACCGCGGCGCGGGTGCCCTGGTCGACCTTGGCCGACACCAGCGCGCGCGGCGACGGCGCGTTCGGCTGCGACTGGTTGAACGCCGCCAGCACCAGCGCGTCGCCCGGCTGCGCGACGGCCAGCGCCAGCTCGGTGACGAGGGGCTTGAATGGAGAAGAAGGATCGGCATAAAACGGCTCCATCCAGCCCGAGTTCTGGACGAGGAAGACGTGCGGCGCGGCCCAGGCCTGCCCCACGCCGCACAGCAGCGCAAGGATGGCGAGAAAACGATCGATGGCCGTCACGACAGGGCTTCCAGGCGCCAGCCGCGCACCATGTTCCAGTCCGGATGGTGCAGCCAGAGCGCGCCGTCGTAGACGAAGGGTACGCAGTCGAGCGGCCGCGCCAGGCGCGCGACTTCGTCGAGGATCACGTTGCGCTTGCCGATCCATTCGATCGTGGTCTTCGCGATCGTGCGCCCGGCCAGGGCTTCCTCGGCGCGGCCGGTGTAGGCGTGAAAGCGCAGCACCAGGCCGCTCGGCTGGGCACGGTTATTGTTAAAGCTGCGCAGCAGCGGCAGCACCAGCGAATCGTCCTGCACCGCGTCTTCGATGTGCTCGGCCGACCAGGGTTGGTCGAGCACCGGGTGGCCGCGCCGGAACAGGAAATTGGCGAAGCCGAGACGGGCGCCGTCGATCGGCTCGACCTGCGGGTTATCCGCCCCGAGTTCGAGGAAGGAATAAGCCTGGCCGTCGTGGCCGATGTGCCAGAGGCGGCCATCGCGGCTCTGGGTCGGGCCGCCGAAATCGAGCTTCGGGGTCCAGCCGCGCGGCCATGGCGTCCAGCGCGGCGCTTCACCGGGACGCCAGACCAGCTGGCCCTGGGCGTGCAGCCAGAACAGGCGGTTGTCGTAGCCGATCGGGCGCATCCAGCCGGAGGTGGGCGCGTCCGGGCATTCGAAGGTGGTGCCGTTGACGAAATCGAGCTGGGCGTCGAGCAGGTTCAGTACGCCGTCTTCCACGTACAGGCAGCCGACCTGGCGCCGCATCACGCCGGGGCTCGAGGCCAGGCGCCCGGCGAACAGCACTTCCAGCCTGTAGCTTTCGTTGACGGGATTGATCCAGAGGCGCGACAGGCCGCTGTCGAGCGGTACGATGCCGACTTCGCCGCGCGCCGGGTTCAAGCTTGGGAGCCAGTTGTAGCCGCCCAGGCCGAAGCGCAATTCGCTGCCGGCTTCTTCGGCGCCCATCACGTGCCACAACTGGGCCAACGGATCCCAGTACTGCAGCACGCCGCGCGCCGGGGCCAGCGCGAGCAGGCGCTGCGCGGAAAAACCGTAGCTGCCCGCGATGAACACGCAATGGGCGTTCGGCGGCGCCGGCATCGCCAGTTCGGCGCGGTTGACGACCGGCGCGGCCGGCCGCCCTTCGAGGCGGTCGCCCAACGCCAGCGAGGTGACCGGCAAGCCGTGCGGCACATGGCGCGGCAGCGCCTGGTCGCTGGGGGCGCCCCACCAGTCCGGCTGCTGGCTGGCGCGGCCAGCCAAAGCTTCCAGCGGCGCGCCGCAGGCCGGGCAGAAGGCGAAGCCCTCCGGATAGATGCCGGCGCAGGCGCAGGCCGTGGGCAGCGAAGCGCCGAGCAGGTGGGCGACGTCCGGCAGCCGGCCGCGCGCGTGCGCCTGCCAGTCGATCGGCCCCAGGCCTTGCGTGGCCTGCAGCGCGAACTGTCCGCTCGTCTCGTCTTCCAGCCAGGTGCTGGTCGGCGTGTCCCATTGTGTTGTCATCGTGCTCCGCTGTCGATTCAGATATGCATGCCACCCACGTGCCGCAGGTGGCCATTGCTGTCTAAATCATAACTGCCCCGGGCCGTTTGCGGCGCGCCGTTCGGCCGGTAGCGCGCTGCGGCACTGTTGGGGTCGGAATCCGGGCCTTTGCCTGCAACTTCGATACAGATACGTATAATGTCCGGTCTCTCCGCGCCCGATGCTCCCCCATGACAGTTCCCGCCCTCCCCCCTACGCCCGACCTGCCCGTGCACGCCGTCGACGCCGCCGCCGCTCACCTGCGCGATGTGCTCGCCATCGCCATCGAACACGGCCCGGCGCAGCGCGCGCTGGTCGTCTACGACACGAGAACGGGACTGGCGCGCGCCCTGGTCGAGGCCTACCGGCGCAACCTGCCCGACGCCGATTTCCTCGACTTCGACAGCGTCGACGCGGCCGAGGTGCTGGCGCGCTTTCGCCAACTGGCGCCGAAAGACCTGGTGGTGCTGGTGCAGTCGACCAATTTCCGGCTCGAGGCCTTCCGCATCCGCGTCGAGCTGTTCAAACTCGGCCTGAAAGTGGTCGAGCACGTGCACCTGTCGCGCATGCCGGGCATCCAGGGCGAGCACTACATCGACGCGCTGGCCTACGACCCCGCCTACTTCCGCGGCGTGGGCCGCGCGCTGAAGGGCCGCATCGACGCGGCGCCGCACGCGCGCGTCTGCAGCGGCGGCGACGAACTGGTGTTCGCCTCGCGCCTGGAGCCGGCCAAGCTGAACGTGGGCGACTACAGCGAGATGCACAACGTCGGCGGCCAGTTCCCGATCGGCGAAGTGTTCACCGAGGCGCTCGACCTGGAAGCGGTGAACGGGCGCGCGCAGATCCACGTGTTCGGCGACACGTCCTACCTGTCGAACCGGCCCGACGTGCCGGTGACGATCGTCGTCGAGCGCGGGCGCGTGGTCGCGGCCGAGAACGCGACGCCGGAATTCCAGCGCGTGCTGGACATCATCCGTCAAGATGAAGGCGAGGTCTGGGTGCGCGAACTGGGCTTCGGCATGAACCGCGCCTTCACCCGCGCGCGCCGCGTCGACGACATCGGCACCTACGAACGCATGTGCGGCATCCACCTGTCGCTCGGCGCCAAGCACGGCGTGTATTCGAAGCCGGGCTTCAAGCGCAAGGACGCGCGCTACCACATCGACGTGTTCGTCGTCACCGACGCGGTGTACCTGGGCGAGGAACGGGTGTATGCGGACGGGGCATGGAGCGTGTTAGCATCGCCCGATAACAGTAAGACAAAATAACGATCATCCAGGGATGGACATGAAAGAAGGCCACTTGTCCCGCGTGGACGAGATCCAGGCGATCAGCGCGGTGCCGACCATCCTGGAAACGGTCGCCGCGCTGACCGGACTGCGGTTTGTGTGCATCGCCCACGTCACCGGCGATTCCTGGACCGCCTGCGCCGTGCTCGACAAGCTCGATTTCGGCCTCGCGCCCGGCGGCCAGCTCGACGTGACCACTACCCTGTGCGAGGAAGTGCGCGACACCGGCCGCGCCGTCATCATCGACAGCGTACAGGGCAGCGACCAGTACCGCGAACACCACACGCCACGCATCTACGGCTTCCAGAGCTATTTTTCGATTCCGATCTTGCGCACCGACGGCAGCTATTTCGGCACCCTGTGCGGCCTCGATCCCGAGCCGGCGCGCCTGACCGACAAGGTCACCACGTCGACGTTGCACCTGTTCGCCGAGCTGGTGTCGAAGCAGCTCGATGCGGAATCGACCCTGGTCGCCGCGCGCGCCGACCTGTCGAGCGAACGCGAAACGGCGGAGTTGCGCGAGCAGTTCATCGCGGTGCTCGGCCACGATCTGCGCACCCCGCTCGGTTCGATCCTGCTCGGCACCGAACTGCTGGCCCGGAACCACCCCGATCCGGCGGGCCGCCCCATTGTCGAGCGCATCCGCCGCAGCGCCACCCGCATGGCGGCCCTGGTGGACGACGTGGTCGATTTCACGCGCGGCCGCATGGGCGCCGGCATTCCGATGAACCTGCGCGAGGCCGCGGTCGCCGGCACGCTCGAACAGGTGGTCGACGAGATGCGCGGACTGTATCCGGAGCGCGCGATTGAAGCGACGATCGCGTCCGCCCTCGTCCTGCGCTGCGATCCGGAGCGCGTCGCCCAGCTGCTGTCGAATTTGCTGAAGAACGCGCTGGTGCATGGCAGCGATCAGGCGCCGGTCGCGGTCGTCGCCGCCTTGATCGGCGGCGAATTCGTGCTGTCGGTCGCGAACGCAGGCCGGGACGTGCCGCAGGACGTGATCGATGGCCTGTTCAAGCCCTACTGGCGCGCGGCGTCGCGTCCGGGCAGCGAAGGTCTTGGACTGGGGCTGTACATCGTCGACCAGATCGCGCGCGGCCACAACGGCACGATCGAAGTGAGCTCGCGCAGCGGCACGACGGTGTTCCTGTTCCGGATGGTGCCCACGGTGTCTGTGGGCTGATTCGACCGACTGAGTCGCGCGGCATCGTTACAACGCGCGACCAGGCCGCAATTCGAGGAGCCAGAATGAAGATTTCCGGAGCAGTCATCGCCGTGCTGACCGCATTGGTTTTCCTCGTCGCCTTCGCCGCCCAGAAGCCGTGGGACGGCAGCTACACCCTTTACCGCATGCACTATCTGCTGTACTCCGGCACGCTGGGCGAAGCGCAGCCGCCGACACGCACCGAGCAGCGGCTCTCGTTCGCGATCCAGGGCCAGCTCGCCAAGCAGATGTTCGATTCCATCGGCCCGGACCTGAAGCTCTCCTGCGGCACGACCCTGGGAATGCGCCAGAGTCCGCGCCCTGGCCGTTTAGCGATGACGCTTCCATAGCCCCAGGAGCAGTGAGGTACCGACCGCCGAGCCGATGAATACCGCGGCCAGGATGTTATACGCCTTGTCGAGATTCATGCCCGGATCGAGAAAGATTATCGAAACCCAGACCACTGCAGCTATCAACAAGGCGCTACCGAGCGAAATGAATGTGGTTCTCATGCGAATGGCTCCGCAACAGGACAATTGAAATACTGCACGGCTTTACTGCCGCCTGCCCGCACAACCTCTTCCGCAAAGGAAGTGCAGTTATGAGCCACAGCGCCCCACAGCCACGGCTTTTGCATTAGTTCATGAACCTTTTCATGAGCACCTTTAGGGTTGGGCAGCTTCATAGGCCAGCGTCGAATTTCACGCTTGCCGCTCTCTTTCAAGTACCGCATATAGTGACTCTCAGGCATCCACTTAGGCAACTTATACGGGCCAGCGATATGGACATACCAACTCCAGCGTTCACCGATGTGTAGTAGCGTATGACCGCAAGCGTTGAGCCCGCTCCCTGTCACAATGACGGCACAAACGTGTTGAAAGTCGCGTTCTTCCAGCGGGCAGAGAATCATCGCTGCGCCCTCGTAAGGGTTGGACATATCGCCTCCGATTAGCACACCTTGTTTGCTGCGCAGTCCCAGCCACCCGATGTATTGCCCTGAGTGCCGCCCCTGATGCTTTGTCGCGTGTAGCTCCACTTGATTTTTGAATACGCCAGATGTACCCGCTCGCTAATGATTCCACCCTCGCCACTGTCCGGGGTGATGTTTGCGATCATCAGGTTTTCCAACTCGATCTTGAAGTAAGGGATGGGCGTACCATTGCCGTCTGCTCGCATGAACTCGAACACGGCCTTCGGGATGGTCTTGCCTGCCGCGCACGTTTGTAGCAAGACTGGAGAAGCTATGTCGGCAAGCTTTCTGAAAGTGATAGGGTAAAACTCGGCTCTACCCGTGGTCAGCCCGCCTGCCGTCGATACCGTTTCGGCTCTCGGCTGGTTGATCGAATACAGGACATTGCTTACCTCGATCCATTGCTTGTGCTTCTCGTCTTCCGACTCTCCATTGATGCCGTCGATCTTGAGATATGCGTCGATTGCCATTCTTCCCTCCGTTGTAAATTGAGCAAGTGGAGGATTCTTGCTCGGCTTGATCGTAACGAGGTTGGGAGGCGTCAGCCGACCACGGGAGATAGATCAGGGATATCGACTGCTCCTACGACAAGGACGACGACGAATCTCCGTACACCTGCCACTTCGGCCTGGACCTACGCAAAGGCAAAAGCATCGCCGGAGCGATTTGCTGAGGCGTCGACGCAAACGTTCGGTACAATTCCCGCATCCCTTTGATCCTGCCGGCTCCCATGCTCACGCCCGACCAACGCGCCCAATACGATCGCGACGGCTTCATCGTCCTCCCCGATTTCAAGGACGCGGCGCAGATTGCCGCCTTGCGCGCACGCGCCGAAGCCATCGTCGACGCCTTCGACCCCAACGAATCGCGCGCCATCTTCACCACGCGCGACCAGGAACGCGCCAGCGACGCCTGGTTCCTCGGATCCGATAACACGGTGCGCTGCTTTTTCGAAGAGGAGGCGTTTGGCGCGGACGGCCAGCTGCGCCAGGCGAAAGCGCTGTCGATCAACAAGATCGGCCATGCGATGCACGACCTCGATCCGGTCTTCGATGCCTTTACGCGCGACCCGAAGCTGGCCGCCGTGGCGCGCGGCCTCGGCCTGATGCAGCCGCAAGTCTGGCAGTCGATGTACATTTTCAAGCAGCCGGGCATCGGCGGCGAGGTGCGCTGGCACCAGGATGCGACCTTCTTCGATACCGATCCGGTGAGCGTGACCACCTTCTGGTTCGCGCTCGAAGACGCGACGGTCGACAACGGCTGCCTGTGGGCCGAACCGGGCGGGCACCGCGGGCCGCTGCGCGAACGCTTCCTGCGCAAAGGCGACGCGATCAGGATGGAAAAGCGCGATGCCACGCCGTGGCCGGATGACAGCGTGGCGCTGCCGTTGGAGGCCAGGGCGGGCACGCTGATCTGTTTTCACGGGCTGCTGCCCCACTACAGCGCACCGAACCGCTCGCCCGTGTCGCGCCATGCGTTCACGTTGCACGCGACCGACGCGCGTACCGTGTACTCGGCGCGCAACTGGATCCAGCGCGATGCGCGATTGCCGGTGCGTGGCTTCGATCCGGTGTAGCGGCAGGCCTGTTACCCGGCCAGCTCGACGCCTGGATGATGGGGCGCGCGCTGGGGTTCCCAGTGCGAGCGGCACTGATACACGATGGTCTTGAGCAGCATTGCCTGCATCGCCTCGCGAACGATGGCCGCCGATCCATCGGCCGCGTGCGACAGGTCGAGCAGGCCGGGAATCGACAACCGTGCACCCTTGACGCAAATAAGTCCCATCAGTGCGACGACGTTGTGCTCGGGTAGCCGGGTAATGCGGTCGAGGTGCTCGGCAACGATGGTGTCGCCGTCGTTCAGGTCGGCCATGAGCCGTTGAAGTTGCGGACGGTCGTCCCATGCGTCCGGATGGTGCTCGGAATACGTAGCCGCGACGATGTAACCCATCGCCTGCGTTTGCGTGTGGAGTTCGGCCTGGCAGGCAAGCGTGGCGGCGTCGATGGACAGCCACTGGTAGATGCGGGCGACGGGCTGTTCGCGGGAATGCGTATGAGGCAAAAGTGCGCTCCTGGGGACGAACCATCGCAACCTGGCTCTGGGTGTACGGACAAGCGATCGATCGGTGACTGATGACGGCCGGCGCGGAACGACACACTGCGTGTCGAGGATGAAGTGCGTTCCCGGGGAATGAAGAATCCAGATGGCAGAATAGCATCTTCTGACAACCGGGCGTGTCTTATTCCATGCCGCTGCCATAAAAAAACTCAGGCACGCCCGAACCCGAACTGCGTCAAGGCCCGTATCAGATCGGCCTTGAACACCGCAAAATCGATCGCTTTCTCGACGAATTCGCCGGCGCCCAGCATGTGCGTGCGGACGCGGTCCGCTTCGTTGCGCGAACTCGACAGCACGATGACGGGGATATCGGACAGGAAGGGTTTGGACGAGATCTCCTTGAGCACCTCGAAGCCGTCGACCTTCGGCAATTTCAGGTCGAGCAGGACGACATCGAAGTCCTGCGCCTTGTGCAATGCGCGCAGGGCTTCCTCGCCGTCCGCGACCACGACCACTTCATGATCGACCGTGCAGCTCTCCAGCACGCGGCGCGTCAATTCAACGTCGAAAGGGAAATCGTCGACAATCAGGGCTTTTTTCACCATGGCGCGATCGTACAGGAAGTTGGCAATGTGTCGTTAGTTAACATTGTGGGTATTTGCATGCCTTACTGCGCGGATTTGCCCGTTCGTTCCACAACAAATGCCTTGTGCTTTCCCCAATACGGCGCATACTGGGATTCGATGTTTACGAAAGGCAACCCAAATGCTTCCAACGACACGTGGAGCGCAGCCTTTCCGGGTTCTTCTGGTGGATCGCAGCGAGGAAACACGCGATCTGTTCGCTTCCCTCTTCCTCAGCCTCGGGTTTGAAGTCAGGACCGTCGCCACCGCGACCGAAGGCCTGGCCTGGGCGCCTGTGTTCCGGCCGCATGCCGTGTTCACGGCGATTTTCCTGCCCGACGGCAGCGGCTTCGACTTTTGCACGGCCTTGAGAAAGATGCCGCAGACGGCGGACGCGCTCATCGTGGCCATCACCGGGCACCGGACGCCGGACAGCGCCAGGCTGGCGGCCGAGGTGGGGTTCGACCACTACCTGGTCAAACCCGTCAAGCTCGACACCATCCTCGCCACCCTCGAAGAACCCCGCTCTACATCAACCTGACCCAGGCGCCCTTGTAGAGAATCGGCCCGCTCGGCCCGTCGGGATTGGTCGATCCCCCCTTCGGCTCGAGGCTGACGGCCAGCAGCGCGACGTCGGCGCCAATGGCGTTCGCCGGCAGCGGCAGCGTCAGCGCGCGGTTCGCGCCGAGCACACCGAGCGAACGCGGCTTGCCGTCGCGCGGCACCGCCCACAACTGCAAGGCCTGCTGCGCCGTGAGCGGCACCACGCTCACCACCTTCACCGTCATCAGGCCGCGTGCGCGGTCGGCCGTCACCACCAGGGCGGGCCGCGCCTGGGCGTCGGCCAGGCTGGCGATGTCGCTCATGCGCGCGGTATCGGCCGGCCGCTGCAGCACCGTCACCAGCAGCAGCGCCGCCAGCGCCGACGAGGCCAGGCCGAACGTGCGCCACAGCGCCAGCGAACCATGGCGCCAGAACTGCCAGGCCGGGGCGGCCGTACGCAAGCCGAGGCGGTTCTCGATCGCGCGCCAGACGCGCTTGTCGGGCGCCACCGGCGGCGCGAATTCGGCCATGGCGCCGAGGCGTTCGTTCCATTCGCGGGTCGTGCGGCGCAAGGCGGCGTCGTCGTGCATCAGGCCCTCGAAGCGGCGGCGTGCGCCTCCGCGCAGGGTGCCGAGCACGTATTCGGCGGCCAGGCGTTCGCGCAGCGGTTCGTTATTTTTAAACTTCATGCGCCACCCCGCGCGAGCAGGCAGGCGTGCAGGCGCATCAGGCTGCGCCGGATCCAGGTCTTGACTGTACCGAGCGGCAGCGCCAGTTTGTGCGCGACGTCGCTGTGCGACAGGTCGTGGAAGAAGGCCATGCCGACCACCTCGCGGTGCTTCTCTTCGAGCGCCGCCATGCAGTCGGCCAGCGCCTGCGCTTCGCTGCTCATCTGCAGGCGCTCGGCCGGCGTCGCCGCCAGGTCGGCCAGCGATTCGATCGCCTCGGCATCGACGCCGGCGTCATGCCGGATGCGCCGCAACTGATCGAAAGCGCGGTTGCGCACGATCGTCGTCATCCAGGTCATCGGCGCCGACAACGCAGTCTCGTACTCGCTGGCGTGGTGCCAGATCGCCACGAAACTCTCCTGCAGCACCTCTTCCGCCAATTCGCGCCGGCCCAGGATGCGCAAGGCCAGGCCGTACAGGCGGGGCGCGCTGGCTTCGTAGAGCGCGTGGAATGCCTGCCGGTCGCGCTGCGCGGACGCATGCAGCCAGGCGCGCAGCTGCGCCGGATCGGTTCCCGTGGATGAAGTCATGCTTGCCTGTCTTGAGGATGTCGCCCGAAAAATACCATATCTACAGCCCGTGCATTGCAATAAAAATATTTTGAATCCGATAAGCCCGCGGCTGCGTATATGTGACAAGGCCTGGTTGCGCACGAAACACTTCAATCGCGCGGCAGGTCTGCAACATACTTAGTATCATCAAATCAGCAACATAATCAAAAATGAAACATTACTATTCCCCGGAGAGCGAGATGCGACAATTACAAAAGAAATCCCTATGGACGACCACGATCCTGGCAGGAGCGGCGCTGATGGCGCTGTCCGTGCCGGCGAGTGCCTCGAGCCACCGTGAAGCGCCGTTTTTGACGAATTCACCAAAAGTCGATGGCACCGACTTCTACATGTTCCGCAGCTACGCGCCGGGCCGCAGCGGCTTCGTGACCATGATCGCGAACTTCATCCCCTTCCAGGATCCGCAGGGTGGCCCGAATTTCTACCAGTTCGACCAGAACGCCCTGTACGAAATCCACGTCGATAACAATGGCGACGCCAAGGAAGACATCACCTTCCAGGTCAAGTTCAAGAACACCTCGAAGCGCACCGCGCTGAACATCGGCGGCAAGCAGGTCTTGATCCCGCTGATCAATTCGTCGACCATCAGCGGCGTCAATCCCGCCTCGCTGAACGTGCGCGAGACCTATACCATCGACATGGTCAAGGGCGACCGCCGCGGCGGCACCCGCACCCGCCTGGCCGCGCCGAGCGGCACCACCGAATTCGACAAGCCGGTCGACAACATCGGCGACAAGGTCTTCGGCGGCACCGGCGGCTATGAAACCTACGCCAACCAGCACATCTACGACATCGCCATTCCTGGCTGCGGCACCGGCCGCGTCTTCGTCGGCCAGCGCAAGGAGCCCTTCTATATCGCAGTCGGCAAGATCTTCGACCTGTTCAACCTGAACCCGCTCGGGAATGAATCGGGCGGCAACAAGAACGACCTCGAAAACAAGAACGTCAGCTCGATCGCACTCGAAATCCCGGTCGGTTGCCTGGCGACCGCCGCCGACCCGGTGATCGGCGCCTACGCCACGGCCAGCATGCGCCAGGCCCGCCTGATCAACTCCCTGCCGCCGTCGGGCATCAACAACGCCGTCAAGGAAGGCGGCGCCTGGACCCAGGTCTCGCGCGTCGGCATGCCGCTCGTGAACGAAGTCATCATCGGCATGGACGACAAGGACCGCTTCAACAGCTCGAAACCGAAGGATGACGGCCAGTTCGCGACCTATGTGACCAATCCGGTGCTGCCGGCGGTCGTCGAGACGCTGTTCCCATCGGCCAAAGCGCCGACCAACTTCCCGCGCACCGACCTGGTCACCGCCTTCCTCAAGGGTATCCCGGGCGTGAACCAGCCGAAGAACGTCGTCGCCTCGGAAATGCTGCGCCTGAATACGTCGATCGCACCGACCGCGCAAGCCTCGCAGAACCCGCTGGGCGTGGCCGCCGGCGACAATGCCGGCTTCCCGAACGGACGCCGTCCAGCCGACGATATCGTCGACGTCTCGCTGCGTGTCGCGATGGGCGCGCTGTGCGTGCTGACCGGCGCCAACGATGCGCTCGGCGTGGGCTGCAAGCCTGCCGACGCACCGGCCGGCGCCCTGCCGCTGACCGACGGCGTGCGCAAGGACGCGAGCACCTTCAAGGCGGGCTTCCCGTACCTGAACACGCCGCTGCCGGGCAACCAGTAAGCAAGGAGAGCGATCATGACCATTCTCCTTCTTTCCAGGCGCGTTGCGCTGCTTGCAGCGGCCTTCGGCACGGCGCTCGCGCTGAGCGCCTGCGGCGGCAGCAGCGACTCGTCCAGTAGCGACACGCCGCCCGTGGCCGGCACGCCGACCACGCCGCCGTTCGCGAGCGACACCTTCTTCGACTACGTGGCGGCACGCGCGTACAGCCTGCTCGATATCGAAGAGCCGGAGTCGATCGAGAACGTGACCGAGACCAAGCCGGACGACACCGAGCCAAAACCGGTCGGCTAAACGGCGCCGCATAGCGTCAACACAGCGCTGGGCGGTTCGCCGTCCAGCGTTATTTTTTCGGATATCCATGTTCCGCAAGATCATCGTTTTGCTTGCCTGCGCCTGCGGCCTCGCCACTGCGAACGCAGCGCCCTACACCCCGGCCAGCGGCAGCCAGGTGCTCGAACGCCTGCCCGGCGGCCTCGCGCCCGCGCGGCGCGAATTGCAAGGCCTGCGTGCGGCGCTCGCCGCCAAACCGGGCGACCTGACGCTGGCCACGACGCTGGCCCAGCGCTATATCGAACAAAGCCGGCGCGACGGCGATCCGCGCTATCTCGGCTATGCCCAGGCGGCGCTCGCCCCCTGGTGGAGCCAGCCGCAGCCGCCCTCGCCGGTGCTGGTGCTGCGCGCCACGCTGCGCCAGAGCACCCACCAGTTCGGCGCCGCCCTCACCGACCTCGACGCGGTATTAAAACGCGACAGCGGCAACAGCCAGGCCTGGCTGACGCGCGCCACCGTCCAGCTGATCACGGGCGATTTCGCCGCTGCCCACGCAAGCTGCATGCGCCTGTATTCGCGCGCGCCCGAGCTGGTGGTGCAAGCCTGCCTGTCGAGCGTGGGCAGCATCAGCGGCCAGGCCGCCCCCAGTTACGAGCGCCTGCGCCAGACCTATGCCGCGCGGCGCGATGCCGACCCGGCGCTGCGCGCCTGGGTGGCGACCCTGCTCGGCGAAATGGCCGCACGCCTGGGCCGCCCGGACGCGGCCGAGGCCCACTACCGCGAAGCGCTGGCGCTCGATGGCGCCGACAGCTACCTGCTGGGCGCCTATGCCGATTTCCTGCTCGAGCGCAGCCGCGCGCCCGAGGTGATCGCCCTCCTGAAAGACAAGACCCAGGCCGACGCGCTGCTGCTGCGCTACGCCATCGCCCTGAAAAACACCAACGCAGCCGGTGCGCAGCAGGCCAGCGCCGAACTGGCGGCGCGCTTCGACGCCGCCATGCGCCGCCGCGACAGCGTGCACCAGCGCGAACAGGCCCGCTTCGAGCTGGTGCTGCGCGGCGACCCCGCCGCCGCCGTGCGCCTGGCCAAGCTGAACTGGGCGGTGCAGAAGGAGCCGGCCGACCTGCGCATCCTGGCGCAAACGGCGGCCGCCAGTAAGGATCCGGAAGCCGGCGCCATCGTGCGCGACTGGCTCAAGACCAGCAAGATCGAAGACGTCTCCCTCGCGGCGCATCAAGGAGAGAAGGCATGATGGCGCGCTGCCTTGCCGTGCTGGCGCTGTGCTTCGCCTGCGTGCTCCCGGCCCAGGCGCACAAGGCCAGCGACAGCTACCTGAGCCTGGCGGTGCAGGGCGAAAAAATCGATGGCCAGTGGGACATCGCCCTGCGCGACCTCGAAATGGCCGTCGGGCTCGACGCCAACGACGATGCCGCGATCACCTGGGACGAGGTGCGTGCGCGCCACGAGGCAATCGCCGCCTATGCGCTGGCGCGGCTGCGCCTTGCCGGCGACGGCGTCGACTGCCCCATGCGCGTGACCGAACACCTGATCGACGCGCATACCGACGGCGCCTATGCGGTGCTGCGCCTGCAGGCAAGCTGCCCGGCGCCGGTCGCCACCTTGAGCGTCGACTACAACCTGCTGTTCGACGTCGATCCCCAGCACAAAGGCTTATTGAAACTCACGCATGGCGCGAGCACCAGCACGGCGATCTTCGCACCCGACGCCCGCAGCCAGGCGCTGCAAGTGGCGGCGCCGGCGCGCTGGCGCCAGTTCGCCGACTATGTGAAGCACGGCGTCTGGCATATCTGGATCGGCTTCGATCACATCCTGTTCCTGGTGTCGCTGCTGCTGCCGGCGGTGCTGATCCGGCGCGACGGCCAGTGGCAGGGCCGCGAGACCTTGCGCGCGTCCGTGATCGACGTGCTGAAAATCGTCACCGCCTTCACGCTGGCGCACTCGCTGACCTTGTCGCTGGCCGCGCTCGGGGCCTTGAGCCTGCCCTCGCGCCTGGTCGAATCCTTGATCGCCGCTTCCGTCATCCTGGCCGCGCTGAACAACCTGTGGCCGCTGGTGCACCGCTGGCGCGCGCTGGTCGCCTTCGGCTTCGGGCTGATCCACGGCTTCGGCTTCGCCAGCGTGCTGGCCGACCTGGGCCTGGCGCAGGGCGCGCTGGTGCTGTCGCTGGTGGGCTTCAATGTCGGCGTCGAACTGGGCCAGCTGGCCATCGTCGCGCTGTTCCTGCCGCTGGCCTACCTGCTGCGGCGCGGCGTGTTTTACCGGCGCGTGGTGATGGCGGGCGGCTCTGCGCTGATCGCCGTGATTGCCATGGTGTGGCTGGCCGAGCGCGCCTTCGACCTGAAGCTGATGACCTGAGCGGCCGGCTTAGCGTCCGTCTTCCGGCGCCGGCCCGCGCGTGCGGCTCGGCGCCGTCAGCGTCACCGGCCGCCCGCTGCGCGCCGATGCGTAAATTGCTTCGATGATGCGCTGGTCCTGCAAGCCTTCTTCGCCGGGCGTATGCGGTTCCCTGCCCGTACGCACGCACTGGGCGAAGTGATCGAGTTCTTTCGCGAACTGGTTGCCCTCGTCGATCAGCAGTTCCGTACTGTGTTCGCTGCCTCCCTCGACGCGCGAGATGCGCAGGCGGTTGCCCTTGTAGGCATAGGCCGGGCTCATCTCGGCCCAGGCCTCGGACGCGTTCAGGCGGTACATCTGGGATTTATGCGCGCCGTAGCTGGTCGAGCAGGTGGCAATGAAGCCGCTCGGGAAGCGCAGCGTGAACTGGCAGGATTCCTCGACTTCCGTGAAGCGCGCGTCGCCCGGCGTCGACCAGGTGTGGCCGATCACCTCGACCGGCTCTTCCGCGCTCAGGAAGCGCGCCTGGTTGATGCAGTACAGGCCCACGTCCGGTAAAGGGCCGCCGCCGGCCAGCGCCCGCTTCAAGCGCCAGTGCCCGGGGTCGCCCATGTTCTGAGAATTGACCGAGGTGAATTCGCGCAGCGCGCCCAACTGCTGGGCGCGCACCATGTCGACCAGGGCGCGTTCGAGCGGCGAATACTGGCGCCGGTAGGCGATCATCAGCTTGCGCCCGGCCGCCTCGCAGGCGTCGATCATGCGCTGGCATTCGGCCACCGTATTGGCCATCGGCTTTTCGCACAGGACGTGCTTGCCGGCCCGGGCGGCGCGGATCGTGTACTCGGCGTGCATGCTGTTCGGCAGCGCAATGTACACGCCCTGCACTTCCGGCATGTCGGCCAGCTTGTCGTAGTCGGCGTAGTCGAGGACTGCGCTTTCCGGAATATCGTAGTGGCGCGCGATCTCCAGCGCCTTGGCGCGGTCGCCCGAAACCAGCGCCACCGGTTTCGCATGCCTGCTCGCGGCGAACGCCGGCAGCACCTCGTTCACGGAAATGCGCCCCACGCCGACGATCGCGATGCCGACCCGCGCATTCCACGGGTCGCCCTGCGGCGCGGTCTTCTCGGGTTTCTCGGTGCCGGCGTCGATCGGCGGGAAGGCGTAGGTCATGGCATGCATCCTTTCGGTGAACGCAAATCCTCGCACGGGACTTGAAATACCAGCGCGCTATTGAAGGCAGCGAATCCGTTGGAAACCGGCAGTCCAGCGCGTCATAGTGCAGTTCGTCACAAAGCGCGCGACCCCAGCCGGGGGCGATGACATCATCGGATTTTCGATCAACCACGGCCCACCATGACCACGTCCGCGCTCCGCTGCATCCTGCCCCTGCTCTCCTTGCTGCCGCTGGCCGCCCTGGCCGCGCCGCGCGCGCAAGTCGACGTCATCGACGGCCACAAGCTCGAATCGGTCACGCTGCGCAAGGCCGGTTCGCCTGCGGTGGTGGTGTTCGAAAACGGCTCGCGCGCCACCCTCGATGGCTGGGACGGCGTGCTCGACGCGGTCAGTCCGAGCGCCACCGTGTTCGCCTACAACCGCCCCGGCTACGCCAACAGCGAAGCGACCGAGGCGGCGCGCGACGGCGGCACCATCGTCGAAGCCCTGCGCAGCACGCTGCGCCAGAAAGGCCTGACGCCGCCCTATGTGCTGGTCGGGCATTCGCTGGGCGGCCTGTACATGCAGCTGTTCGCGCGCCGCTATCCGCAGGAAGTCAAAGGCCTGGTGCTGGTCGACGCGCTCTACCCGCGCATCGTCAAGAAGCCCGAGGACTTCCCGCTCGCCACCCGCGTCGGCAAGTGGCTGTTCTTCTCCAACACCGTCCAGCGCGAGATCGACCTGATCCACGCGACCGGCGAAACCATCGTCGCCCTGCCGGGCATCGACGACAAGCCGATCATCCGCCTGGTCAACCGGCCGCTCGGGAAGACGGCGGTCGGCGTCGACTTCGGCGCCTTCAACCAGGATGCGCAGACGCGCGACTTCGTGCGCGCCCTGTATCCGTCGGCGAAGACCATCGTCGCCGACTCCTCGCACCAGATGCAGCTGACCAGCCCCGCGCTGGTGGCGGATGCGATCCGCGAAGTCCTGGCCGCTTCCCCCGTCACGCGCAAGGAACAGCCATGAAACGTCTGTTGATATTGTCGCTGGCGCTGATGTCGGCGAGCGCATCCGCCGGCCAGGCCGAACAGATCGCCCGTATCGAACGCGGCCTGCGCCCGCCAGTGCTGCTGTCCGGCGATCCGGCCGCAGCGCGTTCGCTGCTTGACGAAATGCGCCGCCTGCACGTGCCGGGCGTGAGCATCGCCGTCATCCGCAACGGAAAAATCGCCTGGGCGCGCGGCTATGGCGTGGCGTTTACAGGCGGCCCGGCGATCACGCCTGCGACTTTGTTCCAGGCCGCGTCGATCAGCAAGAGCGTGACGGCGATGGCGGCGCTACGCCTGGCCGAGCGCGGCGAGCTCGATCTCGATGCCGACATCAACACGGTATTGACCAGCTGGGCGCTGCCGCCCGGCGCAGCCGACGTGACGCTGCGCCAGCTGCTGTCGCACACGGCGGGAACGGGTGTATCCGGCTTTCCCGGCTATGCGGCGCACCAGCCGGCGCCAACCCTGCTGCAGGTACTCGACGGCGCGCCGCCCGCGAACACGAAGCCGGTACGGATCGAATCGGCGCCGGGCGCCGAGTGGCACTATTCGGGCGGCGGCTACAGCATCGTCCAGCAGGCGCTGATCGACCGCACGAAGCAGCCTTTCGACGTGCTGCTGCGCGATACCGTGCTGGCGCCGATCGGCATGACACACAGCCGTTTCGCCCAGCCCTTGCCCGTTGGCCTGCTGACGCGCGCGGCGCTGCCGCACGATGGCGAAGGCAAGCCGCTGGCGGGCGGCCCCTACACGTATCCGGAACTGGCCGCGGCCGGCTTGTGGACGACGCCGAGCGACCTGGCGCGCTTCGCGCTCGACCTGCAGCGCAGCGCCGGCGGCGGCAAGGGCGTACTCTCGGCGCGGATGGCGCGCACCATGCTTACCCCGGTGAAGAACGGCTACGGCCTGGGTGTCAACGTCCAGGGCGAGGGGGCGTCGCTGGGCTTCGCCCACGGCGGCAGCAATAACGGCTACAAGAACACCCTGTTCGCCTACGCGCATGGCGATGGCGCGGTCGTCATGACCAACGGCGACAATGGCGGGGAACTGGCGAGCAGCGTGCTGCGCGCGCTGGCGCAGGAATACAAGTGGCCGAGCCAGCGCGTCGCCGTACGCAAGGCAATCGCGCTCCCGGTGAAGGAGCAGGAAGCGCTCGCCGGCCGCTACGACCTCAAGGGGCTGGGCGACTTCAAGGTCGCGCGCCGCGACGGCCGCCTGATGATCGCGCTGCGCGGCGACAGCTGGGAGCCCCTGTACGCGGCCTCGCCGACTGTCTTGTTCGTGCTGTCGAGCGAACTCGAACTGCGGCTGGACGGCGACGGCGGGCGCATCCTGTCGGGTTCCTTCGACGTGCCGTTCACACGGGCGCCCTGATGCGTGTTGCATACGCATCATGTATCAGCTTTTTTACAAATCGGCGCAGGCTTGCTCGAAAGTTACCATTAGAATAGTTTCTCCAATTTATACATAAAATCAGGGGAAACATGATTCGTTTGCCAATCGCCTTGGCTGCGCTATGCCTCAGCGTGTCCGCTTTCGCGGCCGATCCTTTCGACGACAAGTTCCGCCAGCTCGACGAGCTGCTGCCGACGGCGTCGACCATCCGCACCGCGTCCGGCGCGCCGGGCCAGGCGTATTGGCAGCAGCGTGCGGACTACACGATCCGCGCGACGCTCGACGAAGCGAACCGTTCGATCCGCGGCGCCGAGACGATCACGTATCACAACAATTCCCCCGACACCCTGAACTACCTCTGGGTGCAGCTCGACCAGAACATCTACAAGCCGAATTCGGACGCGCGCATGGCGGCCACGGTCGCGCGCGAGGCCTGGGCCAAGCCGCGCAACCCGGAAGAAGGACTGAAGTTCGACGCCCTGCGCACGACCTTCGAAGGTCTTACTTTCGACGGCGGCTTCAACATCACCGGCGTGAAGTCGGGCAGCCGCACCCTGGCCCACGTCATCAACCGCACGATGATGCGCATCGACCTGCCGCAGCCCTTGAAGCCGGGCCAGCGCTTCAGTTTCGAGGTCGAGTGGAACTACAAGATCAACGAGCAGAAGGTGCTGGGCGGGCGTTCGGGCTTCGAGAAGTTCGACGACAAGAACGACCTGTTCGAGATCGCCCAGTGGTTCCCGCGCATGGCCGCCTATTACGACGTCTACGGCTGGCAGCACAAGCAGTTCCTCGGCGCCGGCGAATTCACGCTCGAATTCGGCGACTACGATGTCGAGATCACGGTGCCTGCCGACCACGTCGTCGCCTCGACCGGCGTGCTGCAGAATCCGGGTTCGGTGCTGACGGCCGCCCAGCGCGACCGCCTGGCAAAGGCGCGTACGGCGAAAGCGCCGGTCATCATCGTCACCCAGGCGGAGGCCGAAGCGGCCGAGAAGACGCGCGCCACGACGAATAAAACCTGGCACTTCAAGGCGAAAAACGTGCGCGACTTCGCGTTCGCCTCGAGCCGCAAGTTCATCTGGGACGCGCAGGGCATCAAGAGTGGCGGCAACGACGTCATGGCGATGTCCTACTATCCGAAGGAAGGCAATCCGCTGTGGGAGAAGTATTCGACCCAGGCGGTGGTGCACACCATCGAACAGTACAGCAAGTACTCCTTCGACTACCCTTACCCGACCGCGATTTCCGTGAACGGCCCGGTGGGCGGCATGGAATACCCGATGATCTCGTTCAACGGCCCGCGTCCGACCAAGGACAAGAAGACCGGTGAAGTGACCTACGGGAAGCGCACCAAGTATGGCCTGATCGGCGTGATCATCCATGAAGTGGGCCACAACTACTTCCCGATGATCGTCAACTCGGACGAGCGCCAGTGGACCTGGATGGACGAGGGCATCAACTCCTTCGTGC
>Ga0213836_100442_pt1 | contig 33856 bp, 28 predicted proteins | sample SWPATP03_FD_160578 | JGI IMG/M metagenome (GOLD analysis project Ga0213836, IMG submission 160578) | Coastal seawater microbial communities from Marineland, Florida, United States - SWPA TP0 #3 | ecosystem: Environmental > Aquatic > Marine > Coastal | place: USA: Florida | collected 2016-08-05
GATTTGCGCGCGCTTACCCAGACTGTACTTCGACAGTTGGGACCACCTTCTGACCTTTATGCTTGAGGGTCTCGAGTTAGACATCCCACCCGATAGCAGTTGAATTTCCAAAATGAGAATTGCTGGGGGGTGATATGGGTATTTGACATATTGATTAAGTTGTGCTTATTGATTAACCCGTCAATGATTAAGATTTATTGCTAAGGGATATGCACTAATTGTCCCGTGTGCTAAGACTGAATGGAGTGCATTTTGAGTGTAACGGTACGACTATCGGGTTGAGTGTTTCCCGGTTATCGTAGCCAGAATAGGCTTTTAAGCGATATGGAGAATAGGGGAGTCGAACCCCTGACCTCTGCGGTGCGATCGCAGCACTCTACCAACTGAGCTAATTCCCCAAGTATAGAGAGAGATAGGACACAACCGCCGATTATAACATCAATCGGGTTCCGATAGTGCAACTTCTCCAGAGATTCCCAAAATCCTCTCTAACTCCAAGTCCTGGAGATAGTCCACACACCAATCAGCGCGACGCTGTAGCATATGGAAAGGATAAGTATGGGCTACCCCCACGACAGGAATACCCGCGCGTTTCGCCGCCTCAATACCAGCAAAAGTATCCTCAATAGCTAAACACTCTTCCGGCTGCAAATTCAAGGTCTCATCAGCAGAATTTAGCCTTTGTAGCGCCAATAAATAGCCATCAGGTTCCGGCTTGCTGGTGGTAATATCATCCCCAGCGACAATGATGGAAAAATAATCAATCAACCCCGCGCGAGTCAAAACTAACTCAACTTCCTCTCTAATAGCGCCGGTAACTAGGGCGATTTTCAAATTCGCCGTCTGAATGCGTGTAATTAGTTCCCGCAACCCATCATATAGAGGTAGGTCTGACATAGCATTTAACCGCTGTTGATAGGCTTGTGCTTTCCGCGCGATCAGGTTTTCTAGCTCCTCAGAAGTTACGACTCTGCCGTATAATGAGAGTAAATCCTGTAAACAGGCGCGATCGCTTCTTCCTAAGCAAACCTCACGAATTTTATCTGGTTTCACCCGCAGATTTTCAGCTACCAATAATTCCTCGATTAACTGTTCATGAATCGATTCATCATTGATAATTACACCATTAAAATCAAAAATAACAGCCTTTAAACTCATACCCAGTTAATGGATAATGGACAAATGTTATCTATGGAAATTATTAATTAATAATTATTAATTAATAATTATCTGTGGGAATTGAGATTGACAGCAGAACCCGCCCCTACATGATAACCAATTATTGATGGATATGGGGTGGGTAGGGGCGGGTTTACGAGTGTTATCTGTGGGAATTGAGATTGACAGCAGAACCCGCCCCTACATGATAACCAATTATTGATGGATATGGGGTGGGTAGGGGCGGGTTTACGAGTGTTATCTGTGGGAATTGAGATTGACAGCAGAACCCGCCCCTACCAAAGTATTAATTATCTTAGGCTGGGGCAGGAAATGGGTTATGATTGGGCTGTTGTTCCCATTGTGAATTGATGTTGGGGGAATGGTTAATAATCGGTTTGAGACCTACGGTAACTTGATTTATCCACCATATATCCTCCGATCGCACTTTCGCAAAACCCGCCGCCCCAAGAGTTGCATCAACGCTTCCGGTGGCATAATCTTTAAGATAGGGTTCCTCAAAAATTTCCGTTAGCCAGGGGTTTTGGCGTAAGATTTTCTGATGACCGTCAAGAATCATTACTTCTCCCCCGGCTTTCAGAAGTCGGAAAGCCTCCCGTGCTATCGCTATGGCTATTTCTGGGGGGGTTTCATGGAAAAGCAGGGAAGCCGTAACTAAGTCAAAAGATTGAGGTTCAAAGCGATCGCTTTCTTCTGCTAAACCATGATAGAATTTGATATCTAACCCGGCTTGTTTGGCTTTAGTTTCCGCCACCGCCAACATATAGGGAGATAAGTCTAAGCCGATCACTTCGGCATTAGGAAAGGTTTGTTTTAATAGTAGGGTAGTTGAACCTGTGCCGCACCCTAGGTCTAATATGCGTCTAGGTTTAACGGTAATGGTATCAATAGCTTCTTGGCGGACCCAGGTTTCATTGGGGGGAATGGCGTATTGGGTAATGGGGTCGTAGGTGAGGGCGGCGCTTTTATTCAGGTATCCTCCCTCGATACCGTGAAAGTCTTGGGTTTGGTAATATTGGGGATAGACGAGGTTGGGGTCAGTGAGGCGATCGCACACTGATTCCCAATCGATACTTTTGTCCAAGTTATCGATCGCTTCTCGGTCTACCAATAATTTGAACATGGGCGCTAAATAGCGCTCAAAAATTGTATCCTGACGTGGCATGACTGCGACCTGATTTTGGGCAAAGCTGCCACCATTATAACTAATTTTTCTCGATTGGGAAGGTTTTAGGATCGTTCAGGATCGGCGATTTTCTCATTTAACGCACGGCGGGCGATTTGGGTGACATAGACTGTGACGGCTACGGTGGCTACAAGTCCCACGCCATAGAGTATCCACTCCCCTGTTGTGCGCGATCGCTCAGTTCCCAGGGTGGCTAAACTACCCGCAATAGATCCAATATACACATACATGACTGTTCCTGGCATCATACCTATCCAGGAAGCCAGAAAATAATCTTTTAGGGAAACTTTGGTTAAGCCCAAACTATAATTTAGCAGGTTAAACGGAAAGATGGGCGACAGGCGCAGGAGTCCTACGATTTTCCAGCCTTCCTTCCCTACTGCATTATCGATCGCTTTGAATTTTTCCTGACCGGCGATTTTTTCCGATACCCAACCCCTAGCTAAATATCGGCCGATTAAAAACGCACAAATTGACCCCAAAGTTGAGGCGATCGATACATAAACAGAACCCCAAATTACCCCAAAGACAAACCCCGCACCTAGGGTTAATATCGAACCCGGTAAAAAGGCAACAGTTGCCACAATATACAGGAGCATAAATACTCCCGCCCCCCAGCCGCCTAAGCTGTCTATCCACTTGATCGCATTTCTTAATATATCTTGAATTGCCAACATTTTTGCCAAACTCACCTTATAACTTATCCGCTAATTAGCCAGGAATTATCATTGATTTTACTTGACAGATTCCCGGCTTTATGGTAGGCAATAGTCAAGGGTATGAGCCTAAACTAGCCCCAAAATCATCATGTTAAAGCACCTCCACAACTAGAACCGCAGCCCGCAGTACAACCATAGCAATATGCTTCAGTGTGGACGGTTTCAATGATATCTAAACTGTCAGCTTCCAGAAGTGTTTGAACTGTGATATTTTGACCATCAGGGGTTCTGGCGGGTCGATTTTCCATCTGGTTAAAATCACAGTCGTAGACATTTCCCAGATAATCAATTGATAATTCATTCCGACACATGAGATTTTCCACGGTATCAGGATTATAGTTATCCGCCAAAAAATCTAAGTATTTATCGTGGAGTTTTTGACGCTGTAAAAATAACTTAGTGCGACCTATGGGAAGGTTGGTAATGGTGAGAAGTTGATTAAACTCAATATCGAATTTCTCTCGCAGATAGACCTTATAGGCTTGTTGTAGGTTTTCCTGTTGGGGGGGTAGGGAAAAGCTGTCTGAGGTGGGTAAAGCTGGGTTATAGACTAGATCTAAAATTAGATCCGGCGCGTGACCATATCCTAATTGGTTGAGTTTTTGAATGGCGGCGATCGAGTCTTGATAAACCCCTGAACCTCTCATGCGATCGACATTATCTTGCAAATAGCAGGGTAAAGATGCTATAATCCTGACTTGGTGGTGGCTACAGTAGGCGGGGATATCCTCAAATCCCTTAACAAAATAAATAGTTAAGTTGGAACGGACAATTACTTGTTTATTGAGGGATTTCGCCACTTCTAATAATGGCTTAAAACCATAATTCATTTCGGGCGCACCACCAGTTAAGTCCACAGTTTCAATTTGTGGAAAACGCCGAATTAACTCAATTAATTGTTCACAAATTTCTGGGGTTAATTCTTCGGTGCGTCGGGGACCAGCTTCTACATGACAATGAGTACAGGCGAGGTTACAGCGTTTTCCTAGATTAATCTGTAAAACCCTAATCGAGTTTTTGGTTAAAGGGGATTTAATTGTTTTGTGAAATGGTGCGATCGTGGTCTGAATCATGATTAATTGGCTAGTACTATGATGATCAGTTATTGTAACAACTATCTAGCTAAAATTACCGGAAATTTGGAAAACACAAGTTTCTCAAGTGTTCCCCAAGTTTACCTCAGATACCATATCTATGCCATGGTTATATATCACCTCATATAACTTAAATTTTGATGAGACTAAGCCGAAAAATCCCTGAAAATTTTTAAAATTATCCCATGTTTGGTAATCCCGGATACAGTAAATCAGGAGAGATGATATAAATGCAAATCTTTGACCCAGAATCAAAAGAAGTTTTTTTATGGGAATGTTTATTAGTTTTGGTGATACTATACAATTTTATTGTTATCCCATTTCGTATAGCTTTTGATACCACTACTTCCCATTTATGGTTAGGGATAGATTTAGCCGCAGACTTAATTTTCATCATGGATATTTTCCTAAGATTTAGGATGGCATATATTGACCAAGGAGAATGTATTACAGACCTGCAAAAAATCGCTCAAAATTACCTGGCTACATATTTGAAAATGAACCTAGCCGCTAGTCTCCCCCTGGATTTAATGGCTAGGCTATTTTTTCCTCAATTATCAGTATTGATATTGGCTATCCTCAGAATACCGAGGCTGTTGAGACTGTCGCAATTTTTTAGAATTTTTCGGCGATGGGAGACTAATGTTGAAATTAATCCAGCCCTAGTGCGTATGACTGAGTTAGTGCTGATTATATTTCTGATTGATCATTGGGTCGCCTGTATCTGGTTTTGGATTGGTAAGTCAATGATTGCTTACGGAGACTCTTGGTTAATTAATTCTAACTTAGATACAGCCCCCATAGCTACCCAATATATGAAATCTCTATATTGGTCAATTACTACTTTAACAACTGTCGGTTATGGCGATATTACCCCCACCAGTAACTTAGAAATTGCATTTACTTTAATTGTCATGATTTTGGGGGTGTCTATGTATGCGTTTATTATTGGTAATGTGGCTTCTGTGGTCAGTAGTTTAGATGCTAGTCAGGCTAGGTTTAGAGAACAACTTGATCAAGTTCAGTCTTATATGCGCGATCGCAAAATTCCGGCTTTTTTACAGGCGCAGGTTAGGGACTACTATCAATATCTGTGGGAATGCAACCGAGACACATCATTTGACCGGGACTTTCTCGATGAAATTCCCAATTCTTTAAAAACTAAAATTTATCTGTATTTATATCAGGAATTATTGGAAAAAGTCCCCCTATTTAAAAATGCTGATCCAGCTTGTATTGAAGCCTTAGTGGTTAAACTAAAACCGAGAATATTGCCACCAAATGACTATATAATTAGGGAGGAACAGTTAGGACATGAAATGTATTTTATCCAGCGGGGAGAAGTGCAAGCCTTTTCCGAAAAAACCGGAAAAGTATATAGAATCATGTCAGCGGGGTCATTTTTTGGCGAAATTGCTCTAGTTTATTCTACCCGTCGCACTGCGTCCGTTAAAACCCTCAGCTATTGTGAGCTTTTTGTGCTGTTAAAAGAAGATTTCGACAGTGTTTTAGACAACTATCCTCATTTTGCTAAACAAGTTAAAGAAATCGCCCAACAGCGTTATAATACTGAATAATTAATCACAGAATTTATAACAATTCTTGAACTGGTGGGATGCTAGAGTTATTACTAGGTTGAGCATTAATATCAAATCGATTCATAATATATATAACTCCCGCCGCAATAAAAAGCCCTAAAACTAAGCCAATAACTACTAGAGACAAAAAGGAATTTTTGAGATTTTTAACTACTCGTGGATCATATTCATTAAATTGCAGGTCTTCGATATCTGATTCCGAGGGATGATGGATATTGTTTAACCCATTGGGGGATTGATTATCTTTATGAGAATTAGGGTTCTGATGAGAAAATGGATTCATGAGCTACTTTTGTTGGTGTCAACAAGATAAGATGAGACAACATATAATTATATCATACTTATTGATTAATGACACCAATCTAAAATTAACATATCAGGGTCAGAATTATGAGCTATAGTTAAGCCTTCAATGCGGTTAGAAGCAACTGTTACCTGATATCCCTCTAGGGTGATGAGTTCCGATGCGATAAATTCAGCTAGTTTAGGGTCATCTTCTACCAGAAGTAGGTTTAACTTTGGCTTTGGTGAGTTCTCCCTGTGCTAGTCCGGTGTTATTTGCGGTATTAGCAGGGGCGGCGGAGAGGGGTTATCAACTGCTCGGAACCCTGACTATGGTGAGTTATGCTCTGGGATATACTCTGTTGATTTTCCTAGCTAGTTTGTTTACTGGATTAGCAAAACAAAGCAAGCGGTTGTTAAACCATTCTGAAGGTATTATCCGCTTTGGTAGTGTGGCTTTAATGATGACAGGTGCTTACTATATCTTGACGGTAACTAAATGGTTTTTATGCGGTTATATTACTTCCCATAAATCAAGCCAGCTATAAATGTTGTCAGTTAAGTTTATAGGGCTGCTATGGTATGATAAAAAAATCCCCCCAGCAGTTGGGGGGGAATGATTAATTAGGTATTGAATTGGTTAAATTGGTTAATTCTCAGACAGGGACTTACCGATGATGGGAGCATTTAGAGAAACCAATTCTTGAGTATTGGTAGCAATGGGATTATTCTTAACCAAAGTGGGGACAGACTGCCGCATTAAAGCGGTAAGTTGAGTTGTGGTTGAATCATACATTTGTGTTACCACTTTGGGATATAACCCAATGCCAATTATGGGCACTAATAAACAGGCGATAACAAATACCTCGCGGGGTTCTGCATCTACCAGTTTTTCGTGGGAGGTTAGTTCCTGATTTTCGGGACCATAGAGAATTTCCCGCAGCATGGACAGCAGATAAATGGGGGTAATAATTACACCAACTGCAGCCAGGAAGACGACTAGCACTTTAAATGTGGCATTGTAAGCATCACTGGTAGCGATACCAATAAACACCATTAATTCAGCCACAAACCCACTCATTCCGGGTAAGGCTAGAGATGCCATTGAACAAGTAGTCCACATGGCAAAAACTTTCTTCATCTTTAAACCAACCCCTCCCATTTCATCTAACATGAGGGTATGGGTGCGGTCATAAGTACAGCCGACCAGGAAGAATAAACTAGCCCCAATTAAGCCATGGGAAATCATCTGCAACATGGCACCACTGAGGCCTATTTCTGTGAATGAGCCCATACCAATTAACACAAACCCCATGTGAGAAATTGAGGAATAGGCGATTTTTCGTTTGAGGTTGCGTTGGGCAAAAGAAGTGAAGGCGGCATAGACGATGTTAACTACGCCTAAAATCACTAAAATGGGGGCGAAGGTGGCATGGGCATCGGGTAGCATTCCCACATTCATGCGTAGCAAGGCATAACCGCCCATTTTTAGGAGGATACCCGCTAGTAACATATGGGCGGGGGCGGTAGCTTCCCCGTGGGCATCAGGTAGCCAGGTATGAAGGGGAAAAATGGGTAATTTGACCCCATATGCAATCAGAAACCCACCATACAGGAGTAATTCTAGTTTAATGGGAAAGTCCTTAATGGCGATCGCCTGCATATCAAAGGTAACAGTATCGCCATAGAAGGCCATAGTCAGGGCTGCGACCAAAATAAACAGGGAACCGCCTGCGGTATACAAAATAAACTTAGTAGCCGCATACAGGCGCTTTTTACCGCCCCAAATTGAAAGAATTAGGTAAACGGGAACTAATTCCAACTCCCAAACCAGGAAGAATAACAACATATCCTGGACAGCGAAAACGGCAATCTGACCGCCATACATCGCCAACATTAGGAAGTAGAAAAGTTTGGGCTTTAAAGTGACTGGCCAAGCTGCTAAAATCGCGAGGGTGGTGATAAATCCGGTGAGGATAATCAGGGGCATAGATAAGCCATCAGCCCCCACGGACCAACTCAAACCGATTTCGGGTAGCCAGTCATAACGTTCTACCAACTGTAAACCGGGGGTATTCAAGTCATACCCAGTACAGAAGGCATAAACAATAATTGAAAAGTCAATCAATCCCACGATTAGGGCATACCAGCGCACCGTTTTACCATCTTTATCAGGGATAAAGGGTAAAAACAGTGATGCCACAATGGGAAACAGAATTGTAATCGTCAGCCAAGGAAAATTAGCCATTGTCATGTTTAGTTGTCCTTTCACGCTTAGGACAAAAGCGCCAATCATTCACTACAAGATTGGGAAAGTGTTGTGAATCTAATGGTTAGTTAAACCGGAGATTTTCCACTTCCCCAAATTACGGAAACACGGAGGTAATTGCAGTTAGCCAATGCCGGAAAATACGACAAAGCCGAGGACTGCTACAAATACAATTAGGGCGTAAAATTGGGCGCGACCATTCTCTAAGTATTTGAGACCTTCTCCGGTGACTAAAGCCACTAAACCTGTTAAGTTAACGGCACCATCAACAACTCGATAGTCAACTTCGAGAATTTGACGGGCGAGGCGGCGACTTCCTTTGACAAATAGGAGGTCGTTAATATCGTCGAGATACCATTTGTTGAGGGAGAATTGGTAAAGAGGTTGGATTTTTTGAGCGATCGCATTTGGAGCTATTTGATGTTTCAAGTACATCAAGGATGCCAAAGTAATACCAATCAAAGCAATGCCAACGGAACTCCCCGCCATAATCACAAATTCGCCGAGTTCAAACTCAGCCAACTGTTCCATCACCTCAGCTATTGACTCCCCGGGAGCGTGAATAAACATCTCGAAATAGTTATTAAAGGGAGTTCCTAATAACCCAATAAACACAGAGGGAACAGCTAAAGCCATCAAAGCAATAGTCATAGTCCAGGGAGACTCATGGGGAGTATCACTATGACCATGACCGTGATCATGACCATGACCATGATCATCGCTATGTAGTTCCTCTGGGTTCATCGCACCCGGACCAAAGGCATAATTAGGGCCATTAGCCGCCGCCGTTAGCTGTTGCTGTATGGTTGTATCATTACCCCGAAATTGACCTTCAAAGGTGCTGAAATACATACGGAACATATAAAATGCCGTAATACCAGCCGTTAGCCAGCCTACCACCCACAGGGCAGGATTAGAAGCAAAGGCACTGCTGAGAATCTCATCTTTTGACCAGAAGCCAGCAAAGGGAGGAATGCCGCAAATAGCCAGAGTCCCAATCAAAAAGCAGGTGCTAGTAATGGGCATATATTTCCGCAGTCCCCCCATTAGTCGCATATCCTGGGCTAAAACCGGGTCGTGTCCGACTACGGCTTCCATACCATGAATAACGGAACCCGAACACAGGAACAACATTGCCTTAAAATAGGCGTGGGTCATTAGGTGGAAGAGTCCGGCGCTATAAGCACCGACACCCATTGCCATGACCATATAGCCTAGCTGGGAAATGGTGGAGTAGGCGAGTCCTTTTTTGATGTCGTTTTGGGTGATGGCGATACTAGCGCCTAAAAAGGCAGTAAAGCAACCAGTCCAGGCGATCGTAGTCATCACCACGGGGATACCCTCAAACACGGGGTACATTCTGGCGATCAGGAATACCCCAGCCGCTACCATGGTGGCGGCGTGAATGAGAGCAGAAATGGGGGTCGGGCCTTCCATTGCGTCAGGAAGCCAAACATGGAGGGGAAATTGAGCGGATTTGGCTACGGGGCCCAAGAACACTAGGATGGCAAATATAGCAGCCAGCGCCCCACTAATGGACCCGCTTTCTACTAGGTATTCTAGGCGAGACCCCATTAACTCAAATTCAAAGGTGTTAGTCGCCCAATACAGACCGAGGATGCCTAACAGCAGACCAAAGTCACCGACACGGTTAGTGATGAAGGCTTTTTGACAGGCATCTGCTGCTGGTTTGCGATCGTACCAAAACCCGATCAGTAGGTAGGAAGATACCCCTACCAATTCCCAGAAAATATAGACTTGTAGCAGGTTGGGACAAACTACCAGACCCAACATAGACGAGCTAAATAGGCTCAGATAGGCATAAAAACGAACATATCCTGGATCATGAGCCATATAGCCGTCGGTGTAGACCATGACCAATAGGGCTACAGTGGTGACGATCGCCAACATCACAGCGGTCAGATGGTCAATTGTGTAGCCCATACTGATTTTAAAGTCTCCAGCCGCCGCCCACTCAATTATATGAGTGTAGGATTCATGGCCGTTGATTTGACTGGCTAGGAGAGCAAAGGACAAAACCATTGATGCACCTAACAGGGAAATCAGGAATATAGCGCTTCCCTGTCTAATTTTGTTAGTGGCTTTGTTCAATGAGATTAGCCCTATGCCCACCAGCATCGCACCAAAGAGGGGCAACACCGGAATTAACCAGGCATATTGATAAAGGGGTTCCATAACTGATGACAGCTTTATACTTCTTAACAAATGGGTTAAACCGATCCCAATTGTGACACAGAGTTTGTCGCTTCTGAATAAATATCCATCTTTTTCAACCAAAGTCCCTAAAAATGGTCCACTGACACCCCCAGATAGATAGACTCAAATAAGTTGACATACCTATTATCATAGACTATACTCAATCCATGCAGTCAAGGATAACCCAGGATCAAAAAAAAATCACAGCCTGAAACCCTTACTGTGTAGTGGATTTAGACAATCTCGAAAAAAAGTTTGCCCAAAGGCTTAACAAAACTTTACTCTTTGAGTATAATTCACTAACAAGCAAGCAATAGGTATTTATTCTCACACTGACCATGAGCAGTCAAATTCCCTGGCTAACAGCAATTATCCTATTTCCCCTATTGGCATCCTTTGCCATTCCCCTAATTCCCGACCGAGAAGGCAAAACTATCCGCTGGTATGCCCTAGGAGTCGGTTTGATAGACTTAGTTCTGACAATTGTATGCTTTTGGACTAACTACAATCTCAACGATTCAACATTCCAACTAGCCGAAACCTATAGTTGGATTCCCCAATTAGGGCTGAACTGGTCAGTGGCAGTAGATGGCCTATCAATGCCCCTAATCGTACTAACAGGTTTCGTTAATACATTAGCTATTCTAGCCTCCTGGCGCGTCACCAACAAGCCCAGACTATTTTATTTTCTCTTATTAGTGCTGTACTCCGCCCAAATGGGAGTATTCGCAGCCCAAGACCTGCTATTATTCTTCCTGATGTGGGAACTAGAACTGGTTCCCGTTTATATCCTGATTTCCATCTGGGGTGGAGCAAAGCGCCTCTATGCAGCGACTAAATTCATTCTATATACTGCCCTAGGTTCCATCTTCATCCTAGTCGCCGCCCTAGCAATGGCATTCTACGGCTCCAACCTCAGTTTCGACATTAGTACCCTCGCTCACAAAAACTATCCCCTAGCCTTAGAATTATTCTTGTATGCAGGCTTCCTAATTGCCTTCGCCGTCAAACTCCCTATCTTCCCTCTCCACACATGGCTACCTGATGCTCATAGCGAAGCATCCGCGCCTGTATCCATGATTTTAGCGGGTGTTCTCCTGAAAATGGGTGGTTACGGCTTAATCCGCATGAACATGGAAATGCTACCCAACGCTCACCTGTATTTTGCCCCAATTCTGGCAATTCTAGGAGTAGTTAATATTGTCTACGGTGCATTAAGCGCCTTTGCTCAAGATAACCTCAAACGTCGATTAGCTTGTTCCTCTATCTCCCACATGGGTTTTGTCCTCCTGGGTATTGCTTCCTTAACTGAATTGGGACTTAACGGCGCAGTTCTGCAAATGATTTCCCACGGTTTAATCGCCGCCATGCTGTTCTTCCTAGCAGGTGTTACTTACGAACGTACCCACACCCTATCAATGTCCAAATTGGGCGGTATGGCTAAAGATATGCCTAAAGTGTTTGCCCTATTCACTGCTGGTTCAATGGCTTCTTTAGCACTACCTGGAATGAGTGGTTTTGTCGGAGAATTAACTATCTTCCTCGGCATCACAACTAGCGATATCTACAGTTCCAACTTCAAAATTGTAGTCATCGGTTTAGCTGCTGTCGGTCTAATTTTAACCCCCATTTATTTACTCAACCTATTGCGGGTGGTGTTCTACGGTGAAAATAGTGGCGGATTCAACATTGAAAAATATCTAGGAGATGCCAAACCTCGCGAAGTGATGATTGCCACCTGTCTACTGTTACCAATTATCGGGATTGGTTTATATCCGAAAGTAGCGACTCAAACCTATGATGTAAAAACTGTTGAAGTTGCTTCTCAAGTGCGTGAAATATTCCCGGTATTTGCTCAACAACAACGCGGTTCAGTGCTTTACTCAGGCGGGTTTGTAGCTCCCAAAATCGCTCCCGAAACCTCTGTAGAAGCTCTCCTACCTACTAACGATTCTAACGCCTAGAATCCTCTGTAATTAACCGCTAAATCAACAAATAAATAAAGACGGAAGGTTGGTAATATCTTCCGTCTTTTAATTTCGCAGAAACCAGATTGATCAAGATATCTCAGTGTTTCTGATTAGTTGTAATTAGCGGATTAAACTAACTCATCCTAAGTTAGTGTCCAATTCCCACATATTGGAAACCAAGTTCTTGGAGTTTTTTGCGGTCTAAGAAATTCCGACCATCGATGATAACAGGAGTGTGCATAGATTTAACCATTTTGGCATAGTTAAGGTTTTGGAACTGTTCCCAATCGGTTACTAAGACCAAAGCATCACAACCATCAGCCATCAATTCTGGGTCGGTTTCCACCATCACGTTAGACAGACCATGACGCATTCCGCTTTGGGAAATAATCGGGTCATAGGCTTTCACCCTGGCTCCCAAACGGCTGAGTTGTTCAATCAAATTTAAAGCCGGTGCATCCCGCATATCATCAGTATCGGGCTTAAAGGTTAACCCCAGTAAACCAACGGTTTTACCTTTGAGAATTTTGAGAACTTGCTGCAATTTTTCGATCGCAATTACCCGCTGCTGATCATTGACCTCCACGGCTGATTTCAACAGTTTGGCATCATAATTATAATCATCGGCGGTATGAATTAAAGCCGACACATCTTTAGGGAAACAGGAGCCCCCCCAACCAATACCAGCTTGCAGGAATTTGTTACCAATACGGGAGTCTAAACCGATACCAGTGGCTACCTGTTTAACATCAGCACCAACGCGATCGCAAATATTGGCGATTTCATTAATAAAACTGATTTTAGTCGCCAGGAAGGAATTAGCCGCATATTTGACCATTTCCGCCGAACTTAAATCAGTCATCACCACCGGAACCGGAGGTAAATCGGGATCATCAGCATATTTACGATCTACAATGGGTTGATATAATTCCTGCATCAGACCCAAAGCCTTTTGGCTATTGCTTCCCAACACAATGCGATCGGGATTAAAAGTATCAAAAATCGCCGAACCTTCCCGCAGAAATTCCGGGTTACTAACCACATCAAACTGCAATTCTCCCGCCGACCCAGAAGTTCCTTGTTCCTTTTGTTGTTCAGTAAAACCATCAAGAACAATCATCCGCACCCAGTCCCCCGAACCGATAGGAACCGTAGACTTATTCACCACCACCTTATAACCCGATCCACGGGTCAAATTAGCACCAATTCCTCGCGCCACTGCTTCCACATATCGAGTGTCACTTTCTCCTGTTGGTAGGGGAGGGGTTCCCACCGCAATAAACAAAATATCCCCATGTTCAACCCCAGCTTTCAGGTCAGAAGTAAAAGACAACTTCCCAGACTCCGCACAGGACTTCATCAACTCCGAAAGTCCCGGCTCATAAATTGGGGACTGTCCCGACTTCATCAACTTAACCTTTTCTTCGTTGTTGTCCACACAAATCACATCATGACCTGTATGAGCCAAACAAACCCCGGTTACTAAACCCACATATCCAGTACCGATTACACAAACACGCATACAAACTTCCTCAAATGATTGATACAACAGGAGTTATAGCAGTGCCATGATTTATTAGCACAACCATTTAGAATTGTAGAAGACCCATCAATCGGCAATTACCTAAATTACTTACTCTCAAGGATAACCCGACTCCGAAAATCTTCAATGGTTAGCTTGAGTCCATCATTTAAATGTACCGTCGGTTCCCAATCCAGATACTTCTTAGCTTTGGTAATATCCGGTTGTCGCTGCTTCGGATCATCTTGGGGTAAGGGTTTATATTGAATCTCAGCATCAGGATTAATCATCTGTTGAATTTTGGTAGCCAACTCCAAAATCGTATATTCTCCCGGATTACCCAAATTCACTGGCCCTATATAGTCCCCATTCATCAGGCGAATCAGTCCTTCCACCAAATCCGAAACATAGCAAAAACTGCGGGTTTGGGAACCATCACCATAAACCGTTAAAGGAATTCCCCGGATAGCTTGGACAATAAAATTGCTCACCACCCGTCCATCATTTTCCAGCATACGGGGTCCAAAAGTATTAAAGATGCGCGCCACCCTAATATCTACGTTATTTTGATGGTAGTAGTCAAAAGCCAGAGTTTCCGCCACCCGCTTCCCCTCATCATAACAGGAACGGGGACCAATACAGTTAACATTACCCCGATACTCTTCAGTTTGGGGGTGAACATCTGGATCTCCGTAAACTTCCGAGGTGGAAGCCAGCAAAAATCGAGCCTTGACCCGTTTGGCTAAACCCAGCATATTCAAGGTCCCCATGACATTAGTTTTAATGGTCTTGACCGGGTTGTATTGATAATGTACAGGGGAAGCAGGACAAGCCAAGTGATAAATCTGATCCACCTCTAGGCGAATTGGCTCAGTGATATCATGGCGGATCAGTTCAAAATAAGGATTCCCAATCCATTTAAGAATATTATCCTTATTCCCCGTGAAAAAGTTGTCCAGACACAGAACATCGTGTTTCTGCTCCATTAGTCGGTCAATCAAATGGGAACCAATAAATCCGGCTCCACCCGTTACTAATATTCTCATACCCTCAACTCCTAGTTGGCTGAATGCTCTAAACTGTAGATGTTATAGTTGGTTTAGGCTTAACTTGGTGGCCATGTACACCAACTCATCTCTTGTCTAAGATACAATCCAGTTTACTCTTAACAGAACTGACATGATTACAATTACCCAACCTCAGCTTGAGTTGGAGGAGTTTCTGAAACTTCCAGAAACTAAGCCAGCGTCAGAATTTATCAATGGAGAAATTACTCAGAAAGTTATGCCACAGGGAGAACATAGCAGACTACAGGGGAAACTTGGCGGCGCGATTAATCAGGTAACAGAAACAGACAAAATTGCTTATGCCTTTCCTGAATTGCGCTGCACTTTTGATGGCAGGTCAATTGTACCAGATATTTCTGTATTTCGCTGGTCAAGAATTCCTCGCGAACCTTCTGGGAGAATTGCTAATCGCTTTACAACATATCCTGACTGGTGTATTGAAATTTTATCACCAGAACAAAACCTGACTAGAGTGCTGTCTAAGTTGTTATTGTGTTCAAGAAATGGTACGGAGCTGGGATGGTTAATTAATCCAGATGAAGATGGCAGTGTGATTCTGGTGTTTCCTGAACAAAAAATAGAGTTGTATGAGGGAGATACTGTGCTACCTGTTTTGGATTGTCTCCAGTTGGAATTAACACCTAATCAAATTTGGGGATGGTTGAGTTTTGATTGAGCTATCCCCAATTTATGGGTATATTTCATTGAATAATGGTAGATTTAGGTCAACTCTTCTGGGTTGACCAATGATGAATCTTGAGGTAGTCCTAAACTCAATATAAAAGCCTTAGAATAACGAGCTTGCTCCCAATTTTTTGCTACTCTAATTTGTTGAGTGGTTAATCCCTGAGCATTTTGCAGGTTAGCGCCTTGTAAATGGGCTTCTTCAAAATTAACTCCGGTTAAATTAGCATCTTTAAGATTGACTCCCCGCAGGTTGGCTCGTTTAAAGTTAGCATCCTGAAGATAGGCTCCCTGAAGGTTTGCACCTTTTAAATTGGCTTCTTGAAAGTTGGCTCCTTGTAAGTTTCCTAAAATGTAGGCTCCCTGTAGGTTGGCTTGCTGTAAATTAGCTTCTAATAAATTGACTCCCTGAAGTTCAGCATTTTGTAGGTTGGCTGCATTTAGGTTGACTTTCTGGAGTTGGGTGAGTAGAAAAAAACATTCCTGTAAATTGGCTTTCCATAGGTTAGCGCCTTGCAGTTGTGTGAGTTCAAAGGTACTGCCTTTTAGGTTGGCTTCCTGTAGTTTAGCGGTTTTCAGATTGGCTTCTTTAAAGTCGGTGTCTACCAAGGTGACTTGTTCGAGATCAGCCATTGGTAAAGATAAGCCTTTAAGACTTACTCCGTCTTTGGATAATTCTTCTAAGGCTTTAATGCGAGCATGGCTAATTTTAATGCCTTGAGCTGAGTCAATTACTTGCCATGCTTCGTAATGAGATTTCTTTTTTCCTTGTCTGACATAAATTACTAATGCTGTGACAATACTGATGCTTTCAAATGTGCCAAGTATTCTTGACTTTTCTAGGGCATTTATAAAGAATTTACCCCATTCGGTGTTGGCTTGTAGGGTATCTTCTATATATAGAATGGCAGAAATTAACAGGAAAACAGCTACTAAAATTAACAAGATTTCTATCAATTCTCGCAGTAGTTTAGCCAGGGATCTTATCAGTTTAGATAGTTGTCTGCGGTTGAAGATTTTGGCTAACTGCAATTTTAATCTATTCATAATTGGATTGGTTAATATATATTGAGTATAAAATGTGACCAACTAGGTGTTCGTATAATTTACTATCTATTATAAATCTAATGTCACGATAAATATCAGGACTAAAAGTGCATCCCTAAAGGTGACTAGGAGGCTCATCCCCTATAGTCCTGTAACTTGTCCTGGGAGTATTTGTGGGTGGTTATACCCATGATGGGCATAACCCCTTATTGTATTGTGGTTCTTTACAAAAGGTTGGGATTTATAAAATTTGCTCAAAATTGCGTAAATTTTTGATAAGGGGACAGAGAATCTTGAGCAAATCCAGAAGCAATATGCTATTGATTTAAATATAGAACTATTACTATAGAATTGATTAAATGAATACTACTAACGATAACAAACCGCCAAAATACCAAAATGTGATGGAGATTTGGGTAGATGAAGAAATTGATCGTCAGTTAAAGCGTCTGTCGGAGAATTTACTAAAGTATATTAGTCGGGTGGAAGTAGCAACCTACGCTCTTAATCGTCTGCCGCCGTTGTATGCGTCTTGTCAGGAGGGTAGAAACAAACAGGAGCAACGAGCGAAAACCTACAGAAGTAAAATACAGGAAACGGTGCGTCAGGCGATCGCTGCTGTTCAGCGAGATCCAATTAGATTGTCTACGCCGTTGATATCTCCCGAAGAAGTCCAGTATGAACAAACTATCCGGGAGCTAATAGATTTGTTACCCAAACAAACAGATGCTCGTAACAGTGCAATTAAATTGCTCAAGGATGCGATCGCACCATTAGCATCTCCCCAGAGTCGTCCTACTCCTCCTCCCCCTCCGGCTCGCAGAACTGTAGCGGGTCGGACAGTTCCCAGTGAACCGCTTTTGAGTCACCGAGATATGATTCAAGAGCAGCTTAGAATTGCTCAAACGGTGAACCGTAATCCCTATGAGTCATAGGGAAGGGGGAAAATAGGCGATCGCAGTTGGTGACCAAATCGAAGAACAGCTTAAACTGACAAAAAAAAGCCAGCTCTGATGATGCTGACGTAGCCAAATCAACTTCAGACTCCCTTGACCTTTGTTAATCATCAGTAAGAGCGAAAAATCTCGCCCCTACTGATGACCGGCTATTGGTTTGGGGAGTTAGTCTGCTGGGGACAGTTTATAACCAGCCAAAAATGTGACCAACAAACCAACCGTAAAGCACAAAAAATAGCAATCCTTCCCATTGTGTTACCTGTTTATCTTGGGTGACAAAGAAAAACAGTAAAGTCGCCGCCAGCATGACCGGAAGAGCATTAATTAAGATATCATCAGGGATATCTAAAGGTTTAATCAGTCCCGGCACTCCCATAACGATTAAGGAGTTAAAAATATTGGAGCCGACCACATTTCCGATCGCCACTTCTGCATCGCCTTTTCTAGCGGCAGAAATGGTGACCACTAATTCGGGTAAAGATGTCCCCAACGCCACGACAGTAACTGCAATAATCTCAGTTCCCAGATTGAAGATTTCCGAGAGTTTAATAATTGATTCAATGGTATAGTTAGCGCCGACAAAGATAAAAACAGCTCCCAAAACCACAATCGCCACATTCACAATAACAAATCGAGTCGAGTTAACCTCATCGTCAACTTCAGGGTTATTATTCTGTTGACCTTCTCGGATAATATAAACCAGATAAATCAAAAATCCGATGAGACATAACAGAGCTTCTCCGGTAGAAAAAACATCATCACTAATGGTAAAATAGAGCAGAATAGCGGAGCCCACCAACATAGGTAAATCCACAGAAATCAGGTCATAATTAATCTTCATCGGACTACTGATAACGGCGGCGACCCCAACAATCAGAAAAATGTTAGTAATATTAGAACCAATAACATTACTAGCTACAATTTCTGAGGTATCTCGATAAACGGCTACCAGAGAAGAAACCAGTTCGGGAAGAGAGGTACCGATCGCCACAATGGTCACGCCCACAATAAAGGGACTCAATCCGAAAAATAGCCCCAGTTTACTAGCTGATTCTGTAAAGGAATCGGAAGCATAGATCAGAACCGCGAGACTAACTGCAAAAATCCCTATCCAAATAAGTGCTTCTAACATTTTGACTGCCTGTTGTCGATCAAGTAAATAGTGAGCCCCAAGAGAGCGCGGTTTAATTTAGGTCAATGTTCTATTTTATATGGCTTGTGTATATTTGGGTAAATGTAGATTATGTTCTGTGAAAAAAGACAGATTTAATAGTCCATAAATCCACATAACTTAACCGCGAATAGTTGACCTAATGCGATAAAATCAGCCAGTATGGATGTTGATCACCCTTGGGGATGGTCAAAGGGCCGATTTGTATATAATCGGTGAAAAATATCATCTTTTCTGTAATTCAAGCACTGCGTAATCGGCAGCCCAAAATTATGTCTTCTCTAATTCAACAGATGCGATCGCGATTTGAAACAGCCCTAACTGATGCCTTTGGGGAAACCGTCAGTGGGACTGATCCATTAATAGTTAACAGCAGTAACCCCAAATTCGGGGATTATCAGTGCAACGTCGCCATGTCCCTCACCAAAAAGCTCAAAAGTAACCCTCGCCAGATAGCGGGAACCATTATAGAGCATCTTCAAATTGATGATATCTGCTCCCCTCCAGAAATTGCCGGACCTGGGTTTATCAATTTGCGCCTCAAATCAGAGTACCTGGAAACCCAACTTAATGCTAAATTAACTGACCCTCGGCTGGGAATCGCCCCCAATCGAGACCCACAAAAGGTGATTGTAGACTTTTCTAGCCCCAATATTGCCAAAGAAATGCACGTTGGTCATTTGCGATCGACCATTATCGGGGACTGTATCGCTCGGATTTTGGAATTTGAAGGTCATCAGGTGCTACGACTCAATCACGTTGGCGACTGGGGGACACAATTCGGGATGTTGATTAGTTACCTACAGGAAAAATACCCCTCAGCCTTAACTACTGCTGATGTTTTAGATATTGGCGATTTAGTCGAGTTTTACCGTCAAGCCAAAAAGCGCTTTGATGAGGATGAAGAGTTTAAAGAAGCCTCTCGCGAGCAGGTAGTCCGTTTACAATCAGGAGCCGAGGATAGTCGCCGCGCGTGGGAATTGCTTTGTGAGCAGTCTCGTCGGGAGTTTCAACAAATTTATGATCGCCTTGATATTAAACTCACAGAAAGGGGTGAATCATTTTATAATCCCATGTTGGCGGAAGTGGTGGCGGATTTGGAAGCATCTGGGTTATTGGTGGAAGACCAAGGCGCAAAATGCGTATTTTTAGAAGGATTTACCAATAAGGAAGGAGACCCCCTACCATTAATCGTGCAGAAGTCTAATGGCGGCTATAACTACGCTACTACGGATTTGGCGGCGGTGCGTCATCGGATTAACACTGAAGGTGCTACTCGTCTAATTTATGTCACTGATGCGGGTCAGGCTAATCATTTCGCCCAGGTGTGGCAGGTGGCCCGTCGGGTGGGGTGGATACCCGATGGGGTGGATGTGGTCCATGTTCCCTTTGGTCTGGTTAAGGGAGAGGATGGGAAAAAGCTAAAAACTCGGTCTGGGGAAACTGTTAGGCTGCGGGATCTTTTGGACGAAGCGGTTAAACGGGCTCAGGAGGATTTGGAAACTCGCCTACAGCAGGAAGGACGCGCAGAGTCTCCAGAATTTGTGCATCATGTGGCGGAGGTGGTTGGTATTGATGCGGTTAAATATGCTGATTTGAGTCAAAATCGCACCAGTGATTATATCTTTAGTTTTGATAAGATGCTCTCCCTACAGGGTAACACGGCCCCCTATATGTTATATGCCTATGTGCGGATTCAGGGGATTAGCCGTAAGGGGAGTATTGATTTTGAACAGGTGGGGGATAGGGCGAGTATTCATTTACAAGACCCTTCTGAGTTGACTTTGGCTAAACATTTACTACAATTACATGAGGTTATCGATGCGGTGGCCCAAGAGTTGTTGCCGAATCGATTGTGTCAGTATCTGTTTGAATTGAGCCAGAAGTTTAATCAGTTTTATGACCGCTGTCCAGTTTTGAAGGCCGATGAATGCGATCGCTCTTCTCGTTTAGCTTTGTGTCACTTAACGGCTGAAACTTTGAGGCTGGGTCTATCTCTATTGGGGATTTCGGTATTAGATCGAATGTAAGAGCTTGGCTTAAACTTTACAAATTTTTGCATAAAGTTCACACAAGATGCTTGTTTTTTATGCTTCTATAGGTTATTATATAACTTATAGAATCCGAAAATACCTTTACCTAACTGGGAAAAACGGATAACTAGACTAACTATTAAATTGGGTGGTCTACTCGATATTTGACTGGACACTGATAGGGGGCTTTTTTTAAAGTTCCCTTTTTTCATGGCTGGGAATGGTTGGCAGTGGACAGGAAATAATTATTAATTGTCAATTAATTACCCGTTTACCATTGCTTTTTTTCAATCGTATGGCTGTCGAGTTTCGGAATTATAATCTTCATAGGAGGGTGAGTTTCCCCCTAACTGAAGTCGATCGCGATCAGATGGTAGTCTCTGGGACGAGCGTTCTGGGGGTAAACTGGGTTTGTGGGAAGGGCGACCTTTACCCGTGAAGGTTCCCCAACCGACACGGATACCTGCGACAAGACTCCCTGTGCCGATTTTTAGTTGTTTGGCTTGTTGTTTAGCACTGCTAATACTGCGATCAACTTGTTTAACTACTTGGTTGGCACTTTGGACTCCTTCGGCTACATCATCAGTCAGATCGCTAATTTCCATCCCGGTTAGGCGAATGGCCTCTAGGGTGGGAGGAAATTCCCTCGACAGGGTATCAGCTAATTTTTCGACGCTGCGTGCTGCTCTCCCCAAGGCGAGTATGGCGGGGAGTGCTGCAATTAATAAGGCGGTGAGGCTGACTGCAACCAATAATAGGGACAGTCCTACCCAAAAAATAGGATCAAGCACAACAATGGTAAAATTCGGCGAGAAGGGACAAGACTATGATATCGAAATTGGCGATCGCCAATGTTGATCGACCCTTGTATCTTTAGACGATATTTTGGGCTTTTTAACGGCGATCGCTTTTCGTCTCCTGGGGTTCAGCCAAATTCCGACTCTCAAGTTCCGATAGAGTCTGACGTTCGATCTGACTCGCTTCTAGTCCGGCGGCGATCGCTTCTTTAAGTCGCACTAGGGTATCATCCCAACTCCGCCAAGCTGATGCTGACACTCGTTCAGCTTGATTTTGGACTGTGGTTGATACATCTTCCGCTAACTCCGGGAGAGTCGCCGCTGATTTTTTTAATAGTTTTCGAGTCTCGCGACCAGAGCGCGGCGCAATCAGTAGACCCACTACTGTACCAAGGGCCGACCCAATCACTAGACCACTAACAAATAATCCAGAACGGTTTTTTGACATATTTTTTGAGCAATATCTGTAAATTCATCTTAGGCAATTTGTTCAACCTTGAAAAGTGACATACTACCGAGCCAGTCCCCTATTTGATTCTATCTCCTGCGTCGTTGCCACCGCCACAGGCCTAGGCCCAAATTTAACAGGGTTAATATTTTCTGAAGCTGTTGGATTTGGATCTCCAGACGCAAATATCGCCCTTTCAGATTAGAACTGAGGACCTGTTGCTTTTCAAAAACATGGGTGGTCTGTTGCAGAACCGTATTTACCCGTCGGTCTAGCAAAAGTATCCGGCGTTCTAGGCGTTCTAGTTTATAATGAAGTCTCCAAGTCCGTCGGGCTAAATAAAAACAGCCCATAGCAATGGCGACATTCATTAAAACAACAATCCACATTTTTCTGGTTCAGTTACATACAAGACATTATACAAGATGAGTGGTTGAATTTAAACCATTTCGGCTGACTTTTGATACAATAGTAGTAGTCAAGTATCCTTAGTATTTATTCCTAGTTTTAAGTTGACTTGATGCCTGACCATAACAGCAGCAGTTAACCTGCTTGGTCGTGAGTATTGGTATTTGGGGAGAACCATTGTCAAGTGTTCCGTAACTTTTTTGACCATTTGCCACTACAGTTTTTTCTGATTGTTCCTTTTGTCACTCAGATTTTTGTCGCTGTTGGCTTAACTGGCTGGCTGTCCTGGAGTAATGGCGAGCAAGCTGTTAATGAAGCCGTTAATCAGCTTCAGGACGAAATTACTAATCGCATTGAGGATAAACTTGATCAGTTCTTGATGACTCCGAATTTGATTAATCAACTTAATCACGATCATCTATTGTCCAATAATTGGGATGGGCAATATAGTCAACAAATGCAAAAATTATTTAGGAGCCAATTAGATAATTTTGATTTAATTGACTCTATTTTTTGGGGCAGTCAAACTGGTGAATTGATCGGGTTGGCACGCATTGAAGGTCAACAACCTCACTTAATGGTGTCGGGAAAAAACACTAATGGCAACATTCAATTTTGGAGCCTGGATGAATCAGGAAATTCGGTGATAATGGTCAATGAAACACCCGATTTTGTGGTGACAACTCGGACTTGGTATCAGGCGGCGATCGCCTCTCAAGATGGCGTATGGGGGGATATTTTTTCCTATCATGCCTACCCGAGAATGGCTTTAGCTGCTAGTGTCGCAGTGCGGAATCCTCAAGGAGAAATAATTGGGGTATTTGGTAGCAACTTTTTCTTGGATAAAATTAGTGATTTTCTGCAATCTTTAGAGGTTTGCAATTATAGTAAAATTATCATTGTCGAAAGGTCTGGATTGCTGGTAGCTAGTTCTACGATATCACAGCCATTTAAGATTGAAAATCAACAAGCATCCCGCATATATATTAATCATAGCCAAGATGATTTAATGCCACAAGTATATAGATTTTTGATAGATAATTTTGGCAGTTTATTTAATATCAATCAACGCTTAAATAGTAGATTAATAATCAATCAAGAACGCCACTTTTTGCAGGTTTTACCCTATCAGGACAATATGGGTTTAGATTTGTTGATTGTAGTGGTTATTCCCGAGTCCCATTTTATGGAGAGGATTCACAGTAACGCTCGTTCCACTTTGTTGTTATGTTTATTAGCCTTAATTGTGGCAATTTTCCTTGGTGTTTACACTTCCCGTTGGATCGCAGAACCGATTTTACAATTGATTAAAGCTAGTGAAGCGATCGCTAACGGAGAATTCACCCATCGAGTCGATATTAAAAAAATCAAAGAAACCGAGCAATTATCCCAAACTTTTAACCAGATGAGTTCCCAGCTACAAGAATTATTTGAAACCCTAGAAATCCGTGTCGAACAACGGACAGCAGAACTCCGACAAGCCAAGGAAAACGCCGAAGTTGCCAATCAAGCTAAGAGCCAATTTTTAGCTCACATGAGCCACGAACTCCGTACCCCCTTAAATGCAATTCTTGGTTTTACTCAACTGATGATCCGCCAAATTAGCTTAGAAAATAATCATAATCTGAATAATTTTAGAGACCATCTTTATATCATTCAACGCAGCGGTGAACATTTACTACAACTCATTAATGATGTCTTGGATATGTCCAAAATTGAGGCGGGTAAAATCTCCCTTAATATCAACAACTTTGACCTGTGGAGTTTACTAGACTCCCTAGAGGAGATGTTCTCTATCAGAGCCGCATCGGAAGGATTAAAATTAATTTTTGTGCGATCGCCGAATCTCCCTCGTTATATTAACAGTGATGAACAGAAACTACGACAAGTGCTAATTAACTTAATCGGAAATGCCGTTAAGTTTACCGAAAATGGCTCTGTCACTCTCCACAGCCAAGTTATTGACCCACCTAATCAAATTGACAACCCACAGCCGCCGCCGATGGTTTTACAGTTCACAGTAGAAGACACCGGACCAGGTATTGCACCCGCAGATATAGACCAACTTTTTGAGCCATTTCTACAGACAGAAACTGGCCGTAAATATCAGCAAGGAACTGGCTTAGGTTTACCCATTAGTCAACAATTTGTTCAGTTAATGGGGGGTGATATTTCCGTATCTAGTACCCTAGGGGTCGGTAGTGTGTTTAAATTTAAGATCAGGGTCAGTCTAGGATACCCAGAAGAGATAGCAAGTAGTCAACTCCAGCATCAAAGGATTGTTTCCCTCGCTCCAAATCAACCGAAATATCGGATTTTGGTTGTCGATGACCGCGAAAGTAACCGACAGCTTTTGGTTAAATTCCTCAGTCCTTTAGGATTTGAGGTACAGGAAGCTGAAAACGGCCAAGAGGCGATCGCCATTTGGAATCAATGGGAACCTCATCTAATTTGGATGGATATGCGAATGCCAGTTATGGACGGCTACGAAGCCACTACACAAATTAAATCCTATTTAAAAGGTCAAGCCACCGTGATTATTGCTCTTACCGCCAGCGCCTTTGAGGAAGAACGTGCCGTTGTCCTCTCCGCTGGATGCGATGATTTTGTCCGCAAACCTTTTGAAGAACAGATTTTGTTTGAGAAAATGGCTAAACATCTAGGTGTTCGCTATATTTATGAACAACAGATAAATTCTCAGCCTTCATTACTGGTTCAACATCAACCCCTAGAGGCGAATTGTTTGATAGTGATGCCAAAAGACTGGATTCTGCAACTTCACCAAGCAGCCACTGAATTAGATGATAAGCTAGTTCTACAACTTCTTGAAGATATTTCTGAAGACCAAGTGGCACTGAGGGAAAGTTTAATTGATTTGGTTGAAAGGGTGCGGTTTGATATGATTCTTAGTTTAACTCAATCGGCATTGAAGTTATGAAATCTGATGAGGTGAGTATTATTCCTGGTCATATATTAGTAGTTGATGACTTTCTGGAAACCCTTAATCTTTTGACCAATTTGTTAGAAGAACGCGGTCATAAAGTTCGGCGTGCTATTAGCGGAGAAATGGCATTAATGGGAGCAAAAGCCAATCCTCCCGATTTGATTTTGCTGGATATTAATATGCCTGGGATGAGTGGCTATGATGTTTGTCAACAACTGCAAGCTGAACCAACTACACAGGGAATTCCGGTTATTTTTATTAGTGCTTTGAATGAGGTTTTTGATAAAGTTAAGGCTTTTGAAGTTGGCGGGGTAGATTATATTACTAAACCCTTTCAGATTGAGGAAGTTATTGCTAGGATTGAAAATCAAATTGCTCTCAAACAGGCTCATAAGCAAATTCAGCAGCTTAATGCGGAACTGGAACAGCGGGTTCTACAACGGACTGAAGAACTCGAGTCCGCTAATCAAGAATTAAAGAAAATGAATAGTCTTTTAGAGAGGGAGATTCTTCATCACCAACAAACACAAAGTAAACTGCTACATATGGCTTCCCATGATGCCTTAACTGGTTTACCTAATCGTGTGTTTTTTATGGATAAATTGATGCAAGCAATATCTGAAACTAAACAAAATCCAGATTATCGCTTTGCGGTTTTATTTTTGGATTGCGATCGCTTTAAAGTGGTTAATGATTCCCTTGGACATTTAACAGGCGATCGCCTATTAATTTCCTTAGCCAGAAGACTGCAATTAACCTTAAAAATGTCTCCCACTAATTTAGCTAGATTTGGAGGTGATGAATTTACCATTTTACTCGAAAATATTCATAGTACCCAAGCTGTTACTGTTATCGCTGAACGTCTACAAAAGGCTTTAACTTGGCCGTTTCAACTAGATGAGCAAGATTTGTTTTTAGAGGCTAGTATTGGTATTGTTATCGGTACATCCGAATACACCGAACCCGAACAAGTCTTGCGAGATGCTGATATTGCTATGTATAAAGCCAAAAGTCAAGGTCGCGGCTGCTATCGGTTTTTTGATGGCACAATGCACAATGATGCTCATCGAAGATTCCAGCTAGAAAATGACCTGCGACTAGCAATAGAAAATAATCACTTTTTGCTCAACTATCAGCCAATTATTGAACTCCAAGATGGCTCTGTTATGGGTTTTGAGGCTCTTTTGCGTTGGCATCATCCAGAGCATGGCATCATTTCACCCGCAGAATTTATTCCCATAGCTGAGGATACTGGCTTAATTATTCCCATTGGTTTATGGGTCTTAGACCAGGCAGTTAAACAGTTAAACCTGTGGCAAAAAAAAGGATTAATTACTCCTCAATTTCGCATGAGTGTTAACTTGTCAGTTAAACAGTTTACCCAGCCTTATTTAATTGAAGAAATTGACCGGATTTTGGTTAAAAATAACTTTCAAAGTTCTTACTTGAAGCTAGAAATAACCGAAACGGCAATTGTAGAAAATCCCGAAGCTGCTCGACAACTCTTACAACAGCTTACTCATCGTAATATCCATTTAAGTTTAGATGACTTTGGCACCGGTTATTCCTCCCTAAGTTATTTACATAGGTTTCCCGTTAACACTTTAAAAATTGACCGTTCATTTATTACTTGTATCGGCACACCTAACGAAAACCTACAAATTGTTGATGCCATTATTACCCTGGCTCATCAATTGAAAATTAACGTGGTTGCAGAAGGTATAGAAACCGCCGAACAACTCGCTAAACTTCGCAGTTTAGGCTGTGACCAAGGACAAGGTTACTATTTTTCTAAGCCAGTGGAAAGCATGATGGCTGAGGACTTGCTCAAACAGAGAATCTTATGTTAAACTTGAAATAGACATCAGACAATGGTCTAGTTATGTGTTGTTTAATGTCCCTCAGCTTCCCGTTCTAATAACAAGGTGACTGGACCATCATTTTCAATAGACACATTCATCATAGCTCCAAACTCACCTGTAGCGACTTTTAAACCACTTATTCGTAGTTTTTCAATAAATAACTGATATAACTTTTCGGCGGCTTCTGGAGGCGCTGAACGGTCAAAGGATGGACGGCGACCCTTGCGACAATCTCCGTACAGGGTAAACTGACTCACCACTAATAATTCTCCCCCAATATCTTGCACTGACTTATCCCAGCGTCCGCTATGATTATCCGGGTCGGGAAATAATCGCAAATCGAGACATTTTCGAGCCATCCAGTCAACTTCAGCTTCTGTATCTGTGGCTGAAATACCGACTAGCAGATTGAGTCCTTGATTAATTTTACCAACAATTTGACCATTAACTGTGACCTGTGAAGATTTGACTCTTTGGATAACAACTCGCATGGGATATTGTACAGTTAGTGATTGCTTGATGTGACTGGGAAGGTGGGCAACCATAGAAGGTTGCCACTACTATCTAATTACCTAGAAAACCCTTGACCGCGAGTTGGGGAAGGTTTACAGAAACAATTTTCAATCTGAGTTTTTAGGGTGGCTTTATCTAGGTTTTGACCAATTAACACCAGTTGGGTTTTGGGGGAACCTTTCCACTCATCATCATCAATGGAAAATCGCTTACCGCTGAGGTGAAAAATATGACGTTTCGGACTTTCATCAAACCAGAGAATTCCTTTGGCGCGAAATATATTAGCTGTTAATTGATTGTCTAAAAAGTATTGAAATTTCCGCAGGGATAGGGGGCGATCGCTTTCAAAGGAAATCGAAGTAAAACCATCATTTTCTAAGTGGTTAGAATGATGTCCATGGTCATGGTCGTGGTCATGGTCATGGTCATGGTCATGGTGGTGATGTTCGTGTTCATGGTCATGGTGGTGATGGTCTGATTCTTCTGTGTGGTCAAAATACTTATCAGACTCAAATAAACCGACACTGAGAATCAAAGGAAGGGGAACTTGAGAACGTTTAGTCCTGAGAATGCGAGCATCTTTTTTCATGTCTCGGAGGCGAACTTCCAGCAGATCCACATCAGCCTCATCTACCAAATCAGTTTTATTGAGGATAATAATATCCCCATAGGCGATTTGACTCTCGGCGGCTTGACTATTAAACAAATCCAAACTAAAGTTTTCACAGTCTACCATAGTGACAATAGAATCGAGGCGAGTCATGTCTCTTAATTCCGTCCCCAGAAATGTCAAAGCCACGGGTAGCGGGTCAGCCAAACCTGTAGTTTCAACCACCATATAATCGACTTTTTCCGGGCGTTCTAGGACTTTGTAGACGGCGTTAACTAAATCTTCATTAATGGTACAACAAACACAGCCATTGCTGAGTTCTACCATAGTATTATCTGCGTCGGTAGCCACAATTAACTCGTTATCAATGCCGACTTCGCCAAACTCATTCACCAAAACGGCTGTTTTTAAGCCTTGTTGGTTGGAGAGTATGTAGTTAAGAAGGGTAGTTTTACCGCTACCGAGAAAACCGGTAATAATTGTCACAGGTAAACCGGGTTTGGGTTCGTCCATTGTCTTTTCGGTATGGGGATTGACTGCTGATTGCATAGCCCTACTGTCCAAAGTGTTAGAAACTGGAGAATCTCCAGTTCTTATTTTATCGCAATTACGGGATTTTATTTAATGAATTTGCATAATCCTCTCTCGGAGGTGCGGATAAATTCGCACAACTCCCGGACTAATTCTGAGTTTAGCTCAGATTCTAGTTTTTCGAGGGCTTGAGAAATATTGAGATTTGACCTATATAGGATTTTAAAGGCTTGCTGAAGTTCTCGGCGCTGTCCTTCGTTGAAGCCAGACCGTCGCAGTCCGACGACATTCAAACCCATGACGGTATTAGTGCTAAGGCTGCGGGTGATACAGAAGGGGGGAACATCTTTTTGGATAGCACAGCCGCCAGACATCATGGCTAATCGCCCAACTCTGGTAAACTGGTGAATGAGACAGTTACCGCTGATAAAAGCCCGATCGCCTACTTGTGCATATCCAGCTAATAGGGCTCCATTGGCAATAATCACGCGATCGCCCACTTTGACATTATGACCTACATGGGAGTTAGCCATCAATAGGCAATCATTACCCACGAGAGTCATTGAACCTGCTTTAGTGCCGCGATGGATAGTTACACCCTCACGAATTACACAATTATTGCCTATTTGGACTGAGGATGGTTCGTCCGAGAATGCTAGATCCTGGGGTGTGTCCCCCAATACTGCCCCAGCATGAACTTGGGTGCGATCGCCTAGGGTAGTTCCACATAGAATAGTAACATGGGATGCGATCGTGCAGTGGTCGCCAATTGTCACCCCTGCTTGAATATAGCTCAGTGGTCCAATTGTTACATTCTCGCCTAATGTTGCACCCGGTTCGATTATAGCTGTGGGGTGAATTGTCATCTCTCGATAGAAGGTTTGATGGGAGACGACATAATCATACCATTACTGCTCAATTGGTGGGTGAGTTGATTTGTATCTGTCATCAATTAATGATTATCAATGGGTCAGACCCTACCAGCTACCAGCTAAACCGGGTCAATGAATCATTATCAATTGTTAATTATTAATTATCAATTATTGATTAGTCAATCGATTAAATATAGTTGACAAAATTACCGAAATGTGATACATCAAAACAGCAGACAATATTGAAAGGCTAATAAACAGCTAAACATAGAGGCGGGAACAATCGTAGGGTGCGTCAGAGGGATAACCTATCGGGTCAAGGGCAAATTTTGTTCATCTGAGGCACCGCCTTTATTTAAGGCGGGAGAAATTCGCCCAATTGTCCGGTAAAATAAATTACCATATTAATCAAAACCGGAAAGGCAATTAGGTATAAAGCATGACCGCAACCACATCAAAACCAGTTTCCGCCCCCGAATTTTGTCAGGGCATCCAGTATTTTAGCGAAACATTCCCCAGATTAGAAACTTACGGCCAAAAGCCAGCCATAGCCGAGGGTACAGTGGCTATTTCTGACCCTAAAGACCCAGTAGCAGTGTATCAAACCCTGCTATATGCGGACGCGCTGCGATACTTAATTCTACAGGTAACAGGTAGTAAGGCATCAGGACACCCAGGAGGTTTCGCCAGCCAAGCGGAAGCCTATGCAGCTTTAGTCATGCTGGGTTATAAAAATATTATTACGGAAGTGGGACACCATGCGCCTGGCTTCTATAGCGCGGTTTTCCTCGATCGCTCCTTAGAAGACATGGAAATCTACACGGTGCAACAACTGCGCGATCGCTTCCGGGAAATGCACGGACTGCTGGGGCATCTTTCCGGTTATATTCCGGGTCTACTGAACCCCGCCGGACCCCTAGGACAAGGGCAGCATTTCGCCATGGCTGCGGCTCTGTTACACAGGGACAAACTCTTCCCTTTCACCCTAGGCGATGGTGGTATGGGAGAGCCCTATCCGATGAGCAGTATGGCGCATTTTAACACAGCCTATCCTAATGTAACGAACTTCCTGCCCATATTAGTGTGGAATGGCTACAGCCAGGAACACCACAGCATGGTCTCCACTAAAACCAATGAGGAAATGATCGCCTATTGGAAAGGTAACGGCTTTAAAGAAGTCCTGCTAGTCGATGCTAAAGACTTCGACGACCAAAACCAACCGGGAGATTATGTTGATAGTACGGCTTTTTCCATTGATCGGCGCATGGCTTTCACCCAGGCGGTGATGGAAACAGTAGACAAAGCGGCTAAATTTGCCCTAAATGGTACATTGACGGTATTTATTATTAAACAACTGAAAGGGGCGGGTGTTCATGCGCGGGGTGCGAAATCCCACAATCTCTATCCCGGAGATACCCTCGACAGTCCCCATATGATTAAGGCTCTCCAGGAGCGATCGCTACCAGTAGCCGCTTGGGAGTTGGTGCGTAAAAACATTGAACGAGCAGGGGGTGGTCCGGCTTCTAAGACAGTGGTAACTGAGTTTGAGTACCCGATCGCCGATTTGGGTACACTCCCCTTAGAAGAGTATACAGTGGGCGGTGATCCGAAAGTGGCAACTACCGCTATGGGGGCGATCGTCGGTCATGTAGGCCAAAAAGACCCCCATTTTCTGGTCACAAATGCGGATGGTAACGCTGCTTCGGGTATTAACAACATTAACCAAGCCCTGAAAATTATTCACCCTACCCCTGATGATATCTATTTCCAGGGACCCAATGGACAGGTTTATGAGCCCCTCAGTGAAGACGCTTGCGCCGGAATGGCTGCAGGTTTAGCCTTGATGGGCGCACGGACTCTGTGGTGTTCCTACGAGTCTTTTGCTATCAATGGTTTACCAATTTGGCAAACTGTCACCCAGGCGATGGCTGAGTTGCGGCACCTCACCCCTTCCACCATTACGTTATTTACCGCTGGGGCTCTGGAACAGGGACGCAATGGCTGGACTCACCAACGCCCGGAAATTGAGGCTTATTTTGCGGCTATGTTACGCAACGGTAATGTTTTCGCTCTGTTTCCCCCAGATGCTAATAGTATCCAGGTCTGTTATCAGTGGGCACTCAATACTAAAAATAAGGGCATTACTATTACTGCGAGTAAGTCTCCTTTACCGATTCGTACCACCTTTGAACAAACCCGCCAAGGCTTGCGAGATGGGGCGGTGATTTTGGAAGAGGTAAAAGGTGATAAAACCGTGGTTTTTGCTGTCATTGGAGATATGACTTTAATCCCCGTTTTTGAGGCGGCGGCTTACCTGGAAACTGAGGGAATTGGTACTCGCATTGTCTCAGTGATTAACCCCCGCCGTTTGTATCGTCCTACTGATGTAGCTTGGGATACTTGTTCGGAAGCTGATGGGGATTTTATCAGTGATGAACTGTTCGAGAATTTGTTTGGTGGGGATGCTTTGATTGGGGTGACAGGCGGCGCTAGTTTGATGCTGGAGCCGATTATGTTGCGTAGTAATATCCGCCGCGATACTTTCGCCTGGAAACGGGGAGAAACTACTTCTAGTGCGGGTCAGTTGATGGCTTTTAATGGCTTGACTGCTGAGACTTTGACTAAAAGGGCGATCGAGTTAATCCACTAGGTTTAACTGGTTTTTCCTGGTGTCCGTTGGGGGGAGAGGAGTATTACAGTTTTCGGTCATTCTCCCAGACTCCCCCTGCTTCTTCCTAAGACTCGACACCGATAATGCTCTGATTGGTGTCACAATAGAATCTTGATGTAATCTGCAATTATGCTTTATGTATCTAACTTGGTTGGACAGTAACTCTTGGTTAGTGGAGATGGCTGGTAAGTCTATCCTGATTGACCCTTGGTTGGTGGGGTCTTTGGTGTTTGGTAATTTACCCTGGTTATTTAAAGGGGAAAAACAGAAAACTCGCCCCCTTCCCGATCGCATTGATGCTATCCTGTTGTCTCAGGGATTGGAAGACCATGCTCATATTCCTACTTTAAAAATACTGGATAAAAATATTCCCGTCGTCGCTTCCCCCAATGCGGCTAAGGTGGTGCGAGAATTGGGCTATACTCAGATTCATTCTTTGCATCATCGGGAAACTTTTAAACTGGGCTCCAGCCTGGAAATTAGGGCGGTTCCCGGTTCCCCAATTGGTCCGACTTTGGTGGAAAATGGCTATGTTATTTCTGATACTACTACTCACCACAGTCTCTATTATGAACCCCACGGCTACCATTCCCCCACTTTGAAAGAATTGGCTCCCATTGATGTGGTAATTACTCCTATTATGGATTTGGCTTTACCCTTGATAGGTCCGATTATTCGCGGCACAAAATCTGCCCTAGAGTTAACCAAAATGGTACAGCCACAGGTGATATTACCAACCGCCGCCGCTGGTGATGTCTCCTATGAGGGATTATTAGTTGCGGCTTTAAAGGTAGTCGGAAACCTAGAAGATTTTCGCTCTCTCATCGCTCGCCATAACCTCAAAACTCGCGTGCTTAATCCTCAGCCAGGTGAACGCTTTGCTATTGATTTATAGTTGGCTTCCCATAGAGGCGATCGTATTTTCCCCCGGCTGGAATTTCTGAAAAGTGAACCTAGATGGCCAAAAAAAAAATTTTTCTGGGGGTGCGATCGCTCTTTTTTTTGAGAAACCCCTATCTTTTTGGGGGGAGTCCGTGCTACACTATAATATAATGGGAATAGTTGCAAAAATAATATTTTTGGTCGCATCCGATTATGTAACATACCCCTATGATACCCCCCTGCAGCCGCCTTGTCAACCCCTTTTCACTTGGGCGGCCGGGCCAAAAAAAAATTTTTTCTGGGGGTGCGATCGCTCTTTTTTTT